>Ga0222633_1000212_pt1 | contig 65752 bp, 56 predicted proteins | sample AntAcemetageno48_FD_179816 | JGI IMG/M metagenome (GOLD analysis project Ga0222633, IMG submission 179816) | Saline water microbial communities from Ace Lake, Antarctica - #48 | ecosystem: Environmental > Aquatic > Non-marine Saline and Alkaline > Saline | place: Antarctica: Ace Lake | collected...
CGTAGGTTAGCTGTTGGTATGTTCTCATCATCGCTTCATCTCTGGCCGGAGAAAAAGAGTAGGAGCTTACCGACAGCTAGCCTCTTCTTCTACAGCGGTGATGATGCACTTCAGATTTGAATCCGCGGAATAAACACCAGGTCAAATTTTGCGGCAGTCGCAAGGACCCTGAGTTGCGAGAAGAAACCCGGCTCAAAGCAGGCAACGACAACGTCACCGCGACGCGTGAGTTGTTCAATTAGAGGAGAGACCCGATACCTGGTGGCAGGATCTTCGGCGCTCTTGGCAAGGACCAGTATTTTCATTGGCCTGGTTTTTCAGCCACCACAATGATCTGTCTCGCAAAGTCTATACCGAGGACCCGGAATACCGGGTAAAACAGCACTCGCCGAATGAATTTCTTGACCAGGGAATCGTGATACAAACGATGGATTGACGTCACCTTGAACCCCGCAAGCTGAAGCAGTGCGCCAAGTTCATCGTAGCAAAAAGGTGTGATATGTGTGACGTCCCTTAAAAAAGCTGGTGGGTAATAGATGTTGGGAGTCGTCAGCGCCAGCTTTCCGCCCGGTCGAACCAGGTCATACATTTTCGTGACCATGTGCTGTGCCTCGGCCAGCGTCAGGTGCTCAATCATCTCAAAAGCACAAACCAGGTCGTACTCACCCTTTACCTCATCGATGTGAGAAAAATCATGGTCGTGCGTTGGGTCAATATCACACGATGTATAACTCACATTACCCCAGTAGCTTTCCAGTTTACGCTGAAAAGACCGGTCTCCAGCGCCTACTTCCAATACGGAACTCCCCCTCCCCCCAATCGACGCAACTACACGATGGTATCGTGTCGCCACAGGTAGATCCCAGATCTCCCCGAAGCTGTCAGCAATGACCGACCGCTCCAGATACAACTTTTGCCAATCAATTGTCATTGCTGCTGCACTCCGGGACAGTATTAGTAAGAAACAGGGGCATGTTGCTCGATCGGTGGCAAGCTACGGATTCTCCGGACGATTGCAGCAACAGAAAAATTGGTACCAAGACGGTCAAGTGCTTTTTGGGTCATGTCATCGGAATCAGCTTTCGTGAGTCCACGAACGGCCTCCAACTGCCTGGTCAGGTCACGGGCATTCCCACACTCGAACATGAGCCCTGCACCACCAATGACGCTGGCCGGTCCAGGCGCATCAGAACAAACTATCGGTACCTGAGCCGCCATTGCCTCAAGCAAGACAATCCCGAACGCTTCCTCAGCCGTTGAAGAAAGCACAAACGCGTCAAATGCTTTCATAAACTTTCGCGCGTTATCTTTTGCGCCGCAAAACACCACCCGATTCTGTACACCAAGCTTCTTTGCCAACGACTTAAGCTCTGGCATTAGCTGCCCGTCTCCCAGGAAAGCCAACACTGAATCGCCCGGTAAAGCAGCAAACGCTTCGATCAGCAACCGGTGATCCTTTTTCCGGACCAGTCGGCCCACGGTGCCATAACAATAGGAACCCAGCGGAATACCCACCTCATGTCTTGCGGACACAGGGTCATGAAGTGTCGGCGCTTCGATCGCATGGGGCAACAAGTGAACTCGACCTTGCAGATGAGGCGCCTGTTCAAGAAGCGCCTCACAGACTGGTTCGGATACGCCTATCAGGTGAACATTGTCCTTCCAAAACCTTGAAAAGAACGATCGTGCCGCCCGACCAAGAAAACCAAACTCATGCATCACGCCCATGACCGCACCGATCTTTAGCTGGTAGTTCAGTAACAAAGCAATAAAAAAAGGTTTGTATCGATGCGCCAGGATTACGTCCGGCGGATCTTCGGCAATGATCTTTTTTATCAGTCGATAGGGTTCGAGCTTTAGCCCACGAAGAGACCCGGAAGGCAACGTAAGGAATTCAACATCGCCATGGATGGTAGACGCCAGTTCCGACGATTGTGGCCCACGCAGAAAAACTGTCTTGACCTCACAGTCAGAGAAGCATCCCGCATATTGTCGCGCAACCGTTCGGAACGGTCCTTTGTAGTCATGACAGATTTGCAGAATTCTTGGTTTTCGGTCTCGCAGTTTCAGATCCCTCTGTTATTTGCGTTTGGTAACCAACAAATCTTCAAGAACCAAATACTCAAGATCAGAACCAAAAAACATGTTGAGGGCGTCTGTTGGTGAACACACCATCGGTTCGCCGCGTCGATTCATCGAGGTATTGAGTACTGCTCCGTTACCGTTAAGCCGTTCCATCTCCTTTAGCAAGGCATGATATCTCGGATTGGTTGATTCTTCGACGATCTGCACCCTGGAAGTACCATCCTCGTGCACAACCTCTGGAATTCGCAACTTCCACTCTTCCGAAACTTCAAACGTGATTGTCATGTAAGGCGCTGGATGGTCAGTCTGTATCATGTCCTTTGCAACGGTATCGAGGATACTGGGACAAAAAGGTCGCCATCTTTCACGAAATTTAATTTGCTCATTGATCTTGTTGGCTATGCCCCGATAACTGGGGTTACCCAGAATACTCCGTCCACCCAGCGCCCTGGGCCCGAACTCCATTCGTCCCTGGCACCACGCAACCGGATTACCCTCATTAAGTAACTCGGCGGCGCGCTCTACAATGCTGTCGAGTTTTTCATACACAGGATGATCTGGATGTGATTCACACGCATCGATGCACTCATCCGTTGAATAACTCGGCCCAAGGTAAACATGCTCCATCTTGGCCGGAGTGACTCCACGTTTCCATGATGCATAAGAGGCGGCGCCAACGGCGGTACCCGAATCACTTGCCGCGGGTTGCACGAAGAGCTCTTTTACATAGGGCAGGGCAAGAATTTTCTGGTTGAGCTTCACATTAAGCGCACCCCCCCCTGCAAAAACGAGACGCCCTGTTTCACGTAAAATGTCACCAAGATAGGTATCAATCAGTTGCAGAGAAATATCCTCGTACATTTTCTGCATCGAAGCCGCATAGTGGATATAAGGATCGTCAGCAATATCGCCCTGCCTTCTTGGTCCGAGCCAGTCAATCAGCTTCTGACTAAAGTAATAACCCTTGCTGCCTTCCTTGTATCTTCGCAGTCCAATGGTATTCACCAGCTTTGTATTGACCGTAAGTTCTTTACCGTCAAAGTGGACCAGCCGCGACAGGTCATACAGATCCGGATTGCCATAGGGCGCCATACCCATGACCTTGTACTCCCCGTCCAACATTTCGAATCCAAGGTATTCAGTGAAAGACGCGTACAGCTGTCCCAGGGAATCCGGGTCAAAAAATTCCTTGATCTTGTGAATCTGCCCGTTCTCTCCGTACCCGAAAAAGGTCGTCGCATACTCCCCCTTACCATCGATGCCAAGGATTGCAGTCTTTCCCTCAAAACCCGACAGGTGATATGAGCTGCTGGCATGCGCGATATGATGCTCTACGGCATCAAATTCAATGTCATCCCAGTTGATACCAAGCTCTACGAGAAGACCACGTACCTTCTTGACGTTTCGTCGGTAATGCCTGTTGCCGTTAAATATCGCATCCAACGCTCGATCCGGTACATACCAGTGCCGTTTCGCGTAGTGCCACCGGGCTTTGCCGAAAATGCTCGTCTTTCCAAAGGGAAATGCGACGACATCCACATCCCCGGCTTTGAGGTTGGCTTCCTGCAGGACATAGCGTGCCGCGTGCAAGGGCATGGCATTTTTTGCGTGTTTTTGCCGGGTGAACCGCTCTTCTTCAGCAGCGGCAATTAGCTCACCATCAACATAGATGGCTGCAGAGGGATCATGGGTCAGCGCACCAGACAGACCAAGAACGACTAAAGACAATGTAAATGCTCAATATGACTTAGGTCGACTATTCTAGGGAATGTCAGGGTAAAAGTCCGGTTAACTATCGACAGAAAAGATCCTGATTCAACCGAGAAGGTCGGCGAACCTTTGCTGAACCTGCGGGATAGATTCCCAGTTCTTCATAAAGCGGGCGATATCTTTCTTCTCTGCACGTTCTCGCTGCACCGGGTCGGAGTGTTCTTTCATGGAATCCAGATCAATGATAACCGGGCCATCACTACCCAGAAGAAAGTTGCTCGCCTTCAGGTCGCCATGGGAAACACCTGCGGCGGACAGACTCTTTAGAATTTGAACGATGGATGTCATCTCTGCCACCGGATTTTCTTTCTCTGGCAATACCGTTGCATCAGGTCCATCGACGTACTCAGTGATGAAATAGGCTCTTCGCCTGAGGGGTCCAAACCGCTTCTCAACCAGCGCTACCGGTTTCACGGCGCTGATACCAAGAAATTCCAGCCGATAGGCATTGGCCCAGGAAATCCAGGCTCTGCTTTGACGAAAAGCACGGCTGATTCCATGAGCCGCATCCTTGATGTTGTAACGTTTCACCACCAGCGGACCCCAGGGACCTTCAACCATTGCGACTGTTGCAGTGTTACCATTTTTTAGGAGCTTGCCGGATTCCATTCGCTCATCAATCTGATTGAGCAGGTCTCTCATGGCCGGAGAGTCGTATCTACGTTCACAGACCGAGAAGCGGTTAAAGGAATGCTCACAGGCAAAGCGCGTGCATTCTCGAAATGCTTTTGCAATGTAGTCTTTTTTTCGCCTGGATCTTTTCGCATCAATAAGAATAACAAGGCGTTGGAGTCTGCCCTGATTTACAGGCCATGCACGAAACTGTCTATACTGTTCAAGCAATCCAGAGACGATATGATCGTGGCGAGCATGAAACTGGGCAAAAAAAAGTGCGATGTTTTCCAGGCTCTTGCGCTCCTCGAGGGGGCCTCTTCCGTGTCGGGTCACATCACCCCCGTCAATGGTATAGATCTGACCTGAACGAATCAGGAAATTCTCAGGATGGATATCATTTTGTACCACACCGCACTCATGAAGCGCTGCGAGCACTGGAACCACTTTGCCAATCAGCGCAATTCGCTGGGCATCCGCTTCAGACTCTTTCAGGACATCAATCAGGTTTTTGGCGTCAGCAATATAGTCAAAGGCAAGCACATGACCCCTGGTTGACTTCATCAAGGCCTGCCATTCAAGTGATGCGGTCAACACGCCAGCATCTTCAATAGCACAGGCACCCGCCGCTTCCCGTTTCGCGTAGCGACCAGAGTTGCGACCAATGAAAATCTTGACCAGGCACTGCTTCCCACCAACCTCCGCCACCGCAACGATTCTTTTCTTTGGCAGCAGCCGAAGAATTTTCTTGACAGTCATCTCTGTTTCTACACCATTCGGGTGAACGAGTGAAAGCACGAACGGTAGTGGAAGCTCCCGTCCAGCCCGAATCAGTGAGTCTGAATCAAAGTTGTTCATATTCCTTACTCGCGCCCTGCAAAAAATCGAAGCACGCGATAAATCTCCTTCTTATCTTTCTCATCAAGCCGGCTTTTCCCTTTGTACGCCAAATAAAAACGCAACCGTTCTGCTTTGCTAAGCTGCTGTTTGGCTATTTTATCCAGGCATGCCAGATCCTTGATTCTACCTCGCGCCAGAAAGGGTCCCGGCATTTTTCGCCCAAGGGGGCAGTCAATAAGATAGACCGCTGAGCCCTCTGTTACGTCAACCAAAATGTTACGCCATTTCAGATCATTGTGAACAAACCCGTTGCCGTGCATCTGCCGAACAGTCTCAGAGAGCCGACCAATGACCTGTGATCGCCATTGACGATCACCCAGCAACGAATGCCCGGTATCTACCAGTGTCGCAAGGTCAATGGTTCCTCTCACCTCCCTGGTGATTAGCGTGCCGCTGTAAGACCCGCTGGTGACGGATTCACCATAAGCCACCAGATCGGCCGTCGGTATCCCCATCGCAACAAATGCCTGCAGGTTTTTCCACTCAGCACAAATTCTGCTGCGGCCAATAAACCTCCTCAGCCCCCTCCCCCGGGTAGCGTATGTCTTTATGTAGTAGCACTCCTCGCTATCCTGGTACCTCACCAACCGGCTCATCCAGTTGTCGTTGACCACTTCGCCCGGGGCGTCGATGGCGGCAGCATGATTGGGAAACAAGGCCCTGACTTCCTCTTTGACTACCCAGGCAGGCATTAAGAGGCCAACAATCTGGTGACGTCATCTGGAATCGAATCATGATCCTGTAGCCACAGTTTTTTCGCCCGCTTGATCACCTGATCCCAGATTTCTGCATCCTTAACCAACGCTTCTCGCAAAGGTCGATCGCTGTAGATACGCACAAAACGCAAGAGGTCCCTTCTGGTCAGGTCTTTTCCAAATGCTGAAAACAGCAGACCACCCAGATCCTTCACCACCCAGCGCCTGGGTACATTGTGCCGAATCTGTGCCCGATGAAGGTCGATCAGGTGAAGTACTGGTGCTTTGTCTCCTTCGGGGTTCTCCTTTGAGGGTGCATCCATCAGGAAATGGCATAGATAGAAGTCCCTGTGATTAATGCCAGCCTTGTGCATTTTCCCGGCCATGGAGGCAACTTCAAAAGCTATCTTTCTTTTTAGAACAGGGTCGCGGGTTTCAAAATCTTCCAGGGTGACTTTAGATTCCAGGGATTCCGTCAGGATCGCGGACTTTCTGGTGGCCGGGTTCAACCCACGCTCGCAAAACAGTACCGGTGTCATGGACCGAACGCCCGCATCCCTGAGAGCACACAGCGCCAGCCATTCACTACGTGCTCCCAGCACCGGCAGGCGACCCTGCATCAGGTTTTTCAGTATCTCAACCCAACCTACGCCCTGGTGAATCTTCGCAAAATAATCAACAGCACCAATCCGAACCTTAATAGTCCGGCGGTCATCTATCTTGCGGAACACCTTTCCGTGCAATCGATCAACGAGAGCAAAAAGGTCTTCACCTTCAAAATAGTCCTTGAGATGGTCTGCGAGAAAATTCTTTACCATGCTGATTGTTTCATTCCGGACAAATATAGTCTGCCGCACGCTTCGGCATATCATAAATGTCGGCTACCGCCGAGAACGCGATCCCGTTGGCAGACCAGTCGGACTCACCCAGTTTGTTCATCATTCCCTCGAGCATGGCATTAAATGTTTCCTGCTGAAAAGGAGACGGGATAAGCAGACCAGCATCTGCCTCTTCGATATACGGCGCATAACCACAGACGTCAGTAGCGATAACGGGCAGCCCCGCGACGATGGCTTCAAGTAAGACAGTACCCGTGTTCTCCACATAAGCCGGATGCACAAGTAGGTCTGCTCCCATCAGGAAACGCGGAACATCATCCCTGCCTTTCAATATTGAAACCCGATCAAAGAGATCCAGCTTCACTGCCATACGATTGAAAGAGCTCGGGTTATCCTGTCCGATCACAATCAACCTGGTGCGGTCGAGCAGTGACTGCGGAAGTGCACCCATGGCGATTAACGCCCGGTCGAGGCCTTTTGTAATAAAACCCGAACCAATCATTAACAGCAGGATTTCATTCTCACCAAGCTTCATCTCGCGACGAAAATCCGCTCGAATATCAGCAAGGTTAGCTGGCGCTATCCGGTCGCGCGCGATACCAGGGGACAGCAAATGGATCCGTTCTGGCGCAGTACCATAATAGTGCTCGAACAGGGGAACCTGAACCGATGAGATCATCAAAATATCTGTTTTCGAATCCTGGCCAAAAACCGCTTTTTCAAAGTCGGAAAACAGGTCATAGCGAGGCATATTTCGATAAAACCAGCCTCGCTGGTTTTGCGCCTTATCCTCGTAGCAGCTATCTGCGGCGTAGTAGACATCCAGGCCAGGCATTTTGTTGAACCCTATCAGTCGCTCAACAGGATCTGTTTCAAGATCGGATTCAACCCAGGCGTGGAACTTCCTGTATTTGCCATGGTTAGTTAGAGCGTCGACCGGAACGATGACAACTTCAAACTCGTCCGGTATATCACCTTCCCACTCCAGCGTGTAGATCCTGATGTTGAAACCACGAGCCTGGGTCTCCAGGGCGATTCTGAGAAAATCCCTTTGCAGCCCGCCATAGGGAAAATATTTGAACAAGCTGAACGCGATGGTTTTTCGTTCGCCCGCTTCACTTTTTCGAAGCGCAACCCGTTCAATCTTCTCTGCTGCATCCTGGTGGAGCGAATAGATATCAGCTGACCGGGCAAACCGCCTGCCTTTCTCTATCCATGCAGGCCTGTCCTGGTCTCGCAACATTTTGGCCAACGCTTCATTCAGGACGGATTGCTCAAAAGGCATGGGGACAACTTCGCCCATACCTGCTTCAGCAATGTAGTGGGCATAGCCACAATTTTCTGTGGTGAGGACAGGTAAACCTGCAACCACCGATTCGAGGAGTACGATGCCTGCTGCTTCATCCAGCGCAGGCAGGATCAACAGGTCTGCGGCGAACATAAAGTCTGGAACATCATCCTGCCCGGACAAAATCGTCACGTTTCTGGAGATACCAAGCAGAAACATCAGCCGCTTGAACGGCCCAGGGTTGTCTTCCCCAATCACGAAAAACCTGACGTTACTGCGCTCAGATTTCGGTAAAGCCCTCAATGCATACAAGGCTCGATCAAGTCCCTTCTTCACGAACCCTGAACCGACCATCAGCAACATTCTCTGGTCATCATTCAACCCAAGCTCCGTTCGCTTGGCTCGCCTGCGCTGCGCCACATCATCCGGCACAACGCGATCCCGCGAAATACCCGGAGGCAGGAAATGTATTCGCTCTTCCTGGGTCTGATAATAGTGATCAAAGAAGGGCTTCTGCACTTTGGAGATCATCAGAATCTCGGTTCTGCTCTCCCTGCCGAATACTGCTCGTTCGTAAACGGAGAAATGTCGGTACCTGGGTAACAACCGGTAGATCCAGCCCCGCTGGGAATTGGCCTTTTCCTCGTAACAGGAGTCGGCCGCATAGTAGACATCCAGGTTGGGCATCTTGTTAATGCCCACCACAGCATCCACAGGATCGCGCCTCAGGTCTTGTTGAACCCAATCGCTGAACTTTTCATAGAGTGTGTGATTGGTGAAAGCACTAACCGGGACGATCGTCACCTCTATCCCCTCGGGGATTTCCCCACGCCAGCTGAGCGTGTAAACCCTGATCTCATGACCCCGTTGCTGACAGCAGAGCGCAATCTTCAGGAAGTCTCGCTGCAAGCCGCCGTACGGGAAATACTTGTACAGGCAAAAAGCCAGCTTCAGTCGAGTTTTGTGTCCTTGCTGCGTAACTGCAGCTGTAACGCTTGCCACACTGTCTCCGGCGAGGTTTGTTCAAAGCAGGGTGGGTAAATATTACTCGAATCAATTGGCTTCTGGAACTGACATTCTCTTTTTCTACAGGGAATACAAGGTAAGTGAGTGCTTGCTATCGTTTGGCTTCGAGGCCCAAGTATGCCGGTCAGTTCTGGACTGGTAGACCCGAACAGACCAACAACCGGAACACCCAGCGCAGGGGCAAGATGGCCCAGACCAGTGTCCACCGAGACAGCACCGGCGCACTGCCGCATCTCCATCATCAGGTCTCCAAGGGACAGCTGGTCGAGAAGCCCTGTGCGTCCTCCCAGGATTCTTTGTGCTCTCTCCCGTTCCTGCTGGTTTCCCGCCGGGGCCATTACTTCAAACCCGTCCTGCCGAATCAGGTCAGCTAGCGAAGTCCAGGCCGACTCAGGCCACTCTTTGCTTGGCCAGGTCGTTCCATGTAACAGCATGATCGTTTTGTGTTTCGAAACAGATGTCGCAAGACCGTAGTCGATACCATACTCCGACTGGTATCCGAGCGATGCCGCAAGTAACTGTTTCTGTCGATAGATCGCGTGCTGGCTCTTGTCTACCGCGTGCTTCTTGCCATAGAAGAGGCAGGCAACTGACTCCCTGATACTGCCGCGGTCATAACCATGGGTTTCCCCTTTTGCAAAACTCGTGATCAGACCGCTTTTTAGCAAACCCTGAGAATCGATGACACGGTCGTATTGCGTGCTTCTCAATCGCTTAATGAGCGCTCTCACTTCTGGCCAAGCGCCGACCCAGTCAGATCGCCAGCGACGGATCGCGACGGGTATCACCTCATGAATACCCTGATGGCACTCCGGGATGTCACGGAAATTCTCTTCTACCACCCAATCAATCTGCAAACCACTACAACGCATGAGCGCTTCCGTCACAGCCGGTAGTACGTGAATCACATCGCCCAGCGATGAGGTTTTCACCAGAAGCACCTTCATGGCTGCTCCAATGCCTGTTCCAGCACCCGTTCCAACACCAGGTCCGGCATCAGTTTGTTCAGGCAATTCTTGTGACCCAGCGGGCAGGTTCTTTTGAAGCATGGACTGCAATCAAGGGCAAGACTAACGATCTGGGCTTGTTCACTCATCGGCGGAGTGAAGCCAGGGGATGTAGAACCATAAATGGCCACCACCCTGGTACCGACTGCGGCCGCGGCATGCATTAAGCCGGAATCATTGGTAACAACGGTCTCGCATAGCGCGAGCAAATCAATCGCGTCCAGTATCGATGTTCGGCCAGCAAGATTGATACAGTCGTTGCCAGCGATACTGACAATCTCCTCTCCGGTCGCCTGGTCAGCAGGCGAGCCAAATATCCAGATCCTGTAGCCCCGCTCAATCAACTGTTTTGCCAGTGCACCGTAATGTGTCTCCGGCCACTTTTTCGCGTTACCAAACTCAGCGCCCGGACAAAACCCGATGATCGGTTTGTCAGCGGTAAGCTGGTGACGTTCAAGAAACGCTGCCTGATTATCGATATCGACGTTAAGCCGTGGTGATCGCAATTCGGCAGAAGTTTTATCAACGAGCCTGAGAAACCGGTCAGTCATCAGCGGCAGACGGGATTTATCCAACAGCTTGATATCGTTGAGTAAAAAGTAGCGATATTCACCCAGAAAGCCCGATCTCAGAGGGATGTTGGCAGCAAAGGGCACTAATGCAGATTTCAGCGAGTTCGGGGTGATGATGGCCCAATCATAGTCATTTTTCCTGAGCTGGGTTCCCAGCCCCCAGCGATAACCAAGCCCAATCTGGCCATGAGTCTGGTCAATCAAAATGCCACGATCAACCTCGGGCATCCGCTTTACCAGCGACAAAGTAGCACCGGGTGCCAGAACGTCAATGTTGATATCCGGGTAATCTTCACGCAGCGCTGAATAGATGACCTGCGACATGATCATGTCGCCTACCCAGGCAGGGGCGACGACAAGAACTCGTTGGGGCTGCCTGGACAATAGTGTCCCCTGGCTTATGTATTGAATTAATTAGTGGTCGTCGACCACTCAGGATGCTCTTTGCGCTTACCCAGTACCTGGTCGAAATACATTGACTGGAGTTTCTCCGTTATCGGACCGCGTTTACCTGAACCAATCTTACGCCCATCCAGTTCACGAATGGGCAACACTTCTGCTGCGGTTCCGGTAAAGAATGCCTCATCGGCAATGTAGACTTCATCTCTTGTTATTCTTTTCTCAACAACTTCCAAGTCCAGCTCTGCTGCCAGTGCGAATACCGTATCCCGGGTAATACCCTCCAGGCAGGAAGTCAGCTCGGGTGTTACAAGCCTTCCTTTCTGAACAAGGAAAACATTCTCACCGCTTCCCTCAGCGACATAACCCTCGTTATCCAGCAGTAGCGCCTCCTCGCATCCACTATCCAATGCTTCGCGGAGCGCGAGCATGGAGTTTATATAGTTCCCATTCGCCTTGGCCTTGCACATTGTGATGTTAACGTGATGGCGAGTATAGGATGAAGTTCTCACTTTAATGCCTTCATCCCTGGCTTCCGGGGTCATGTAATTTGGCCATTCCCAGGCTGCAACGATGCAATGTGATTTGAGGTTGTCTGCCCTCAGGCCCATTCCTTCGGCCCCGTAAAAACACATTGGGCGCAGATAGGCTTCTTTCAGGTTGTTCTCACGAACAACACGGATCTGGGCGTCATTTATTTCTTCTTTTGACCAGGGTATCTCGAAATTCAGGATATGGGCTGACCGAAACAATCGATCCGTATGATCATACAATCGAAAAATTGCGGGACCGTTTTCTGTCGCGTAGGCGCGAACACCCTCAAACACTCCGAGGCCATAATGCAGCGTATGCGTTAGCACATGGATCTTGGCTTCGCGCCATGGTACCAGCTCGCCATCAAACCAGATGACTCCGTCTCTATCTGCGAGAGATTCCGACATGTCTTACTCTACTCTTTATCATTGTTTAGTGAACACCAGCTTCCATGTGAGCAAGCCAGATACGATGTACTTCCTGACGATAACGCTGCAAGCGCTCAAAGTCTGTATCAAGGCCAAGCCAGCCATGATGTACCGCTGCGCGAAATGCCAGGTAAGCGCGTTGCAGAGATTCTACCTCGGGACCGGGCATAAGCCCCGCTGACTCGAGTTCATCCAGGAGCCGCATTACATCTGTCCAGCGGCCAAGTCCCTCATGTCTTGATGCCCCTGCAAGGACCGCGTATTGGACCATAAATTCTATGTCAACAATAGCCCCGCTGTCGTGCTTCAAATCGAATTTTCCCAGTATCTCAATACCGTCTTCCGGCCGGCCGACGGCCGGTGTGGCAAGGTGATCGCGCATTCTTTGCCTCATGGAACACACTTCCTGAAGTAACAACTCAGGATCGCGTTCCCGTGCAATCAGGTTCCGTCGAACGACGTTAAAAGCCTCTCCAAGTTCAACATCTCCGGCGACAAAACGCGCCCGAATCAGCGCCTGGTGCTCCCAGGTCCAGGCTTCTGTTTCCTGGTACCGCTGAAACGCACCAATGGTGGCAACAAGGGGACCCTTGTTACCCTGTGGTCTGAGCCTCATATCTGCTGAGTAGAGAATGCCAAAGCGCGTAAAGCTGGTCAGGATGTGGATAACTCTCTGCCCAAATCGAACATAGAAAACGTTGTTATTGATGGCCGACCTGCCATCCGTGTTGCCCTGGATATAGCTGGGACACAAAAATACGAGGTCCAGATCACTGCCGTAGGCTAACTCAAGCCCCCCGGCCTTGCCGTAGGCTATAATCGCCAACCTGGAATGCATTGGGTTACCGGATTCGTCCGTGGGCCTGCCGTGCCGGTTCTCCAGGTAGCTCCACGCGATGTCTACTGACGTTTCCAGAATCACTTCGGCGAGCGCAGTCAGGCCATCGGAAGCCTGCATGATCGAAAGCTTGTCCAACAATTCCATTGCAGCAATTTTCACCGTGGCGGAAAGCTTGAACTGCCTGAGTGTATCCATCTGGCTTTCAAGATCGCCCGCATCGACAATTCGCATCAGTTCTCGCAGCTCACCTTCGAGCTCAAGCTTGGCGACTGATACTTCTCTTAGCGCCCTATCCGCCAGGTCATAAAGCAAAATCGGGTAGGATTCGAGCTGATCCGCAAACCAGGGGCTCAGGATCACAAGTTGTACCGCTTTCAACAGTGCATCTGGATTTTCGTCCAGAAAAACAAGGTAGGTTGAGCGGCGCAGAACAGACCTGACAATGGGCAACATTCGAACCATCGCGATCTCTGGATCGGCAGACTCGCCAATCAACATCAGCAGCCTCGGCATCAACTCATCCAGACAGGCAACGACACCATCATCAAGTTGCAGCTTCCGGATCTCCTGCCTTAGCTCCTCAACATACTGGTTGTCAGGTGATTGCCATCCGTCAATCCACACTTGTCCAATATCCTGATGAGGGGACGTTCCCTTGTTCGAAACCAATTGATCAAATGATTGAGTGACCCTTGCACGGTGTACTTCGAGCGCAACGAGGTAAAGGCTGAAGTCGTCGTACCCCATGGCATCAGCAAGACGACCTTGACTCACGTCATCAACCGGTAACAGGTGAGTCTGTCGGTCGAACTCAGCCTGAACAGCGTGTTCACTGTTTCTCAGGAAAATGTAGGCTTCTTTCAGCGCTGATACTTCTTCCGCCGGGAGAAACGCTTCGGTAACAAGTGATTCCAGCACCTGAAACAATTCCCGCTTCTGCAATCCAAGGTGCTTTCCACCCCAGATAAGCTGATGTGCCTGGGCGATGAACTCGATCTCCCTGATTCCCCCAGGACCAAGCTTCAGGTCATGGCTCATCTCATTGAGTTCAATCTGCCTGGTAATCAAGCCCTTCATTTCACGCAAAGACTGAACGGCACCGTAGTCCTGGTGACGGCGGTAGATAAAAGGCCTCAGCCAGCTGAGAAAATCACGCCCTCCTTCTAGATCACCTGCAATCGCCCTTGCCTTGATAAAGGCATATCGTTCCCAATCACGTCCCTGTTCCAGGTAGTACTTTTCCATCGCCGCCCGGTGGATAACGAGCGGGCCGCTGTCACCATAAGGCCGCAGACGCATGTCGACTCGAAATACATTCTCAATTGACCCTGCATCATCCAGATGACTGATCAGTTGCCTGGCCAACCGGATGAAAAATTCCTGGAAGCTGATCGTTTGATCACGCCCATTTTGCTCGAAACTAAGAGTGCCCTGATGGGTATAGAAAAAAATCAGGTCGATGTCGCTGGAGAGATTGAGCTCATAAGCTCCGAGCTTACCCATTCCCAGAACAATCAACTGTTCTGGCTCACCACTGGGGGACAGGGGCTGACCATAGCGGGCAACGGCCGCTTGATGACAATCATCCAGGGCCGTTTGTACGCAAAAGTCAGCCAGCTGGGATAATTCAGCGGTAGTTTCAAAAAGATCAGCCTTTCGCGTCAGGTCTCGAAAAATGATACGCATCATCTCCCGGCGACGCAGCAACCTTAATGCAGCGGGCACATCTTCTGGACCTTCCGACAGAAAGCGCCGGTAGCGATCTTTGAGCTCGGTTTTCGACAGTGCATCACAGCTGGAACCAAGCGTCACCAGGAAATCAGGCGACTGCTCCAGCAGCTCGCCGAAAAAGGGACTCAGGCCAACAACGCGAGACACTTCCGCTTTCAACTCATCGTCATCTATTGGGTTCAACATGGGTTTGGTTCAACATATTGCTGCCTAAACATCGGGTTGCCTGGACATCTGTTTATGTAAAGATGGAAGACACAATCCGGCAAAGTTACTCCGTGCCAGAGAAGGGAGCGACCCTCAGGACCTCTGAGATCGTTGTTTCCCCGGCAGCGACTTTCATCGCACCGCTCAGCCTGAGTGTTTTCATGCCTTCTTTCATCGCGGCCATACGTAACTTACCAATGTTGACACTTTCCTCAACGATGGCCTTGATGGTATCCGTCATCGGAAGCAGTTCATAAATACCCTGCCGTCCCATGTAACCGGTATCGCGACAATCGAGACATCCCACCGGATGATACATACGCATCGGCATCTTCATTTTCCAGGGGGTCGTCAGCACCTTCCAGCCATCAGGGTCAGGGTCACCCTGGGCCTTGCAGTGGTTACACAGGGTACGAACCAGTCGCTGCGCCATAATGCCAAGAACCGTTGCCTTGATGAGGTACGGCGCAACACCGAGTTCCAGAAGCCTGGTCACAGCGGATGGCGCGTCGTTAGTGTGAAGCGTTGATATCACCAGGTGACCGGTCAATGCGGCCTGAATAGCCATCTCAGCGGTCTCAAGGTCTCGAATCTCGCCAACCATGATGATGTCAGGGTCCTGTCGCAGCAGGGCTCGAACACCGTCTGCAAACGTCAGGTTAATATTGTGATGGACCTGCATCTGGTTGAAAGCCGGCTCCACCATTTCAATCGGATCTTCGATGGTACAAACATTCACTTCCGGCGTCGCCAGATGCTTCAGGCTGGTATAGAGCGTCGTTGTTTTACCGGACCCCGTTGGCCCGGTAACGAGTACAATACCGTTGGGGTTATCACACATTTTCTCCCATCGGCCGAAATCGTCATTCGCCAAGCCCAACTGCGAAAAAGATTTAAGCAGGATGTCCGGATCGAAGATTCGCAGGACCATCTTTTCACCATGGGCCGTTGGCAACGTAGAGAGGCGAAGTTCCACCTCATGCTGATCAACGGTTTTGGTTTTTAGTCGCCCATCCTGGGGTCTTCGCTTTTCAGCCACGTCCATCCGCCCTAACGTTTTAAGTCGACTGATGACCGCTGTCATAACGGGTGCCGGTAATTCATAAACGAGATGAAGAACACCGTCGATCCGAAACCTGACACGCCCTTTTTCCCGTCTTGGTTCGAGGTGAATATCACTGGCGCGCTGGGTAAAGGCATAGTTGAGCAGCCAATCCACAATGTTGACGATGTGAGCGTCGTTTGCCTCCATCTGTTCGATCTGGCCGAGCTCGAGCATCTGTTCCAGATTGGACAACGAGCTCGTGTTTAGACCTGAGACATTCGCCTTGTTGACCGACCTCGCCATTGAGTAGAACTCGGTCGTGCACCGCCTGATGTCTGCCGGGTTGGCAATAACGCGGGTCAGAATTTTCCCGGGTAAAGACTGTTCAATAGTGGCTTCCCAGGCGTGCAAATAGGGTTGCGCGCTGGCGATGACCACCTCGTCTTCCCTTACATCGAGAGCCAGAATCTGATGCCTCTGCGCAAACTCGTAGGACATGATCCTTGTGACGACCACTGAGTCGATTTTCAGTGGGTCGATCCTTACATATTGGTGTTTCGCTTTCTCAGCCAGCCATATTGTCAGGGTTTCAAGGTCAAGAGAGCGACCGGGAGATTTCTGATCGTCAAACATTTCCTCTGCGATCATCTCAACAGGATTCCAGTTTAACTGTTCCTTCCGGCGGGTTTTCAGGCTGAGTTGCTCAGAATCAGAGGGGCTGAGACGCCCGTCCGCGACAAGGTCATCCGCGATAGTCCGGAGATTCAGTGATATGTCAGGCTTCCTGATATTTGATTCCTGAAGACTCACGGCAATACTCACTTGATGTTGAAGCGGCTACTTTACACCTTTTCGATAGCCTTTTCCCAAGGGCACCCCGTGCTAAACTGCTCCGATGACAAGATCTGTACCGCCTTTAAAGGACATGGTGCGTGACCTGGTGGGCACCCCGTCCGTCAGCTCAACGCAACAGGAGTTTGATCAACCCAACAGCGACGTTATTCACCTGTTGGCTAACTGGCTGGAACCCCTCGGGTTCCAGATTGAGATCATTCCGATCAACGGGAAAGCCGGGAAATCCAACCTGATCGCGCGATTTGGTGACGGGAGCAATGGCCTGATACTCAGCGGACATTCAGATACCGTGCCGTTCGACGAACATCTCTGGCAATCAGACCCCTTTGCCATCAGCGAACAGGATGATAGATGGCACGGTCTCGGTAGCTGCGATATGAAAAGCTTCTTTGCGATTGCGATAGAGGCTGCAATACCCTTCCTGCAGGGCCCACTCAAACGACCACTTATAATCATGGCCACCGCCGACGAAGAATCCTCCATGTCTGGCGCAAGACAACTGATTAAAGAGAACGTGGCTGATGCGAGCTTCGCCATTGTTGGCGAACCAACTGACTTGAAACCCATCACCAGGCATAAGGGCATTATGATGCTCAACCTTCGCGTTGAAGGGACATCCGGACACTCTTCTGACCCGGCGCTCGGCAACAACGCCATTGAAGGTATGCATCGCGCGATCACTGAATTAATGACTTATCGAGATGAGCTCGGACGAACACACCAGGATCCCCGGTTTGATGTTTCAGTTCCAACCATGAACTTTGGCTGCATTCATGGCGGCGACAACCCGAACCGTATCTGTGACCACGCAGAGCTTGCTTTCGACCTGCGAAACCTGCCTTCCATGGATATGGCAGATTTTACGGGTGCGCTGCAAGACCGGGTTTCAAGGGTACTGGGTGGTCAGGGGTTTACCTGCCGGCTGGAACCGCTTTTCTCACCGGTTCCAGCCTTCGACAACGGGGACTCCGAACTGGCGAAACAAGTATCCGGCATGACCGGCAGTGAACCCGGTTCAGTCGCGTTTGGAACCGAGGCACCGTTTCTGATGGATCTTGAGCTCGACACGGTTGTGATTGGACCCGGGTCGATCAACCAGGCGCACCAACCGAACGAATATTTACCCCTGGCACAGATCAATCCTGCCATTGACCTTCTAAGCAACCTGATCGGGGATCACTGCACCTGACAGTTGACAACAGACGCGGCGCTTTTACATCAAGAATTAGCTGCTATAATCCGCGGCCTTTTCGGCAACCGCTCATATAAAATGGCGTTAAACACAGACCACATCAAATGGTTCAGGGATTCATCGCCCTACATTGATGCGCACAGGGGGAAAACCTTTGTGCTGTGTCTCGCCAGCGATGCGTTGCAGTCTGAGAACTTTCCCAATGTCATTTCTGACATTGCCCTGTTGGATTCCCTGGGCGCAAAGGTTGTCGTTGTATTTGGCGGTGACCAGCAGATCAAGGCTGCAGTTGAAGCAACCGGGCTGATCTGGGCCCAGAACGGGGACCAGAGAATCACAACAGCGACGCAAATAGAAACGGTAACCTCTGTGCTGGGACAGCTGTATGCAGACCTGTCGGCCAGATTTTCAGCCAGCACGCCTGAATCTCCCGCGAAACGCCGGGTGATCACAACCAGCACGGGAAACTTTGTCAGAGCACAACCTGTTGGGATCAAGGAGGGTGTCGATCACCAGCTATCAGGTTTAGTTAGAAGCATCAATGCGGTTGCTATCAGGCACCAGCTCTCTGGTGAATCAATCGTCCTGGTACCTTCAATGGGATATTCGCCTTCGGGAGAAACTTTTCACCTGGATGTGGATGTCGTCGCAAGAGAAGTCGCCTGTGCTCTGTCTGCCGACAAACTGATCTTCCTGACGGAGCAAACCGGCCTGAAAGATATTACCGGAAACCTGGTCAGCGAGATCGACCTAAGCGACACAAGAACCAGGGATGTTTCTCTGGAGCCGCTGACGGAAAAACTTCTGAACCACTGTAATCTGGCCTGCCGACAGGGTGTTGCGAGATGCCACATCATCAGTTTCGCAACGGATGGCGCATTGCTGGAAGAACTGTTCACCCGGGACGGCTGCGGAACCCAGATTATCGGAAACAGCTACGAACAAATCCGATCGGCTTCAATAGAAGACGTCCCAGGTATTTTGAAGCTAATCGCCCCTCTCGAAGAATCAGGCGTCCTTGTTAAAAGATCCAGGGAGCTTCTGGAATCAGAGATTCAGCAATTTGTTGTGATTGAACGGGACGGATTACTCATCAGCTGCGCGGCCCTTTATGACTACAACACATCGGGTGAGCTTGCCTGCCTTGTCACCCACCCCGATTACAGAAACAGTGACAGGGGAGACAGATTACTCGAAGCCGTCGAGAAGGCAGCTCGTTCAAAAAGGCTGGTAGAACTGTTTGTATTAACAACACAGAGCGCGCACTGGTTCACAGAAAGGGGATTCAGAGAATCCAGCCGGGATGCGCTGCCTGCCGGGAAAAAAGAATTTTACAACGACCAGAGAAATTCCACTGTCCTTCGAAAAGCACTCTCTTAGTGAGACACCGTCTTAGAAAGACATTGGGCGGTTAACCTGATCAGTAGGCCTGCACGAAATCAACCAGTGCCTTGACGTTCTCGACCGGGGTCTCCGGCAAAATGCCATGGCCGAGGTTGAATATGTGACCGGGGCGACCACCTACTTCCTCAAGAATTGACCTGGCCGTTTGCCGGACAGAATCGACACTGCCAAACAGCGCCACCGGATCCATGTTCCCCTGAATTGCCTTACATCCGAGGAGATCCCAACTTTCTGTTAGGGGGGCGCGCCAATCGAGCGCCATTACATCACCACCGGCTTCTGCCATCATTGGCAAGAGGGAGGAGTTGCCAGTGCCAAAATGAATAATGGGAACTTTTCCTGAAATACTGTCGATCAACTTTTTGCTATACGCAAAAACATGATTCCGGTAATCACCAACGGACAGGCAACCCACCCAGCTGTCAAATATCTGTATCGCCTGAACGCCCTCATCAATCTGGTAGTTAAGGTAATCAATGGCACTAACGGTCATCTTCTCCATGATGGCGTGAAATGCTGAAGGGTCAGTCGCCATCAGGCGTTTAACGTTGATGTAGTTTTTCGATCCCTGACCTTCAATCGCATAGGAAGCCAATGTAAACGGAGCACCACCAAAACCAATCAGCGGAATATCAGCGGGAAGCTCTTTTCTGATCAACGAGATGGCTTCACCTATGTAAGGCATGGATTCCGAGGACGGAACGATCTGCAAACGATCGATGTCCTCATTCGAGCGCACGGGATTAGCGATGTTTGGCCCAACTCCTACCAGATAGTCGAGCTCCAGTCCCATGGGTTCCAGGATTGGCAACAGGTCAGCGAACAGGATAGCGGCATCAACACCCAGTATCCGTTGTGCATCACAGGTCACCTGCGCGGAAAGATGAGGCGTTTTGAAAAAATCGAGACTCGGCGTATCACCCTTAACCTCGTGGTACTCCTTCATGTAGCGACCAGCTTGTCTGTTTAGCCATATGGGCGTGTGATCAGTGGCTTCACCACGGCAGGCTTTCAGAAATACACTTTGTTCAAGCTGAACAGACACGATTGAGCTACCAGAAAAACGGAGCGCGCATTGTATCTGTCTTCATTCAACTCAACAATCGAACTTGCGGGGAATCCTCTGTATTCGCTAACAGCCCGTTAACACTGAAGGTTGAAATAGGTTCCGAGAACCCCTTGACGGCAATCCGGCCACGGTCAGTACAGTCAATGCATGAAGCCACCAGCCGCCGTGTGTCAATAGAAATCAGGATTTCACCACTCCTGGCCAGTCCTTCCATACGGCTCGCCAGATTAACCACGCTTCCAAGCGCGGTATAGTCTCTTCTTGCCGCACAACCAAAATTTCCCAGCAGACAGTACCCGGTGTGAATGCCCATCCTCAGATGCAGAGGCGCGCCGCCAGTGACCTGCCAGTGCTCGGACAATAGTTTGAATCTTGCCCTCATTTCCATCGCCGCCTCGACGCTCGCCACGGCATCCATTACCACTCCTTTGGACCTGGCGTCCCCAAAGAAAACCATGACGCCATCACCCATGAACTTGTTGATGGTTCCACCGTGGTCCATGGCGACTTCCGTCATCACTTCAAAATAGCGGTTCAACATACCCGCAACAAGGAACTCATCCGCTGTGTCCATAAGCCGGGTAAAGCCTTCCATATCAACGAAAAGAACGGACAACCGCTTGCGAGTGTAACCGGTGAGATCACCTTCGCTGGAGATAAACTCGGGCGATACATAGGGCGTTATGAGGGTGCGGAATTTTTCCAGCCTGTTTCGTATCGACCGGCTATGTTTTTGCTCTGCATTCAGTCGATGGGTCTCCTGGTAGACCAGAACACCCAAAAAACACAGATAGGCCACGAGGCAGAAGAAACAGATGAAATAGAAGCTGGCGTTGCCCGTGAAACCTGAAGGGTGCAGCATCGTTCCCAGCAACATGCCCAGGGCAGAAACGGGTACTAGCAGGACCCACAGCAGAAATCCTCCGATGATAATGATGCTGACACTCAGGATTGAAACAAGAACAACCCCGGCTTCGAAATTAAAGTTTACCAGGCTGATCAACAGGCCTGTCACCATGGCATCGACCGACATCACCACCCTCGTCATGTCCCGCCAGCCTGACGCCAGAAGAAATCTGTTGAGCAGCTGGGGATAAAGCAGCATCGCCACCATCCACCCGGAGACATAGCTCCCCGGGTTCTCCAACTGGGTCAGGATCAGGATCGCGAGAAGGTAGCCAAATACTCGAGGAGAGTGTGTTACCGCAGCAAGATGGGCAGACGTCATCTGCCTATCTTGCCAATCATCCGATTAGCTAATCTGTAGGCAATAGATACTGCTTACGTGGGAGAACTCTCCTTATTAAATATCTCTATCAATTATCTTTATTGGTTCTCTTTATTGGTTCTCTTTATCGGTTCTCTCGATAAGACCTGTCGATTTACCCTGCGTGCAGGGTCAGGCTTCCCCGGCCTGCAATTCAATCGGGACTTCCGGATCAACCTCCGCTTCATAATCCATCCCTGTCACCTCGAATCCATGCATTTCAAGATAGGCCTGTTTGTACCCTTCGAAGTCGGTCAGATCATCGAGCGTCTCGGCATTAACCAGAGACCAGTTATCGGCTACAAACGTCTGGATATCGTCCTTCAGTTCCAGCTCATCCATGCGGATTCGGCCACCTTCATCAGTCCGGAGTTCTCCGTTTCCATACAGCTGTGTGTTATAGAATCGGGTTGTCTGTTCGATACAGCCCTCATGGGTACCTGCTTTCTTCATTGCCTTGAACAACAGAGACAGGTAAATCGACATACCGGGAATAGCAGAGGCAGCCTGCGTAACGAGACCCTTCATCACAACGACGTGGGCCTTACCGCCAACTGACGCCATTGGCTCAACCAAAGCAGCCTGGGCCCGATCAAGATCTTCCTTTGCCTTGCCAATCGTTCCGTGATGGTAGATAGGCCAGGTCACCTCACTGCCAAGATAAGTGTAATTGGTCGTAATACATCCCGGCGCCAGCAACCCTCTTCCCAGCAATGCCTCTATCCAAAGCTCCCAGTCTTCTCCACCCATGACACGGATGGTATCGGATACCTCTTCTTTATTTGCAGGCTCCAGGGATATGGACTTGAGCTCCCCGGTATTGAAATCTATGGTCGAACCTTCAAACGGCTCACCAATCGGTTTCAATGCAGATCTGACCACAGCCCCATCCGGAAGTTGCCTGGCGGGTGCTGCCAGCGAATAAACGACCAGATCAATCTGCCCAAGATCTTTCTCTATCAGGTCGCACGTGGCGTCTTTGATACCCTGGGAAAAAGCATCACCATTGATATTCGCGGTATAGAGTCCTTTGGCTTTTGCTTTCTCAGTAAATGCCGCCGTCTTGTACCATCCAGGTGACGCCGTGCGGTTCCCGGAAGCCGGTCGCTCAAAAAAGACACCCACGGTTGACGATCCGAATCCAAACGCAGTGGAGATTCGGGAAGCGAGTCCGTAACCACCGGAGGCGCCAATAATAAGGACCCGCTTTGGTCCATCAGACCTGACACCCTCGGCTTCCACGTAATTGATCTGGTTTGCCACATCCTGGGCACAACCCGCCGGATGCGCAGTGGTACAAAGGAATCCCCTGATTCGAGGTTTGATTATCATAATGACTCACTTATTAGTTCTTTTGATTAGTTCTTAAATAGCTGTAGGCGACGAATCCCACTCCGAGAAAAATCATGGGTAGTGAAAGCAGTTGCCCCGTTGTTACCCAGTCAAACACCACAAACCCAATATGGCTATCGGGTTCCCGGAAGAATTCAGAGAATATTCTGAGACTACCATAACCAAACAGAAACATGCCCGATACCGCCATGGTTGGACGGGGTTTCATCGCAAATACCCAAAGGAACACAAACAGAACTGGTCCCTCAAGCAGCGCCTGGTACAAGCTGGACGGGTGGCGACCAACAGTTTCACCGGGATAGACGAGGGCCCAGGGTACTTCAGTAATGCGCCCTGGCAGTTCTGCATTGATGAAATTACCCATTCGCCCACTTCCAAGCCCTAATGGTATGGAAGGTGCGATAAAGTCAGTAAGCTCAAAGAAAGTGACGCCCTTGCGCCAGGCAAACACCCCTATTCCCACTAGAACGCCAATAAAACCTCCGTGGAAAGACATCCCGCCCTCCCAGATCCTAAGCGCCGCAAGAGGGTCAAGCCTGAGCATCTCATACCCATAAAAAAGCACGTAGCCGACACGGCCCCCAACAAGCACACCGAGAACAGCATAAAAAATGATGTCCGAAAGGTCTTCGTCAGTCCACTTCAACCCATATACGCGAATACGATACTTAAGCGTCCACCAGGCTAATCCAATACCAACAAGGTAAGTGACGGCATACCAGTAAATACTGAAAGGACCAATACTGATCGCTACAGGGTCAATCGATGGGTAATCCCACATCCCTTTAAGTTCCTTTTGTTTATTTGTCGCGCAGGATAGTCATTATCCGTCATTGGGGCAGTCTGATAAACTCGCGACTTTTCGGGGTCTCTTTATGTGCCTGATCCTTTTCGCTGTCAATCCCAATAGCCGGTACCGCCTGATCGTCGCCGCCAACAGGGATGAACTTTATGCACGCCCCACCCGGACGGCAGGTTTCTGGGATTCACATCCCCATCTGCTTGCTGGCCAGGATGAGAACATGGGCGGCACGTGGCTTGGCGTCAACAGAAAAGGCGCTTTCGCCGCAGTAACTAACTTCATGGAAACGCCCCCCGAGCCACTACCACCCCGTTCCCGAGGTGATCTGCCCACAGAATTTCTGCTGACGCATCCTGATCCAAATACTTACCTCGAGAGCGTCAGCTCCAGGGGGAATGCCTATAAAGGGTTTAACCTCATCGTCGCAAACCAGGACAACTGCTGCTATTACGGAAACCGCGCTGGTGCTCCTCGAGTACTGGGTGATGGTTACTACGGCTTAAGCAACCAGATCCTGGATTGTAACTGGCCAAAGGTTGTCGACGGTCGCGCGAAGCTAACGGAGATTGTTTCAACTGTTGATGAACCCAGTGAAGCATTGTTCAGCCTGCTTCTGGGGCAGGGTGATGACAGAAAATTCTCTAACAGTTTTATTGCGGCGGACACTTACGGCACAAGAGCCGCAACGGTCGTTCTAATTGGCTCCGATGGTGACGTTGTATTCGAAGAACGTAACTTCGATGCCAATGGCGCGCCCGCAGCAAGTAACCGATACCAATTCAATTGTGACGACGACTCCTGACAACGTTACCAAGACCGGCCTTACGCATTTCATCATCAATGAAGTTCTTAATAAGATAAGCGTTATCCATCTCCAGGACAGAAGCCAGCAGATCGCTTGCATGACTCATTTCAAAATTACTGAGGGCATGCTTAACCATCAGAAGGTTGGTTGAGTTCATCGACAGGACATCAAACCCCATGGCCATCAAAAGGACAGCCGCAGAAGGGTTTCCCGCCATCTCACCGCAGATACCAACACCCTTGTTCTCCGCATGAGCTGCTTTGACGACATGAACCAGAGCCTGCAGTACCGCAGGGTGAAACTCCTGGTAGAGCTCAGCCACCTGGGCATTGTTCCGGTCGACTGCAAGCATGTACTGGATCAGGTCGTTACTGCCAACCGAGAGAAAATCAACGCGTTTAATGATGTCGCGGGCCTGGTATACCGCAGCCGGTACTTCAATCATGACGCCCACATCAGGCATCTCCACCTGAATCCCTTCTTCAATTATCTCCCGGTAGCATTGACTGATCAGTCGCTGGGCCTCGTCGACCTCAGCAACACTGCTCACCATCGGGAGCATAATTCTGAGCATTGAATCAATGCCTTCACTGGCGCGAATCATCGCCTTGACCTGGGAGAGAAAAATTTCAGGATGATCAAGGGTCACCCGTATACCGCGCCAGCCCAGGAAAGGGTTCGCTTCATTGATAGGGAAATAGGACAGTGCCTTGTCTCCACCTATGTCCAGTGTTCGCATCGTTACCGGGCGAGGTGCAAAAGCCTCCAGGTGCTCCCTGTAAATAACACGCTGTTCTTCTTCAGTAGGGAAGCGATCGTTCATCATAAAGTGAACTTCTGTTCGATACAGTCCTACGCCTTCAGCACCGCGGTCCAACGAACGAGCAACATCCGTCATGAGTCCGGTATTGACCCAGAGCCTGACCCGATGGCCATCGAGCGTATGGCACGGTTGATCGCCCGATATCTTGATGTCTTCGACAAGGGCAGCCTCTTCCGCAATAATTCGTCGGTAATACTTTTTCTCTGCCACTTTCGGATAGGTGATGACGACACCTTCAAACCCGTCAACAATGATCGGCTTTTCATCCAGAATCTCGATTGGCAGGTCTTCGACACCCATTACCGTAGGGACACCCATCGCCTCGGCAAGAATGGCAACGTGGGATTTTCCAGACCCTTTTACTGAAACAAAGCCCACCAATTTTTCCCGGGGAACCTTCGCAAGGTCTACCGGTGTGAGCTCTTTACTAATCAGGATCGTATCGTCGGGATATACCTGAATACGGGTGTCCGTCGACTGGAGTTGTGCCAGCACCCGGTTCCCCAGATCCCGGACATCAGCACCTCGCTCCCTCAGGTAGGCATCTTCCATCGTTTCGAAATTGCCGACGTGAGCGCCGATCACCTTTCTAAGCGCACTTTGCGCCCACTCGCCACCTCTGATCAATGAAATTACTTCGCCACTGATTGCTGTGTCATCAAGCATGTGCAAATAGGCATCAAACAACGCAAGTTCTTCTGGCTGAAGCCTGTCTTCAAGTTTCGCAGCAATCGCTGAAATCTCTTTCCGGGTCGCAGCAATAGCAGACTGGAAGTAAAGAATCTCGGCTTCCGGATCTTCAATCTGTTTGTCAGGTACATCATGGAGTTCTGCTTCGGGAAAACTGACAATTGCAGTCCCGATGGCAACACCCGCCGCCCCCGGCGTTCCCCGAAACCGGGTGGACTTCTTCTTGCCCGCATGCATGAGGGTCAATGAACCGGTGGCCTCTGCATGGGCAATCACGCCGGCCAGCTGAGCCGACAGCGTAATAAGGAAAGCCTCTTCGCCCTCATCAAAACGCCTTGCCTGCTTCTGCTGCACGACAAGCACACCAAGCACTTTACGGTGATGGATAATCGGAACACCGAGAAATGCATGGAAGGGCTCTTCACCAATTTCCTCAAGAAACCGGTTACGCGGATGGTTTTGCGCATCCTCAAGATTGATAGGCTCCGCCCGCTCAGCAACGTACCCCACCAGCCCCTCATCAAACGCCAGTGAAACCTTACCGATAGCATCAGTATTCAACCCACGGGTTGCCATGAACACGAATCGCTCATCCAGCTCATCGTGAAGGTAGACACTGCACACCTCGGTTTTCATAGCGTCCCTGACGCGCTCGACAATGATGTCCAGCACAGCGTCAAGGTCACCGGCGCGATTGACTTCCTGAATGACGCTGCGGAGTGCTTCAAGCATCTAGGAGGATCTCATTTGGAAAAGCATTTTGATAAACAAGGTGCCAGCTCTTTCATTGCACGACGATAAACATCCTGCTTGAACGACACCACCTGACCAAGAGGGTACCAATAGCTGACCCACTCCCATAAATCGAATTCCGGCGTATTCGACCTGTCAAACTGGACAGCCCCGTCATCCGCCAGCATTTTGAGCAGAAACCACTTCTGTTTCTGGCCAATGAACGAGGAATTATTCGAACGTAGCAACCTTCGCGGCAACTTATACCGGAGCCAACCTCTTGTTGTACCCACTATCTCTACGTGACTGGCTTCCAGCCCAACCTCTTCCTCCAGTTCACGATAAAGTGCTTCCTCAGGGGTTTCCGTGGACTTAATCCCACCCTGGGGAAACTGCCACGCATCCTGCCTGACGCGCCGTGCCCACAAAACCTGGCCCAGATCATTGGCAACAATAATGCCTACATTGGGGCGATACCCGTCATCATCAATCAACTACCCGAACCTTATAAAACGATTAAAAATCATTGTGCTTGAATCCCAGACATTCAGCAAACCAGCAGGACAAGCTACACTGCGCTCTTTACAGATCGGACCTGCTACATGCCACTAGCTATATTTGACCTCGACGAAACACTGATAGCCGCTGACAGCGACCATGAGTGGGGGCAGTTTGTTGTCGACAAAGGTCTTGTTGATGAAAAGAAACACAAGAAAAAGAATGACGATTTCTACGAGCAGTACAAGGCGGGTCAACTCGATATCGATGAATATCTGCAATTCTCCTGCTCGGTTTTGACTCAATACTCAATCGAAGACCTTCATCGGTTTCGAGCCGAGTTTGTTGAGCAGCGCATCCGGCCCATCATCCTGGACAAGGCGCAGGCCCTGGTGCAAAGGCATCGTGAAAAGGGCGATACCCTGCTGGTCATTACCTCTACGATCGAGTTCGTCACTCGCCCAATCGTTGATGAATTTGGAATCGACACTTTGATCGCGCCTGACCCTGAGATCGTTTCCAATCGTTATACGGGCAGGATTGTTGGAGTCCCAAGCTTCGCAGAAGGAAAAGTCACCCGTCTGGAGCAATGGCTGGCAGGTCGACAGGATTCCCTGCAAGGCAGTTCCTTCTATTCTGATTCACATAATGACCTTCCCCTGCTGAGACTGGTAGATAACCCTGTCGCAGTTGATCCTGACTCAACACTCAAAAAAGAAGCGGAGGAAAAACAGTGGCCTGTCATCAGTCTTCGCGGCTAGACCCATTTGGAATTGGGTACATCGCGCTTCTGAGCTTTCTGCTGCTCACCGGATGTGCTGAACGGCTGGAAACGGACGCAAGCGTAAAAGATCCCATTGCGCTGGAGATCGCGATGACTTCATGGCAGCAAGACAAAACAGGGCCGATGGTCGCCGCGGTGGAGAAACTGGCCGAGGAGACAGGACTATTTATAAGGTCGCCAACAATTGACCACCAGGCAGCGTGGCAATCCGCATGGATTACCGCACACGATAGCTTCCTCAGTGCCAGCGTCCTGCAGTCACCTGACAACTTTCGTCGGATTGACGCGTGGCCCATAGAGACAGGGTTCCTGGATTCGCTGCCCGACTACCCTGGCTCCGGAATTGTGAACGACAGCACCCTGGATATCACCTCAACTTCACTGGAAGAGCAGCACCAGTTCACCGATGAATCCGAGGTTGCGCTGGGGTTCCATGTGCTCGAGTACTATGCTTTTGAACGGTCCCTTGGGGATTTTGAGGTCGATGCGCGTAACTACCAGAAGCGCCAACAGGTAATTCAACTTGTCGCAGAACTTCTACTGCGGGATATCACCGCTTTTTCCACTTCCCAGAAGACAGGTACTGAAGCCAGCGAGGACTCCTATCCATTATTGCTGTCAAAAATACAGCGACGGCTCCAACTTGTGTTCTCGGAATTTAATCTCTTGGGCGAGCATAGCCCACACAGCGGAAGATCCAGCCAGAACGTCGGCGCACAGCTTGGCGCCATTGCAGAACTGTTGGACGAGCCCGTTGGCTTGAATCACTTCCTTATCGAACTGAATCCAGAAAGCGCGCAGACATTCAATGAAACCATCATAGAAGCACAGACTCTGCTGCCTGCGACAGGACAACCTGATGAAGCAGCGTCGTCAAGGCTGCTGTTATTGATTGCTTCTCTTTCCCAGCAGCTAGGGGACTTTGTAAAGATGCTACCGGGAGAGGGCGAGATCTAGCTCTCTGGCAGCTTTTACGTCATCCAGCCTTTTGACCGGCATCGTATGTGGCGCACTGGTTACCAGGTCAGGGTTGGTTCTCGCTTCTTCCAATATGGATGCCATAGCAGCAACGAACCCATCAATCTCTTCCCTTGTTTCCGTTTCGGTTGGTTCGATCAACAAACATTCCGGTACCAGCAATGGGAAGTAAGTTGTTGGCGCATGGTAGCCATAGTCCAGAAGACGTTTCGCCACATCCATCGCAGTGACACCCAGCTCCTTCGCTTCTTCTGACAAAGTCACGATGAACTCATGGGTTGCACGACGCTCGGGGTACGCCAGGGTGAATCCGACTTTCTCTAGCTCCCGGGCCATATAGTTCGCATTTAACGTCGCAAACTCTCCCACCCTGTGCATGCCTTCCCTGCCGAGCAGTCTCGCGTATGCATAGGCCCGCAACAAAATGCCAGCATTGCCCATAAAAGCAGACAATCGGCCAATCGAGTCCGGTATATCGGCCCTGGTTAACCACCTGAACGTTGAGCCTTCCTTACCGACGTCTTTACCGACAACAGGCGTCGGAATAAATGGCACCAGCCGCTCACCCACGCCAACCGGGCCCGCACCGGGGCCACCACCACCGTGGGGTGTTGCAAAGGTTTTATGAAGATTCATATGAAGCACATCAAACCCCATATCACCGGGTTTGACCTTGCCAAGGATCGCGTTGAGGTTGGCACCGTCATAATAAAGCAGGCCCCCTGCAGCGTGCACGACCTGGGCGATCTCCTGAACTTTTCGCTCGAACACACCGCAGGTGGACGGGTTCGTCATCATAAGGCCCGCGGTCTGCGGACCCACCGCATCTTTTAGCGCATCCAGATCCACGTCACCATCTGCAGTTACCGCGATTTCCCGAACTTTATAGCCACACATGACAGCGGTCGCCGGGTTCGTACCATGTGCAGCGGTCGGCACAAGAATTTCTGTTCGCTCAACGTCTCCACGTTTTTCGTGATAGGCGCGAATCATCGCCACGCCGGCAAACTCTCCCTGGGCGCCAGCCATCGGCGTCAGGGACACGGCCTTCATGCCTGTCACATCCTTGAGATATTCCTGAAGGTCATAGAGACAAGCCAGGAAACCCTGTGACTGGGCTTCCGGCGCCAGTGGATGGCGAGCCAGAAAACCAGGAATACTCGCCGCCTTATGCGCACCTCTCGGATTATATTTCATCGTGCACGACCCAAGCGGATAGAACTGGCCGTCTATGGAGAAATTCTTTTTCGAAAGGTTCGTGAAATGCCTGACTGCCTGAAGTTCCGAAACCGCAGGAAGTCCAATCGCCCCGGTGCGAATATGTTGTGTGGGCAGGTCGAGAGAATCGTCATCGCATTTTTCAAACTGCGCCCTGGCAATTCGGCCTTCGCTGGATAAATCGTAAATCAGCATCCCTTTGCCTCCAACACGGTTGAGAGCGTGGTCATATAAAGCGTCAGGTCATGCTCCGTTTTTGTTTCCGTCACGTTGACCAGTAAACAATTTTCCAGCGCCGGAAACGACAAACCAAGATCATAACCACCCAGAATTCCCTGTTCGGCCATAAGGGGCAATACTTCGCGTGCAGGTATCGGCAACTCAATGGCGGCTTCATGAAAACATGGCCCCGTGAAGCGCTTCTTTACCTTCCCGGTGGAGTCCATATGGCTGAGCAGCCGCTGTAATCCCTGGTGGGACTGCATCGCAACAGACCTTAGCCCCACATCGCCTAACAGGCTAAGGTAAATCGTGGCGGCGGTGACCAGCAACCCCTGGTTAGTGCAGATATTCGAGGTCGCCTTGGCACGCCTGATATGTTGCTCGCGCGCCTGGAGTGTCAGCGCAAACCCGTCATTACCGTCTACATCACTGGTTCTTCCAATGATCCTGCCGGGCATCTGCCTGACAATCGCCTGTTTACAACACATAAACCCCAGATAAGGGCCACCTGATGCAACAGGGATCCCCAATGGCTGCCCTTCACCCACCGCGATGTCTGCGCCTTCTTTCCCCCATTCGCCGGGTGGTTTCAGTAAAGCCATTGCCGTCGGATTAACAACACCGACCATCAACGCACCATTTTCATGGCACCAATCGGTCAACGCATCGACATCCGGCAAACCGCCAAAGTAATTAGGATAACTAACCACCAGTGCAGCAAATTCTCCGGGCTCATCATCCAGCCCGACCAAGCCGGAGTCTTCATCAAAATCCAGCTGTTCCAGTTCGATCCCCTGATTACGGACGATCGCCTGACAGGCTTCTATATAGGTCGGGTTAATATCACCCGCCACCAGTACGCGGCGCGATTTGTTCTTCTTGTTAGCGCGAATCGCCATCAGGATAGCTTCAGCCATTGCGGTCGCCCCGTCATAGACCGAGGCATTGGCCACTTCCATCTGGAGCAGGCGAGTCATCATTGTCTGAAATTCATAGATCAGTTGCAGCGTACCCTGGCTGGCCTCTGCCTGGTATGGGGTATACGCAGTCATGAACTCACCTCTCCCCACAAGGTCCCAGACTGCCGCTGGAATGTGATGTTCATAAGCGCCAGCACCGATAAACGACAGCTGCACCTCATCCAGCCGCGCTCGCTCATTCATTGTTCGAAGCAGCGCCATCTCACTGATCCCTGAAGGCGTTTGGGTTAGTTCACCAGACCTAAGCGCCTCGGGGATCTCATCAAAAAGTGCTTCAATAGAGGTAACCCCAATTGATGCGAGCATGATTCGCTCATCATTTGGGGTGTGTGGGACAAATGGCATTTTGATTCCTAGGTAGACTCAGGTTAAGTATGGCAAGGCTGCCAGGGTTAGTGTTCTTCCGCTTCACAGAGCGCCTGGTATTGCTCTGCATTGAGCAGGCTTTCTACTTCAGCCGGATCCGACGCTTTTATCTTGAAGAACCAGCCATCGGCATACGGCGCTTCGTTAACCAGCTCGGGAGACTCCTCAAGTTTAACGTTTACTTCAACGACCGTCCCTGTGACAGGTGCATAAATGTCTGATGCGGCCTTCACGGATTCAACGACGGCTATCTCATCGCCGGCCTGACACTCGGCACCAACTTCCGGCAGTTCCACATAAACCACGTCACCCAGTTCATCCTGGGCGTGATCAGAAATACCCACGACAACGACATCGCCATCGCGTTTCGCCCACTCGTGGGATTTCAGGTACCGCAACTCTGTAGGGAACTCAGCCATAGTATTTCTCCAGCTTTATCTATCTAGGTTTTTCTTGGTTTGTAAACTTGTTTGCCATGTCGAACAAAGGGCGGGGTGACACACTCAACGGCCTGCATTTTGCCCCGAATCTCAACGGTCATATTCGATGATGTTGCAGAAACCCGTGCCAGCGCAATAGATCTTTCAAGGGTTGGTGAAAAAGCGCCTGAGGTGATCTCACCAACCGGGGCGCCATCACTGAAAACTGCATAATGCGCTCGCAAAATACCTTTCCCCGCCATCACCAGGCCGACAAGCTCATCATGCTCCGTCTGCTTCCTGAGAGCATCGGCGCCAAGAAAATCACGATCTTCAAGAAAGACGGTATTCGCCATATTGGATTCAAACGGTGTTACGGATTCATCCATATCACTCCCGTAGAGATTCATGCCCGCTTCCAGCCGCAACGTATCCCTGGCTCCCAGGCCAATAGGCCTGACGCCAGCCTCGAGAAGACTGTCCCAAAAGGGCACTGCCTGGTCTTCTGGCAAAATAATCTCGAGACCTTTTTCGCCGGTATAGCCTGTACGCGCGATAAACCATTCATCGCACCATCCACCCTGGAAAACTTTCAGGTCTTCGATGAGGGCAACCTTCTTTTCCCAAGAAGGGTTTTCTCCGGTAATCGATTTCACTTTCTCAATGGCATCAGGGCCCTGGATCGCCAAAATAGCAAACTCAGGACGCTCAACGACTTCACACTCATATTCTTCTGCCACGCGCCGCATCCACGTCAGATCTTTTTCCCGGGTCGCACAATTCACCACCACCAGATAAGGATCGCCCGTCGCATACACAATAAGGTCATCCAGAACACCACCCGTCTCGTTCAGCATTGCGGAGTACATCGCCTGTCCGGGGTTTATTGCGCGCTTGATGTCATTGGCCAGAAGTCTATCCAGATAGGGCAGACAATCTGCACCATGCACTTCAACGACCGTCATATGTGAAACGTCAAATACACCCGCATCCCGTCTAACCGCATGATGTTCTTCAATTTGTGACCCGTAATGAATCGGCATATCCCAGCCCCCAAAATCAACTATTTTGGCGCCAAGGGATACGTGCTTTTCAAATAGAGGGGTTTTCTTGCCCATGAGAAATACAGAATTTCAAAGCCGGTTATTCTACTAGACTCGCCCCGACGCGACACTAATTGCGAGCCGCTTTAAGGTTTTATTTTCGTTCACTAAACGCAAGCCGCGACTACGCACCAGTCCAACTATCGTCGAGTCTGACGTGAACAACCGATGAAAGCCTTCCATCGCGAGTGCGGTAAGGTGGTTCTCCAATTTACGTTTTTGTTCGTATCGTTTCAGTACACCCAGATCGCCAATACCCCGCCCTTCAAGCTTTGCGGCGCAGAGCTCGGTCACCAGGCAGCTGGCATCAGCAAACCCGAGATTTGCTCCCTGACCCGCCAGCGGGTGAATCGCATGTGCCGCATCACCCAGCAGCACCGCCCCTTCCGTCACATATCGCCAGGCCTGCTGCTGCATAAGCGGGAAACTATGTCGTGGTGACACACTGAGCACCCGGCCGAGCATATCCTCTGTCGATGCTTCAAGCGCGGCAATGAACGCGGTTTCACTTATTGAAGCCATATCCTCGCGGTTTGACCAAACCACGGCGAATTTGCCCTTGTCGCCGAGCGGCAACAACGCGAGCGGTCCTGAATCACGGAACCATTGATACGCCTGCCGCCCGCTGCCTTCGATGAGCTCTTGACCAAATTGCGCCACACATACCGTCGCCTTCTGGTCGTAGGAATAGCCCATCTTCTTCAGGCCAAGCTTTTCTCGTGTAGCAGAGTGAGCACCGTCTGCTGCTACCAGCAAATCTCGTTGAAGTTCATCAATATCAACGGTTTCCGCCCATCTAACCGAAAGGCCCTGACTCCTGGCGCATTCGCTCATCGCTACCCGAAGTGCGATCTGGTCAACGATATACCCGAGACACGGCAACGCAGCTTCTTCCGAGGTAAAGGATATCGACCCGGTTCCTTGCCCATCAAATACCGACATCTGGTCATATTGCGTGATGAATCTATCGGGAATCCGGTTCCAGACCCCAATGCTCTCCAGGAATTCTGCAGAAGCAGGATTAACAGCGATGACCTGTGACGTTGTTGCTTCCGGCAGCACTGGTGCAGCGGCCTTGTCGTAGACCTCAACGTCAAACCCCTGCCGGTGAGCAGCCAGCGCAAAAGACATTCCGATAAAACCGGCGCCTATAACCACCACCTCAGACATTGACTGTCTCCATCAGGGCTTCAATTTCATTTACCGTACGAGGTACCTGGTCCGTCAACACTTCGTTTCCCGATTTCGTTACCAGGACATCATCCTCTATCCGGATGCCAATTCCTCGATACTCAGGCGGTATTTCCATCAAATTTTCATTGAAATAAACCCCGGGTTCGATCGTTGTCACCATTCCTTCCTCGAAGACCCGCCACTGACCGTTCACCTGATAGTCCCCAACGTCATGCACATCCAGCCCAAGCCAATGTCCGGTTTTTGTCATGCTGTAGGGTAAATACGCTTCTTCATTGAGGAGATCTTCAACGTTACCCGACAATACACCGAGCGTGACAAGGCCCCGGGTCAACTCCCTGATCGCCGCTTCATGCGGCTCATTCCAGGTATTGCCAGGCCTTACCGCGGCAATGGCTGCCTCCTGAGCACGGAAAACTACGTCATAAACCCTGGCCTGACTTTCTGAAAATCTGCCATTAACAGGAAATGTTCGTGTCAGGTCACAGGCATAACCCTCATATTCACCACCTGCATCGACAAGCACCAGATCACCATCGGCAAGAACTGCATTGTTGGATACATAGTGCAACACGCAGGCATTAGCCCCGCCTCCAACAATCGCTGGATACGCACAGTAGCGTGCGCCGTTGATGGAAAATTCATGAACCAGTTCGGCTTCCAGTTCGTACTCCATCATACCGGGCTGCGTTTTCTGCATAATCCGGCGGTGCCCCTTAACGGTGGCATCCGCCGCCAACTTCATCAGCTCTATCTCGGCCGCACTCTTAAAGAGCCGAAGTTCATGCAGGTAATGATCAAGTTGAACGAACTCACCCGGCGGCTCCGCACCCAGGTGATCACTTTGAGAAATTTTCTTGACCCAGTCGATCACCTGATTGTCGAAATCCCGGTCTACGCCCATGGCGTAATAAAGCTTCGACCTACCCTCAATCAGGCCCGGCAGGATGTCATCAATATCTGATATAGGAAAGGCATCGTCCATACCAAAAAGCTGCATCGCACGTTCAGGCCCGGTGATATCGCCATGCCACCGCTCGTGTTCATTGTCACGCTCGCGACAGAAGAGCAGCGACTCACCGTGATCCCTCCCGGGGATCAAGACGAATACCGCATCCGGCTCGTCAAATCCGGTCAGGTAATGAAAATCACTATCCTGGCGAAACTGGTATTGCACATCACCATTACGAATTTTTGGGTTCGCACCCGGGACGATGGCAATACTGCCTTCATCCATTAGTGCCGACAGCTCCCTGCGCCGCCTGATATATTCCGCCGGCGCAATCTCCTTGCGCGCCTTCTTCTTCCTCGGCAACTTTAGTGAGCCCCCTTTGATCCTGTTTCTGCGAAAACTAGTAATGTACTGATCCGTATGAACTCTACAATCTCTGTCAGGTCCGATTCATTCTCCTCTCCTTCAGGTACTTCCTCTGACATTGCCGCAATTCGGCCCATATCCTGAAGGGCTTCCTTAACATCTGACGCATCGTCTGCATCGAGCTGGCGACCGGATTCACCGAAGCCTGACAGAAAACCACTACACCACAGTGACACAGCTTCAGCTCGATCAGTGATCGACTCGTCGTCACCAGGAATCATCAGGGTAAAATCAAAATCAGAGAATTCACCCAGACTGTCCAGACTTTGGGTATAGGCCTGCTCAAGCATCTTCGAAACTGAAGTCGGCACATTACCGTCCATCCAGGCCTCAAACAGCGACTTGCGCTGCGCCGGTCCGGAGTTATCCTTAACCGCACACAAGTAGCCAATAAGCATGCCATGCAGCTCCGATGGATGAAGGTCAATGCTAGCCCGGGACAATTCATCCCGGAAGTGCTCAAATACAGTCATACTATATACCTCAACAGAATGCCGATTTTACTCCAACTCGGCTTGAACAACAGGATTGACCCGCTTTATAGTTCCCGATTAACCTTTAAGTTGAGTGCCTCTGTGGATATCAACACCCTTGAGAAACGGATCGACGAGCTGATCGCGCTTTGTGATGAGCTGGAAAGCAAACAGGGCGCGATGGAAACTGATCGTGACAACTGGATGCAGGAAAGAACCCGCCTGCTCGAGAAAAACGAAATGGCCAAAGCCAAGATTGAGGCGATGATCATGCGCCTGAAGTCTCTGGAACAGGACTAAACCAATGTCAGAATCAAAGACTGTACGAGTCTCAATACTCGATAAGGACTATCAGGTCAGCTGCCAGGAGAGCGAAGTTGCTGCTCTGCAAAAATCTGCCCAGTTCCTGGACCAGAAGATGCGAGAGATGAAAGAGAGTACAAATGTATTTGGCCTGGACCGCCTGGCCGTGATGGCGGCGCTAAACCTGACCAATGACCTGTTGGCACAGTCCGAAAAAGCAAACCAACTGGATTCCAAACAAAACGAGATTTCCTCCAGGTTCACCGACCAGCAGGACGAGATCCAGAATCTATGCAATAAGGTCGATTCTGCCCTGACCCGATTGAAAGCAAAAATCTAACCCGCTATTTTGGTCGGCCCTTCTAAAGGCTATACTAGGGTCTAGTTCCCTGGGTTGTTCGCCAGTCGATATGTCCTCGACCCTTTAAGCGATAACCAGGAGGTCTTTTTTCATCGACCATGTGCATGTCCGTTCAGCGGAAAGCCTGAGGTCATAAGGGGACCACCGCCTTGAACCGCAGGGTTCAAGGGCCTATTAGTACAGCGGCAATTTGGGGAGCTAACTATCGAGACCGGCATGTCCTTAAGCCAACTAAGAAAATCCCTTAGATCCGCAAGACGCTCCATTACGCCATTGGCGCGCGCTGAAAAATCAAATCTGATCGCACGAAACCTGGCCCGGTACCTGCCATTTAGACGCTGTAAAACTCTTGCCGTGTATCTGCCACTTTCCGAGGAAGTGGACACGTCACCAGTGATAGAGCTCGCACGACTGCTCAACAAGCCCATCTACCTACCCGTCATTGATACCAAAGTGTGGCGCAAACAACCGATGATGTTCGGGCTATATTTGCCCGATGAGACCCCGCTTCGGGAAAACCGCTTTGGCATCAGTGAGCCCGCCGTTAAACCAGGGAGCTGCATTCGCGGAATCGACATAGAATTTGTGTGTGTACCGGTTGTCGGATTCAACGATAACTGCGATCGAATTGGTATGGGAGGTGGCTACTATGACAGGGCTTTTGAGCGGAAGGGCTTCCCGCCCAGCAAACTGATTGGACTGGCTTTTGAAGCTCAACGAGCTGATTTTGAACCAGCCAAACATGACGTGCCCATGCAGGCAGTGATCACTGAAACCTGCGTGATTGAAAGAGCACCGGTTGGGAAAACCCCAAACGTGTCAGGCCTCAATTAGATCAGGGACGCCCCCGCACTGACCACGACACCGAAGCCGAACAGCAAAAAAATGATGAACATAAGGTCAGGCTTCTTCTTCACGGGTTTAACAGGCTCCGCTGTGTGGCTATTAGCCATATTTGCTAAGGGGCAACCAACATATAGTGGTTACACTCAATAAGCAAGCCTTTGCGCACCAACCCTGGGCACCTGATATCATTAAAGGTACCTATTTGCCGACGAGCAGGCATCGACCAGTATCCAAGGGAGACTCTGGATGGCAGTAAGAAAAGTAATCCGTATGGGTCATCCTAACCTGAGGGTCCCGGCAGCGCCTTATCCACGGGAAAACCTGGGCTCTGCAGCTTTCGACGAACTGGTCTCCGACATGCGTGAGACCCTTCACGCCTATGGTGGCATCGGCCTCGCCGCGCCCCAGATTGATGTCGGGCTGCGGATCGTCGTCATTGAGATCGAGAACACCAGCACTCGCTATGGCGAAATCGAGCACACGCCTTTCGAGGTTTACATCAACCCTGTCATCACGCCGATTGAAGAAGAAACAGCCGGTTATTGGGAGGGCTGCCTGTCCGTCCCCGGCATGATGGGGTATGTCGAGCGACCCCAGCATATCCGGGTTGATTACCTGACCCGCGGCGGTAACGAGAAAAGCATTGAGGCACACGGGTTCCTGGCCACCGTATTCCAACATGAGTTTGATCACCTCGACGGAACGCTGTACGTCGATCGCATCAAGGATCTGTCACTATTCTCCTTTGAAGAGGAATTCGTGCAATTTCACGCCAATATTGATGCCGGAGACGAGAACAGTACCGATGACCCTGGCTAGCTTGCAGTAAGAAACTGGCCGTAAGCAGTATTACCGGTTTCATTCCAGTAACGGTAATTAATCTTGTCCAGCTGGCCCAGGAAATACTTCATCCGGCCAGCAGGAATCTGGATCCCGACCAGGACCCTGCCAAAAGCGGAACCATGATTTCTGTAATGAAACATTGAGATGTTGAACTCATTCCCAAGCAGGTCAAGGAACTTCAGGAGAGCACCCGGTTTCTCAGGAAATTCAAACCGAAACAGCTTTTCATCTTTAATTTGCGCCACGCCACCGACCATGTGTCGTATATGAACAACGGCGAGCTCATTATCCGATAAATCCTGGACCTCGTAGCGCCGGGAAAGCTTCGTAATGAGTTTTGATTTATCTTCAGCTGCTGATGTCTGAACGCCAACCAGTACATGCGCTAACCCTTCCCGGGCGTATCGATAGTTAAATTCTGTGATGCTGCGTTTTCCTATGGCAGAACAGAATTTCCGGAAACTGCCCGCCTCCTCCGGAATACTGACACCCAGCAACAGTTCCCGTCGCTCACCGATTTCTGTCCTCTCGGAAATATGACGAAGACGATCGAAGTTAACATTGGCTCCGCTGACGATCGCAACGACGGTTTTCCCTTTTAATCCATGTTTCTTTAATCCCGCTACCGCAAGGGCACCTGATGGCTCTGCAATGGTGCGAGTATCCTCGAAGAGATCCTTGATCGCGGCGCAGATCTCATCGACCGTTACCGTGATTACCTCGTCAACAACCTGCTTTGCCAGGGCGAAGGTTTCCTTACCTACCTGCCTGACAGAGGTACCGTCCGCGAACTGGTCAAGATCTTCTGCCCGAAGAGAGACTCTCCGCCCTGCCTTCAGTGCAGCCGACATCCCGGCCGACCCTTCACACTCCACGCCGATGATTTTACATTCGGGCTGCAGGTATTTAACGAAGGCGCCAATGCCGCCAATCAACCCACCACCACCTACTGGCACATAGACGGCGTCAAGCGTCCCCGTATATTGCCTCATAATCTCCATCCCAATCGTTCCCTGCCCTGCAATTACGTCAGCGTCATCAAATGGGTGTATATAGGTGGCGCCTGTGCGGGCCGCCTCCTTAAGCGCGAACCCGGCAGCCTCGTCATAGGTATCGCCATGCAGAATAACTTCTCCACCGAAGGCCTTTACCGCATCGACCTTGATAGAAGGTGTATTTTCACCCATCACGATTCTGGATCTGATCCCAAGTCTGGTGGCAGCCATCGCCACACCCTGTGCATGGTTCCCGGCAGACGCGGTAATGACCCCGTTTTTTCTCGCTTCAGGCGTAAGGCGACTTATCTTGTTGTACGCTCCGCGAATCTTGAAACTGAAAACCGGCTGCATATCTTCACGCTTCAGCAACACGTTGCTTCCCGTTCGGGATGACAATAGGGGAGCCACTTCCAAAGGCGTCTGTATAGCAACGTCATAAACATTCGCTTCGAGGATTTTCTTTACATACTTTTCCACGCGCAGGGTCCATCTTGAAGTTAGGCTCATCTTAGCCAAGAGGTGACTACCATTACAGCTCACGATCATTAAGCTGAAGTCTTCGATTCCCCGATTCTTCACATTGGTGCCCATTTCCATGAACCAGAACGAACTCAAGGCTGCTGTTGGACAAAGCGCAGCTGACTACATTGAGCCACTGCTTACCAAGGAGGCGGTCATCGGTGTAGGAACCGGCTCTACGGCAAACTTTTTCATTGATGCGCTTGCGCGGTCCAAGCACAGGTTCGATGGCGCCGTGGCAAGCTCCCAGGCAACAGCGGACCGACTAAATAAACACGGAATTCCGGTCTATGATCTCAACGATGTAAACGAACTACTCGTCTATGTGGATGGGGCAGACGAGACCAACCCAGATCTGGAGTTGATTAAAGGTGGAGGGGGGGCACTGACAAGAGAAAAAATCGTTGCTTCCGTCGCCAGACAATTTGTTTGTATCGTCGATGCCACCAAACTTGTAGACGTGCTTGGCAAGTATCCACTGCCCGTTGAAGTGATTCCAATGGCCCGATCGGCAGTCGCCAGAAAGCTCGTCGCCCTGGGTGGCCAACCCGTCTACCGCCAGGGATACGTCACAGACAATGGCAATGTGATACTTGATGTTCATGGCCTCTCGATCACCGACCCCTGTGGTATGGAAGACGCCATTAACGCTCTTACCGGCGTAGTGACCCAGGGGCTGTTCGCCAAACGACCCGCAGATGTATTGCTGGTTGGTCGAGAAACCGGTGTCGAGGAGCTTCGGTCTAACGGGCAATAACAGTATGACCGATTACCTTAGAGCATTTTCCCTGGGTTCATGATGCCATCAGGGTCAAAAATGCGCTTGATCGACTTCAGGGACGCTATCTCTTCATCACTCCTGGAAAAGTGAAGCTGCCCCTTCTTCATTAAACCAATTCCGTGCTCGGCAGAGACACTGCCGCCAAATTCCTGGACGACGGCCAGAACATCATCGCTAACCAGTTCGCAGTGTTTCTTGAACTGTTCAGCCAGCATCTCTGGCGGCTTGAGGATATTAAGGTGCAGGTTGCCGTCACCAATATGGCCAAACCATACAATCTCAAAGTCTGGATATGCTATTCCTACCAGCTCGTCTATCTTTTGCAGGAACCGGGGAACCTGACTTACCCTGACTGCAATATCGTTCTTGTAGGGTGTTCGGGTGGTGATAGATTCTGAAATCCTTTCCCGATACTGCCAAAGGGACCGGTTCTGGCTTTCACTTGATGCCACGATGCCATCCGTTACCCAACCCTCATTGGTGCAGCACTCAAAGGCCGTCAGCGCATCCGCTAACGACTGCTCACCTGGGCTCTCAAACTCGAGCAGCACATAGAACGTTGCCGGTGTCGCAAACGGCGACTCCAGATCACTTTGCGAGAGCACAGATTCCAACGCATTGTGGGAAAAAAACTCAAACGCATTAAGGGTTGTGTGTTCACGGAAGGTGGTCAAAATTCCAAGACAATCTTCCATCCTTGGTGTGGCGAGCAACATCACAGTGGCTTTCTCTGGCGCTGCTGCCAACTGAACAGTCGCCTCCACCACGAACCCCAGGGTACCCTCACTGCCAATAAAAAGGTGTCTGAGATCGTAGCCCGTGTTGTTTTTCATCAGCCCCTTGTTGAGCTCGAGGAGCTCTCCGGCACCGGTCACCACTTTCAGCCCAGAGATTTGCTCCCGGGTCATGCCATATCGCAGAACACGAATGCCACCCGCATTCGTCGCAATATTACCGCCTATCTGACTCGAACCGCTGGAGGCAAAGTCGACCGGGTAGTACAAACCTTTCTCTTCTGCGAAGGCCTGCAGTTTCGCCGTGATAACGCCTGGTTGCACGGTGACTGAGGCATCTGCAGAACTGAAGTCGAGAATCTGGCTCATTCTCTCAAAGGAAACAACAACTTCCCCATTGGCAGCACACGCACCACCCGACAAGCCTGTACGGCCTCCGGAAGGGACAAGCCCAAGGCCTTTCTCTCTCGCCAACTGGACAATTTTTATGACTTGCTGTGTTGTTCGGACGAACACAATGGCGATTGGATCAGGTTTAAAAAAACGGGTCCAATCCAGACCATAGGCAATCAGATCACCTGATTCATCCGAGACATTTTCTTCCCCAACAATCTCTTTAAGTCGCGGGAGTATGTCCATTAATCGTTCAGGCAGCTTTCTGGTTTAGCTCACCAGAAAGATACTTGTTTGACATTTCTTCCAGCGTAATTGGCTTTATTTTGGACGCATTACCTGCTGTGCCAAAAGCTTCATACCGAGCAATCACGATGTCACGCATCGCATTCTGAGAGGCCGCCAGGTATTTTCTTGGGTCGAACTCAGATTTATTCTCATTGAGGAAGCGCCGGATGGCACCCGTAGACGCCAGCCGAAGATCAGTATCGATATTTACTTTTCGCACACCATGCTTAATACCCTGTTGAATCTCTTCAACGGGGACGCCATAGGTCTCGGGAATCTCACCACCATTTTCATTGATGACTTTCAACCAGTCTTGAGGAACGCTGCTTGAGCCATGCATAACAAGATGGGTATTAGGCAGCGCCTGGTGGATCTTTTTGATGAGATCAATCGACAGAATATCGCCAGTCGGCGGTCTCGAGAATTTGTACGCACCATGGCTTGTACCGATGGCAATGGCCAGTGCATCGCAGTTTGTTTGTGCGATGAAATCAATCGCCTGCTCCGGGTCCGTGAGCATCTGGTCCATGGTCAGGACACCGGCTGCACCAACACCGTCTTCTTCACCTGCTTCACCGGTTTCCAATGAACCAAGGCATCCGAGTTCACCTTCAACCGTCACGCCACAGGCATGAGCCATTTGAACTGTTCGGCGAGTGACCTCGAGGTTGTACTCATAGCTCGCGGGTGTCTTTTGATCTTCGAGCAGTGAACCATCCATCATCACGGACGAGAACCCAAGCTGTATACTTTTCTGGCAGGAATCGGGGGAGGCACCATGGTCCTGATGCATAACAACAGGGATGTCAGGAAACTCTTCTATCGCCGCGAGTATCAGGTGCCGCAAGAAGTTTGGACCGGCATATTTACGAGCACCAGCAGATGCCTGGACAATCACAGGGCTGTCTGTTTGCTGTGCGCCTTCCATGATGGCGCGAATCTGCTCCAGGTTATTAACGTTAAACGCCGGAACCCCGTAATCGTGCTCTGCTGCATGATCCAGAAGTTGACGCATGCTTACTAATGCCATGATCTGTTCTCCGTTCTTTATGTTTGTCTACCGGGTGAATTTATCTTTTATGGTCGTCTACTCACCGAATCTAACCCTCAGACCTCTATTAGGTCCCATTTTGATAGTACCAAGTAACGCTGAGGGCTCTTTTATGGTCGTCTACTGTTCGTTTGTATCCCTTTACCGTTGACAGGTCCCATAAGATCGAGCCAAGTAACGCTGAGGGCTCTTTTATGGTCGTCTACTGTTCGTTTGTATCCCTTTAACGCTGACAGGTCCCATTTTGATAGTACCAAGTAACGCTGAGGGCTCTTTTATGGTCGTCTACTGTTCGTTTGTATCCCTTTACCGCTGACAGGTCCCATTTTGATAGTACCAAGTAACGCTGAGGGCTCTTTGTTGTCTATGCACCTCTTGCTTCGAGGGCGGCTACGGCTGGCAGGGTTTTGCCCTCGACAAACTCAAGGAAAGCACCACCACCGGTCGATATGTAGGAAATCTTGTCACTGAGTCCAAACTGATCGATAGCAGCCAGGGTATCGCCACCACCGGCTAGTGAAAATGCCTGACTCTCGGCGATACTCAGGGCCAGTGCCTTCGTACCTGCCGCGAACTGCGATATCTCGAAAACGCCGACAGGGCCATTCCACAGAATAGTACCCGCCTGGCCCATCATCTCACAGATTGCCGCCGTACTATCTGGACCTATATCCAATATCATCTCGTCAGCTTTGACTTCGTTGACCGACTTGATCACCGTCGTTGCATCTTCTGACAGTTCCCTGGCAACCACCACATCGGTAGGCAGCGGGATATGAACCTTGTCCAGCAGCTGTTTCGCTGCACCGATGAGATCTACTTCACATAAGGATTTCCCAACGTTAATCCCGGTCGCCGCCAGGAAGGTATTGGCTATGCCACCACCTACCACCAGTGAATCAACTTTTTCTACCAGCGAGTTAAGCACTTCCAGTTTTGTCGAAACCTTGCTGCCACCAACGATCGCTGTCATTGGCCTCGCCGGGTCTGCCAGCGCCTTACCGAGCGCCGACAGTTCCGCGGACAGCAGCGGACCTGCGCAGGCAACCGGGGCAAAACGGGCAACGCCCTCGGTACTGGCCTGAGCCCTGTGGGCTGTGCCAAAAGCGTCCATTACAAAGATATCAGCAAGCGCCGCCAGTTTTTTTGACAGGCTTTCATCATTGTTTTTTTCACCGACATTGATACGAATGTTTTCAAAGAGAAGGATGTCCTCATCCCCGAAAGATACCCCGTCGAGGTAATGGGTTTCCAGCCGAACCTTCAGGCCGGATAGTTCGAAAATCCTTTTTGCAACCGGCTCCAGACTCAATTCCGGCTGCTGATTGATAGATAAGCCTTCCTCAGGTCTGCCAAGATGCGACATCACCATCACTTTCGCACCTTGCTTACTGGCATAAACGAGCGTCGGCAGGGCCGCCCGAATTCTGGCGTCGCTTACGACCTTACCGTCCTTGACTGGTACGTTCAGGTCCTCACGAATAAGAACACGCTTGTCTCGAATATCCAGATTCTCAAGCTGCAGTATGGCCATCGCTTACGCCAGACCCTTAACCGCGTCGACCACATTCTCAACCGTAAATCCAAAATGCTTCAACAGATCGCTGCCGGGCGCACTTGCACCAAAACTTTTCATACCCACAACTGCGCCATCAAGCCCGACCCACTTTCTCCAGTAGTCCACGTGCGCCGCTTCAATAGCCACGCGTTTTCGGGTCCCATTGGGCAACACCTGCTCCTGGTAGCTGGTATCCTGCTGCTCAAATACCTCAACACAAGGCATGGACACTACCCTGACTGAAATACCCTCCGCTGCCAGTACCTTGGCGCTTTCTAACGCCAGATTGACCTCGGAACCCGTCGCTATCAGGATATTTTCCGGATTTTCATCCGTTTCAAACAACACATAGGCGCCCCGGACTACATTGCCGAATTGTTCTTCGGTCCTGCCCTGGGTCGGTAACCCCTGGCGACTGAAAACCAGCGAGGTAGGACCATCGTTGTTTTCGATAGCATGCTTCCAGGCATATACGGTTTCAACCGTATCGCAGGGTCGCCATACCGTCATATTCGGAGTCCCACGAAGATTCGCCAGCTGCTCAATAGGCTGGTGAGTCGGCCCATCTTCACCCTGACCAATAGAGTCATGGGTGTAGACAAGAATATTGGGAATACCCATCAGGGCAGACATCCGTACCGCATTACGGGCATATTCCATGAATATCAGGAAAGTCCCGGAAAACGGCCGAAGACCGCCATGCAGTGCAATGCCATTGCCAATCGCGGTCATACCAAATTCACGAACACCATAATTAATGTAGTTGGCATCCGGGTTGTTTTTTGCCATCGGGCGAGCATCAGGCCAGCTGGTACAGTTCGAGCCTGATAGATCAGCCGACCCCCCCAACAGCTCTGGCAGAATGGCCGCCATTTTGGCAATCACTTCGCCGGAAGCACTGCGCGACGCGACCGTGCGCTCCTCTCCCTGCATCTCTTTCGCCATGGCCTCCATGGCCTGGTGCCAACCATTGGGCAGTGCGCGGGACATCGTTCGCTCAAGCTCAAAGGCAAGATCGGGATGCGAGTCCTTATACTCCGCAAAACGCTGTCGCCAGCCGCTTTCGGCATCAGCACCTTTTTGCCGACAGTCCCAGGCAGCATAGACATCTTCAGGTATTTCAAAAGGCGCATCTGTCCAGCCCAGTGCTTCACGGGTCAGCGCAATCTCGTCCGCGCCAAGCGGTGAACCGTGGCTCGCGGCAGTCCCCTGCTTGTTCGGGGACCCAAACCCAATCTGGGTCTTGCAACAAATGATGCTTGGGCGTTCGTCTTTTTGAGCCGCCAGAATCGCCGCCTGGACCGCTTCACGATCATGTCCGTCTACGTCAGGAATAACGTGCCAGCCATAAGCGTCAAAACGTCCCGGCGTGTTATCTGTAAACCAACCGTCTATCTCGCCGTCAATCGATATTCCATTGTCGTCATAGATACAGATGAGCTTGGAGAGCCCAAGCGTGCCCGCAAGAGAGGCTGTTTCGTGAGAGACACCCTCCATCAGGCAACCGTCACCCGCAAAAACGTAGGTAAAGTGATCGATGATACTGAAATCATCCCGGTTAAAACGAGCAGACAGTATCTGTTCAGCCACCGCCATGCCTACCGCATTGGCAAAGCCCTGTCCGAGCGGGCCGGTCGTCGTTTCAACACCAGGCGTTTCACCATATTCAGGATGACCGGCGGTTTTCGAACCCAACTGCCTGAAATTCCGAAGCTCATCCATCGACAGGTCATACCCTGTCAGGTGCAACAGGGAATAGAGCAACATGGAACCATGGCCATTTGACAGAACGAAGCGGTCTCGATTCAGCCAGCCTGGATTGGCAGGGTTATGGCGCAGGATATCTGTCCACAGGACTTCGGCGATGTCGGCCATGCCCATGGGAGCGCCAGGATGCCCACTTCCTGCTTTTTGGACAGCATCCATCGAAAGGGCACGTACTGCATTGGCAATCTTGGTTCCGTTCATAGAAAAACCGGTACTGAAAATTCGCGCGTATTCTCTCCTACGCTTACCTTTTCATCAATGGCAGTGCTCTCTCATTGAGCGATATTTGTCATCAGGATGAAGGAATATCATCTGGGCTTGCTGGGAAACCCCTAACGGGACGGGTAGAATGTCGGGCTTTTGAATCGGATCAAGCAGAGACCCTCCTATGACAGTAAATAGCACTTTCACCTCGGAATCCGTTTCAGAGGGCCATCCGGACAAAATGGCCGACCAGATTTCTGACGCCATTCTTGACGCCATCATCCGTGAAGACAAAGACGCCCGCGTGGCGTGCGAAACGATGGTGAAGACCGGTATGGTGATCCTCGCCGGTGAGATCTCGACAGAGGCCTGGGTAGACCTGGAAGACATTTGTCGGTCTGTGATCCTGGATATTGGCTACGACAGCTCCGATGTTGGCTTCGATGGCGCATCGTGTGCGGTCATCAACGCCATTGGCAAGCAGTCTCCCGATATCGCGATGGGTGTCGATGAAGGTGAAGGCAAGGAACAAGGTGCTGGCGACCAGGGCCTCATGTTTGGCTATGCCTCCGATGAAACTGACGTGCTGATGCCGGCACCCATCACTTACTCGCACCGACTCGTTCAAAAGCAGGCGGAAGTCCGCAAGTCAGGAAAACTGCCTTTCCTGCGACCTGATGCAAAAAGCCAGATTACGTTCCGATACGACAAAGACGGCAATCCTGCAGCCATAGATGCAGTCGTGTTGTCTACGCAACATTCTCCAGATGTTTCTCTCAAAGACCTGCAGGAAGCGGTCATGGAAGAAATCATCAAGCCCGTACTGCCAAAAAACTGGCTTCACCGTGATACAAAATACTTTATCAATCCCACCGGTAATTTCGTGATTGGTGGTCCAGTAGGCGATTGTGGGCTGACCGGCCGCAAGATCATTGTTGATACCTACGGTGGCATGGCGCGTCATGGCGGTGGAGCTTTCTCCGGGAAAGACCCCTCAAAGGTGGACCGAAGTGCGGCCTATGCAACTCGTTACGTGGCGAAGAATATTGTCGCCGCCGGACTGGCAAAGCGCTGCGAAATTCAGGTGTCCTACGCGATCGGTGTAGCCGAGCCAACGTCCATCAGCGTTAACACGTTTGGTACAGGCGTGATTGATGAAACAGAGATCGAAGCGCTGGTCAGGGAACATTTTGAGCTTCGGCCCAAAGGGCTTGTCGAAATGCTTGACCTGAAGCGTCCCATCTACCGAAAAACAGCCGCCTACGGACACTTCGGACGTGAAGACAAAGACTTTACCTGGGAAGCGACCGATAAAAAGGATGTGCTGGCAGCGGCCAAGTAAAGATGACCGATACCCAGTTGTTCAGCTTTGAGTTTTCCGCCCCTAAAACAGAGGAGGCGGTTACCAAGGTAAAACAGGTGCATGCCAGACTGGCTGAACTTTCACCGCATTTTTTTTCGGTAACGTATGGTGCCGGTGGTTCAACCAAAGATGGAACCAAACGAACGGTACTGGATCTGGCCGAAACAGGCAGTGTGATCGCGCCTCACCTGTCTTTTGGCGGGGACAAGCCCGAGGTTATCGAGGCCCTGCTCAGAGAATACCAGGATGCGGGCATTACACGCCTTGTCGCACTTCGTGGTGATCGACCATCAGGGAGCGGCAGTTCCATGAAGATGTTCCATGCAAACGAACTGGTCGAGTTCATCCGTCAACAGACGGGCGATCATTTCCACATAGATGTGGCAGCCTATCCCGAGATACACCCTGAATCAGAGACCGTCGACTCAGAAGTAAAGTTTTTTAAACAAAAGGTCTATGCCGGAGCAAACAGCGCAATTACACAATATTTTTATAATGCGGATGCCTATTTCCGGTTCAGGGATCTGTGTGACAAAGAGGGTGTTAACATTCCCATCGTCCCCGGGATCATGCCAATCACTAACTACAAGGGCATCAAAAGGTTTTCAGACCTGTGCGGTGCCGAGATTCCCCGCTGGATAGAGAAGCACCTGCAGGACTATGAGACTGACCCTGAGACCCTCAAGGCATTCGGCGTTGATGTCGTTACTGACCTTTGCCAGCGTCTGCTGGAAGGCGGCGCCCCAGGTCTTCATTTTTACACCATGAACCAGTCCCTGCCGACCCTGAAAGTCTGGAATAACCTCGGCCTTTAGTCATGTCGCTACCCAGGTTCTTTGTCGAAGGTAGCATCAAAACAGGAAAAACCTTTCTGTTGCCTGAAGCCTCAGGCCATCATCTGTCTCGAGTACTTCGTAAATCTACCGCCGATCGCATCATAGTGTTCAACGGCGAGGGAGGTGAGTTTGTCTGTTCAATTGAGTCAATCCGGAAGAATAAGGTTGAGGTAACGCCCTTCGAATACGATCAAAGCGATCGCGCGCCCCTGCTCAAAATCAGTCTCGGGCTGTGTATCCTGAAAAAAGATTCGATGGATAGCGTGTTAGCGAAGGTCACCGAACTAGGAGTGAGTCGGGTCACCCCAATTATCAGCGACCACTGTGCAGTAGCCCACAAAGTCATTCGTAATCGGGAAACCCATTGGCATCAGGTGATGATCTCGGCCTGCGAACAGTGTGGCCTGAACCTTTTACCAGCGCTGGATCCGGCAACAAGCCTGACAGACTGGCTGGCTGACAGTAGTGCCGACATCAGGCTGCTGGCTGTGCCCGGCAGTACGCCGCTACCCAAAACAATAGCTGCGGTTCATTCAGTGAGCCTGCTGACCGGTCCGGAGGGCGGGTTTAGCGAAGATGAAGAAACACAGGCAACAAAAGCAGGGTTCAGTAGCGTGACATTCGGCGAACGTGTTCTTCGCGCTGAAACCGCACCTGTCGTTGCATTATCTGTTGTTCACCAGGTGTGGGGCAGCTTCGGTTTTGACAGATGAGCTACTGGATAAGTGCGTTTAGAAGTGCCGCCTCAATATAATCCAGGTTTGGAACGGAAAGCACATCGTTGTTAAATCTTACCTTCGCAACCTCTGTCCGCTCGATCGCATCCCCTGTTTCAAACAACATTTCGTCAGTGATTTCATAGGCTACAGGTCGTGTCTGCGAGACAAGCGCATAAAAGGGCAACGATGACTGGTCAGTATTGCCTCTTACAATGACAAGGCTTGCAGATGCAACACTCACCAGGGAAAGGCTCACTCGTTCAACCGTCAGCATTTCAAAGGAGACAACGGGTACCTGGATGCCGCGCCAACCCAGCAAGCCTAAAAACCAGTCCGGCGTATCCTGGATACGCTGCAAAGGTTCGTACGGAATGAATTCAGCAACCGCATCACCGGGCAATATCACTGCCTGCTTCTGCATCGGCAGAACATAGACTTCCAATAGTTCCGGTTCAGCCACGCCTAACCCTGCTCAGGTTTCGCCTTCGCGCTCTCGATAACTTCTTCAATCGTCGCCAAAAGGTTCGCTTCCTGGAAAGGTTTGCCCAGGTACTGGTTGACACCAAGCTCCATCGCCTGCTGTTTGTGCTTCTCACCTGTCCTGGATGTAATCATGATGATAGGAAGGTCTTTCAGATTCTCGTCACGTCTCACACTGCGAAGAACTTCAAACCCGTCCATTCTGGGCATTTCGATATCCAGTAGAACAACATCCGGCCTGATATCCTGAAGCTGGCTCATTGCATCAACGCCATCTTTCGCTGTCGCAACTTTATAACCCTGTCTTTCCATAAGCCGTGAGGTCACTTTTCTTACCGTGACCGAGTCATCGACGATCATCACTGTTCGAACCTTATTGCCTGGCTCAGGAGCCGATTCTTCGATGACAGGCGCTGCGGCGGTATTGACACCCATGCCATAACTGCGCACCAATGCCATGCAATCGAGAATAATAACAACACTACCATCACCGAGTACCGTGGCACCCGATATACCGCCAACATCGCTGAACTGTGGACCCAGTGTTTTTACAACCACTTCCCTTGAACCGATCACCTTGTCGACCTGAAGTGCAACCGCATGGTCTCCGCTACGGGCAAGGATTACCGGCAAAGGTGCTACCTGGCCCGCCAAATTCGGGTCGTCTGCGTTATCCAGCATTTTACCAATATAGGCAAGCCTGTAAGGCTGACCTGCATATTCAAACATTGGAGCATCCGGCTGGTAGTAAGCTTCCAACTCATAAGGGCTTACCCGGACAATACCTTCAATGGTGTTAAGCGGTACCGCATAAGTTTCGTCTTTAACAACAACCATCAGGGCACGATTTATCGATACTGTGAACGGAATTCGGATGGTGAATTCAGTACCAACACCCAGCGTGGAATCAATCGCCATGCTACCGCCAAGCGATTTAATTTCACTACCAACAACATCCATCCCAACACCCCGGCCGGAAATCTGTGTCAGCTTTTGCGCAGTAGAGAAGCCGGCGTGCATGATGAACTGCATCACTTCGTGATCTGATACATCCTGCCCTTCTGTGATAAGCCCTCTTTCAATCGCTTTCCGCCTCACGGCACTAACATCAATACCACCACCGTCATCGCTGATGGTCAACACGACATACCCACCTTCCCGAGACAGTCGCAGGCTGATGCGGCCCTGTTCCTGCTTGCCGGATGCAACGCGCGCCTCTTTATTCTCTATACCATGGTCCACAGCATTTCTGAGCATGTGCTCCAGAGGGGCTACAATTCTGTCAAGAACGTTTCGGTCCAGCTCTCCTTCAACATTGTAGGCATCAAATCGAACCGACTTACCAACTTCACCGCTGATCTGTCTAACGATTCTCCTGAGCCTTGGAATCAGGCGCGCGAAAGGTACCATGCGTGTTCTGGTTAAACCTTCCTGAAGTTCGGCGCTAATACGTGCCTGCTGATGCAAAAGCGTTTCTGCATCCCTGCTTCTATTACCCAGCGTGTCTTTAAGGTCCATCATGTCCGATGACCCTTCACTCAAGGCACGGGAAATTGCCTGAAGCATCGTGTACCGGTCCATTTCCAGGTCATCGAACCCGGAATCACCACTGGCACCCTGTCTGGCACGAATAAGCGTTTCCCTTGACTCGGCCTCAATCTCCAGTCGTCTTACCTGGTCCCTGATTCGGTTAATGGTTTCTTCCATTTCCTGGAGATACTCACCGAAATCTGTAATTTGCTGTTCAACCCGGCCCCGGGTAATACTCGATTCACCTGCCAGACCAATTAGTTCTTCCAGTAAATCAGCGGACACCCTGACCATTTCCTGGTTGGCGCTCGCTGCGCTCTTGTCCTGAGAGGCCTCCCCGGAAGCACTCCTGGTCGCCGCGGCTTTAGGCTCGGCAAGCGTTGATTCATCATCGGTGGTGTCCGGCGCTTCACCTGAATCTGTTTCCAGCGTGGGCTCGAGAGCACTTTTCAACGATGCCAGGTCTTCTTCTGAAGCTGCACCGAACGATAATTTCTTATAGATCTCAACCCGCCTGATAACTTCATCCTGGCGCTTGTTTAGCAGTGCAAAGAATTCATCATCCAGCTCGATGGGATTCTTCTGGATTCCGATCAGGAAAGTCTCAAAATTGTGCGCGTATTCTCCCAGGCTGTTGAGGCCCGCCATGCGAGCCCCGCCCTTCAGGGTGTGCAGGTTGCGTAGCAATACATCCAGCATATCCATGCTGCCGGGAGATTCGCTCCATGCCTGAATAGTGCTCTCAAGCTCTTCAACAAGGTCATCTGATTCTTCGAGGAAGATCGGAAGGATATCGTCATCGACCTGGTCTGCTGGTAACTCGACAACCGCATCACCGCCGCCAGAGGCGACCGCCTTTGGGTGCTCCTCCGCTGGTGTTTCAACTACCGCCTGCTCGGCTGGCGCCACAACTGCAGCGCCCGGAATGCCGTTACCCGATTCGAGACTTACGGCTGTTTTCAGTGATTCGAGTTCTTCTGGCGATGCTGTTCCGATTGCCAGCTTCTGATAGATCTCTATCCGACGCGTGATTTCATCCTGCTGTGAATTGAGTAGCGCAAAGAAAGACTCATCAAAATCAACCGGTTTGGACTGAACCCCAATCAGGAAGGTTTCAAAATTATGTGCGTATTCACCAAGGCTGGCTGCACCGGCCATCCGTGCCCCGCCTTTAATGGTGTGTAACTGCCGGAGCAGGTTGTCCAGGTTATCTCCCGGAGATCCTGATTCAGACCAGCCGAGAATGCTTTGATCAATTTCTTCCTGCAGTTCTTCAGCTTCTTCAAGGAATATCGGAAGGATATCCACATCAATATTGTCCGCAGGTAGCTCCGTTAATCCCTCGGTAGCTACTTCCCCAGGCGGTGTCTGCACTGATGCGGCTTCCACCGCTGGCGCCACCAGAACTTCGGGTATTGTTTCTGCTTCTACTTCTGCTTCTACTTCTGCTTCTACTTCAGCAAGATTTAAATCGATTGCATCGAGCTCTGCTATCACCCCCCCGGCGGGTCTTAGCGGTTGAGATGATGCAAGCGCGTCGAACATAAATACCAGGTGGTCGTGGGCCCGCTTCATCAGCGACAGTTTCAGGTCGTCCGGCTTTGAAGGCGCCTCACTATATATACGAAGCATACTGGTAATCAGGGCAGACAAGTCCGGCTGGTTCAGGTTAGTCGCCTGCTCCTGCGCAATCTTTAACTCAGAAACAAGGGCTTCGACATCCTGCCAACCATCCGCTGCGATGTTAGCTTCACTAAGCAGCTGTATCTCATGGAAATCAAAACCTATCGCCGGCTCATCTTCGATCGCGGTACCCGCCAGCCGACCAAGCAATGCATCAGAGCCTGGCACAGAATCGCGATTCTCCGGAATGTCCTGAAGGACAGCTCTTATAAGACTTGCGGCTTCCTGAACAACATCGACCAGATGCTGGTCCGCTGGTTTATTTTGAACAAGGTACTCGTTCGCCAAATGCTCGAGAGGCGCCGCTATTGTGGCTATTGAACTGATTTCTGCCATGGCGGCAGAGCCTTTCAGAGTGTGGAAGGCCGCGACCAGATCGCTGCTGACTTCACCTGGATTTGCAACGAAAGCGTCAATGACCTCGAGCTTCTCTTCCGCCTCGATAGTAAATATCTCTTCCAGCTCAAGATCGTCATCTTCAATAAGGGCATCGGCGGTTGTCTCTAAAATGGGCGGCGCTGCCTCAACAACCGTTTCTCTGTCGACCTCAAATGTCGCAGGTTCCTCCAGCACTTCTTCAATATCATCCAGCTCGAACGTATCAGGGTCAGGCTGAACTTCAACAACGTCCGGTTCCCCTAACGCCTCCAGCTCAAGTTCGTCCAGTTCACGTTCTGAAGATTCGGGATCTGTCTCCGTTACCTCGACTTCCTCGACAATATCCAACTCGAACGCATCATCATCGATGTCCAGTTCTTCACGTTCTAACGATGGAGCATCTTCAATTTCATCAAGCTCGACCTCTTCGAGATCAGTCTCCGACGTGTCTGCTTCTAGTTCAATTTCGTCCAGCTCAAGGCTGTCTTCTTCGACAAGCTCAGGGCTGTCTTCTTCGACAAGCTCAGGGCTGTCTTCTTCGTCCAGCTCAAGGCTGTCTGCTTCGACAAGTTCAGGGCTGTCTGCTTCGACAAGCTCAAGGCCGTCTTCTTCGACAAGCTCAGGCCTGTCTGCTTCGACAAGCTCAAGGCTGTCTGCTTCGACAAGTTCAAGGCTGTCTTCTTCGACAAGCTCAAGGCTGTCTGCTTCGACAAGTTCAAGGCTGTCTTCTTCGACAAGCTCAGGGCTGTCTTCCTCGACAAGCTCAGGGCTGTCTTCTTCGACAAGTTCAGGGCTGTCTTCTTCGACAAGCTCAAGGCTGTCTGCTTCGACAAGCTCAAGGCTGTCTGCTTCGACAAGCTCAGGGCTGTCTTCTTCGACAAGCTCAGGGCTGTCAACATCGGAAGCATCAATGATTTCTTCGAGCTCAAAGGATTCTTCTACCGCTTCAGCTTCCGATAGTGCCGTGGTGGGAAGCGTCGGTGCTTCACCACCTTCTGCGAGCGCGTCGGCAAGCGCGGCCAGCCCCTCGGGCTTGAACCTGTTTTGCTGCCCTTCCTTAAACGCGGTAACACCTTCAGGAATCCGTTCAACGACTTCAGTGACAATGTCCATCACTGGCTGGTTTGCCGTCACTGTTTTCTCGATCACGCGGTTCAACAAACTTTCAATTGACCAGGCTAGTTCACCAACAACGGTGGCGCCGACCATTCGACCGCTGCCTTTCAATGTATGGAACGCGCGCCGAATCTCGGTCAGGGCTTCCTCATTTGTGGGCTCGCTCTTCCAGAGAGGCAGGTACTCTGAAATCGTCTCCAGAACCTCCTCAGCTTCGTCAACGAAAATCTCGATGATTTCATCGTCAATGAGGTCATCTTCGGTTTCAGCTTCCGATAACGGCTCTGCGACTTCGACAGGCTCTTCTTCAACGGGCTGCTGAATAGAGTCCTCAACCGGCTCCTGAATAGAGTCTTCAACCGGCTCTTGAATAGAGTCCTCAACGGGCTCCTGCATAGAGTCCTCAACGGGCTCTTGAACAGAGTCCTCAACGGGCTCCTGAACAGAGTCCTCAACGGGCTCCTGCATAGAGTCCTCAACGGGCTCCTTAACAGAGTCTTCAACCGGCTCTTCTGGAACTTCTTCGACCAAATCCTCTACAACCAGGGTCTCGTCTTCCAGAACCGTCGCCGAATCATCAACAACGGGCACGTCCGCCCCGACGGCATAGCCGAGTTTTTCTACCGACGCTTCTGCAACTTCAAGCATCTGCAGATAGGGATCACTTGCGTTTTCCAGGAGCCTTTCGAGATAGTAGTCAACTGACGTAATCGCGTCCGCCAGATCATCCATCTGCTCAAGCTCAGGCCTCTGATCGCCATTTAGCAGGCCGTTAGAAACATAGTTGGCCGCAGCCTCAAGAACATCGCCCGCTCGAAGTTGATTCACGATCGTCAAACCACCGCGGAGCGCTTTCAATGCCTGCGGCAATCCTTCGATCTTGGCGTGCTCAAACTCCGATGAGATAAAATCAATGACGCTGTCTTTCGCCGCAGCGAGGCCAATGCGCGTTTCCCTGACCACTGCCGCCTGAGCTTCATCCAGATTAGCGAAGGAATCTCCTTCGCCTCCTTCTTGCGAGCCCATGACCAACTGACTCAGACCCACACCTATTTCAAGCAGCGCCTGCGCCATGTTGAGTAAAACTTCTTCAGACGGCTCACCGCTCGTCTCCAGGTCTTTAATGACGGAGATCTGGTTCGCCACAGCGGCCTGTTGTTGGCTATTGTCCAGGATGACCATTGTGCTCGAGATCTGCTCAAGGTTTGGCAACAGGGCCGTCAGGTCATCCATGTTTCGATTCTGTGAACGAACGAACAGATCAAGTTTATCCGTAACCGAGCTCAGCTCTTCAATCAGGATTGAAGCAACGGCGGACATCGTTTCATCGTCCGGACCAATCGCAACTTCTTCTGGTTCAGCCGCCTGACTCGCATATCGCTGGCGTAACGTTACGATTCTTTTGGTTTCCTTCTGACTGCCATTAATCAGCTTGATCAAGCCAAGAGCCAATTCTTCATCTACTGGCGTCGACATGCCAACCTGACCCGCCTCCGCGAGCAGCTTCAGATGATCATCAATTTGTTTCAGGCGTGTCGCAGTCTGGTTGTCGAGTTTAATCCCTCCGTTCGCGACACCTTCAACTACCCCCAATCCGAGTTCAGCGAGATTCCCGGTTGGGGAATTACCACAAATCCGAATCAGCATCGTGAAGAGCTTGCCGATTGTCGTCAGGTTTTCACGAACCTTGGTTTTCTTTAGAATCGCCCCCAGACACTGCTGATAGCGCGTCCTGATTTTAGGCAGGTTACCTTCGCCATCTCCCTGGAAGTAGACATTGACGACCTCATCGGAAGCTGCACTGGTTAACGGACCTAGATTGGGACCGACGCCTTCTTCCAATTCTGCCCCGGAACCCTGGATTCTCTCCTCACCACGCACTGCCCGAAGGTTATTCACCATTGGCAAATAGTTTCTCTCGGAATCTTTCTGATCTCTATGTAACCGGTCCAGATAGGCAGGTAACTGCAAAATAGCCTGCATGAGAGTTTCCTGGGCTAGCCTTATCTCGGAAACACTGTTGTTCATGAGCGACTGTGCGACCTGCTCCATCTCAGCCGCCATCTGGGTTGGCCCTTCCAGCTGGACCATCTTTAGCGTGCCATGCACCTGGTGAATAGCAGTCAGGCAGGCACGCATGCTCGTGGCATCATCGGCCGTCTCAGCCACGGCCTCCAATGCTACCTGTGCATTTTGTAGCGTATTTGCCAGCTCACCTCGAATCCACTCGAGTGCTACATAATCCTGTGTTGCGCTCATCCCAACTACCTATCTATTCAGGTAACTTGAAAGTTACCGAAGATCTTAACTCGTTCGCCATCTCAGCAAGGTTACCTACTGCGGTGGCTGTTTTCTTTGTGCCGTCAGTCGTCGCAGTGGTAATTTCCTGAATACTGTTCATGGTGTTCGATATTTTCCCGGCCGATGCTGCCTGTTGTCTCGCTGCGTCCGAAATGTTTTCAATAATTTCCGCCAGTGATTTTGATACGCTTTCAATTTCACCCAGCGCAACTCCTGCGTCTTGTGCAAGGCGTGTGCCCTGAACAACCTCTGCAGTCGTCTGCTCCATAGAACTTACGGCTTCATTTGTATCGCTTTGAATTGTCTTAACCAGCGCGGAAATCTGCTTGGCAGCAGCACCGGACCTTTCAGCAAGTCGCTGTACCTCATCAGCAACCACCGCAAAACCCTTACCGGCATCACCCGCCATGGATGCCTGAATAGCCGCATTCAGAGAAAGAATATTTGTCTGGTCAGCGATATCATTAATCAACGCAACAATGTCGCCAATCTCCTGGGAACTCTCACCCAGGCGCTTTATCCGTTTCGCCGTTTCCTGAATCTGTCCACGAATATTATCCATACCATCAATCGTATTCTGAACGACCACCGCACCTTTGCTTGCGATATCGACCGAGCGTTCAGCAACCGAGGAAGACTCCGCCGCGTTGTACGACACCATGTCAATCGACACTGCCATTTCGTTCACTGCTTCAGATACATCCGCAATTTCATCCGCCTGTCGTTGCGATGCTTCAGACAATGCGCTAACCGAACTCTGCGTCTGGTCCGCAGCATTGGATACTCTTGCAGAGGTTTCATTAATTTTCGAAACCAGTTCCCGCATTTGGTCAATGGAGAAATTGATAGAATCGGCAATCGCACCTGTAAAGCTCTCTGTAACAGTTGCCTGGACTCTTAAATCACCATCTGCAAGATCCGCAAGCTCGTCCAGCAGCTGGAGAATCGCAGCCTGGTTGTCTTCATTTTGTTGTGTACTTTCATTAACACTGGAATTAGAGGCGCGGTAGATAAGGACTGTGATGATGACAAACACGACCAATATGATTCCGAGAAGAACAAATGCAATCTCCATCGACGCCAGTCCGGCGCCTCCCTCCAGACTTTCTAACGACACGGTTAAGGCGCCTATGGCAGGGACGAAATTAGCAGAGGATTCATAAATAGCCGCAGCTGCGTTGCGCAATTCCGCAACTTCACCGGCGTTGCTGAAGACTTCTTTTATGCTGTTATCAACTGATTTAAAGAGCGCATCTACTCTCTCAAGATTGGTTCGAATTTCGGCGTCAGAGATGGCCGTAATGACAAGTCCGCTATCACCATTCTGGAACCCGCGCAAAACAGCACGGAAGGTGCTGCTGTCACGAGAATACTGATCCTGCAGCGCCTGTTCAAAACCACGATCAATGACCTTGTCGACGGTATGACCAATTCTTTCAATCAGCAAGGCCTGCCTTTGCGCAGTAATAATCTCATTGCCGGCTGCATTGTTTCTCGCCAGCGCCCTGACAACCTTATTGTTTTCCTGCTGGATCAATTGAAGGTTAATGGTGATATCAGCGCTGGACTCGCGCTGCGCGTCAACCGCACCTTTTTTCTGAATCATCGTGTCGATTCTGTTTGAAAGGTCTGCCCATAACCCGCCCACCTGGGACAACGATGCCTGAGCAGTAGACGGTGCTGCCGGCAGTCCGGTTGCACCGTCCCCGTTTCTGAGAACACTCAGCTGCCGGTCAAATTCATCTTTGTCACGAGCTAGCGACGCAAAGGCCGTGGCGTTGCCACTACCCGCCGCAGAGGCGTGCTTGGCAATGCCTTGCGCAATAACCTGCATTTCGCTGGCATGCTGAACGTAGGGATTACTCTCATCGCTGCTATCACTCAGCATATAGAGATTAAGACTGAATCCAGCGATCAACAACACAAGCAAGCCGATCATACTCAGCAGCACCGGGCTTCTTAGTATGTTTGTTGTGTTTGTATCTTCAGCCATCTCTTACTCCAGTTCTCTCGTCACTTCACACAGCTCTAGTGTGATACAGCCAGTTTTCCCAATCTAGGGTCATCGGACAGCTCAGCCAGGCTCATTACCGGCCAGTGCACTCCCGCTACCTCGTATGACCCTTGTACAAATTTTTGAAATATCTCTGGCACGTCTTTCGCGTGCTCTGAATAGGCATCAGAAGGAAAATGCTGCATTCCAAAGGAGGCATCAATAATGAAACCCAGCAAATGTTCCTCGTCTTCAACCGCGAGGACTCTGCGCTGGGCTCTGGATAATTTTGATGGTTGGCCAAAAAACAGCGCCAGATCCACCACGACCATCAGCCTGCCCCTGACATTGCCAACACCAATAACGAAGTTCTTAACACCCGGCACTCGGGTTGCCTGCGGTACTCTCATGAGTTCGCTGACTTCTTCCATCGACGTAACAAACCTTTGCCCGAGCAGGTCAAACCCAAGAACAGTTGTATGCGTTTTAGTCACCTGTGCCGAAGGCAAATCAATCGCGCTGAACCTGGCCCTGTCAGCCAGATCAGAAAGCATCTCAAATGGGGATACTTCACTCATCGCTACATACACTCTCGCATGACCGTAATCAGTTCATTGGTATCCACGGGTTTCGTTATATAACCTTTCGCTCCCTGGCGTTGCCCCCAGACCTTGTCTGTTTCCTGATTCTTGCTACTCACGATAATGACCGGTATGTGCTTGGTGTCTGCGCCTCTGGCGATCTGCCTTGTTGCCTGGAACCCGTTCATGTCAGGCATGACAATGTCCATCAAGACAACATCCGGTTGCTCGGAAATGGCCATCTTCACTCCGTCTCGTCCATTTTCCGCGGTAATGACCTCGTGACCCATCTTTTCAAGCATTGCCTTGAATTGATGGGTTTCGGTTGGAGAATCATCAACCACTAGTATCTTCGACATCTCTTTTAAGCTCCGTGCCTCGAGGTCATCAATCCGTTTTAACGTGATCGCGGATTGCACTTAGTAATTCATCCTTGCTGAACGGTTTTGTGAGATATTGGTCGGACCCTACAATTCGTCCCTTGGCACGATCGAACAAACCATCCTTACTCGACAACATGATAACCGGCGTACTTTTGAAGTTTGCGTTGTTTTTAATCAGCGCACAGGTCTGATATCCATCGAGGCGCGGCATCATGATGTCCACAAAAATAATGGCAGGTTGCGAGTCAGCGATCTTGGCTAAAGCATCAAAACCATCAGTCGCTGTGATGACCTCACACCCTGCTTTGGACAGTAAGGTCTCGGCGGTTCTGCGAATGGTCTTTGAATCATCAATGACCATCACTTTCACGCCTTCAAAATTGTCATCCATAGTTCCTACCCTAGTAATCCGTCATAACGCCTGTTCATAACAAACGGTCATAACAAACGGTCATGAGCCGGTTCGTGGAATCCGCCAACAGCAAAATATGAAAAAAAGCATTGCTTCCGGTAAGTTGCAACGCATTTTGTAACACAGTTGTTAAACTCAATCCATAAGTACCCGACACTTAAGGGAATTCTCTCACAAATCGAGGTAAGTTAGTTTACAATGTTGCCCGTTTAAAGCGACAGTATCGAACGCAATAACAGCGGGCCTCGACCGTGCGTCCTGATGCTCACACACATGCCCGGCTGAGCCAATAGGGGAGACAACTTGACCTATCGTATCGGTGTCCTGATGGACCCCATCGACTCCATAAATCCCAAAAAAGACAGCACCCTGGCGATGATGCTCGCTGCACAAGCGCGCGGCTGGAATGTGAGTGTCTTTACCCAGGCCGACCTCTATATTGAAGATGGGAATGTCTCGGTTTCAGCATTGGATGTGACCCTCTTTAACAATACTGAGAAATGGTTCCATGTTCTTGAGCGGAGAACAGTCAGGGCAGCTGAATTCGACTGCATACTGATGCGCAAAGACCCTCCCTTCGACATGGAGTACATCTATGCAACATATCTCCTTGAAATAATTGAAAAAACCGGGGTTCCGGTACTCAATCGGCCCGGCAGCATCAGAGACTGCAACGAAAAACTGTTTGCGTTGCAGTTTCCGCAATGTACGCCTTCTCACCTGGTCAGCCGGGATCAGGAAAAGCTTAAGTCATTCCACCGGAAACATGGTGATGTCATCTACAAGCCACTGGACGGGATGGGGGGAGCTTCGATCTTCCGGGCTGTGGCAGATGAGCACAACCTGTCAGTCATCATCGAAACACTGACTCAGCATGGCCAGGTGCAAACCATGGCTCAGCGCTATATTCCGGAGATCAAAGAGGGGGATACAAGAATTCTGCTGATAAATGGCGAGCCTGTACCCTTCGGTTTGGCGCGTGTACCCTCCAAGGGAGAAACCCGCGGTAATCTGGCAGCAGGCGGCAAAGCAGTGGGGCGAGAACTGACTGACAGAGACCGTTATATCTGCGAGCAGGTTGGTCCGGTCCTGAAGGAAAAAGGACTATACTTCGTTGGCATCGACGTCATTGGCGATTATCTAACCGAAATTAACGTCACCTGCCCGACTTGTATCAGGGAACTCGACGCTGCCTTCGACCTGGATATTGCGGGAGACTATATGCAGTTCATCGAAAGTGAGATCTTTGGAAACGCTGATTAAGAGGATTTTCCCCAGATAATGGCTGCTGTCATTCCAAGCCCGCTTGAAGCTACCGTCAGCCCGGGTGATCGGCTCAGCTTTACGGTCTTTCTGGCAGTTGCCCTGCATGCAGCACTAATACTGGGCGTCACCTTCACCTTCATCACCAGCAAGCCATCAACTCATACCATGGAAGTCACTCTTGCGCAGCAACGCGCCAAGAACAAGCCCGATAAAGCTGACTTCCTTGCCCAGTTCAATCAGGTCGGCAGCGGTACGCTGGAAGAAAGTGCACTCATGACCACGCCGACAGAAGCGCAGTTTCAGGACACTGAAATCCGCGAAACCAGTCAGGACGTTCCGCAAAGTGCCTCCCATAAAGCGGTGGAACAGAAACAGACGGCTATTACGACAACTGCTACCGTCGATCATAAGGTGACAGTGGATAGCGAAGTCACCGAAACTGCGCCGCAAAAAACCGAAATCGAAAACGAGAAGTCGCTCCGGACAAGAGCCCTTGAGATTGCGAGTCTCGAAGCCCGTCTTGACCGCCAGCGCCAGATCTACGCAAAACGCCCCCGGGTAAAAAGGCTGACCAGCCTGTCGACGGCATCGAGTGCCGATGCGTTCTACCTGAACTCCTGGCGCCGCAAGATCGAAAGTGTAGGTAATCTTAACTACCCGCAGGAAGCAAGAAAGAACAAACTGTACGGATCACTGCGCCTGATGGTAGCGATCCTGCCAGACGGGACGTTGAAAGAGGTTGAGCTCCTTGAGTCTTCCGGACACAAGGTTCTTGACGATGCGGCAGTCAGGATAGTTCGACTATCAGCACCCTACGCGCCGTTTCCCGATGAATTAAGGCAATCCACCGATGTGCTTGAAATCATCAGAACCTGGCAGTTTAGGAAGAACTCTTCCCTGCGGAGCTACTAGTTTGTCAGATTTCACTTCATTGTCAGGACAGTTGCTGGTTTCCCTGCCTACAATGCAGGGTGACTACTTTTCTCACACCGTAACACTGTTGATAGAGCACAACAGGGACGGAGCCTTTGGGCTTGTGATAAATAAACCACTGGACGTAAACCTGGCAGAGCTGCTGGGCGACCAAATAGCCCAATGCCCACCCGATATAACGGTGCTTGAAAGTGGACCAGTTGAACAGAACAGGCTGTTCTTCCTGCATACAACAGAAACCCTGTTCGAAAGTTCCGTCGGCATAGCTGACAAGCTCGCCTTGACAACATCGCTGGATGTCCTGGACGCGGCGTCTGAAAACCGGGGTCCAACCAGACTCCTCGCAGGGCTTGGTTACGCTGGCTGGTCTGGCGGTCAGCTTGAAAACGAAATTCTGGCTGACGTATGGCTGGTCGTGCCTTACCTGACGGACATCGTCTTCAATGTTCCCTTTGAGGAAAGACCTGAGGCTGCAGCCAGATCAATCGGTGTCGATCTGAATCTGATATCTCCCACCCCGGGACACGGATAGAACGATGGTCAGGAGATTGCAGGATGACTGAACTGGCGATGGCATTCGATTATGGCACCAAAAGAATCGGGGTTGCGGTCGGACAAAAAATTACGGGTACCGCAACGCCGGTAGCCGTGGTGAAGGCAAGAGACGGCGTACCGGATTGGCAAGTCATAGCCCGGCTTATAGAAGAGTGGAAACCGACAGTATTCGTCGTTGGCCTGCCTATCAACATGGATGGTACCGAAAGCGATATGTCCGTCGCCGCAACCCGATTTTCAAGGCGCCTGAATGGACGCTACGGCATCAGGATCGAATTGATGGATGAAAGACTCTCTACTTTTGAAGCAAGGGAGTTTGAGGCCACTGACCAGCTCGATGCGATCGCTGCCAAACTGATTCTTGAAACCTGGCTTGCAGCTTCCACCTAGCAGCCAGGTCAGATGAGGCTTATTCTGCCGCCGAGTCGTCCAGCGAGAGACTCTGGCCAGGATTGAAGTTTGGCACTTCAGTACCGCCGGATAGCTTGATCAACAACCGGAGATCATTCGCAGAATCTGCCGATGCCAGCGCGGACTCGTATGATATCTGGCCTTCCGTATAAAGATTGAACAATGCCTGGTCGAAAGTCTGCATGCCCAGCTCTGTCGACTTCTTCATGATTTCTTTCAATGCAGGTACGTCGCCTTTTCGAATAAGGTCCGACACGAGAGGTGTATTGATCAGGATCTCAATAGCCGCGCGTCTTCCCTTGCCATCAATGGTCGACACCAGCTGCTGAGCAACCATGCCACGCAGGTTCAATGACAGATCCATCCACACCTGATGCTGCCGGTCTGCCGGAAAGAAGTTGATAATTCTGTCCAGCGCCTGGTTAGCATTATTAGCGTGAAGCGTCGCAAGACACAGATGGCCGGTCTCTGCGAAAGCGAGCGCATAGTCCATGGTTTGCATGGTTCTAATTTCACCAATCATAATGACATCAGGTGCTTGCCGCAGTGTGTTCTTGAGCGCTATCTCAAAGCTGGGTGTGTCTACGCCAACTTCACGCTGCGTCACCATGCAACCCCTGTGTTCGTGCACAAATTCGATAGGGTCCTCAATCGTGATGATGTGACCTTTGGAATTCTGGTTTCGATATCCAATCATTGACGCAAGCGATGTGGACTTACCCGTACCGGTTGCTCCTACAAAAATTATCAATCCCCGCTTTGTCATGGCGAGTTTTTTAATAGCCTCCGGGAGCATCAAGTCATCTACCGAAGGGATTTCTGTCTCGATTCTGCGCAACACCATACCGGCAAAGTTTCGCTGATAGAAAGCACTTATCCTGAATCGGCCAGCAATGGGCGAATGTATGGCGAAGTTGCATTCGCGTTCTGCCTCAAACTCCTGAATCTGAGCCTCTGTCATGGTCGAGTGAACCATTTCCTTGGCCTGCTCATGTGTCAGTGCCGTTTTGGACATCGGCAGCATTTTCCCGCTAACTTTAATAGAAGGCGGTAGTCCCGCTGTAATAAACAGGTCAGAAGCACCTTGCTCCACGACGACCTTTAATAATTTGTCGAAATCAATCATGTTCCTGCACCTTCTATCATCCACCCGGAATCAGGTAAATCTATCTTACAAGCCAACATCTTCGCCGCTCCTCCGAACTGAGGAGAAATAATTTAAACCGGGCATAGCTGCGCACCTTTTCTGACTCGTTTCACTTAAGCGAAATCAGCTGGCATCTTTGCTTTTTCCTGCGCCGCTTCTTTGGTGATAATATTTTTCTCAAGCAACTCTTTTAGAGCCTGATCAAGCGTTTTCATCCCCAGCTGCGCACCTGTCTGAATAGCTGAGTACATCTGTGCAATCTTGGCTTCACGAATCAGGTTACGGATCGCAGGTGTACAAATCATAATTTCGTGGGCCGCTACACGACCACCGCCAACTTTTTTAAGCAGAGTCTGTGAGATTACAGCCGCAAGCGATTCCGACAGCATCGATCTCACCATCTCTTTTTCAGCAGCAGGAAAGACGTCAATGACG
>Ga0222633_1000219_pt1 | contig 64567 bp, 58 predicted proteins | sample AntAcemetageno48_FD_179816 | JGI IMG/M metagenome (GOLD analysis project Ga0222633, IMG submission 179816) | Saline water microbial communities from Ace Lake, Antarctica - #48 | ecosystem: Environmental > Aquatic > Non-marine Saline and Alkaline > Saline | place: Antarctica: Ace Lake | collected...
CCTGAGAAATGTGTACTTTTATTCATAGCGGTTATTTACGTTTGTGGAAAAACATAAAATAACCAAAAGGGGAGAACTCGAAAGGGAACTCCCCTTCTTTTTTTTATCTTTTACCGGACACTACTGAAACTATATAAATAATTTATGGGTGGGTAAATGCATAAACCAATAGATTCGTGCCAAAGCGAAGCGAAGCCTGTATGATCGTTTCAGGATTAGGGTGTTCATCAAAAGCCCAGCCATCGGAGGGGTTAGATTCAAACGTATATAACAAGACCATTCGGCCTTTTCTGTAGACTGCAAATGCCTGTGGAGGATTGCCATCATGTTCATGTATTTTAGGCGGGCGTCCATCCGGAAAATTATAAATCAGATTGTAAATGGGATGTTCGGCAGGCAGTTCAAAAAAGGGTTCTTCAGGAAATATATTTTGTAAAATGGGTCGAACATATTGATCAAACCCGTAATCATCATCTACATAAAGAAATCCCCCATTCTCGAGATAATCACGAAGATTTTGCATTTCAGAATCATTTACACTGATATTTCCGTGACCTGTCATAAATAAAAATGGATAGTTTGATATATCACGGCTTCCAAGTTGTACGTCATCATATCTCTCACTGATAGAAATAGGAACGACATCTTTTGTAAATCGAATTAAATTTGAAAGTGCATTAGGAGAACTATACCAGTCTCCACCTCCCCGATATTGAACTCTCGCGATCTTAAACTCATCATTGTTTTGAGCTTCTGCATTCGGTGAGATCAAGAATGGTATAAATGATAAAGCTATAAGAACCGGTATTTTCATAAATCCAGGATGAACTAAACACTACTTTAAGAATGACATTCTTAATTGAAACGTCAAATACTCTTTCTATTGTACAGACTGCCTAAACTAAAATTAAAGCCTTTGCCGACCGATCGGGAGAGCAGGGAGGTGTTCTCCTGCGGGTTTAGCCAAGTTAAGCATTTCATATTATTGAACAGCCATATGAGTAAAGTTATATTCTTCTTTTTAGTGGAAAATTTCTAAATAAATTCATCCAGCCTTTTTTTACTATTGGCTCCCTCAAGAATATCGTGTGATTCTTCATGAGCTTCAAAAGGTTCCAAATGGATGGTGATAATGGCATCGGTATCCATTGAATCGATCAACTTTCGTTCCAATAACGTCGCTTCATCATGAGCCTCTTTTAGCGAAATGTCATCTTTAAACACCAAGTGTAGCTGTATCCAGGTGGTTCTGCCCGAAGAACGATGACGCAGATGGTGCCAACCCTTGATCAACTCACTTTTTTCCCTGTTCAAAACATTCTTAAGCGCCTGATCAATCTCCGGATTACGTGTATCCATCAATCCGCTAATTGAGTAGCGAAGTAATTTATAAGCTTCATAGCTAATATATCCGGCAATTAACAAACTGACAATGACGTCAATGAGCATCCACCCTGTAACATTAATTAGCATAAGTGCGACTACAACCCCTCCGCTGGTCCAGACATCAGTCAGTGTATGTTTCCCATTACTGATAGCTATCATGTTCTTTTCCCTTCTACCCACGCGTAAAACGTACAAACCCAAAATCAGATTGATGAATGCAGCAATCAAAAGCAACCAGATACCGGTACCCATATTTTCAATTTGAATACCCGTAATGGCACTCATCACGGCATGGTAAAAAATTGTGATACCGGCTACAATAATAATAGCACCCTCAGCACCAACAGATAGAAATTCGATTCGTTCATGTCCGTAGTGATGTTCATCATCGGCCGGTTTTAAACTCAAATAGTACCCATAAACCACAAAGACCACGGCAAATAGGTGAACTACCGATTCAGCCGCATCCGATAGAGCAGCAGTAGACCCGGTTACCACAAAAGCTGCAATTTTTAAAGAGAAGCTCAATAAAGAAACTATCAGGCTAATAAAAAGTGCTCTGCGTACCTGATCTTTTTTAACCATCAGAGAAATAGGATTTTTCAATCTTTTCATATTAGAAAATGTAAGAATTATTCTAATGACTATATTACTACTCAAAAATGAGTAAAATTCTATTTTATTGATGAGTTAAAGGAAAATTTACCTCGTCTGGACCGGAAGAATCAACAGTTGAATGGAAAACGTAACGAATTTATATAAGATAATTTCATTTACTCCAGACTAAATCCTATGATACAAATTTTACTCATATCCATTGGGGGTGCAATAGGTGCTGTTATTCGCTTTTCAATTGGAAAGTTTACTATGACACTCACGGGTAAATCGGATATTTTTACAGGCACACTTTTTTCAAATTTGATGGGTTGTTTTTTTGCAGGTATAATGCTTGCATGGGTTGGGGATAATGCCACTATTTCTCAGGAAGCCATTCTATTTTTGTCCATTGGGATATTGGGTTCGATAACCACTTTTTCCACATTTGCATTAGAGTCATTTCAACTCATAGAGAGTGGAAACTTCATTAAAACGATATCCTATCTTTTTCTTCAAATAGTGATTTCTTTTCTAATGACAGCCGGTGGGTATAGCCTATTTCAATATGTGTTAGGAGGATAGAATGGCTAAAAGAGACTTTTTTAATGAGATGGGTTGGGTTGCTTTAGGTGGGATGATTGGGGCTTTACTCCGCCATTTAACCAATCAGCTATTTATCCTCTATTATGAGAACAATTATCTATTCACTGCAACCGCACTTGAGAATATACTGGGATCCTTTTTCATTGGTTTGACCTACATCATTCTCTGTAAGAAATTTGAAAACAATAAATTCCTTAACCTCTTTCTATTAACGGGTATCATCGGCAGTTATACTACCTATTCCGGATTTATGATAGAAGCATTTTTGATATCAACTCAATCCTTCATCACTTTTTTGAGCTATATCTTTCTCCAAATCATTGTTGGAATCTTCGCTTTATGGTTGGGATTGGGAGTGGGGGAAAAAATTAATTCGACAACCTAATCCATCACTTCAAAGCGAATAGAGCGCTTTTTGGATTGATCGGTTTCCATATCTACTATTTGTACGATCAATTGATATAATCCGGGATTTAGATCGGCAGTTTCAATTTCCAAATCTTCAAAAACACGTTGCTCATCATTGATAAAATTGAGAGTAAGGATAAACGCCGTCTGATCCTGTAATATATTTCCTGCATCATCCACAGGAAGGATCCTATAGGTGAGCTCAAACTGTGTAAAACCGTTTTCCAGCCTTGCCAGGTTATAGACTTCAAAATGCAGAAGCAGAGTTTCTCCAAAAGGAATAATCTGATCGTTTGCAACGCGGAATGTAAACGGCTCAGTAACCCTGAGTGAATCCGGATATCCAAGTACCAGATCTGCAACTTCGAGAGTGTCGGGGTGACTCGTCAACGGTTTCGGTTGTCTGAATTGCAATTTATTCCAGCCTCTAACTTCTTGCGCAAAAGGACTCTCATCAAGGGTCCTTGATTCAGGATCATGATTATTTAATTGAACAGATGCGGCCATTTGATCTCTGCGGATGTGTGGCAGCTGAAAGTATGAACTAACAGTTGAATCCGGTGATAATCTGCTGTAGAATAGTGGAGGACTGGACTCCATTAGGTTTGTTAAAGCCCATCTTCGATCATACGACTGTAGTGTATGCTTGAGTTCATAGGTAGGTAACTCTTCCAGTAAATTAACTCCATTGGGAAACCCGACAGTCTCATCACCCCTGCCTCGGTTTCTATGATAGTCGATTAGAAAAGCTTCCTGTGCAGAAGTTTCAATGAAGGTCACTATAGTTGGTGACAATTCATCATCCAAAAACCGATACTGGTAGACCTGTAAGGGTATACGAGGGATGATATCTTCGTATGAGGACATATCCTGAGGGACCTGCATTTTTCTTTGATCTGCAAGTAGTCTGCTTTCCGCTTTGAAATCATTGTCCATCTCTCTTAAAGCCTGCATCCCCTGTTCTAAAACCCTCTCTCTTAGTGTGTTCAATCGATCTTCAAAAAAAGAATCCACCCGTACCAGTTGTTCGTAATATAGAAGTTGCAAAATCAATGCAGGAGTAATACCGGCTCTGGTAAAATCTGCAGAATCATTCCCACGATTTCTTTCCATCGTGAATGCTCTATTCGGGATGAAGTCATCAATACTTGCTTGTTGTTTAAATTCATCACTATGAACATCCGTACCAAATAGATAGAAGATGGGTTCTTTTTGAGCTGAAGAGAGATGATCGTATATCCATATCTCATATTCAGGGTATTGATGAAACTCATAAATAGCATCCTGTAACATTTCGCCCTGCTCTTCACTCCCCGCCGGGGTGTCATCATCAATTCCGGACTCCGATTCGGGGTCCAAACCCGGATTTAACTGCCTTTGAAGCCACGGTTTGATATTTTCTGATTGAAGTGTGAGGATGCCGCTGCTCTTTCGATCCGGCTCTCCATATCGGATATAAATCAGTGCACGATCATCAGTGCCATAAGGTGTGCTGTTATTTTTTCTGTAGTGCTGTTTTGCAAAGGCAATACGTTCCCAATGTTCGATGAGACGTTCATTCACTTCATGAGCCGGAGTGGGATCTTTTTGGACCCAAAACCCCCTGATATCTGACCCAAGGTTCTCATTTCCTCGATCCAACCATTCCATCCACTGCCGATAAATTCCATCGCCTACAATAGCCCGAAGTCTCTCAATTTCCTGACGAATAGCAACTCTGCTTTCATCACCGTCTCCATTGATTAAAGCCTTGAAATACATCTCAGTAGCCGGTTGATAGTAGGAATTCAAATTGTATTCAGTAGCCACACGAATAAATTCAAATCCAATTCTGCTGTCTACAGACTCCACCTCATCAGTCATATAGCTACTATACCACAGATCCAGTGCATCCGTGATATTGCCACTATCCAGCTCTTCCAAACCCCTGTCATATGCCAATTGATTCTGGGCAATCAAAGAAGCAGAAAGCATCGTGGAAAGTGTCACGACAGCAATGAATTGAATAAATCGAATATTTACTATCATTGGATTTTGATCATTTCTTAGAATGTGGAAAATACAATGCATTTTTGTTAACCGTAAGTACAATTTTTTTGTACCTTGTCGGGGTAGAGTCGAATCAAAAAGTTGGCAATTTTTCATTGATTTATGGCAAACAATTACAAGGCATTAACCCGTACATATCGACCCCAAACATTTGATGACGTCGTTTCTCAGGAGCATGTCAGCAGTACATTAAAGAATGCCATTGCTCAAAACAGGCTCTCTCATGCGTACATGTTTTGCGGACCTCGAGGGGTTGGGAAAACAACTATGGCCCGGGTTTTAGCGAGGACGATCAACCAGATTGACGATCAAATTGATGGAGAGTCGTTGAGCCAAACATTAAATGTGGTTGAGATCGATGCGGCATCCAACAATAAAGTAGAAGATGTACATCATCTCCGGGAGATCGTTCGTGTTCCGCCTCAAAGCGGCAAGTACAAAATTTTTATTATTGATGAAGTGCATATGCTCTCTAAACAGGCATTTAATGCACTGCTTAAAACGCTGGAAGAGCCCCCACCACATGCTATTTTTATCTTCGCTACAACGGAGCCGCATAAGGTTCTGCCCACTATTTTATCCAGGGTTCAGCGTTTTGATTTTAAGAGAATCAGTATCGATGAAATTGTGTCCAGGTTAGAGGCCATTTGTGAAAAAGAGAAGATCACAATTGATAAAGAATCGCTTCATACTATTGCAAGAAAAGCAGATGGAGCATTAAGGGACGCGTTAGGGCTAATGGATCAAGCCATTGCATTTTGTGGCATGAATATCGAGTATCAACATCTGATTGAGGCATTAAATGTAGTTGGAAACGATCAGCTCTTTGAATTTACTGGTGCCATTTCAGATAGAGACTCCAATAGTGGGCTACTGCTTCTGGATCGTTTACTCAAAGAGGGAGTTGATATTCAAGAGTTTTTGGTTTCATTAACCGTTCATATCCGGAATCTGTATGTCGCAAAAAAAAGTCAGCGCATGCATTTGGTTGAAGCAACAGATGTAACGAAGAAGAGGTACATAGAAACAGCAAAACTTTTTACTGAAAGTGATTTGATGCGGATGTTACATCTGGTTAGTGAAGCACAGATGAAGATCAAAGATGTACAACAGCCGAGAGTGCACTTTGAAATAGTGACACTGAAACTCATTCATATGGGAAGATCCAAAGAGATCGGTGAATTATTAGATGAGGTAAAAAAAAACAGTAAAAAACCATCAGGAGAGCTAAATAACCCTTTAGAAGCCAAAAAAGGTGGTTCTGATCAAACGGATAGAAGGGGTTCAAAGCCAAATGTGTCGTTAGAAAGTGCAGACAATAGTGGCAAAACTTTTGAAGAAAAAGAGACTTCAAAGAAAACTACTGACGATAGGCCTCACTCAGAAGAGGGCAATTTAGAGAGATCCAAAAATGAAAAGAATTCAGAAATAGTAAAAGAGACCGGGTTAACCGAATCGGAAGATAAAACTGCAGAACCCTCATCAGAGAAGCCGCCGGAAAGTCGGATTGAAGAAAAAAGCGAGCAGAAGATAGAGGGTAATGATGCTGATCAGAATTCGAATAGCGAGGAACATTCATTTTATGGAAAGCCTAGCTTAGGGAGTGCAAATCAAAGCAGAATTACTCAAAATGGACATGAACACACTTCTAAAGAACCTGAACGAAAAGAAGATGAGCAGAGAGTCGTCTTAAAAGGGATTTCAGATATTGAAGAGAAATGGAATCAATATCTGTCACTACTGGAGCAGCGAGTATCCAAAACGATTTTTCATCAGGTGGAAAGTGTTCAGTTAAAAGACCTAAAAGGCACCGAATTGATCCTTTCGGTAAATAATGTATTTGCCGTCAATATAGTTGAAGAGAATAAAATGGCACTCTCTGAAGTTCTTAAAGAAGTGATGGGAATTCATCTCCGGTTAAAATGTGTTGTAGAGAGAAAGAGTAAAGATTCGGATGAGATATTAAGTCCTTATGAGCAGTTTAAACAGATTCAAAAGAAAGATCCCAAACTAAGAACCATTGTAGAGCTTTTTGGAGCTGAAATGGAATATTAAGTCACAAAAATAGCAACATTATTAAATAGCAGAAGATTATGAGTCAATTCAATATGGCAGACATGTTCGGAAAAATTTCCGATATGCAGGCAAAAATGAAAGAAGTGCAAGATCGTCTATCGGAAGTCATTGTAGAGGCAGAGGCCGGTGGGGGAATGGTTACAGTGAAAGCAAACGGGAAACGTGAGATTATCAGTATTGTACTGGATAGAGATGTGATTGATCCGGATGATAAAGAGATGATTGAAGATTTGGTGGTTGCAGGTGTCAATAAGGCACTTGAAAAAGCAGAAGAAGCTTCTAAAGCCAAAATGCAAGAGGTATATAAAGACATACTCCCCGGTGGAGGAATTCCCGGAATGGATATGAGTAAACTTGGACTCTAGATGCTGATTAAAAACAGAGGTATCCTATTCTTTCAAAAAAGATAATTAGAGTATTAATCCATCAACATTTTTAAATGCAAATAACCTCAGAAGCCCTTGAACGGGTGATTGAAGAGTTGGCCCGATTGCCGGGAACCGGAAGGAAATCGGCACAACGTATCGCAATTCATCTGTTGAAACAGAGCGATGAAAGGGTGATCAATCTGGCAGATGCACTCATCCGGTTAAAAAAATCAGTAACCCGCTGCTCCACATGTGGTACCATAACAGATACAGACCCCTGTTCAATATGTTCCAATCACAAACGGAATAGTGGGGTTATCTGCGTGGTAGAGGAGTTTCAAGATGTGTATATCATAGAAAAAACGAATGAATTTCGTGGCAGATATCATGTTCTTGGCGGTACGATATCCCCTCTGGATAATATTGGTCCGGATGATGTTCGAATCAAGGAGCTTTTAGAACGTATTGCCGGTGATGAGGAACAAATCCAGGAAGTCATTCTAGCCCTTAATCCCGATGCTGAAGGGGAAGCCACCTCTTATTATATCAATAAACTTCTGTTGAACTATGATGTTAATGTGACCCGCATCGCCTATGGCATCCCGATGGGTACTGAGCTGGAGTATATCGATGAGGCAACATTGAGTCGCGCTTTTGCCAGCCGTACTCCATTTTAATTAATCAAAATCATTGAAATTTTTATCCCAATTATTTTATATGTCGACCTTATTGTTTTTACGAAAGATTTTATACCCTCTGATTTTCACAATTCTGATATCACTCAATTTTAAAACAGACCTCCATGCTCAGGTTGCCGGATACTGGCAACAAGAAGTAGAGTACTCGATGGAGATTGATATGGATGTTGAATTGAATCAGATTTCCGGAAATCAATCACTCGTCTATCACAATCACTCTCCGGATACCCTGAATCGGGTTTTTTACCATCTCTTTTTTAATGCTTTTCAACCTAATAGCATGATGGACAAACGCTCCCGAACCATCATAGATCCGGATAGGAGAGTACGAGATCGAATCTATCAATACGATGAGACAGAGATCGGTTACCAAAAAATTAAATGGATGAAGCAGGATGGGGTTCAGATTGATTACACTGTAAAAGGAACCATCATGGAAGTTCATCTTGCAGAACCGATTCCACCCGGCACAAGTGTGACCTTTGAGATGGAATTTGATGCACAGGTTCCAATTCAGACTCGCAGATCGGGTCGAGATAACGCAGAGGGAGTCCGGTTTTCCATGTCTCAATGGTATCCCAAAATAGCGGCATACGACAAGATGGGCTGGCACGCAAATCCCTATATTGGAAGAGAGTTTTTTGCACCATTTGGTACATTTGATGTAAAAATTCATATCGACAAAGAGTATGTAGTTGCTGCCGGATCCATATTGCAAAACCCGGAAGAAATTGGGCATGGATATGAAACACCGGGAATGGAAATAAATCGTCCCGATGGTGATAAACTGATGTGGCACTTCAGGTCAGAAAATGTTCACGATATGATGTGGGCTGCAGATCCGGATTACAAACATACAACTGCACAGGTGCCATCCGGACCTCTACTTCGTTTTTTCTATCAAACCGATCCGGTTGCGGAGAATGCTGCTGAGGAGGATAATGATGCACGGCTTGAAGCCTGGAGTTTACTGCCGGAATACACCGTCAGGGGCATCGAGTATATGAGCGAAAATTATGGTGACTACCCGTATGATGAGTATGTAGTGATTCAAGGAGGGGATGGCGGGATGGAGTACTCAATGGGTACCCTGATAACCGGAAACCGGTCGCTGCGGAGTCTGGTTGGTGTTACGGTACATGAGTTTGTGCATGCCTGGTATGAAGGTGCAATAGGAAATAATGAAGTTTATGATCAATGGATTGATGAGGGATTTACATCCTATGTTTCAGATTATATAGAAAATGAGCTTTTTAATGAGGGGAAAATTGACCCGGTGATTTACAGGTATCAAAGGTACTTCCGACAGGTAAATGCCGGGACGGAAGAGCCGATGAATACTCACTCAGATCACTATACCACCAACAGTGCGTATAGTATGGCAGCCTACACAAAAGGGGCTATGTTTCTACACCAGCTTGGATATGTGATTGGTGAGGATCTGCTAAAACGAACACTGAATAGCTTTTTTGATCAATGGAAATTTAAGCATCCTTATGGTTTTGATTTTATCAGAATAGCTGAAAAAGAGAGCGGTATTGAACTCAAATGGTACTATGAATATTGGATAGAAACCACAAAAACCATTGACTATGGGATCACGGATGTGGTGGAAACAGATCAAGGGGTAGCTGTAAATTTAGAGCGTATGGGCCTTATGCCAATGCCGTTAGATATTGAGGTCGAATTCAGTGACGGTTCTGTGACACACTACTATATTCCAATGAGAATTATGTGGGGTCAAAAGGAGAATGAATTTCCTACTGTAGAACGAATGGTTCAAAACGACTGGCCTTGGGTTTTTCCGGAATATAGTTTTGAGATCGACAAACCGCTTAATGAGATTGTCCGTATTGAAATTGACCCTACTCTACGCATGGCGGATATCAACCGGCAAAACAATAGCTGGATCCAAACGGAAATGGTGGATTCCCAGGAAGAAATCCACTGACGAACAGTGAAGATTTGCTATGAAGAGTTCTATTTTTTGAACATCGTACTCAGGACAAAGAATATATTCTCCTTTCGTTCCAGGAGCCTGCGTTTAAAATAGGGGAACCACATGGTTCCGTAGGGGACATAAACTCTGGCATGATAACCCTCACCAGCTAACACTTTCATGGTATCTTCTCGAAGACCATAAAGCATCTGAAATTCAAAACGGTCTTTGGCGATGTTGTTTTCTGCTGTATAGGCTTTTACCCACTCAATCAACTCATCGTCGTGAGTGGCAATTCGCGGAAAGGATGTTTTTTCAAAGAGAACCTTCGCATATTCTTTATAGGCATTCCGAATATCCGGCATGGATTGTAAAGCAATGGATGAAGGTTCACTGTAAGCACCTTTGCATAACCTGATATCTGCTCCCATCTCAGCTAATTCTTCAATATCCTTTTTAGTTCTTTTCAAATATGCCTGGATTACAATACCTACACTCTTCGGATATTTCTCAAAGGCGGCTTTAAAAATATCGATTGTGCCTTGAGTATAATCTGACCCCTCCATATCTATTCTAACAAATGAGTTGAGCTTTTGGGTCTCATCCAGAAGTTTAAAAAGGTTCACTTTACAATACTCTTTATCAATGTCCAGGCCCATCATAGTCAGTTTGATAGAGATGGTACTCTTTAAGCCCGCATCATGAATATTGTTCAGAAGTTTTAAATAGATATCAACTGTTTCATCAGCTGTAGTTTTGTCGGATACGTTTTCGCCTAACAGGTCGAGTGTAACTTTAATACCGTTTTCATTGATGGTTTTTATTTTTGGAACGGTCTCGTCAAATGTTTCGGCGGCCACAAATCGTTTTGCCAGTGCAAAGGGTAATTTCATGTTGGTAGATTTTTCTTTTTGAATAGAACCAAAAATAGTGAACAATCCGTTTACTTACATGATCAGAAATAGCAGAATGGCAAAAAAATATTTTAGATTAGAAACAATATTTAGATGCGCCCGTACAGTTGGTTATATAGGATCTGGAGTAAGGATTATTAAACATTAACGACATAATAACTACATGGACTGGGTAACATTTTTAGTAGGAGTTTTAATTATTGGAATTCTTTCAGGGGTTTATAATGAGCTTCAAAAGATCCAAAAATCACTAACTGAAATTCAAATGGATTTAAAAAATAAAACAAAATAAGGTGTCACTATGATTAAATTAATAAAATTTGGTTTAGCACTCTTGATATCTGTTTCACTGATGATGGATGTCTTATGGGCTCAATCCTCAAGCGATGCTTATAGAGTAGAAACATTTTCAACATTAAGTTCACCGGAGGTAGAGCTGAGAACATCCGGAGGCACAATCAACGTGATTGGACATAATGAGGATGAAGTCAGAATCGAGATGTTTGTTCGACGCGGGTCATCGTATCAGAGTCCGGCCGACACAGATCTATCGGATTTTGAAATTGAAATTGAACAGGATGGAAATAAAATTATAGCTTATGCTAAAAGAGAAAATTCCGGGAGATCCTCTTTCTGGGGCAGAAATAATGAATCGATCTCTTTCAGAGCTTATGTACCGAATAACTCGATTGTAGATGGGAGAACAAGCGGAGGCAGTGTTTCAGCCGAAAATATATACAATCGTCTCAGTTTGGCAACAAGCGGTGGTAGTGTGAAAGTAGAGAATATTCAAGGTCTGACAGAGCTTCGGACTTCCGGTGGATCCATTCAAATTGATGATGTTTCCGGAGAGATCAGTGCCCGAACAAGTGGAGGTTCAGTCACTGTAAATGGACTTGAGGGTATCGCTGATCTTCGTACGTCCGGAGGGAGCATGCGTCTCAATCAAATCTCTGCAAAATTAGATGCCAGAACGAGTGGAGGATCTATTAGAGCAGATTTAGTTGCATTTTATGATGATGTATCACTCCGAACCAGTGGGGGTAGTATCAGTATTGATATGCCGGATGTAGATCATTATGATCTTGATTTACGTGGTAGCCGCGTGAGAACCAATCTCAGGAATTTTTCAGGAGAGATGGAAAGAAACAGAATCAATGGCAGAGTTGGAGATGGCGGGCCTCTTTTAACAGCTCGGACATCCGCAGGGACGGTCACAATAAATTAAACAAATATAGATAGTTAGAAAGATAAAATGCCCGATTAAAAACCGGGCATTTTATTTTTTTTATTTTGGACACGCTTGTCTTTTTACTTTTTATTTACTTTCACTTACTTTGCTCTATTAACCAAAACAAATAGGGAAATGAGCAATGGGGAATAATGATTCAGATAAAGGGATGGAGGATTTCCAACCAAAAGGTGCATTGGCATTCTTCATCATATTGTTGGTGATGTTTGTTGTGATGTGGTTTGCACTATATTTTGAACTTCTAGGCAGAGGGGCATAATATGGACAAATCAGAAAAATTGGCCTTCATTTTAAGCGGTATGTTGTTGGTACTGTTTTTTGGCGGGATCATGTACGCGGCCATTGTCGAAGATATTGATATTCCGACGTGCATTACAAACATGGAACCCTTTGAAACAGACACTCTATTTCAAACAGGGCCGGATACATATGAACTTCAAATGGTAGCCAGAATGTGGGCCTTTCAGCCTTCAGTCGTTACATTGCCGGTAGGTTCAACGGTGGATCTTTATGTAACCTCTCAAGACATCATGCATGGTTTTAAGATTGAAAGGAAAAATGTGAATTTAATGGCGATACCGGGCGCTATCAACTATATGCGGGTCACATTTAATGAACCCGGCGAGTATCGTTTTGCCTGTCATGAATTTTGTGGAGCTGCTCATCATACCATGGCCGGCCGTATCATTATTGAGCCGGAAATGACGGAGGGCCCATAAGATGAGCACTGATACATTTCGATTTTCAAAGTCGATCAAGAATCTGAACTCTCTGCTGCTAATTCTTCCGATGGTGCTTCTATTTATAGGTGTTTATGGCGGATTGATGCAAACAATGTTTCGGGCCGGTATCATTCAGAGTGATCCATTTGTCGGAGGAGACTACTATAAAGGGTTAACATTCCACGGAGTTCTGAATGCAATCGTATTTACGACATTTTTTGCCGTTGCACTAGGGAATGCTCTGATTCCGTATTCACTTAAAAAGCAGCTAAACAGTAAAATTGCCTGGACATCAGGTATCATGATGTTAGTTGGTTCCGTATTAGCTGCTGTTGTGATACTGCTTGGCGAAGCTACAGTACTTTATACCTTCTATCCGCCTCTAAAAGCGCACCCTCTTTTTTACATAGGATTAACTCTTTTAGTTGTTGGATCTTGGCTGGCATCCTATAACTGGGTACCCATGTATTTGCAGTGGAGAAAAGAAAATGCCGGCAAAAAAACGCCACTTGCGGTAGTAGGAATGATGACAACGTTCATTATCTGGTTTATTGCCACTCTTGCAGTTGCCGTTGAAATTCTATTTATGCTGCTTCCATGGTCTATGGGTTTGGTTGACGAGGTGAATGTAATGTTAGCCAGAACACTATTCTGGTTTTTTGGCCATCCATTAGTTTATTTTTGGCTCTTGCCTGCGTATGTAATGTATTATGTTTTTATGCCGAAAATTGCAGGAGGGAAACTCTATTCAGACATGGCCGGACGATTGGTATTTATGATGTTTATCGTCTTCTCTATTCCGGTGGGCACACATCACCAATATATGGATCCTGCAATTGGTGCAGAGTGGAAACTGCTGCATGGTATTTTCACGTTTGGAGTAGCACTTCCTAGTTTAATAACAGCATTTACAATTGCAGCTTCATTGGAATATGCCGGTAAAAAACGCGGTGGTAAAGGTCTATTTGGCTGGATGTGGAAACTACCCTACTTTGAAAAAGAGAAATGGTTTTTCTCCTATCTGATCTTAGGCCTGTTCATTTTTATTTTTGGTGGAATTGGAGGGATTATCAATGCATCCTACCAGATGAATACCGTTGTTCATAATACGGCTTGGGTGCCCGGACACTTTCATTTAACCGTAGCCGGTCCGGTTCTTCTTGCATTTTTGGGAGGCAGTTTGTATCTGATTGGCCAGTTTATGCATAAAGAGATCCGTTGTAAAGGGTGGGCATTAATATCTCCCTATGTCTACACCATAGGCCTGTTTATCATGTCGTATGGTTTGAAAATCGGTGGACTGAAAGGAATGCCACGGCGGACCAATACCGGCGCCTCTTATGCGAATCCGGATAGCATTCTGTATCAACCGGATTGGATCTTCTATATCGACCTATCCGTGATAGGCGGGGTATTGATGTTTATCGGTATTGTCATCTATTTGGTTTCATTTTTTGGAACTGTGTTTTCAAAGAGTAGCTCTACAGAAGAAGGGTCCGTGATCACTTTCCCGATTTCAGAAGCTTATCATGATGAACCGGCTTTATGGTTGAGAAATTTCAAACCCTATATCATTATCGCAATCATCTTAATCGTTCTTTCATATACGCCTGTTATATTGGATGTATTAGAGGCTACGTATGGAGGGTCACTTCCATATTCACCCAATAGTCCGATACCATTAAGATAAATGGCAGTGTAACAGCAGAGTATGTATGAGTACAGGAAGGTTTAACAATTTTTTGATCCTGACAGTTTGTTTGCTGGTATTAACAGCAACCGGCTGTGATCGTCTGAAAGTTCAGGACACACTGGCGGATCATGAGTACCCTTTAAAAAATCAACTCAACGCTAATATCAATTTCCCTTCTGATTATGAAGGGAAGGTGATGCTGGTAGGTTATGTTTACACTCACTGCCCTGATATTTGTCCGCTCATCACATACAACATGAAGGATATTCAAAATGAGTTTAATGATAGTGAAGACCTGTTGCTGATTAGTGTCACATTTGATCCGGATCGGGATACTCCGGAAGTTCTTTTTGATTATGCTTCCAACTACAATCTGAATCAAGAGAACTGGCAATTGTTAACGGGAAATAAATCAATCGTTGATGAATTACTCTCAAAACTCAATATTGGGACGGTAAAAACACCCACTCGATTTACAGAGTCCGGAACACCGATCTATTTCATCGATCATACAGATCGGGTAACATTAATTGACAAAAAAGGAAGAATTAGAAGACACTATTTGGGCAGTGAATTGGACGCGGATATTGTGGTTAAAGATATTGAGAAGCTATTAAAGAATAGTTAAATGTTGTACCTTTTATGAATGGTAAACGTTTAAAAAATGTTTAAATAAAACCATAGAAAATAAAAATCAGATCAAAAAAAACAATGAAGAAAACAATTTTTAGCACAATACTTTTAACACTCTTTTTAGGGCTTGCTGCGTGTGGTGGTGGTGAAGAAGCCGCTGAGAGCAATGAGACCGCTGAAGCAACTATTGATGATGGAGTGAGAACTATAGAGATCACAGGCACGGATGACATGAAGTTTGTAGTAAGTGAAGCCGCTGAGGGTGTAATTACGGGTGGTCAAGCGGGTCAGTATATGCTTTTACAAAGCATCGAAGCTGCACCGGGTGAAGAGTTGAGAATATCACTCACTACAGTGAGTAACCTTCCACCAACAGCAATGTCACATAACTTTGCCCTTTTAGATTTAGGTACAGATTTAGATGCATTTATTAGAGCAGCCATCACTGCACGTGATAACGACTACATTTCACCTGAATTTGAAGGTCAAGTGATTGTTGCAACAGCTATGGTTGGTAATGGAGAATCAGACACTATTACGTTCACTGTTCCTGAAACACCCGGAGAATATGACTTTATCTGTTCTTTCCCAGGGCATTTTGCAGGCGGAATGGTTGGAAAATTGATTGTGCAGTAAGCATATTAAAATAATCCTTATCGTTAAATTATAGGAAAAGGCCGTGTGTAAACATGGCCTTTTTTTGTACTATTGTTTCTTTTATGGTAGACTTAATTAATAGTTTATTGAAATTTTATAGAAATAGAAGAGATTAAATTAAAATGAAAGAACTTGAGATTTTAGAGGCTGATTTTACCAATAAAAAACATTGTCAGGCCATTTTGGATGTTACCAACCGCTATGCTGAAGATCCAATGGGTATGGGTAATTCACTTACGGATAAAACCCGTTCCAATTTAATTGATAAAATGAGCCGTTTTCCCACTACAATCTGTTTCATCGCATTTATGGATGGTGAGGTTGCGGGCGTGGCGAACTGTTTTTATGGTTTCTCCACTTTCAAAGCTGCGAAAGTATTAAATATTCATGACCTTGCTGTTATGCCTAGGTTTAGAGGAAGGGGCATCGGTGAGGCACTTCTTGGAACAGCCGAAAAAAAAGCAAGAGACACAGATTGCTGTAAGGTAACTTTGGAAGTTCGTGAAGACAATCGTGCCAGAGGCCTGTACGAACGCTATGGTTTCACTTATGGTGAACCTACGATGTACTTTATGTCCAAAGAACTGTGATGTTAAACACGATTCATTCGCCGATAAAAATTGGACAGTTCATCTATTCATTAGCTAATTCGGCAATTTCATCGAGATTATTATCAAATTTTTCAATAACCCCGATGATGGTCTCCACAGCCTCCAGATAAAAATCGGGATTGATATTTTCAAAAGTATCTGATGGCTGATGATATTGTGGATGATCTTCTACACCGAAATAGACAAAGGGGATACCTTGCTGGTGAAAGGGGCCATGATCGGAAGACATTGTCCAGTTCTGAGGCCAATCATCCGTATCATATCCAAAACTGACAGTGATTGACGCATCTGAAACAGACTCCATAATGAAGGGACTTAAAAATGGATAATGAGCTGTTCCTACTGCATATAATTCATTATCAAAGTTGTTGCTGATCATATCCATATTCACATTCAGTACAATTTGATTCAATGGAATAGCCGGATTTTCGATAAAATATCTTGCCCCGGAGAGGCCTTGTTCCTCAGCATCGAATGCGATAAAAAGAATGTTATTCTCCGGTCTGTTTTCAGAAAAATATCTGGCGGCCGCAAGCAATCCCCCCGTTCCGGATGCATTGTCATCCGCTCCATTATAAATGTCACCATTAGAGACACCCAGATGATCGTAATGAGCTGTAACCACAATAAACCTGTTCGGGTTGGCGCTGCCCTCAATAAAACCAATCAAATTGACTGCTTCAACAAACTCTTCACCGGTCTGGCTATTGGTAAAATCAAAAAGATGACGATACGACTCTCCTGCCATTTGCAGTTCCAGAGATTGAAACCTCTCCTCAATATATTCTCCGGCCATTCGATTTCCCTCCTCACCGGTTCGGCGACCATTGAGTTCATCTGAGGAGAGATACCGAACATCTTCCAATAGCTCAGTTTCAACAACAACGTCTGGTTCGTGAACATCAGATATCTGGTCACTTTTACAGGATAGAGCAAAGGTGGATAAAAGGATAAAGAGAATGGGTAGAGTTGAATTATTCATGAAATTATACTTTTAGTTGAATTAAAAGAATCGTAATGATTGATCTTACCAATTTCGTAATTTGAAACAGTTTACGGAATTATACGTAATAAAAATTTTACGCAGCCCAAACTGATAAAAGATAAAATGAGATCAAGTGATCAACAATTGAAAAACAATTTAAAAAATCCGGATCGGGATGGATTGGATAAATTTTTAAGAGAGAATTCAGATGCAACAAATCATCAGCCACCGGAAAATAATAACTTTGTGAGTAAAGTTCTGTTGATAGCTTTTCTGGTTGTTTTAGGGCTCTATTTTGTTAAGGACGTGAGTAATAACGCCTTTAATCCAATCTCAGCGGTTGTGTCTACATTTCAAGCTGCAAGCGGGCCTTCTGAATCGTTGTTGAATAGCATGAATGAATTGATGATCGAAATGGGGTATACAGATCTGACACATGATGATCTTCGTGAATTACGAAGTGAAGGAGTGACAGCTACGTATATGTCAAATATACGTGCTCTTGGATTTACCGATTTAACAACGGATGATGCCGTAAGATTGGCTAATGCAAATGTGACAACTACATTTATGGCGATGATGATGGAGTTGGGGTATGATTTAACCCTTGATGAATTTGCAGAGCTCAGGCGTGCAAATGTCACAGCTCACTACACAAGTAATGTTCATGATTTAGGATTCAGGGATGTAACGAAAGAGCAGCTGATACGAATGAGAAGTATCGGTTTGACGACCGGATTGATCGAAGAACTTCAACTTGAAAGGGGTGAAGAGATCACACTTGATGAAATCATTCGCTATCACATCAGCAATCAGTGATAAAATAAGATCCCCACCCTGTAAATTTTAATCTTTCGGCACGGTAATCAACACCATTTTTGTATCTATTCATTGATTGATTGCAGCTTGTGCGGCTGCTAATCTGGCAACAGGCACCCTGAACGGTGAACATGAGACATAATCCAAATTTTGTTGATAACAAAATGTAACACTTTTGGGCTCTCCTCCATGTTCACCACAAATACCGACTTTGAGTTTGGGTTTTGCCATTCTCCCGTTTTTTGTTGCCATTTCAATTAGCTGACCCACACCTTCCACATCTAATACCTGGAACGGATCATCGAGTAGAATGCCTTCATTTAAATATTCACCCAGAAATTTACCGGCATCATCACGGCTGTATCCGAAAGTCATTTGAGTCAGATCATTGGTACCAAATGAGAAGAAGGCTGCATCTTTTGCAATTTGTCCGGCAACCAATGCTGCTCTGGGAATTTCAATCATGGTACCCACATGATATTTAACTTTGTTCATTTTCTCTGAGAATACCAGTTCTGCGGTTCTGTCAATCACCATTTTTTGTGATCTGAATTCTTGAGGTGTCCCAACCAGAGGAATCATAATCTCAGGAATCACTTCAATTCCTTCCTCCCCCAATTCAATTGCGGCTTCGATGATAGCCCGTGTCTGCATTTCAGTGATTTCAGGATAAGTGATTCCAAGTCGACAACCGCGATGTCCAAGCATCGGATTAAACTCTTTAAGGGCTCTGACTTTCCGGGTAAAGAGAGCTCTGTGTATACCCAAATCATCGGCAACTTGGTCTATTTCGTCTGAATCTTCCGGCAAAAACTCGTGAAGTGGTGGATCCAGTAGACGGATAGTGACCGGTAAGCCTATCATGACCCGAAAGATCTCCTTAAAGTCCTCTTTTTGATAGGGTAGTAATTCTGCCAATGCTTGTTTACGGGAGTCATAATTTTGTGATACAATCATTTTACGGATGGCCTTGATCCGCTCTTCTCCGAAAAACATATGTTCAGTCCTGCAAAGGCCTATTCCCTCTGCTCCGAATTCTCTTGCCCTTGCAGCATCCTCAGGACTATCTGCATTCGTTCGCACTTGCATATCCCTAAATTCATCAACCCAGGTCATAAAGAGCCGATAATCGTCTTGAAGATCGGGCTTTATAACCTCTTTTTTACCCATTATTACCGTTCCCCGGGCACCGTCAATGGAGATCCAGTCTCCTTCTGAGATAGTCATTTTACCATTGGTAAAATTGCTGTTATCATAATCAATAATAATATCGGCACAACCGGCGACACACGGTTTTCCCCAACCGCGAGCTACCACAGCTGCATGACTGGTCATACCGCCCCTGGACGTTAAAATGCCCTGCGCGGCAGACATACCACCGACATCTTCAGGACTGGTTTCAATTCTGACTAAAATAACCGGCTCGCCTGATGCAGCAGCTTCTTCGGCTTTTTGCGATTCAAACACAACTTTACCGACAGCAGCGCCCGGTGATGCAGGCAGTCCTATTCCTAATATAGAGTCCGGATCTACGGTTTTGGAATCAATTTGAGGATGCAGCAGTTGATCCAGGTGAGTGGGTTCAACATGCGTTTTTACAGCAGTTCTCTTATCGATTAACCCCTCCTTAACCATATCTGTCGCAATTTTTATGGCTGCATGTCCGGTTCGTTTACCACTTCGTGTTTGAAGGATATATAGAGTTCTTTTCTGGATCGTAAACTCGATATCCTGCATATTTCCATAGTGTTTTTCAAGAGTTTTACCCCAGTTATAGATCTCGTTATATTGAGTTGGCATAATCTCTTTCAGTGTACTTATATCCAGAGGGGTACGGATACCTGCGACAACATCTTCACCTTGAGCATTGATTAAATATTCACCATATAGTTTATCTTCACCGGTAGATGGATCCCGTGTGAAGCAGACCCCGGTTGCACAATCATCACCCATATTGCCATAAACCATCGCTTGAACATTAACTGCCGTGCCAAGCAGGCCTGTAATATGATTTATCCTTCGATATTTATTGGCTCTGTCACTTTCCCATGAATTGAAAACTGCATTAATGGACCATTCCAACTGCTCATATGGATCTTTTGGAAACATGTAACCTGTTGCTTTTCTGTAAACTGCTTTGTACCGATTCACAAGGTCCTTCAAGTCTTTTGTAGATAATTCTGTATCCAGTTCAACCCCTTTTGCTTTTTTCAGGGATTCAATCGCTTCTTCAAAAAGATCATGAGGGATACCCATAACGACATTTCCAAACATGTCAATAAAACGGCGATAACTGTCATAGGCAAAACGCTCGTTATCCGTATGTTCGGCCAATGCAATTACAGTGTCGTCATTCAATCCTAAATTTAACACAGTGTCCATCATTCCCGGCATTGAAACCTGTGCACCCGATCGTACTGAAAGCAGAAGCGGTTTTTTGGAGTCACCAAGTCTTGTACCCATCACACCTTCTACAAATTCCAAACCATCTTTAATTTGCTCTTTCAGTCCTTTTGGCCATAGTGAGTTGTGAATAGAATAGTAATGACAAGCTTCTGTTGAGATAGTGAATCCGGCAGGAACAGGCAGGCCAATAGTTGACATCTCTGCTAAATTGGCTCCTTTCCCACCCAATATTTTTTTCATTGATCGATCACCATCTGCCATTCCATTGCCAAATGTGTACACTTGTTTTCTTTTCATTTCACTCTCCTCAAATTTATTTAGCATCTCTATCAAACCACTCTCACTGGCTTTGAAAGAACAATACCTATGAAACAAGCTCAATCCTTCGTAAAAGTACAATCGGGAAGATCCCTACTCTGCTCTCAGGTTGATCCCCAATCGATAGGGTTATCATGTAGCATCCACAAAAAAAGGTTTCTCATTCTATATTCTATCAAGATTAAAGAACGTTTTCGTTCGGAGTACTCCAAAGTTGAATCAGATCGATTCCCTGCCTATTTTGTCGGATTGTTATGAACGTTAAACCCTGAAATCGAACCTGAAATGTCCATCTACTTTTTCATCGTCCTTCTCTACCTTGCCCTTCTGATGGGTATCTCCATCTGGAAAAGCCGTGCCATTAAAAATCAGGACGATTTTATGGTTGCCGGTCGTTCAGTACCAACGTACAAACTGGTTGGGACACTGCTTTGTACATGGTTAGGCTCCGGAACCCTGCTTGCCGGAGCCGGTCTGGCCGCGAGGGTGGGTTTATCGGAACTCTGGCTGGCAGCCGGTGCCTGGGTTGGTATTGTAATTGTATTCTTTTTGGCAGCAAAAGTACGGCGGATCGCACAGTATACCGTACCGGATATTTTAGAGCTTCGATATAACAAATATGCCCGGATTCTGGGTACAATCGTGATCGTTATCGCATACACTACGATCGTTGGATATCAATTCCGAGGCGGTGGTTTTGTTCTGAATCTCATAGCAGATATTCCGGAGTGGCAAGGCGTTTTACTGACAGCCGGATTCATTGTGATATTTACTGCGTTTGCTGGAATGCTTTCTATTGTGTCAGTGGATATCATTAATGGCGCCGTGATTACAGTTGCGGTGATCATTGCGGTGCCATTGGTCTATTTTAATCTGGGGGGTTCTGAGTACCTTGTAACGGAATTGGATCCTCAGCTTTTTAGTGTTCTTGGCGGACACAGTTGGATCTGGGTGATGGGTGTATTTTTCCCAACATTTCTGCTCTTGCTTGGCGAGTCTAACATGTATCAAAAATTTTACTCTGCCAAAAGTGAGAAATCCGCGAAAAATGCAGTCGTGCTTTGGGTTGTGGGTACCATTATCATTGAAACCGCAATCGCCTCTTTAGCAATCATTGCATTCAGCCATTTTAATGCCCTCGAACCGGGAAGTATCATGCATCTCGCAGTTGAAGACAGTGAAAGGATCATCCTTCACACAGCTCGTTTTGCAACAGAAATAGGGATTCCTCTGGCAGGTGGGTTATTGTTAATCTGTGCCGCTGTGGCCATTATCACATCTACTGGGAACAGCTTTCTGCTTACACCATCAACCAATCTGACACGCGATATCTATCAGCGGTTTATCAATCCGAAAGCATCTGAGAAAAGGATTATCTTCTTCCAACGATGCATGGTTCTTCTTTTAGGTGTGGTTGCATGGTTACTTCTGACCCAGTTCCGGACGATTCTGGATATGGCTTTTACCGCTTATACAATGGTGGGTGCCGGACTCACACCGGCGCTTCTGGCCGCCTTTTTGTGGAAACGGGTGACCACGGCCGGAGGTGTAGCATCTATTGCCACCGGTATGGGTGTAACCATCTTGATTACGATTATTAATTCGTTTGGAGAACAGCCGTTGATACCATACGACTACATCGTACTTCCAGCAGCAGGGTTATCTATACTCGTTTTGATCGTTGTCTCACTACTTACACCGCCCGACCCGAAAGAGAAATGGGGGAAATTCTACGAAGAGGAGAAAGTAGAGCTGAAAGATGTGATTTAGGGTCAATCCCTAACGGTTTTGCTGGGATTAATGCGTCTCTTTGGCTTGGAAGAGGACGAATTGTACATTATTTGTGATTTCAACCAAAACCCATATCTATCTCGATCAGACAAATTTAATTATAACATTTTTATAGCATTTAATGCTTATAATAAAATCCTCCGTCCTAAAATGTTAAGTTTACGTATTGTAGATACAGATGCACTTACAGATACATATTTAGACTATGAGGAAATTATTTTTCCTGATTTTGATTACAGCACTTATTGGATCTTGCGGGAGTCCGGACTCTATTCGTATAGGCGGCTCCACAACAGTGCTTCCCATCATAACTATAGCAGTAGAAGAGTTTCATGATCTCTATCCCGATCATAAAGTACTCTTAAATTCAGGGGGTTCAGGCGTGGCGATCAATCAGGTTGGGGCAGGTCAGCTTCATATTGGTATGATATCCAGAGACCTAACCGATGAAGAACTTGGTCGTCATCCGGACGTGGAATTTACCAAACATACAATTGGCAGAGATGCTGTACTTCCCGTGGTTTCATCAGAAATTTTTGATGCTGGAATCAGAGTACTCTCAATTAATGAAATGAGAATGATCTTAACCGGAGAAGTATCAAATTGGCAGCAGCTTGGCGGGCCGGACAGAGAGATCCTGGTAATTGATAAAGAGCGGTCCCGAGGTACAAGACACGTTTTTATGGAGGCTGTGATGGGAGACAGCGAAGCATCTGTTCCTGCCGCAGGCCTGGTGCTTGGAGCCAACAACGAATTGCAGCTTGCCATTACCCAAAGTAACTCAGCCTTCAGCATGCTCTCATTTGCATGGCAAAATGAACACGTCAAAGGGCTTGCCATAAAGATGGAAGACGGAACTGTGATTGAACCATCAGAAGAGAATATGAGGGCAGGGATTTATCCGATTATGCGGGATATTATGCTGCTCACAAATGGGCGTCCTGAAGGAAAAAATGGCCTGTTTATCGATTTTATTTTAAGTGAAAAAGGACAGGAAATCATAGAACAAACCGGATATGTTCGTATCAGTCAGTAAAGCCGGAAAAAACGCGGTGATTACGAGTACAATTATCAGCATGGCAATCATCGTGATTGTTTTTGCCGTTATTGGTCTTCAGGGATTGCAAGCAATTCCTGAAGCCGGTTGGAGCCTTCTCTCACGCTCCTGGAATCCTGGACAGGGAGAATACGGTATTCTAAGTATGATCTACGGCACAACCGCCGTAACAATTGTGGCCCTGTTGATTGCAGTTCCGGTAGGAGTACTAAGTGCCATCGTAATCTCCGAATTATTACCCTCTCGATACCGAATTCTCGTAAAATCCTCTCTTGAAGTTCTTGCAGGCATTCCATCTATCATTTACGGACTGCTTGGGGTAGCCGTACTGAGTGTCCTGATCGGAAACCTGTTTGATCTTTCAACAGGAAGAACCATTCTGGCAGGGGGGATAATCCTGGCGATCATGATTTTACCCATTATTATTACACTAACTGAAGATGCATTGCAAAACGTGCCTTCTCGCTACCGCGAAGCAGCTAAAGTTCTGGGACTCTACAATTATGAAGTGATGAAGGATACTATTCTTCCCATAGCAAAGTCGGATATCATAGGCGGGATATTGTTAGGCCTCGGGCGCGCCATGGGAGAAACGATGGCGATGATGTTGGTGATTGGCAGCCTCGACCGAATACCGGACCCGTTTTATAATATCCTGGTTCCCGGACAGACCATCACCTCCAAACTGGGCCGTGAAATTATGGAATCTGCGTTCGGTTCACTTCATTTCAACTCCATGATATTCATGGGTCTTCTGTTGATGGCGGCCGTTTTTACGGTCACGATAATTGCGCAGCGAAATATCAGGTTTGGGGGGCGTTTATATGAGTAGATCATTAAAAAATCGTCTTTTCCTGTTCTTCTGCTGGGGTTCGCTGGGTTTCAGTGTATTTGTATTGGTATTTCTGGTGTTAACCATCGTCTGGAACGGTTTTCAGGCACTCAGCCTCGAATTTTTAATTTTACCCTCAAAGAGTTTTGGAGCAGAAGGGGGAATTCTATACCAGATTATTGGTAGCATTCTGCTTGTATTTACGGCTGTACTCATGGCATTTCCAATCGCACTGGGAACGGCCATTTATAAAAGTGAATACTTGAAGAACGAGCGCCTGCAGCGGATGAGTGATATGTTAATCTACGGCTTGAATGGAATCCCATCTGTTATTTTTGGCATTTTCGGGCTGATTTTTTTTGTGAACCTTTTGAATACAGGTATCTCATGGTTCGTTGGGTCTATTATTTTGGGAATTATGATTTTGCCCACGCTTGTACTAACCGCCTACCAATCGATTAACTCTATTCCACATCACTACCGGGAGAGTGGCCTTGCCCTTGGAATGAACCGGTGGGGGGTAATCACAGAAGTGTTGCTTCCAATGGGTATCCAGGGTGCATTTACAGGACTTTTAATCGGGTTGGCAAGGGCTGTTGGCGAAACCGCGCCCATCATGTTTATTGCCACAGCATTTTCCGGGGCGGGAATTCCGGGCTCGCTTCTCGAGCCAGTTTCGTCACTGCCCACACATATACTTGCTCTTGCTCAGAATGCAACAGATCCCACTGCGTTACAAAATGCATGGGGTGCCAGTCTTGTATTGATCACACTTGTGGGAATATTCAGTTTAACAGCACTCTATTTTCGAAATCGATATAAAACAATGATAGTACGATGAATAAACAGTCCGCCAGCTTAAAAATTTATTCGGGAAAGCAGACGTCGATTACCTGTTTCAGTGTCGAAAATTTTTCTGTAATGATCGACGACACGCTGATTTTAAAAGAATTGAATCTGACGATTCAAAAGAAAAATATACACTGTATAATTGGGCCGTCCGGTGCCGGAAAATCTACGTTAATTCGCTGTTTTAACCGTATTTGTGATGAAACAGATGGACTGCAAACAGAGGGTAAAATTTTCTATGATGGCGAGAACATATTCGACGGGTCAGTAAACACCAGTGAATTGAGGAGAAAAGTTGGCATGGTTTTTCAAAAGCCGGCAGTATTTCCAAAATCGATTCGGGAAAATGTGCTGATGGGAGTCCGGTACCATAAAAAGTTATCTCTGCTTGAGAAGAACCAGATTGTGGAAGAGAAGCTAAGGGCAGTATCACTCTGGAAAGAGGTTTCTGATCGTTTGGATGAATCGGCCCGGTCACTTTCAGTAGGGCAGCAGCAGCGCCTCTGCCTGGCAAGAACTTTAGCAGTTGAACCCGATGTAATTTTACTGGATGAGCCAACGTCTTCACTAGATCACGTATCTTCAAGAGCCATAGAAGACCTGATGGGTCATTTAAAAGAAGAGTACACAATTGTGTTTGTTACTCACAATATTCAGCAGGCTTATCGTATAGCGGATCAGGTGACGTTTATTTGCGATGGTAACGTAATCGAGACCGGGTATAAAGATCAGCTTTTCAATAATCCTGGAAAAAAGCAAACAAAGCGCTATATCAGAGAAGATTTATGTGATTGTTAATACTAAATATGTACTTCCATTTTTTCGTTTTTTCAATTCTGTTATGTGGGCAAGATGATGATTACAGTGCCATGCATAGATCCCGATATTTTCATCAACCCGAAATCCATTTTGACAGAGTTTCTTTCGTAATTATTGATGGTTTTTAAAGGTTCCAATAGGATAGTTTAATTGTTCAATACTCATACGGTTCCTTAATGTATATCTAATGTCATATAAACAGAAGTTGAAGGGCATAAAACCGAGAATTCAGTGGTTTGACGAATGCTATTGGGGGCATTTTCTCTAGGGCTTTTTGTAAAACGTTTTTTAGCAAAGTAATTTTCGGCTGTGGTTGTCAGAAGATGTTCAATTTGAACGATGTCGTTAGTTAAAGAATCTTTGTAAATGATTTTTTCTTTGAATGGCTTCATTGCTTTATTAGCTGTTTGATCTCTGATTTTGCATTATTTATTTAAAAACTTATCCTGTCTTTCAACGATCGCCATCACAGATTTCATTTGGAAAATTTTTATCACAAATTTAGATTCATCTAAGCAATCCACGAAAATCCTGATCAAAATCTTATGAAAAGAGATGGGAAGTTCAAATTAAAACGAACAGCATATTTTTACAGGTTAAAAATATGGATTAGCATGGTCAGTATATTTTTCCTGATTGACCTTTCAAATTCTTATGCTCAAAGAACGACCGGGTCCGTCAGTGGTACAGTTATCGATACAGAAACGAACTTACCGCTAATCTCGGCAACCATTTACCTTTCAGGTACTACAGTTGGCACGACTACAAATACTGAGGGTTTATTTGTCTTGAATAATGTGCCCGCGGGAATTTTTGAGCTTGTTGTTCGATATGTGGGGTATGAACAGTTAATTTTACCTTTCGAAATTGAAACAGGAGTTTCGAGGAATTTTGGTGAACTGGGACTTCATGTAGAGACTTTCTTGCTTGGTGATATTGTGGTTGAAGCAACAAGAGATCAGGAATGGCTGGACAAACTGAGTCTTTTTAAGCGTTCATTTATCGGACAATCCTCAAATGCCGATCAAACTGAAATAATGAACCCGGAAATACTGGAGTTTACGATCGATCAAAGAACCGGGGAACTGCTGGCCGATGCAGATGAGGATCTTCATATTATCAATAAGTCTTTGGGTTATGAGCTCTTCACGGAATTGGATTCATTTCGATTTAACACAAAGAATGATAATGGATACTACTATCATAGAACACGTTTCAATCCGTTGGAAACTGATGATCCAGAACAAGAAGAGATATGGAGCATGAATCGAAATAACACTTATTACGGATCACTTCGGCATTTTTTGGTGAGCTTGACAGAAAACAGAGCTGATGATGTATTTAATATAGCAAATGGGGAAGTAACCCATGTGAATACTCGGCGTGCATCTGTTTATGGAGGAACGGTTCGAACTGAACAGTTGGTATTTCTGGTTGAGACCCGCAGAGATATACCACTGATAGTTGGGTATCAAAACAAGTTAAGATCAGAAATAGATTTTCCGTTTGTAAATGTTATTCTGGTTGACACCTATGGAAACCTTATGAATCCTAAACAGGTCGTATTATATGGAGACTGGGCTAAGGAACGGATGGCTGACCTGCTGCCATCTGATATTTTCTTTCAAAATAACTAACGGTTCTTGGTTTGTGCTGCCTGACGAGCAATATTATGTCGATCTTCAATACTTAACCGGTCAGCACGAAGCCATTGTTAACCCACCGTGCAACGAGATCTGACCAGATATAACTGACTGAAAATTTTGGCGATGTGATCCCAAAAAGAGAAGAACAGGTTGTAGTTGATTGCCATTTCTTATTTAGCCCAGTAATCCAATACCATTACATCTTCTAAATGTGGCTCTACTACTTCTCCAAATTCCTGATGAGCTGGATGGGGAAGGTAGATTGCTCGTCCTTCTTCACTATCAAAAGTAAGAATAAAACAATGAGTAAATCCTTTATTTAATCCTTCAGGACTGTTATTTAAACCCCATTCGAAAGCTTTAATCTCCTCAATCTTTGATGGTAACTCTAAAAAAGCATTTTCCACCTCAATTATGTCAGCCGGGGTAGCTGAATCCTTAAACTTAAACATAACTACATGGCGCAATTGTTGAGACATTTCTTCTACTTCGTTGTTATTAGTGGCATTATTTTCAGCCTCATCAGAATTTGCACAGTTAGTAAATAATATAAATGTGATAAGAATTAGAAAGATTTTTTTCATACTTGTGTGTTTTATGACAATTAGTTTCGAAGGTAAATAAAAAGGACAAATAAAAATATTTATATTCGTGTTAATTGTCCTTACCTATTCTTCTGACCCCATAAATCAAAGTCCACTTCCCTGAACCTCGAACCCTCCACCTTGAAAAACCTATGGGACAAGATTGTCGCATCGTCCCAACCAGCTTCTTGCCACACCTATCCCTCCTATAAAGTAAATCTATACATTTGCCCCTTTAGATTTCATACCTTTAAATAGCAGAGTATCGGAGAAAATTGTCAACTCAAATGACATCGACCACCGAAATTTTTAATCAATTCATCAAAAAGGACAAGTTTATGAGTAATGAAAGCAAATGCCCGTTCAGTGGACAGATCGTCAAACCTAATGCAGGAAGTGGAACCGGTCTACGTGAATGGTGGCCAAATCGACTGAATCTGAACATCCTGAGACAGCACTCTTCACTTTCCAATCCAATGGATGAAGATTTTGATTATGCAGAAGAGTTTAAAAAATTGGATCTGCAAGCTGTTAAAAAAGATATTTTTGACCTGATGACCGATTCTCAGGAGTGGTGGCCGGCCGATTATGGTCACTATGGACCGCTGTTTATCCGAATGGCCTGGCACAGTGCCGGTACTTACCGGGTGCAAGATGGACGCGGTGGCGGAGGAACGGGAGATCAGCGATTTGCTCCTCTCAACAGCTGGCCGGATAATGTGAATTTGGACAAATCTCGACTGTTGCTCTGGCCGGTTAAGAAAAAATATGGAAAGAAACTTTCATGGGCTGATCTGATGATTTTAGCCGGAAATTGCGCGCTTGAGTCGATGGGTTTTAAGACGTTTGGATTTGCGGGTGGACGCGAGGATGTGTGGCAGCCAAATGAAGATGTGAACTGGGGTCCGGAAAGCGAATGGCTTGGCGATAAGCGTCATAGTGAAGAGGGGGACCTAAAAGGATCTCTCGCAGCTGATCACATGGGACTTATTTATGTGAATCCGGAGGGACCCAACGGTGAACCGGATCCAGCTAAAGCAGCTCAATATATTCGTCAGTCATTCAAACTGATGGCGATGGATGATGAGGAGACTGTAGCACTGATAGCCGGTGGACATACTTTTGGAAAGGTTCATGGTGCATCTCTGGAGGATCACCTCGACCGCGAACCCGAAGCCGCTCCCATTGAAAAAATGGGTCTTGGTTGGGGAAACACTCATGGAACCGGAAAAGGGGCTGATACGATCACCAGCGGACTGGAAGGAACATGGACAGCCTCACCTACCAAATGGAGTCATAAGTTCCTGGAAAATCTGTTTGAGTATGAGTGGGAGAAACACAAAGGACCGGGCGGTAAATGGCAATGGAGGCCCAAAGATGGAGCCGGTGAAGGCACTATCCCCGATGCACATGACCCAAATAAGAAACACTCACCTTTTATGTTGACCACAGACGTCGCATTAAAAGTGGATCCTGAATATGAGAAAATCTCAAGGAAGTTTTATGAGAATCCGGATGCGTTTGCAGATGCTTTTGCACGCGCATGGTTTAAGCTGACACATAGAGATATGGGTCCGAAGGCGAGATACATTGGCCCTGAAGTACCTGAAGAAGACCTGCTCTGGCAAGACCCACTTCCGGCTGTGAATCACGAGCTGATTGATGAGAAGGATATTGCGACATTAAAAGAGAAAATTCTGAATACCGAACTGAGTATTTCCGAACTGGTTTCTACTTCATGGGCATCTGCATCAACCTTTCGTGGATCTGACATGCGAGGTGGAGCGAATGGTGCACGTATTCGTCTTGAGCCGATGAAGGAGTGGGAAGTTAACAATCCGACTCAGTTATCAAAAGTACTCGAAACCCTGGAAGGTGTACAGAAGGAGTTTAACACAGGGCAATCAGGCAATAAAAGAGTTTCCCTCGCAGATGTGATTGTGCTGGCAGGATGTGTAGCTGTTGAAAAAGCCGCTATGAATGCGGGTTACGATGTGACAGTACATTTCACTCCCGGTCGAACCGATGCAACACAGGAGCAGACTGAAATCGACTCCTTTGCATGGCTCGAACCAAAAGCGGACGGTTTCCGTAATTATTTCAATATGAACGGCAGCGCCACACAGGAAGAGATGCTAATCGATAAAGCGCAACTTCTGACACTATCAGTACCAGAACTGTCCATATTATTAGGAGGAATGCGTGTATTGGGCACCAATTATGATGGTTCAAAGTACGGCGTATTCACCGATCGTCCACAAACTCTGACGAACGATTATTTTGTAAACCTGCTCGATCTGGAAACCACATGGAAAGCGACATCAGAAGATCAAAAGCTCTTTGAAGGACGGGATCGCAAATCGGGCGAAGTGAAATGGACAGGTACCCGTGTGGACTTGATCCACGGATCCAACTCCGAACTGCGTGCGATCGCAGAACTCTATGCCGGCGAAGATACAGAGGAGAAGTTTGTTAAAGACTTTGTTTCCGCTTGGGATAAAGTGATGAATCTGGACCGTTTTGATCTCGATTGAAAGGGTAACCAGTAGACAGCTCAGATATTAAAAAAAGGCAGCCCGGAAACAGGTTGCCTTTTTTGAATCAAATTGACCCATTCTGTTCTTATCAAAACAGTCGAGTTAACTATAACATGTAGTAGCTGAAATTACAATGTGATCCACTCCCCACCAATCCTTGAGGACTCCATGATCGCATTCACAATATGGATATCCATCAACCCATCTTCACCGGGTGCAATTGGGTTACTGTTTTCAAGAATTGCCAATGCATCATTATCCATCTGCCGAGCTTGCTGATGATTGGGATCGGGAGGAAGTTGTATCCCATCACTGGTTTCCCCTTGTACACCGGAATAGGACTGCATCGGACTTAATCGGTACGACCCGTCCGTACACTCCACATCCAGATAGTTACTCGATTTGCCGAAAGCCGTTTCGCCGGACGCCATCAAACCGTTGGCAAATTCCATTTCAAACTCGGTAAACTCATCTACATCACTGTACATCTCTTTCCGTTCCGACCACTGCCGACCCCGTACCCTCACCGGATCCATCCCCGTTGCATACCGTGCCCCGTTGATCGCATAGACCCCCATATCATACAACGCACCGCCACCCATATGACCAATCCGTCTCCAATTCTCCGGATCACGATGAGCGCCGTTATAACCGGCACCGGCACGAACTTCTACAAAATCGCCATACGTTCGCTCCGCACCATATCGGATGATGGTTTGTGTATTGGGCTCATGCTGCATTCGGTATCCAATGGTGAGCTGCACTCTGTTTTTATTGGCCGCATCAATGATTGCCTGACACTCCTCCACATCCATCGCCATCGGCTTCTCACACCACACATGTTTACCCGCTTCCGCTCCGATGATGGAATACTTGGCATGCAACGCGGGCGGAGTCACCACATAGATCACATCAATATCATCATTGTTGGCGACCTCATGCATCGTTTCATAGTTGTATACATTTCGATCCGGAATGCCGTACTCTTCCTGCCATATCGGGATTTTGGATGGGGTTCCGGTAACAATACCTCTCAATTCGCAATGCTGAGTCAGTTTTAACCCGGGACCTAACCGACCGTTGCTGTAACTACCCAGTCCAACCAAAGCAACCCCTATTTTATCTCTCTTTTTTGGGAGGATGATGTTGGGAAATCCAATAGATGATAAGGCCAACACCGATCCGGAAAATTTCAAAAATTCTTTACGGGAGATATTTTTAGTCATTGTGATAAGGTTTTGGGTTTTTAATATCATTGAAATATGCAAAAATCGAGAGAAATTTCAGAATCTATTAGAGGGGCAAAGCGCAGAGGGCTTTCTATCACTACGAAGACAATCAGGCACATGGACTTCTTTCAATCCAATTTGTTAAAAAAAGTGATTTACGTTGTTTCCAAAAGTCGGATTAGATAGTTTATAGGATAAGTACGTTATTATAATCCGGGACTAAATAAGGGATATCTAATGGGGAAAGCGAGTTCAATATCGGTATATCAGAGCGCATCAGCCATACTAATTGCATCCATTCTACTCTTCAACTTAGGGCTATCGTCCGGATATGCGTTTCAGGTTGATGATACATCCGAAGAAGATTCCCGTCGCAGTTCGATAGACAGCGAATATGTTTTGCACATTCAAAAAATGGCAGGAACCATCACCCTGGATGGCGTAATCGATGAATTAGATTGGCGGAATGCACATGTTGCAGACGATTTTTTTATGGTCACGCCCTACGACACTAGTTACAGCGATGCGAAATCGGAAATTCGTATGGCTTACGATGATGATGCCATCTACCTCTCCCTCATATTTTTTGACGTAATCGACGCCCCCCGTGTAGTGGAGTCACTTCGGCGTGATTTTGCCTTTGGCACCAACGACAACTTTCTGCTCTTCCTCGATCCGTTTAACGACCGCACTACCGGATACTCTTTTGGCGTAAATGCCGCCGGCGCAATGTGGGACGGAACCATGAGTAACGGGGCAGCGGTCGATTTGGCCTGGGATACAAAATGGGAAGTCGTTACCAAAGACTATGAGGACCGATGGGTCGCCGAAATGCGAATCCCTTTTAAATCGATTCGGTATAAAGCCGGACTCGACCAATGGAATATCAACTTTTCGAGACTCGATCTCAGTATAAACGAAAAATCGTCATGGTCACCGGTTCCGCGCCAATTCCCGACGGCTTCGTTAGCATTTACAGGCATTTTGCAGTGGGATCAGCCACCACCCGATCCGGGTCTGCAGCTCTCGATGATACCTTACGTCTTCGGCGGAGCATCACGCGATTTTGAGCTAGCTGATGAGACCAACTACCGAACAGATTTCGGGATGGATGTCAAACTGGGGCTTTCATCATCACTCAATCTGGACCTGACCTACAACCCCGACTTTTCACAAGCCGATGTGGATCAGCAGATCACAAATTTGGATCGTTTTGAACTCTTTTTCCCTGAAAAAAGGCAGTTTTTTCTCGAAAACTCAGACCTCTTCTCAAATTTTGGATCCCGAAGAGTAACGCCGTTCTTCTCCAGAAGAATCGGGATCGATGCGCCGGTGTTGGCAGGAGCAAGACTCAGCGGGAATCTGGGCCAGGATTGGCGGATTGGTGTGATGAATATGTACACCGAAGAGTCCGATGTAGCCACGGCCAGTAACTTTTTTGTAGCGACAGTTCAAAAACAGCTGTTTTCCCGCTCCAATATCTCGGCTATTTTGGTGGATCGTCAGAATGTGAATGATGCCTCCTTTGCGAACATCGGCTCGTACAACCGCACGGGTGGACTCCAATTTAACCTAGCCACGCAAGACAATCGATGGTCGGGACGCGTTTTTGCTTTTAAATCGTTCACAGATGGAGTACAAGAGGGATCTGATTTTGCGCAGGGGGCCATTCTGGGCTACTCTCGCCAAAAAATCCGCCTGGAATTCTTACAGCAATATGTGGGTGACCGATACTTTGCAGGTGCGGGGTATGTACCACGAACCAACTTTTTTCAGCTTGAACCCTCAGTGACCGTCCGTTTCTATCCGGATAATTCACCCATTGTCTATCATGGTTTTCGAGGGAGTATGGAGGCCTTTTTTACGCCTGAGGATTTCCGCCTGACCGAGCGAGAGAGCAGGCTGGGCTATTTTTTCAGTTTTCATAATTTAAGTCAGATCGACCTCGTGATGACACATAATTATGTGGAACTGCAACGCAATTTTGATCCGACGAACTCCAATATCGGATTCCTTCAAAGTGGCACTGACTACAACTGGCTGAATGCATTTGTGCGATACCGGTCAGATACTCGGAAGCTATTCAAATACTCGGCATCTGTGGGCAGGGGTGGATTCTACAACGGGAACCGAACCTATTTAGAAGCGGATATCAACTATCGCTACCAGCCCTATGGAAGTGTCTCGATGGTGGCCAGCTACAACTACCTCGACCTGCCGCAACCCTGGGGCGAAAACTCCTTCTGGCTGATTGGCCCGAAAGTGGATCTCACCTTTACTCGCACACTCTTCTTCACCACGTTTGTGCAGTACAACGAGCAGCTGGATAATCTCAACATCAACAGCCGCCTGCAGTGGAGGTACAGCCCCGTATCTGATCTCTTCATCGTCTACACAGACAACTACTTCCCCGAAACAATGGATTCCCGTAACAGGGCTGTTGTTTTCAAAATGTCGTATTGGTTTAATTAAGGGGAACCCAACTCTCCAAAAAAAGTATAGACTCAAATTATAAATCTGACTTTTAATAAAATCAGGTATTTCCCTATTAACTAAACATAACTGAATTTGTATTATTCATGTTATGAAACAAGAGAAACTAATAACGATATTGATTGGGTTCATTATCATCTTGTCTGGTTTTGCTTCGCTATCAGGTATTATCTCATCAGGCGGACCGGGTTCATTTGAATATGAGTCCATTCGTGGAGAAACCGTTCAGATTTATGGAGAAGGATTGTACCATCATATGTCAGCAGATGTTGCACCACAGGGAATAGCTCAGGATTACGTCACTTTAATTATTGGGATTCCGCTATTGCTTCTAGCTCTGTTTTATTCGCGTAAAGGATCTCTAAAAGGGCGCTATATCCTTGGCGGTACGCTTGGATATTTTCTCGTTACCTACCTGTTTTATCTTGTTATGGCAATGTATAACGATTTTTTTCTGATATATACTGTATTGCTTGGGACATCTTTTTTTGCATTCGTATTGACACTCTTTTCATTTGAAGTCAACCGGCTCCCATCTGTATTCAACGAATCAACACCTGTAAAAACTGCCGGATCCTTTTTGATATTGAATGCAATAATGATTGCGTTGTTATGGCTGGGAATTGTTGTACCACCATTATTTGATGGTACAATTATTCCCGCTGAAACAGAACATTACACAACACTAATTGTGCAAGGACTTGATCTGGGTTTATTACTTCCACTCGCAATTGTATCCGGCATACTGTTTATTCAAAGGAAACCGATGGGTTTTCTTGCTACACCGATATATTTAGTGTTTTTGTCAATACTGATGTTGGCATTGGTATCAAAAATTATTGCAATGGGTTTATTAGGCCAAAATATTATACCGGTTGTTTTCATCATCCCTGCAATTGCCCTGACTTCGATTACACTGGCAACTTTAGTTCTTGGAAGTATTGAACCAACCGAGTCGGGTTTATAATTTCGAGTCGGATCACTGTTTGTTGTCGGTTTGATCTTCATCTCTCTAATTAGGTAAGAACCTTATTACAGGTTCTTAGAACCCCTGCACTTTGACAAGATTTATATTTAAATGTTAATACGTTTAATCATATGCTGCGCAACCTGTATATGGTCACTGTATTAAAATCAAAACCCATTAATATTTTAACACATTTACATTTTAACATATATTCTCTCGCCACGATGATACAATAGTCATGAAGGAGAACTTTTATTTGCCTGCTGATTTGGGTATTATTCAGGCTGAAAATTTTATCAAATAATTTGACTGTTTTAAAACGTATCTGAAATGAAAATTCACGAATATCAAGCCAAAGAGTTATTTAAAGAGTATGGAATTGCAGTGCCTGATGGAGTAGCTACATCATCTGTTGAAGAAGCTGTGAAGGCAGCTGAAGAGATGAAATCAAGAGGAACCGAACTGTTTGTAGTGAAAGCACAAATACATGCGGGCGGACGCGGCAAAGGCAGAACAGTCAAGAATAACGCAAAGGGTGTTATCCTCTGTAAAACCATTGATGAAGTCAGAAAAGCTGCAGAGTCACTTCTGGGCGATACACTGGTTACCATTCAGACCGGAGAAGCCGGGCAAAAAGTGACAACAATCTATGTAACGGATGGTGTAGGCATAGAGAAAGAGTTCTATTTAGGAATTTTACTGGATCGTGCCCTCAGTAAAAATGTGATTATGGTATCGACAGAAGGGGGTGTCGAGATTGAAAAAGTAGCGGAAGAGACTCCTGAAAAAATTGTAAAGGAGTGGATTGAACCCGGCATGGATCTGCAACCAAATCAAGCCCGAAGACTTGCTTTTGCACTTGGCTTTGAAGGCGATTCATTTAAAAAAGCAGTTAAATTAATATCACTACTCTACAAATTTTATGTTGAAAAAGATGCCGATATGGTTGAGATCAATCCCTTGGTCCTGACACCGGAAGGAGATGTGTTGGCTCTAGATGCAAAAGTTACATTTGATGGCAATGCATCATACCGACACAAAGAAATTGTAGAACTGAGAGATACAGCGGAAGAGAATCCGATGGAACTGGAAGCATCCAAGTACGATCTAAACTACATTAAACTGGATGGAAATGTTGGTTGTATGGTAAATGGTGCCGGACTTGCTATGGCAACCATGGACATCATTAAACTGTCGGGCGGTGAGCCTGCAAATTTCTTGGATGTAGGCGGTGGTGCGAATGTTGAGACTGTTAAAAACGGATTCCGGATTATACTGGAAGATCCCAATGTAAAAGCAATTCTGATCAACATATTCGGAGGTATCGTTCGTTGTGACAGAGTGGCTAATGGTGTGATCGAAGCAATCAAAGATCCGGAGATCGCAAAAAAAGTAGAAGGTGTACCTATTATCGTCAGACTGCAGGGAACGAATGCTAAAGAAGCAAAAGTGATTATAGATAATAGCGACCTGAACGTTATTTCTGCAGTATTGCTTAAAGAAGCAGCTGAAGAGGTTTCAAAAGTATTGGCTGCGTGAATGTCCACATTTAAACTTCACTCTCCATGGGAGCCTGCCGGTGATCAGCCCAATGCAATTAAAGAGCTGACTGACGGAGTGAATCTAAATGATAAATATCAGACTCTCCTGGGCATTACCGGCTCCGGTAAAACCCGAACCATTGCCGGCGTCATTGAAAATGTGCAAAAGCCAACTCTGGTGATGAGTCACAACAAGACGCTGGCTGCACAGCTCTACCGAGAGTTAAGCGATTTTTTCCCTGAGAATCGTGTAGAATTTTTTATCTCTTACTACGACTATTATCAGCCGGAAGCCTATCTCTCTGCTCAGGATAAATACATTGAGAAAGATCTTTCTATCAACGAAGAGATTCAAAGGCTTCGTTTGAGGGCAACCAGCTCTCTATTGTCGGGCAGACGCGATGTAATTATTGTTTCATCAGTAAGTTGCATCTATGGTATTGGATCACCATCAGAGTATGCTAAACTGATTGTACATCTGAAAACCGGCATGGAGATCCCAAGAAATACGTTACTATACGATTTGGTTGATCTGCACTATAACCGAAATGATATAGAATTTAGCCGGGGCACTTTCCGGGTTCGTGGCGATGTTGTTGACCTCTATCCGGCCTATTCAGAAGAGGGGCTCAGGATCTCATTTTGGGGGGATGAAATTGAAAGATTAGAAATTTTTGATATCGATACCGGCGCCATCCTGAATGAAGTAGAGGAGTTTCACATCTACCCTGCCTCCCATTATGTAACTTCCAAAGAGCGTTTGGTGGAAGCAATTCAACAGATCCGGGATGAGATGCATTGGCGTGTAGATATTTTGCAAAACGAACAGCGCTTTTTGGAAGCTAAACGGATTGAACAACGTACACTTTTTGATATCGAAATGATGCAGGAGATTGGCTACTGTTCAGGCATTGAGAACTACTCACGCTATTTGAGTGCCCGAAAACCCGGAGAACGCCCGTACTGTTTGATGGATTATTTTCCGGATGATTATCTGTTGGTTGTAGATGAAAGCCATCAAACCATTCCTCAAATTGGTGCAATGTATGGCGGCGACAGATCCAGAAAAATTGAACTGGTTGAGCATGGTTTTCGTCTACCCTCAGCAATGGACAATCGTCCACTGACGTTTGAAGAGTGGGAAACGATGATCAATCAAGTGATTTTTGTGAGTGCCACACCCAATGATTACGAACTCAATAAATCAGATGGGGTGTATGTAGAGCAAATTATACGCCCCACAGGGTTAATGGAGCCGGAGCTGGAGGTAAGGCCGCTATCTAATCAGGTAGACGATCTTTTAGATGAGATAAGACTGAGAGCTCATAAAGATGAGCGTATTTTATGTATCACGTTAACCAAAAGATTGAGTGAAGAGTTAAGTGAATATTTGAAAAATTTGGGGATTCCGGCAGCTTACATGCATAGTGAATTGGATGCAATGCAACGAGTTGAGGTATTATATAAATTCAGGAGAGGCGATTTTAAAGTACTTGTAGGGATCAATTTGCTACGAGAAGGTATTGATATACCGGAATTGGGCTTGGTCGCTATACTTGATGCAGATAAAGAAGGTTTTTTAAGATCAGAAACGGCTCTTTTTCAGATCGTAGGTCGAGCCGCACGGAATATAAATGGTCGTGCGATTCTGTATGCTGATAAGATGACAAAGAGCATTAAAAAAGTGATTGAAGAGACGGATCGTCGTCGTGAATTGCAGAGGGAATACAATAAAAAACATGGTATTACCCCAAAAACAATTGAAAAAGAGCTCAAACCACTGGTCGATCCGGCACTTATCTCGACTCAAAATTTTACTTTAGATCCAAAATTGGAAGAAGAAAACAACTATCTGGAGTCCGTGAAAGTAGCTGAGGGGGGTATCCGGTATAGAGCCAGTCCTGCTATGAAAGAAGTTACATTTGAAAGCAAAGACGAATTTCTTGCGTATCTTCGAGGGTCCATGGTACATTCAGCAAATAATATGGAGTTTGAAGAAGCCGCACGAATCCGTGATCAAATTGCTAAATTAGAGAAAGAACTATAAGAAATACGAACATTAGATTAACCCATGAGTAAAATAGATTTTTTAAAAACGTTTATTAAAGACAGAGATGTTGCATCCATCACACCATCTTCGCTTCACTGTGTAAAAAAGGTATGTACCCATATCGATTTTAGTAAAGATTTTGTTTTAGTGGAGTATGGCCCGGGTGATGGTGTATTTTCGAGATATATTCTTGAAAAAATGTCTCCGAATTCTAAACTGATCCTTATTGAACTCAATAAAGATTTTTACAGTCATCTTAAGTCGACTATTAAAGATCCAAGGGTTGAGATCTATAATACAAGAGCCGGTGATGTCGAAGAAGTATTGAGTAGCGAACTCATTGGGAATGTAGATTATGTTCTCTCCGGAATCCCCTTCTCATTTCTTGAGAAAAGTCGCAAACGAATTGTTCTGATTGCAACTAAAAATATTCTAAAAGAGGGAGGCCTCTTTTTGGCATATCAAACCAGCGGTCACTTAAAAAAACCGGTCATGGAAGTATTTGGAAATCTTACAACAGAACGTGAAATATTGAATTTACCACCCTATCTGATCTATAGAGTGGAGAAGAATGGGATGTGAACGGGCAGATGGCAAACCCATCATCTTGTTACTTTTCCAACACAATGCCCGAAAATAAAATCATACCCCCCGAAACACTCCTGGAAGGATATAGTCGTGGCATATTCCCGATGAGTGAGTCTAGACAAGATGATGATGTAGAGTGGTTTTCTGCAAGGCAACGAGGAATTATCCCTATCGATCAATTTAAGATTTCGAAGAATGTACAAAGGTTAATTCGTCAAGGTCGATATGTTTGCAGTGTAAATCATTCTTTTCGAGAAGTGATGGAAGAGTGTGCAGATCGAAAATCGACCTGGATATCCAATCTCATTATCGATTCATTTGAGGTGTTACATCATACTGGACATGCCCACTCCGTTGAGATATATAATATGAATGAAGAGCTGATGGGTGGACTTTATGGTGTCTCATTAGGAGCAGCATTTTTTGGGGAGTCTATGTTCAAAAAAGAACCGGAAGCGGATAAGATAGCATTATGGCATTGTCATAATATTTTGAATCATAATGGTTTTGAACTGTGGGATACCCAGTTCTATACAGATCATCTGGCTCAATTTGGGTGTATCCAAATATCCCCGGAGGAGTATAAAAAACGATTAGAGAGTGCAATCCGAAAAGAGGTTCTCTTTGATTTGTGTGAATAAAAAAAGCCGATACAGGTTTTAAACTATATCAGCTTTTTTTTGAGGTTACGTATCGTAAATTAATTTCTTTCCACTTCCTGAATATTTGGGTCACCCCCCGAGGAGAGTTCATTTTTCTTTAATCGTATGTACGTCCGTTCCGGAAGGTTTGTTTCACGTGATGACCAATTAATCGAGACTATAATAAATTCATCATCAGGGAGTGATGAGAGAGTATTTCCATATCCTTGTATGGCTCTGGTAATTTCCTCATATAGAAGCTCTTTATCACTCTCGAGGACTTCAGGATCAATAGGTTCCCGGTCAACAGTAAATGCTGTCCTGACTGAACCTGCCAAATCTTCGATCGCTACCTGAAGTGAATCCAGTGTATTTCGCGATATAATGCGTATTGAATCCATATCTCGTTTCAATTCCTCTCTCATTTTATTTCGTGAATCGATCTGTTCAGAATCCATATTTCTCTCCAACTCTTCATTCAATCTACGTATAGACTCATCATCGATATCAATTTCAAAATCAAGATCCATATCGGACATACCATTGGGTGCAAATGAAAAATTAAAAGCGCCGGAACCACGAATATTGGCATTTAAATTAAACTGAATTCCAAAACCGGGCAGATAGGTATAGGCAGATGAACTTCTGATTCTGAGTTGTTCAAAATCTGCTTCCTGCAGAGATGTATCCAAAATGGATTTAAAGATGTTAAAATCTCTCTTTTCACTAACTTCTGATAAATCCGCAGTTTGAATTTGTTGCATAAATCGGCTTTCATTGATCTCACCTCTTTCGAACAGCAGAACATCCCTTTTATTCACCCACTTGGTAATTTTTGGAAATTCAATATTTTGATTTGCCTGACCACGAATGATAAAGATGTTTGTTCCGGGTGAAGGCAGGCCGATTGATAACCGGATGTGCTCATTTTCCGGCAAATTTCTCAGTAATGACGCGTATTGAGTGAAATATTCAATCATATGCTCTTCCAACTCTTCCGGGTTCACTTCTTCAGTTTCACTATCAATATTCTCTTCATCATTTCTGACGGTGACACTGGCGCTACTGTTCTCTTCACTCCGGGCAATTCGTATCTCATTTATTTGAGCAGCATTCCGATTGTTATTCCACATGCTGTTCCCCAATATAAAATGTACTCCATAACCGGGTATATAATCACTGCTTACCCGGTTATTATTGAATGTGAAAAATGGAGATTCGCTGCGTAAATTATCCTGAAATAATTCTTGAAGAATCCCCTCCGCAATACGAATCTCTCTTTGAAGTTGTTCGCTTTGAGCTTGAATAAGAGTAGGTAAAAGAAATAGCGTGACTAGTAGTACTTTTTTTAATTTCATAATTTTCCATTTTAAGGGTTACTGATAGCATAGATTAAATCTCCTAATGCCGCATTTGTTCGATTAAATCGATGATAGGTTTGTGTTTCCAGTTGTTCAATTCCGTCTGCAATCATGATCAGATCCTGCTCTCTTCTATCGTCATAATAATCAGCTAAGTGGGTAATCATATCATTGAACTGTTCATTTTGTTGACGTTGAGCCTGATCCAAAAGTGATGTGAGTAAGAGTGTTTGTTCTGCATGCATTTGTTCGACAATCTCAAGAACTTGCGCCTCTGTGATTCCGGTTTCGGTTTGCTGCACCGGAGGGTTTCCGAATGTAAGGTAAAAACCTTGCTCGCTCTGACCCATCTCCATACCTGACAGCGATGAACCAAAAAAAACCAACAGAATGGAAGCCGCGACAGCCAAAACAGTCTTCATGATGGGGGTGAAAAAGGGTTTCACTTTGTTAGCCTTATTCTCATCCGACTTATTTGAAATCGTAAGAAATGCCGGTTTGTATTCCGGAATTACGGATGGGGTTGATGAAAGCAGAGTGTGAGTATCCCTGAGTTCATCCAGCTCCTTTTGCAGATCAGGACTGGATTCAAGAATCTTTTCAAATTCCTCTCTTTGAGCGGGTTCCAGCTCATTATAGAGATAGTCCATCATACGGTTTTGAATGTCTTCTTTCTTACTCATGGTTCAGATAATCGGTTTGAATATTCCAGTTGATTAGTGTGCTGCGCATCGATTTTAAGCCGTAATACATGCGGGATTTAACAGTGTTTTCAGGTTGTTGTAGAATCTCACTGATCTCCGGGAAAGTGAATCCTTCATACTGTTTCATGACAACCACGACTCTCTGTTCGTCGGGCAGTGTCATGAGTGCTTTTTGGAGCAGCTCAGAAAGCTCATTCATTTCCAGAGTCTGTTGAGGTGATTTCGTTTTACCTGTATGATCAGACCAATCGTCAACACTGTCGAATTTGCTTCTGCCTGCGCGCTTCAGTTCATCCAGGCATAGATTATTTGCGACTCTATAGATCCATGGGGAAAATTTTTCGGGTTCATCGAGTGTATCCAATTTCTGATACGCTTTAATAAACGTTTTTTGAGTGATCTCATTTGCGTCATCAGAATCCATTAAAAATCGATAGACAAAGCGATGAATTTTATCCTTCCATTGATCAACGATCAGATTAAAGGCAGGGATATCTCCATTTTGAAATCGTTTAACGAGTATGTACGAATCATCTTTCGTTTCCAAAGGCCTCTACTATTTTTCTTTTCTATCGTGTTCTGTGTTTTAGACGATCGAAACCGGAAAAAAGTTTTAGAGATCAGAAAATAGATTTCAATCATTTTTTTTGTATCTATTTGAGAGGTGTAATGATTTAAATCATCATAACCATATCAAATTTCATACGGTTCAATAATTTCCCAAAAAGAAGAGATTCAGAATTTCTTGGCCTCCGTGGCCATATCTGCCTTCCATATTGCATTTAGATCAATACAGACGTATGGAAGCAGATAGAAAATTTTAAATAAAGTAACAATTAACACCTGATAGCTACTCTTTATGTTATGAAAACATCCATCCGAAGATTACTTACAGCATTATTTGTATCTACCTTTATTATCAGCATAGGCTATACTCAACCTAAAAATGTCATTTTTATTTTAGCCGACGACCACCGCTACGATTATATGGGTTTTCATCCCAATGCCCCGGAATTTCTGGAGACTCCGGCAATGGACCGAATGGCTGCCGAAGGGGCACATATCGCCAATGCATTTGTCAGCACATCTCTCTGTTCACCCAGCCGGGCCTCTATTTTAACCGGGCAGTACCCATTTCGCCACAGGGTTGTGGATAATAGCAATACTATGCCTGAAGGTACCCCGATGATCGGAGAGGCGCTTCAGCAAGCCGGATATCAAACGGGTTACTTTGGAAAGTGGCATATTGGCGGCGACCACGATAATCCCAAACCGGGCTTTGACCGCTGGGTCAGTTTCAGGGGTCAGGGCGTCTATTATAATCCCACGCTAAATTTTGATGGTGAACGCCGACAGGTAGAGGGCTACACAACAGATCTTTTGACGGACTATGCAATCGAATGGCTCGAAAATGGCCTGGATGAGGAGAAGCCATTCTTTATCTATTTATCTCACAAGGCCGTTCATGCAGAATTTTATCCTGCTGAAAGACATCAGGGAAAATATGCGGATGCATACATACCCAAGCCGCAGTCAATGAAGAATATCGAACAAAATTATGTAGGTAAACCGGATTGGGTTTACGAACAGCGTTATAGCTGGCATGGTGTGGAACATATGTATCACGGACGTGATGATCATCCGCAGACTCTGGATGAAATTATTGTTGATTACAGTGAATCACTTATGTGAGTCGATGACAGTGTAAATCGCGTGCTAAGGTATGTGGAAGAGGCAGGGCTTGCAGAAGAAACATTGATCATTTACATGGGAGATAATGGATTTATGCTGGGTGAGCACGGTTTGATTGACAAGCGTCAGGCCTATGAAGAATCCATGCGTGTTCCAATGCTGGCCTGGGCTCCCGGATATATTGAACCGGGTACAATCATTGAAGAAAATGTGATGAATATAGATTTTACTCCTACAATTTTAGATTTAGCAGGTGGGTCAATGCCGGATGGGCATATCATTGACGGGCAGTCATTCTTGCCACTCTTAGCCGGCGAATCAGTTGAGGATTGGAGGTCTGCATTTGTGTACCAGTACTTCTGGGAAAATTCCTTTCCCCATACTCCGACTACGTATGCCATTCGCAATGAGAGGTATAAATTTATCTATTATCACGGAGTGTGGGACAAAAATGAGTTGTATGATTTGGAAACAGACCCACGTGAAATGTATAATCTGATTAATGCACCTGAGCACCAGGAACGGGTAAACCAAATGCGTAGTGAAATGTTCGATATCTTTGAAGAAAACGGAGCAACCGATGTTCGCTTCAGAAGGCCATCAGACAATCAACAGGATGAAAGAAAGCGTTATTAAAACATCTTCAATAGACAATGAAAGCAATAAACTATACAAAACTACTGCTCTTTTTCATTTGCCTATCCCCGGCAACAATTCAGGCACAATCTGTAATTAACGCAACTGACTATCATGATGCCAATCCGAGTCCAAACCACTTATGGGAGTCAAATTTTCCATTAAATCTTGAACCGGGTACATATACGATATTTGTTCGATCATGGGATGACAGGCATGGGCACAATGGCCATAGAATTGTACGGATTGTTGAATATGGAAATTAGAACTCAGGTCATAACATTATAAAAATCATTATGCTGAACCATTTATATATACTCCGGTTCATCTTCACGGTTACAACTTTGCTTTACATTACAGGCTGTTCTGCTCAGGAAACTGACAATAACAGTGAGACCAACAAACCCAATATCGTTTTGATATTCCTGGATGATGCGGGGTTTGCCGACTTCCAGCCGTTTGCTGAAACACTCTATCCCACTCCAAATGTTCAAACCCTCGCTGAGGAAGGACGGCGGTTTATGAATTTTTATGTACCCCAGGCTATCTGTTCGGCCTCCCGTGCAGCACTGATGACCGGTACCTATCCCGAACGAAATGGAGTTTTTGGTGCCCATGCACCCACGGCACGCGGGCTTGAAACCAATTTTATGACAATGGCGGAAATGCTAAAAGAAAATGGATACAGGACAGGATTTTTTGGTAAGTGGCACCTTGGCGATCAGGAGGAAACCCGTCCGCATAATCGAGGTTTTGATGAAACAGCAGGGATTATGTATTCTAATGATATGTGGGCAGGTCATCCCGAAAACCCGGAGTACTGGGGGCAATTTCCAATGCACTACTGGAAAAACGGGGAAGTGGTAATCGACTCGGTAACGGCCGATCATCAGAAAAACTTTACAACTTGGTTTACGGAGGAATCGGTGGATTTTATCAACAGAAATAGTGATGAGCCTTTTTTCTTGTATGTACCGCACCCTCAGCCTCATGTGCCGCTGTTTGTAAGCGAAAAGTTTGAAGGAAAATCGGGAACCGGCCTTTACGGAGATGTGATGATGGAGATTGATTGGTCAGTGGGGGAAATTGTTACGGCCCTTGAGGAAAATGGGGTTAGGGGAAATACGATTGTGATCTTTACTTCTGATAACGGTCCGTGGTTATCGTATGCCAATCACTCCGGAAAAACTCCTTTTAGAGAGGGTAAAGGGACGTCATTTGATGGGGGTCTTCGGTCTGCCCTGGTGATTTCGTATCCAGATAAGATTGAAAAAAATTCAATTTCCCATGATGCATTTTTTTCGATTGATCTATTACCGACAATTGCACATTTAACAGGATCAGAATTACCGGATTACGACATTGACGGCAAAGATGTTTGGAGCCTGATTATTGGGAAAAACAGTGCCGAAGACCCACAGGAATATTACTCATTTACAAATGGACAGGAGTTTCAGGGAGTTTTGAGTGGAGATGGGAAATGGAAGCTGCATATTCCTCATAACTACAGAACCAGCCCGGTTGGCGGCCGGGATGGGTTGCCGGGGCTCTATCAGCATGCGCGGATAGATACGGCTTTGTTTGATATGGTACATGACCCGTATGAAAAAGTAAATGTGATTGAGGATTATCCGGAAATTGCCGAACGTTTGATCCGGTATACTGAACAACATCAGGCCAGATTTTTTAAAGAATGATTGCTCAAAGCTCTGTGAGGATGGACTTATAGTATGTCTTCCCTATTTCTTATCCAATGTTTATACTTGAAAAGAGAGGACCTTTTCCAGTTTGCTATTATTCAATAACTGAATTTGATATCTGATCCCTATGATTGCAAAATTACTAAAAACCAATTCAGTACTCCTATTAGTTTTCACCTTTTTGAGCATTTCGTTGATAGTCAGTTGCGGGACCTCTACAAAAACCTCGCCGGCTGCCCATACTAGTATTAAAAACTATGAGGATGCACTTCGTGTTTTTGTCTATAATATTCATCATGCCGAAGGAGTAGATGGAGAAGTGGATATCGAACGGATTGCTGATGTAATCCGTCAAAAAGATCCCCATCTTGTTGCTCTCAATGAGGTGGATGTCAACATTGAGCGAAGTGGGAATGTTGATATTATGGAAATCCTTAGCGAATCCCTTGAAATGGAGCCGATGTTTGGGAAAAATCTGAATCATGAGGGTGGAGAATACGGAAATGGAATTCTGACAAACCTGCTGTTATTCTCTTCTGAAAATCTACATCTGGAAAGGGCTGAAGAAGGAGAGCAACGCGGATTGCTGCAAACAGAAGTTGAGTTTAATGGTGTTCGTATCGCTTTTATGACGACACACCTCGATCATCAAAGTGACAGTAATCGTCAACTTGCTGTTCAGCAGATTAGCGAATTCAAAGAGAACCATCCTGATATGCCAATCATTATAGTCGGTGACTTCAACGCCACACCTGACAATGATATTATTGGCCAGATGAATGTTCATTTTAATGATGCGTGGGTTGAGGTTGGCGAAGGCCAGGGTTATACTATTCCTGTTCCCAAATCTGCAGCGAACCGCCGTATCGATTATATCTTTTATTCCAATATAATGGTTGAAGATGGAGGGCCTATCCTCCGGCCAATTCATATGGAAGTAATCAATTCAATCGCATCCGATCATCTACCTGTCTATGGTGTGTTTGAAGTGGTTCAGTAATAAATTGCACCACTTCATGAATCAACCGTTAATTTCCTAAAAGCATATCAAAAAACTCGGTTTTCTGCTCGTCATCTATCTCCCGGAAGTAAAGGAACGGCAGATGCCGGTCTGTTTGAAGTGTGTCGATCTCTACCCCCCAAAGTGGGATCATGGATGTTGGAATCATTGCGTAGCGAGCATCACCGATAATTTGAGATGTTTCAGGATGTCTGGCGAGATACCCATCAGAAAAATGACTGAATCTTTGCAAGTCACTGAATAGAGTGGTGGATTCAAAACCGGCCATTTCTTCTTCGATGATAAACTCCGGCATAGATCCACCCTCATAAATTTTAATACCTGTAAAAATACCGGCACGAACAGCATCGGTATAAATTCTACCATCATAAATATAATTTACCCTCCAGAGGATTTGATTTCCAATGCTGGGTCTTGTTACCATTCGCTCCGGAGTATGACCTCTTTCAAAAGCCAGTTGGTCCATGGCAGAGGTTGTTCTTTGACCCTGGAAGTAACCAAATAGCATAAATAGTAGAAAAGCAAGCATTCCAAATCTGGCGTAGAGCTGTTTCTGTTTGGAGAGTGCCAGTACGATAAAAAAGATGAAGGAGAGAGTTACTAAAGGATCTATTACGGCTACAGTGTTCCATGCGACTCTTGTATTCAAAAACGGCCAAAAAAGTTTTGTTCCATAGCTGGTAAATGCATCCATCAGACCATGGGTGCCATAACCTATTAAACTAAACATATAGATCTTCTTAAGGTCCAGATAACTTTTTAAAAACCACCATAGGAAAAATGTGACAATGGCTGCTCCAACAGGTACAAAAAGTAGTGAGTGTGTAAACTGACGATGCATCTCTAAAGCCAAAAGCGGATCATTGGCACTTCGGATCAGAACATCCAGATCAGGAGCCATGGCTGCAATCGTCCCGACTACAGCCGCTGCCCTCATCTTCTTTTTATCGGATAAAGAGACTGCCGCAGTAGCCCCTAAAAGACCCTGTGAAATGGGATCCATTACTCATCCCTCACTGCATCTGCCGGTTGAATGGAAGAGGCCCTGGATGCCGGGTACCAGCTTGCCAACAGACAGAGTAACATCGTTCCGGTTAAAATAACTGCAATATCACTAAAGTGAATGGATACCGGATAAGCGTCGATTATAAATGATGATGAGAGTTTGACCAAGCTGAATTCTTGTTGTGCATACGTGAGTGCAATTCCAATAATCCCTCCCAGCCCACAACCTATGACCCCTATTTGAAGGCCTTGACTTCTAAAAATTTTCCGGATTTTTTTGGGGGTCATACCCATCGAGATCAATACTCCGATATCCCGTTTCTTTTGTATAACAATCATCGTTAATGAGCCGATAATATTCAGAATGGCGACAAAAACAATGATCATCAGAATAAAATAGGAGCCCCACTTTTCCAAATACATCACGTCATAAAGAGGCTTTTGAAGGTCATACCAAGTTTGTATCTCATAGTCAGGACCAAGGGTGGCTAATAATTCATCCTTCACAATATGAGCCCGATCGGTATCTAAGAGTTTTAAATCAAAACCTGTGATTTCATTTCGCATATTGAATAGTCTCTGAGCAGCAGCCATATCGATATAAGCGACATCCCCATCAACGATCTGAATGGAGTTGATGGTCCCCCGGACTTCGAATCGACTGGCTCTGGGAGCTGAAAATTGGGTCAATGCACGCCTCATACCTGTCGGACTCAACATGGCAAGTTCATCACCGGGATTTAGGCGATATCTGTTTACGATGGCCTCAGTGACCACAATTCCGGGCCTGCTATTTTGAACAGAGAGATCAAAATTTTGATTTTCAGCAGTAGCTTCAATACCTGAAAGTAAGAGATCGGTTTCACGGTCGATGCCTCTAATGGTGAGAACTTCATTTCTCCCACTGCTAAAAGCTAACATCGCTTTTCCTTCGATAAAAGGACTCACATTCACGACATCCGGGTGATTTTGCAGTTGAGACATCATTTCGCTATCAAAAAGCATTTTATTCTCTGTTGCCATCTCAATCCGAATATCAGGGTCAAAAGTCAGTAAATAGCCACGAATAACATCAAAAAAACCATTAAAAACAGATAGAATGACAATCAATAAAGCTGTTCCGATGGTTATTCCTGCAATACTGATCGAGGTCAGAATGGATATCAAAGAGATGTGTTTCTTTGAGAATAGGTAACGTCTCGAAATAAATGGAATGATATTCATTCTGATGAATTGTATTGACTCGATGGATTAAATTTTCTTGAAAAGATCATTTTCTGCTAAAAATTGTATATTTAGTACCTTATAAGAAAATTAACCGGGTAAATTATTGTGAGTTTAAAAATCGAGGAAATTAGTGCAATATCCAACGGCGAACATGGAGATCTATTTCGTGTACTTGGATTACACTTAACGAAGATAGAGGGCAAAGAGAAGCTGGTACTTCGATGTTTTCGTCCGGATGCAAAGAGCATGCATGTAATCCCTGAGAGTGGCAAAGCCATTGAATTGAGTCGGTTATCCGATGAAGGATTATTTGATCATCAATTCTCAAGAAGAAAAAACCACTTTACATATAAATTGCGAATCACGCCCTATGTTGGGGATCCCTATACAATCGAGGATGCATATCGATTTGGCTCTCTCATTTCTGACTATGATTTACAACTCTGGGGAGAGGGTAACCACCATCATGCCTACAAATTTATGGGTGCACACACAACCACTGCCGATGGTGTGGAGGGGACTCATTTTGTTGTAACAGCTCCCAGTGCAAAAAGAGTGAGCGTGATTGGATCTTTCAATAACTGGGATGGACGTATTCACGGTATGCGTAAATACCACGATCAGGGTTTGTGGGAGATATTTATTCCTCATGTTACATCAGGTGATTATTATAAATTTGAGGTAAAATCTTATGAGAATAATGCTCCAATTAAAAAATCAGATCCATTTAGCCGATACTCAGAACTGAGACCGGGAAGTGCATCCATTATTTGGAACAGTTCTTATAAATGGGAAGATCACGGTTGGATGCAGAAACGAACGGATATGCAACATCATGAGAGGCCTATTTCGATCTATGAAATTCATGTGGGATCCTGGAAACGAAAGGTGGGTGAAGATCCGGGGTTTTTGAGTTACAGAGAGCTTGCGGATCAACTGGTTCCCTACTTATTGGATATGAATTTTACGCATGTGGAGTTGATGCCTATTGCAGAACATCCGTATGATCCTTCTTGGGGGTATCAAATTACCGGATATTATTCTCCAACAAGCCGATTCGGCGATCCGGATGATCTCCGATATTTTATTGATAAATGTCACCGCGAAAATATAGGTGTGATTCTGGACTGGGTCCCTGCACACTTCACCAAAGATGAGCATGGATTAAGGCGATTTGATGGAACCGCACTTTTTGAACATGAAGATCCACGGTTAGGGGAGCACAAAGATTGGGGAACATGCATTTTCAATTTCGGGCGGACAGAAGTCCTTAATTTCCTGATTTCCAACGCTATTTACTGGCTGGATGAATTTCACATTGATGGACTCAGAGTTGATGCTGTTGCTTCGATGCTTTATCTGGACTACTCCAGGGAAGAAGGAGAATGGATACCGAATGAGTATGGCGGCAGGGAAAATTTGGAAGCTTTGCAATTTTTACGACGATTTAATGAAGTAACTCATCTTTATTATCCGGGTGTGCTCACGTTCGCTGAAGAGTCTACATCCTGGCCGGGAGTCTCTCAACCGACTTCATCAGGGGGCTTAGGCTTTGATTTCAAATGGAATATGGGTTGGATGAATGATACTCTTGCTTATATAGAGAAAGATCCGATCTATAGAAGATATCATCAGGATCAGCTCTCTTACTCTTTGATTTATGCATTTTCAGAACAGTTTATTCTTCCGCTTTCGCATGATGAAGTGGTTCATATGAAAAAATCATTGCTTTCAAAGATGCCGGGGGATGATTGGCAGAAATTTGCAAATCTCCGGTTGTTATATACCTATATGTATGGACATCCCGGTAAGAAGTTACTATTTATGGGGAATGAATTTGCACAATGGGAAGAGTGGTCTGAAGCAAAATCGATTGATTGGCATCTGTTGGATTGGGAGTCACATAAAGGCGTCCGAAGATTGCTGAAAGATCTGAACTCTCTATATGTTAATGAACCGGCCTTTCACGAAATAGATTCCAAATGGGAAGGCTTCCAATGGATTGATATATCTGATGCTGACAATAGTCTGCTTTCTTTCATTCGAAGATCAAAAGATCCGGAAGACTACATGGTATTTATATTGAATTTCACACCCATGTATCATGATGTCTATCGGTTTGGCATTCCTGAAGCACGTGAATATGAGGTTCTGTTTAACAGTGATGCAGAAATTTATGGTGGCAGTAACTCAGGGCCGATTACCATCCGAGGGATGGAGGGGAGCTGGCACAATCAACCCTGTTACGCAGATGTGTCTATACCACCATTGGCAGGAATCATTTTAAGGCCAAAAAGATAATTTAAAAGACTATTTTTAAAGAGTTTATGAGATTTCCCAGGTCATGCGGCATCCTTGTTCATCCATCGTCATTTCCATCTAAATACGGAATGGGCGATTTTGGGTTAGAAGCAAAACAGTTTATAAATTTTCTAGTTGAAACTGATCAATCCATCTGGCAGGTACTGCCACTGGGGCCCACCGGTTTTGGCGATTCACCCTATGCAAGCTACTCTGCATTTGCCGGGAATCACTATTTTATAAGTTTAGATACTCTTGTAGAAAAAGGCCTTTTAAAATCGAATGAAGTTGCAGAGGCTGAGATGCCGATTACGACAAAAGCTGATTACGCTACATCCTATTCGAAGAAAGAGGTACTCTATAAGATAGCGTCCGAGAGATTTTATAAGAATATTACAAAAAATGAAGAGCGATCACTGCGCAAATTTTGCAAGGAGAACCAGTTTTGGCTGGATGACTACTGTCTGTTTATAGCATCTTCAATTCAAAACAGCAGAAATGTGTGGAATCAATGGACTCTTGAATTGGTACAAAGAGATCCGGTTGCGATGGCAAAATTTAGAAAACAGCAGAGTGAAGAGATAAAATATCAGACTTGGCTGCAGTATGAATTTTTTAATCAGTGGTATGCTCTGAAAGAATATGCAAATAGTAGAGGAATAAGGGTAATCGGGGATATTCCAATTTTTGTTGATCATAACAGTGCAGATGTATGGGCACATCAACAATATTTTGAGGTGGACAAACAAGGGAACAGAAAATTAGTTGCCGGTGTGCCTCCTGATTATTTTAGTGATACCGGTCAACTGTGGGGGAATCCTCTCTATAAATGGGATGTACTGGAAAAGGATGGATATTCATGGTGGGTAGAACGGTTTCGTCAAATGTTTGAACTTTATGATGCGATACGTGTGGATCATTTTCGAGGGTTTGATGCTTATTGGCAGGTCGATGCCAAAGAAAAAACAGCGATAAAAGGAGATTGGATTTCAGGACCGGGGAAAAAGTTATTTAAAAAAATTAAAGCGGAACTCGGAGAACTTCCGATCATTGCTGAGGATTTAGGGGTTATGACACCCTCCGTAGAAGAACTAAGGGATTCATTTCAATTTCCGGGCATGAAAATATTGCAATTTGCATTCGGTTCTGACTCAAAAAATAGTTTCTTGCCTCATAATTACACTCAAAATTGTGTAGTCTACACGGGGACTCACGACAACGATACAACGATTGGGTGGTTTCATAGTGCACCGGAAATCGAAAGGCATAGAGCTCGTGAATATTCCCTTTCAGATGATCATGATATCCAGTGGGCCCTAATTCGATTGGCAATGCTCTCGGTAGCAGATCAAGCAATATTTCCACTTCAAGATTATATGAATCTTGATGGGACTCATCGGATGAATTTGCCTGGAACTGTTGAAAATAATTGGAATTGGCGATATACACCTGAAATGCTCAATTCTGTCGACAAAAATAGAATGAAATATTTAGTATCCCTTTCAAATCGAACGTATCGGCAAAATTGAACAAAGTTTGGATCCTGTAATGATGCTTTTTAATAAAAGCTTCGTTTCGTATCTTGTTACGATTGAAAACTTTTAACTCTGGTGAATGTCTTATCAATTGAATCATCTACCCAAGAGAACTGCGAAGCCAAGAAACAACGGAATCACTCTCGTTTTGGATAAAGGATACAGTATTCGACAAGCTGAAGATTTTTGCGATGTTGCAGCTTCATATACGGATATAGTCAAATTGGGATGGGGAACGTCCCTTGTGACAAATAAACTCAGCGAAAAACTTGACGTTTATAAATCATTTGATATTCCGGTCTATTTTGGCGGGACACTTTTTGAAGCCTTTGTACTTCGGGATCAGCTTGATGAGTATATTAAACTGCTTCAAGATCATAATGTAAACACACTTGAGGTATCCAATGGTACAATTTGGCTTTCTGAAAAGAAAAAGAATGATATCATTAAGGAACTGAGTAAGGATTTTATTGTGCTTTCTGAAGTTGGAAGCAAAAACCCGGATGATATTATCCCTCCTTACAAATGGGTGAAAATGATTGAAAATGAATTAGCATCAGGTGCATGGAAGGTGATTTGTGAGGCACGAGAGTCCGGAACAGTGGGCGTATTCAGGCCAAATGGCGAAATCAGATCCGGTTTGATAGATGAGATTGCCGATCAAATTCCTGTTGAACATTTAATTTTTGAAGCTCCCAGAAAAGAGCAACAGTGTTGGTTTATTAAAAAGTTTGGAACCAATGTAAATTTGGGAAACATCGAACCCGGCGAAGTAATATCAGTAGAAACGCTTAGATTGGGACTGAGAAGTGACACTCTTTTTGATTTTTATAATGTTGATGATGATGAGATCAAATCGATGTACCCGGATACTAAGCAAGAAAGATCAAACGACATATAAATCTCACAACGATTAAATCATGATGAAAATATTATACGCAGCAGCCGAAATTGCCCCTTTTGCAAGAATGACATACACAGCTGATTTACTTCGGTTTTTACCCGCTTCACTTCAAGATCAGGGTTTTGAGATTAGAATTCTGCTTCCAAAATATGGAACGATTAATGACAGAAGAAACAGATTGCATGAAGTGATTCGTCTGTCTGGAATCAAAGTGGAAGTGGGAGATCAAGTTGACACCATGAAAATAAAAGTTGCCAGCATTCCCAATGCAAAGCTGCAGGTGTACTTTCTGGATAATGATAAATATTTCAAGAGAAAGGGCATGTTTGTTAATCCAAAAACTGAGGAGTTTTATGAAGACAACGACGAACGCCTGGCATTCTACAATAAAGGTGTACTTGAAACTGTTATAAGTCTTGGATGGGAGCCGGATATTATACACTGCCACGATTGGCCAGCAGGTTTAATACCTCTTTTAGTTCGAACGAAGTATAAAAACGAAAGTATTTTCAAAAAGACAAAAATTGTATACAATTTACATCACCCGGAAAATAAAGGAACGTCTAGTAGTTCCAATATTTTAAATCTTCTTGGTTTACCGGATGATGTTGACATAGATTCTTTGACTGAAAATGGAGGCGTTGACACGTTAAAAATAGGGCTGAAGTATAGTGACCATGTTGTAACTGGCAACCATCTAACAGATCAATTTGATGATCTTTTTAAAGAATTAAATATTAACCCGACTAAAATACAGGGTTCGCCCGAAGATGTATCGAAAAAATTTGCAGATTACTACCGAACGATTGCAGGAGATGATCAATAAATTGAGTGCTTTTCATCTGTTTCCTGATTCAAAAAAAAATAAAACATTGTCTTACAAAGGCAGCCGATTAACGATCGCTGCCTTTCTTCTTCTGATAGTAACTTATCCATTTATGGGTTGTGAGTCGGTTGGATCTGTAGGCAATGATGTTATTCCTACAGACGATGGTTTAGAGAGTCAAACGATTGGTTTTAATGAAATTAATGTTTTCAATGAAAATACATTTTCAGGTCGCTTAACCAACACATCTCTGGGATATGTAAATGACCCACTTTATGGTACTATCGAATCGGTTGCATTGATTAAACCGGTCATCATTCGTGGTGATCTTCAGTCTATCAGTAGCGAAGATAGTTTGCAGCTTCGATTGGAATTCAGAGAGGAAATTTTCGGAAATAGAAATTCCACTTCAGAGTTTAAAATATACGAAGTGGGTACAGCTTGGAGAGGTAATCAGCTTAGATATAATCAGCCGATAGATGATGAACGTGCAGTTTTAGTCGGTGAATTTCAAATGCAAAATGAACAAGCGATTACGGTTAATTTGAGTCAAGAGTGGGCCGGTAAATTTGCTCAATTCTACAATAGTGAATCAGCTCAGAGAGATTCCCTATATCGGAATAATTTTCAAGGCCTTGCTATAGTCCCATCTCCGAATAATCAAAATCTAAGATTTTTGAGAACCGGAAGTGATCCAGACAATCCTGATCTAGCTGTAACTCGATTTATTGTTAAATCACCTGTCGATGAGGATGATGGTGAGGATGAGGATGAAGAGGAAGATGACGGACTTACCGAATTAGGGCTACGCGATTGGGGAGCCTCTTTTCTTCGAACAGATATCCCGGGGCAAAATTCCGGGTTTACACTACATAATACAGAGACCATTTTAGAATTGGTTCCTAATATTTTGGCAGACCAATTTTCATCAAGTAATATTTCAAATGTGACACTGGTCCTGACAAAAAATCGAAATGTAGAACAGTTACAGCCCGATTTTGAGAGACTAAGTCCTGATTTGGTTCAGTTACATGTTTTTGATGAGATACCAAACGATATCATGGCAGAGATTTTTATCAGGGACCCGGACTTTTTCAGGATCAATGAAGACGATGAAGAAGATGTGTTTTTGGTAGATATTACACAATATGTTATGGACCGTGTATATGGTGAAAATTCTGATGACAAGCTTTATTTAACAACCCAAATATCAAATGGCTTACTCTACTCCACACAATTTTATGATCTGGATGCCCCTGAAGAGTTAAGACCCCGAATTGTAATTACGTTTATTAAGTAATATGAAAAGAGTGAATAGATATGGTTTTATCCTGTTACTGATTACCGGATTGATATCAGTAACAACGGTGCAGGCACAAAATGATGATTTAGCCAATTCAGGTTCATTTTATTCCGGAATTGGATTCGGATTACCTGTTGATTACTTTTCGCCATTCTCAATGGGAATGGGAATTAGTGGTGTTGCGAACTACAGCGGATTTTCTACAAATATCGCAAATCCGGCTCAATGGGGATTGACCGGATATACTCAGGCTACACTATCAGCCAAATTAGATAATACATTTTCTTCAGACATTAACAGTTCTACAAGAAATGCATTTTTTGGAATTGAGCAGTTTCAAATCACAGTACCCATAGTGAGAAGCCGATTGGGATTCTCAGCATCTATTACTCCAATGGCCAGAGGGGATTTTAGAAAAAGAAGTGGTGGACTGCACAATCCATTGCCCGGGTTATCAAATTCAGTACGTTACGATTTTACAACGGTAGGATCCGGTGGTGTAAACCGGTTTGAAACAGGATTAGGTTTTGCCGTTACAGATAGAATTTCTGTCGGTTATGCTTTTTCGGCTAATTTATTATCAATGAATGAAACAGTCGTTCCTGAATTTTCTAGTAACCAATTCAGGGCAACAAATTATGAGAGAAAAAAAGAGGGTTACAGCTTTGGTCACAGATTTGGAATCTATGCATTCACTCAAAATCTTTTTAGGGAGGAAGATCAGATAAGTTTTGGAGCAACCATATCTCTGCCCGTTGAGATTGAAGCTGAACAGAAGATTACAGCCTTCAGATCGGTTAATAATCAACGAATTTTGGTGGACTATAATGAAAATTCGCCTAACAGAAACGGAAGAATTAAGCTGCCATTGGAATTTAATACCGGACTTACGTATAATTTAAGCCGATTTATTAACGTAAGTGCCGAGTTCATGGTCCAACAGTGGGGTGACGCTTTGTATAGTTTTGATACAAATCAGCAAGAACTCTACAAAGATCGTACAAGAGCTGGATTTGGAGTTCAATACCATCCTTACCGATCTGAGCAGTTAGGTGGGTTTTTGTCTAGAATGAAATATAGTACCGGTGTGACGTATGATACCGGTAGCCTTGAAATTAATAACGAAAATATTGAAACCATTTATTTTAATGCGGGTATCGGTTTAATATCCGTCAGATCCGCATCCTCTGTTGATTTTAGCATTCATTATGGAATTAGGGGAACAGAATCTGTGAGTTTAGTTAAAGAGAATATATGGGGTTTCAAAATATCCCTGAATCTGGCAGAATGGATGTTTGTACGTCAGAGATTTCAATAATAATTATTATTGAGGTAATAAAAGTTTTTTTACATTACTGAAACGAACGATAGAACCATGAAAAAGTACATACTAGCAATCACACTCCTTATCGCAACAACCTCAGTGGCTCATTCTCAGAGTGAACCCCCATATGGAATGAGTGAACTACAAGCCTATTCCATATTCTATGAAAATTTTAGAACAGGTGATTGGGACATGGCCCGAATGTATGGCAGCTGGATACTGGAAAAAAAGCCGGAGACCATACAGGGCTATAACCGGTTTGAGCTTCCAAAACAGTTTGAACGTTTGATCACAGTCTATTCTGAATTGTCGAAAAAAGAGAACGACCCCACAATGCGTTCAGCATATGTTGATACTGCAACAACGATCTATGCAGATGCATTTGCTACGTTTGATGAAGATCAAATTGATTACTATACATGGTATTTCAACAGAGGCCGCTTTTTCCAGGAACATCAGTCACAGATCACTAATGGGATGGATCGTGCTTATGAGGAATATGAAAAAGCATTTGAATTAGACGCTGAACGCTTAACACAAGCAGGTAATGGGTACTATATTCAGATCTTATTGAGTCAATACGAATCCCAGGATGATAGGGACGCAGCATTGGAAATGATAGAAATTGCAGAACCATTTGCCGGTTCTGATTTAATCAACGCCATGGATGAGGTGAGGAATGGTCTTTTTACAAATCCGGGAGAGAGAATTGCTTTTCTAGAAGGCAGACTTGAAAGCAATCCGGACAATATGGAGCTTATTTCAGAATTGGCTTCTATGTATGAAAGTACCGGAGATCGTGCAAAAGCCATTGAATTTGCAACTAAACTTTATAATAATGAGGCCTCATTTGAAAATATTCGTCGATTGGCAGATTATGCAAAAGCAGATGGTCAACCCAGAGTAGCATTAAGATATTTGAATGAAGCTGTTGAAGTTGTGGAGAATACGGATACTCGTAAGAATCTTTTACTTGAAATATCAGAACTTCACCAAAATGAGAGCAATTTACAGGCAGCAAGAAGGTTTGCGAGACAAGCAAGTCAATTAGATCGTAATTGGGGTCAACCCTATATCAGACTTGCCAGAATCTATGCATCTGCAATATCTCAGTGTTCTTCAGGCAGACAAATTGACCGTGATGACAGAACCATATACTGGCTCGTACTTGATAATCTTGACAGAGCAAGATCTGTAGATTCTTCTACAGCAAATGCAGTTTCAAGAGAATACAGAACATATGAGCCCGCATTGCCAACGGCAGAAGATAAATTTTTTAGAGGATGGGAAGCAGGTGATTCAATCCGGATTGGCAGTAACATCTCTGAATGTTATGCTTGGATTGATGAAACAACTACAGTACGATAATTTTTGATTCAGCTGTTCCTTCCTTATCTTACAAAGAGTGATATCAAATGGATATCACTCTCTCTTTACCTTATTTCACTACCACTCGTCTATACTCACGAAAACTCTGTTTATAAAGTTTTTATCAGAGTAACCACGTAAAAAAATAAAACAAACGATAATTACAGTGCATGGCACGTTCACGCAAGAATAAAGGGCGTAATAATAAAAAGCCCAATAAGAACAAGGGGAGTAATAAGAATGTCTTTACACCCCAATTTCATCATAATCAGCATACTAGAATTGGAGGCCGATATAATGGTGTTTTGGAGATCAATGAAAAGGGATACGGATTTATCAGACGTATTGACTTTGAATTTAGTTATGACCCAAAAGATCCATTTTTGAAACCGGAGGAGGTGAAGTTGCATGATTTGCGCTCGGGATTGGTAATGGAAGGTGAATTCGAACAGGATCAAAGTGGAAACAGACATGTTCACTCTATTGAAAAAATAAACGGGAAAGCACCGTCTGAATGGCAGAAGATCAACAGATTTGAACTTCAGACCCCAATCATGCCCACTGAATATATAAAACTTGGATTGCAGCCTGATGATCTAGAATTGAGAGTGATGGACTTAATCAGTCCGATTGGCAGAGGTCAAAGAGCACTTATTGTAGCTCCGCCAAGAACAGGTAAAACCGTGCTCCTGAAAAAAATTGCACGCACACTTACAGAGAATTATCCCGATATACATACCGGTATTTTACTGGTGGATGAGCGACCTGAAGAAGTAACAGATTTTCTAAGATCTACAAACGCTGAAGTTTTTGCATCATCCAATGATAAACCAACTGAGAGCCACGTCAGAATTTCAGAAATGGCACTGGGTTATGTAAAAAGGAAAGCGGAGTATGGCGGACATGCGGTTCTTCTAATCGACTCTCTAACGCGTTTAGGAAGAGCTTACAACGCGGCACAGGCGAACTCAGGGAGAACCCTCTCAGGCGGTTTGGATATTAGAGCACTGGAGATCCCAAAGAAAATTTTCGGATCTGCCAGAAAAATTGAAGGTGGAGGTTCGTTAACCATTATTGCCACCTGTTTGATAGAGACCAATTCAAGAATGGACGATCTTATTTTTGAAGAGTTTAAAGGTACAGGCAATATGGAACTTGTCCTGGATCGTGAAATAGCAAATGATCGAATCTACCCTGCCATAAATATTGCAGCATCCGGTACTCGTAATGAAGATAAATTTATTTCAGACTCACTGGAAGAACGGAATATGGTTCGACGATTTTTATTGAAAAAATCACCGAAAGAATCGATTCAAATGTTACTGCAGGTTATCAAACGAACCGAGAGTAATGAAGAACTTTTTGCCCAAATAGCAGCGACGATTTAAGCTTGATTTGAATCAGTACTGAGGCAGTGACGGGTCAATTTTCAACGCCCACTCGTTGATTCCACCTTTTAAATTGGCAACGTTTGGGAATCCATTTTCCTCCAGTATTTTACACGCTTTGGCACTTCGTTTCCCACTTCTGCACATCACTATGATCTCTTTACTCTTATCAATTTCTTGAGTTCTATTTCCTATATCATCAACGGGAATAAGTACTGAATCATCCGTATCTACACTTGATATATGTGCTTCAAATGATTCTCGTACATCTAATAACAAGAAAGGTTCTTTTGAATCAATTTTCTTTTTTAGCTCTTCAACTGTAATTTCTTTCATTCTATCATTCGTTATGTGTAACGGTCTAATTTAAATTGTCTGCCTAAATATAAATTTTTAGCCTCTTCATCTTCTGCCAACTCCTCCGTCGTTCCCTCCCGAAGAATTTTACCCTCAAACATGAGATAAGCTCTGTCAGTAATCGCCAATGTTTCATGCACATTATGGTCTGTAATAAAAATACCAATATTTCTATTTTTTAAATCAGCTACAATTTGCTGAATGTCTTCAACTGCAATGGGATCGACTCCGGCAAAAGGTTCATCCAGTAGAATAAATTTAGGGTCTGTTACCAATGCACGGGCAATTTCAGTTCTCCTTCTCTCCCCTCCCGACAAACTGTATCCCTTATTATTAACAACTTTCTCTAACCCAAACTCTTCAATGAGTTGATCCACTCTTTCATTAATCTGTTTTTTGGGCATTGATAAAAATTCGAGAACTGCGGCGAGATTTTGCCTTACGGTTAGATTTCGAAATACACTCGGTTCCTGAGACAGATAACCGATTCCCATTCGCGCTCTCTGATACATCGGTTTTTTTGTGATATTTATATCATTTAAAAAAACGCTGCCTGAATTGGGAAGAATAATTCCGGTGAACATATAAAATGTTGTGGTTTTCCCGGCGCCATTTGGACCCAATAGACCAACTATTTCCCCCTGCTGAACATGGATGGAGACTTTATCTACAACCCTGCGGTTTCGATAGCTCTTTACCAGTTCATGGCTATACAATTTTAATGATGGCTGTTCAGGAGTACTCATAAATTGGATGCAAAGTTATCGAATAAATTAAACTAGTTGCAATTGATTGAATACAGATTCAAAGAATGTGATTCCATCTTCTGAACCCAATATAGACTCCATGGCTCGTTCAGGGTGAGGCATCATTCCTAAAACATTTCCCTTTTTATTTGTGATACCGGCTATAGAATAAACAGATCCATTAAAATTAGACTCCGGGGTAATTTCGCCTTGTTCATTGCAATATCTGAAGGCAATCTGATCGTTATCCTGAAGCTGTTTTAAGCCGTCAGATTCTATAAAATAGTTGCCCTCTCCATGTGATACCGGGACTTTCAGGATAGATCCGGGATCCAGGCCTTTTGTGAAAACGGATGAGTTGTTTTCCGTTCGAATGTGAACATTTTTGCAAACAAATCGAAGTTTTTCATTATGCAACATCGCTCCCGGAAGAAGATTCGCCTCCAAAAGAATCTGGAACCCGTTACAAATGCCCAAAACCGGATTCCCACTCTTAACATAATCTTGAACGGCTTTCATAATGGGTGAAAACCTTGCAATCGCACCGGATCGAAGATAATCACCATACGAAAAACCGCCCGGAATAATCAATAAATCTATATCGCTTACATCACTGTCTTTATGCCACAGAAATGTTGTTTCAATATTCATTACATGCTTCATGGCATGATAGGCATCATGATCACAATTAGAACCCGGAAAGACGATTACTCCTATTTTTTTCGACACGTTTTACCCTTTTATTTCGGTGACAAGTTGTATTTCCTGTAAAACTGAATTTATTTTTAAACACTCTTCAAAATTTCCTTCATAAACGATCGCTTTTCCATCAAAATGCACTTTAAACGTAAGTTCTTCAGCTTTCGAAAGACCACAGCCTAACGCCTTTAACAGTTGATTGATCACTTCATCAAATGTGTGTATATCGTCATCGTATAGAATTAACTTCCATGGATTATCTACCTCTTCCTCCTCTTCCGTCTGAACCAGAACTTCAACTTCCGGTTTGATTTTTGGTTTTTGAGGTGTTGAGAAGATGGTTCGATATTGCTTCAGAAAGAACATTTCAACACGATTAAATGGATTCAATCGTAATCTGATAATCCTCCATCACTTCATTAGAAAGTAATTCAGTACAAGCCGTTTGTGCTAACTTATGTGCTTCTGCTTCAGTTGAAGCATCTATTTTAATTTCAATAAACTTACCGATTCTGATATCATCAATTTTTTTAAGACCCAAATTCTGAAGTGCCTGATAAGCGGCTTTTCCCTTGGGATCAAGGATTGATTTTCTGAGTGTTATATTAACTTTTGCTTTATACATACGATTGATCAATTATTTTGAAGCTATAAGTTAACGGTTCTGTCTGTTAGCTGCTACCTTCTGTAGAACTTGATTTAAAAGTTGTTCTTCTGTTGACTCACCGGCATTCAGCTGATGAATAAATGGCCATCTTCTAAACCAGGTGATCTGCCTCTTGGCATATCTTCGTGTAGCTGTTTTGATATCTTTTACCATTTGATCATTAGGTAACTCTCCATCGATAAAAGAGATCGCCTCCCTGTATCCAACAGTCTGTAACGCCTGAATATTTCTGTCATAACCTTTATCCAAAATCATCCTCACTTCAGCCAGCAAACCCTTCTCAATCATCTGCTCTGTTCTGTCTGAAATTCGCTTATGAAGTTCTATTCTGGGACGATCAATAATAAACACCAAAAGATCTTGTGGAAGTTGAATCTTGTCATTACTGTGAAAACTGCTAAACGGCCTCCCGGTTTGTCTCCAGACATCCAATGCCCTGATGATCCTCTGCCTGTTAAATCCGTCCATTTTATTTGCATATTCAGGGTCTTTAAGCTGAAGCTCGTTAAATAGATACTCAATTCCTTTTTTTTCCGCAATTTCTTCTAATTCATGAACATTATCGGAATTAGAAGTAGGTATCTTATCTAATGGTTTGATAATGGATTGAAGATGTAGTGTACTGCCTCCGCAATAAATTACGGTTTTATCCTTTGATTGGATCTCTTCAGTGTATTTGTCGGCCCGATTCTTAAAAGCAGCTACGGAATCCTTTTCTTTCAAATCAAGAATGGAGATATTGTGATGCGGAATTTTATCAAGCTCATTTTTTGAAGGTTTTGCTGTACCAATATCCAGATATCGATAAGATTGTCTGGAATCAACGGATATGATTTCACCTGATAAATGTTCAGCCAGCTTTATGGAAAGCGCTGTTTTACCGGAAGCTGTTGGCCCGGCAATCATTATTCTTTTCATATTTTAAACCAAATCTTTAATCAACATCGTACTATTGAATTTGTTTACATGAGTACTAATGAAGTACACAATCAGATTTTTCAAGGGTATGTATCAAATTTCTGCTTTGGAGTAACTCAATGGCTTT
>Ga0222633_1000221_pt1 | contig 64553 bp, 45 predicted proteins | sample AntAcemetageno48_FD_179816 | JGI IMG/M metagenome (GOLD analysis project Ga0222633, IMG submission 179816) | Saline water microbial communities from Ace Lake, Antarctica - #48 | ecosystem: Environmental > Aquatic > Non-marine Saline and Alkaline > Saline | place: Antarctica: Ace Lake | collected...
ATCTGGCTTATTGGTAATCAAGCGAATCGTGCCGGCCTGTGAGCTTGCGCCAAACAGCGTGCCCTGCGGACCTTTAAGCACTTCGACGCGATTCATATCTGCAGCGTACACGTCCAGGTTTCGACCAGGCTGAGAAAGCGGCTGCTCATCCAGATAAAGCGCCACGTTTGGCGCTAAACCGGCAACACCGGCTGTTGTCAGGTTCGGTGTGGTCGAAGCAACACCTCGAATATAGACTGTATTTTGCCCTGGACCACTACCACCGGCAGTGACACCGGGTAGCTGCAATAAATAGTCCTCAAAATTGGCAATGCCGAAGTCTTCAAGAGATTGTTCACTGACAGCAGACACTGCAACTGCAATGTCCTGCGTGCTTTCCGCTCGTTTGGTTGCGGTCACAACGACTTCTTCAATTTTTGCTACTACTGGTAGCGCTGCTGTGGCGAGCGCAATTGCGACAACAATTTCCTTTTTGCGGAACATAAAACTCCTGACTGTTTAATAGAATGAGGGCTAGTATATAGAGTTGGAAATATATTTCACCTATATACATTTTCACCTCTAAATATGTACAAATATCTATGTTACTGTTATTTAACAACATAATTAAATGTTACCCGGGTACCTATATCAATATGGGTGATTAATTTAATTACATATCAAAGTTTATTTTTATTGGCGTGACGCGCAAATGAGGAGTTAAATACGCCCTTTCTGAACAAAGAGCAGAAGCAACACCAGATGAAAGACTACGATGAAATCCTCGTCGCACTGCGGCAGATCACTCGCGCCATTGACTTGTACTCCAAGCGGCTTCAGCGAGATACCGGGTTAACCACCTCACAACTACTGGTCTTGCAAGCGATTGATCGCCTTGACAAACCCACCCCCGGCGCCGTCGCCCGGGAGATCGTGCTGTCTCAGGCGACCGTGACCAGCCTGGTCGACCGCCTACAGAAAAGCGATTATGTTGCGCGACTAAAGCTCGGCACCGATAAACGCACGGTAAACCTCGTGCTGACCGACCAGGGCCAGTCAATATTGGAGTCAGCGCCAGAGTTGCTGCAAACCGAATTTCTCAACAGATACCGTTCTTTGAAAAGCTGGGAACAGCAAATGCTGGTCGCCTCTTTAGGTCGAATCGCCACTATGATGAATGCCGAGGATATTGACGCTTCACCAATTTTGACACTGGGCGAGGTTAACCCCGGCGCAACCTGATCTACTCGCCACCTAATCTACTTGCCACAAGGCGATTTACACACCAACCTCTAACCTTTGCACGACCCTAAAAACGTAGCTAATTCAACGTCTGCTTTTTAGCGTCTACTTTTGAACAAGAAGGCTGGCTTATGTATCACGAGGGTAATCGAGTACTTCAGAGAAAGTTTGGCTCAACAGACCTTGCGGACAGGCTCCTGCAGGTGACTCATCACACGACCTTTAACAAGCACGATCAAAGCTTTATTGAATCTGCCGCCTTTTTCTTTTTAGCAACCGCCGACAGCTCAGGTCAACCTGACTGCTCCTTCAAAGGCGGGGCTGTTGGTTTTGTCCGCGTCACATCATCCAACGAACTTATCTTTCCGGACTATGATGGTAACGGTATGTTCAAGAGTCTCGGCAACATCACAGCTAACCCACAGGTCGGATTATTGTTCATCACCATGGAGGCCAGGCCAAAGCGGCTACGTGTCAATGGTCGTGCCGAAGTAATACTGGAGAGCCCGCTGATGCCGGAATTCAGCGGGGCACAACTGCTGGTAAAAGTCACAGCAGAGCACATCTTTCCAAACTGTCCTCGCTATATTCCGAACATCGAAGCGGGACAGCCTTCTGAATACATACCACAAGCAAATCAAGCACCCTTAGAACCCGAGTGGAAATCCTTCGATATATTTAAGGATGCTGTGCCTCCAAGACACAAGTAAACGGTCTTGATTGGGAGAGGTACCCTCGTACACCCAGACATTGATTATCATTCAAACCAGAAAGCCATCGCGGTTATCGAAACCGAATGGCTTTGTCACAGTGCCCTCAGAAATTAGCCTCGCACTATCCGTCCTAGATACGGCTTTTTTCGCAAAACAAAACCGAAATTTCTAGAAAGTGTAGAATAATGTGACTGCACGTCGCTCAGCCGACGTGTTTACTTTATCGGAGCCATTATGACCATTCGTGTTGCACTCAATCACAACACACACTACACCTTTGACCGTCAGGTCAATTTGTCAACCCATGTTGTTCGACTTCGCCCGGCCGCCCATAGCCGAACTCATATCCACAGCTATAGCCTCAAAGTTACTCCAGAGGCGCACTTCATTAACTGGCAGCAGGATGCTTTTGGTAATTACCTGGCGCGGCTGGTCTTTCCTGAGAAAACCGACAAATTTTCTATAGAAGTGGAAGTCATCGCCGACATGACTGTCATTAACCCTTTCGACTTCTTTCTTGAGGATTACGCCGAGGAATTCCCTTTTTATTATGAAAAGCAGCTCAAAAAAGAGCTCGCGCCCTATCTGACGAAAGACAAGCACGGCAAGTTGTTCGCCAATGCGGTAAAGGCTGCGCCTAAGAAAAAGCAGCATACGATCGACTTTCTGGTGGCTGTGAATCAAATTGTTCAGGAAAAGATCGCTTACAGCGTCCGCATGGAGCCAGGCGTCCAGACGCCCGAGGACACCCTTAAACTTGCGATTGGTTCTTGTCGAGACAGTGCCTGGCTGCTCGTACAAATGCTCAGGCACTTGGGCCTTGCGGCCCGATTTACCTCAGGATATCTAGTCCAGCTCACTTCCGACGAAAAATCGCTTGATGGCCCTAGCGGTCCAGAAGCTGATTTCACTGACCTGCACGCCTGGTGTGAAGTGTACTTACCTGGTGCCGGTTGGGTCGGCATGGATCCAACTTCCGGGTTATTTGCCGGCGAAGGACATATCCCCCTAGCCTGCACGCCAGACCCTAGTTCTGCTGCCCCCATCGAAGGCGCGACAGACCCGTGCGAGGTCACCTTCGAGTTTAGCAACACTGTTAGCCGATACCACGAGGATCCCCGGGTCACTAAACCTTACACCGATGATGAATGGCTTAATATCATTGCCCTTGGAGACCAGGTCGACGAGGTCCTTAAAACCAACGATGTCAGACTTACGATGGGTGGGGAGCCAACATTTGTCTCCATCGATGACATGGAGTCTGATCAGTGGAATACCGGTGCATTAGGCGCCGATAAACTCAGTCTATCGAAAACGTTACTGCTAAAACTTCGCGATCATTTCGCTCCAGAAGGGCTTTTGCATTATGGCCAGGGCAAGTGGTATCCAGGAGAAGAAGTCCCTCGCTGGGCTCTGGGTGTTTTCTGGCGCAAGGATGCTGAGCCGATGTGGCGTCATCCAGATTTGCTTGCTCGCATCGACAAGGACTATGGGCACGACATAAAGACGGCCAAAGCATTTGCTTCACTATTGACTAAGGCGTTGGAGCTTCCTGAGAAGTACCTCCAACCAGCCTATGAAGATGCGCTCTACTATCTGCTTCAAGAACAGCAATTGCCGGCTGACTTTGAACTTAGCCTTGCAAACGCGAAAAACGATTTGGAGCGCAAGCGATTAGCAAGACTGTTGGATAAGGGAATGTCGGAGATCACAGGCTTCTGCCTGCCTTTGCGGTGGAACGACGAGTTCGATCATTGGCAATCATGCGAGTGGTTGTTTCGACGAGGTAGACTGACTCTTATCCCCGGGGACTCTCCGATGGGACTGCGCTTACCCCTGGCTGAACTCGGTGCGGAAACCGAAGATGACTATCCAACGGAACGGGATCCATTTGAGCCCCGAGAACAGCTGCAGCAACGACGAGACATTGAGGTTCATTATTCCCAGCGCGTTTTACCGACGACGAAGCGTCCGAAAGCTACAAAAGTATCGTCTGCAGGAAAGTTAGTTCGTACCAGCCTATGCATTGAAACCCGAGACGGCAAGGTTCATGTATTTGTACCACCCATCACTCACCTCGAAGAATACGTTAGTCTGATAACTGCGGTGGAAAGTGTTGCGGTCGCCTTAGAAACGCCGGTCATCATCGAGGGCTATGAGCCACCTAAAGATCCTCGCATGCAGAAGCTTCTGATTACTCCGGATCCCGGTGTTATCGAGGTCAATGTTCATCCAGTCACTAGCTGGCGCGAACAGATTGCCAACACCACTGAACTCTACAAGTCCGCAAGAGAATCAAGACTCGCCAGTGAAAAGTTTATGCAGGATGGTCGTCACACTGGCACCGGCGGTGGCAACCACATTACTCTTGGGGGTCCAACACCGGCTGATAGCCCAATCCTGCGTCGCCCTGATATTCTGCGCAGCTTTGTCACCTATTGGCAGCATCACCCTAGCTTGTCATATCTATTTTCATCCGCCTTTGTAGGACCTACCAGCCAAGCGCCACGGGTAGATGAAGGGCGGGACGAGTTGCTCTACGAGCTTGAAATCGCTTTTGATCAAATGCCCGACGGCATCACTGATAAACCCTGGGTGGTCGACAGAATCATGCGTAACCTGCTGATCGACATTACCGGTAATACTCACCGGGCTGAATTTTGTATCGACAAACTCTACTCCCCCGCAAGTGCAACTGGCCGTTTGGGTATTCTAGAATTCCGCGGTTTTGAGATGCCGCCCCATAGTCGAATGGCGCTTTTGCAAGCTCTATTGATCCGCTCTCTGGTGGCAAGATTCTGGCAAGAACCTTACAAAAAACCTCTGGTTCGCTGGGGCACACAGCTCCATGACAAATTTATGCTGCCACATTACGTATGGCAGGACGTGAAGGAAGTTGTCAGCGACCTTCAAGATCATGGATTTCCCTTTGAACTCGACTGGCTGCTGCCCTTTCAAGAGTTTCGTTTTCCTCACTACGGTCGAGTAATGATAGACGTTATCGAGCTTGAACTCCGCTGGGCAATCGAACCCTGGCACGTCCTGGGTGAAGAAATCGGTAGCTTTGGCACCGCCCGTTATGTCGACTCTTCTATGGAGCGTCTCCAGGTTCGAGTTACCGGCATGACTGAGGGGCGCCATCTTCTGGTTTGCAACGGACGTCGGGTACCACTGGTATCAACGGGTAAACAAGGTGCGCATGTCGCGGGGGTTCGCTATCGAGCCTGGGCACCGCCTTCAGCACTGCATCCAACAATAGGTGTTCAGACACCATTGCATTTTGACTTGATCGATACCTGGAACGGTCGCTCCATTGGTGGATGCTCCTACCACGTGTCTCATCCCGGCGGACGTAGTTACGACAACTTCCCAATAAACGCCTTTGAAGCTGAGACCAGGCGAATATCCCGATTCTCGGACACCGAGCATTCTCAGGGAACCTACTCTTCACGACCCAATAGTGAGGCACTTAGGGAGTTTTTCGAAACACCGCCGCGGCCAATGAGTCCTCCGCCCGAAGAGTCACCGGACGAATATCCAAATACCCTGGATCTTCGCCGTGACCGTAAACAGTAGTTTTTCGGTACACCCAAAGACGGTAAGCTGATTACGCCTGCTCAAACAGCAGCGTCCCAATAAAAGCAGCAAGGGAACCGTCGTGAAATACATTTTATCCTTTCTCATGAGCGTGATCACTTGTGGTCTTTACGCCCAGGACAAAATCGATTACCCAACAGAACAATGGCAAAGAGTCAAAGCTGCAGAGGTTGGCTGGAATGATGTGTTATTGGCCGAGGCACTTGCTTACGCGAAAGATCAGAATTCTAGCAGTGTGGTCATTGTCCATGGCGGCAAGATTATGGCGGAGGGGCACTGGCCTGTTTCAGGCTCTTCAATTTACAAGTCTCTCACGGATGACAATAATGCCGAGGGTCAAATCATTGAAGATGTCGCCTCCATGCAAAAAAGCCTGGTGGCGATCCTAGTTGTCATCGCAAAAACCAAAGGTCTACTCGACCTTGAGGCATCGGTCAGTGACTACCTGGGTGAGGGTTGGTCAGAGGTCAAGCCTAACCAAGAGAAGGCCATTACGCTCCATCATTTACTATCGATGACCAGTGGACTTGAGCCGAACCTCAGCTTTAATGCACCAGCAGGAAGTCGTTGGCAGTACAACACCAACGCCTATAGCAAACTCGGTCCAGTCCTGCAAAAGGTGACTGGCCTATCCATTGGCGAGCTCACCAGCCAGTGGCTGACGAGTAAAATTGGTATGTCTGATAGCGGCTGGGAACATCGTTCCTGGGTTCTACCGGGGATGGACGCTAACAAATATGGGTTTCTCACCTCCGCACGGGATATGGCCCGGCTTGGCCTGCTGATGCTCTCGAATGGTTCCTGGGCCGGCAAGTCAATTATCCCGTCGTCAGATCTAATTCAGACTCACCAATCTTCACAGGCGTTAAATCCTGCCTACGGCAACCTCTGGTGGCTAAACGGCCAACCTACACTGCGAGATGGCAAACTGACCACGGCTGGTCTTGTGCCCAGTGCGCCCACAGATTTGTACGCCGCCCTCGGCAGTCTGGGTAGAAAACTGTACGTTGTACCAAGCTTAAACCTGATTGTCACTCGTCTGGGTGACGCCCCAGAAGAAGCTTCCGATAAGGTTTTCGACAATGTTTTCGACAATGTTTTCGACAATGTTTTCTGGCAAAAATTGATGGCAGCCTCTCCAAAAGGAGCCTTGTGCGGTCAGTGTGATGGTGCGATCGCCGATCAACTGAGTAATGTTAAATCAGCCGACGGACACTACATCTCCTGGATAGAACACATTATTGATGACCCGGTCCTTGGCATTGCGGATTTAAGCGGCAGCGACGGATTGTCTATGGCGGACTTGGATCAAGATGGCTATGAAGACATCGTGTCCGTCCATGAGTCTGACACTGTTTATGATGGCAAACCTATTGGGCACGTTCGTATTGCCTGGGGAAGTCAAAATCCACAGCTGTGGGATCTCAGCACACTAGCAACTGGCACTGAGGCCGCGGCAGCAGAAGATGTTGCTCTCGCTGACGTCAACGGCGATGGGTTTATTGATGTTGTCGTCGCCTGCGAGCTGGCCCATCTCATTTACTTTCAGAACCCAGGAAAAGATAGTCGCACAGCGCCTTGGGAAAGAACCATTTTGAATGTAAGCAAAAATCGCGGCTCTTACATTCGCACCTTTCTGGCAGATTTTGACGGCGATGGCAGACCCGAGGTTGCTGCTGCTAACAAGGGAGAACAGAACCCCGAAATCAAGGACGCACCTTTAAACAACATCTCCCTGTATCTTCCACCGGCTGATCCACTAAAGGGTAATGAGTGGACAGAACAAGTACTCGGCCGAGTCAAGATACCGATCAACTCGGAACCCGTCGACCTAGATGGTGACGGTGACCTTGATATCGTCGGTGGCTCGCGGGCCGAGGCAAGGATCCTTTGGTTTGAGAACCAGGGCGGCCTCAAATTTCTAGAACATTCGATCAATGTACCCGACGCACCAAAAGAATTGGCCATTACCGGTTTTAATATGGATTACGCCGATTTGGATGGCGACGGACGAGTCGATATTGTATCGACCGCCTGGCCAGGCGTGATCACGTTATTACGCCAGCCAGCCAACAAAGACGGCGAATGGAAATTCAGTGAAATTGGCCACGCAGCGCCTGACCAACTGGTGAGCGTAAGACTTGCAGATATTGATAGTGATGGCGATTTCGACGTCTTTGTTGGCGCCTATAGCCGTGGACCCCGCGACATAGATGGGCCGTTAGTCTCGGCCAACAATCCCATTGGTAGAATTGCATGGTTTGAAAACCCTGGCGCTGGTGTACTCGAGAATTGGCCAAGACATGACATATCCCGCCGCAAACGAGGCATGTTTGATAAATGGCTATTTAGAGATTTGGATGGTGACGGTGACCTTGATGTCCTCGGTACCCGGGGAAATAGCGAACCTTATGACGGCGTATTTTGGTTAGAGCAGATACGAACCACAGAACCTGCCAAGGTATTCTCCAAAGCCCGACCGATGGATAGCCTACAGATGAGTTTACCTAGCGGCCAATCCCTTCAATAAGCTTTCTGATTTTTTCGATCGGGAGTTTGGCAGAGCGGTCAAAATAAAGGACACCATTGATTTCTTGTTGTACATCGGTCAATTGAGTCCAGACGAAACCCGATAGCTTATTCGCTTTCGAAACTGTGTCGGCGACTGTTTGAAATCTCGCTTCAAACTCTTCTAAAGTCTTAGGGAAATCTCCATAGGAAAACGCATCACCGGCCAACACGCCCCTGGTAAAACCCACTCCGCCGCATTCGGTTAACAGGATCGGCAGTCCCTCCACACTCGCTCCGGGTAGCGCACCAACCTTATCGCCTGAATTCAATGACGCCTGTGGGTTCTCGATCACTCGGTCCAACCGCTCAGCTAAGGTCAGGGACTCTCCCTCATAAATGTGTAAAGTCCACAAGTCGCCGCTAGAGTATTCCCAGCCGTCGTTACCTACGACCCAACGAGATTGATCAACGGCGCGGGTCAGATTAACGATACTGTCGGCGAATGCTCGCTGCTCCGGACGTGACCTCTGGTTCCAGATGCCCCAACTTTCATTGAACGGTACCCAAGCAATGATACTGGGGTGCTGTCGATCACGACGAAGTATTTCTAGCCACTCTTGGGTTAGCGACATGACGAGTTCGTTAGAGAACACTCGACCCGACGGCATTTCTTCCCAAACCAGCAAACCTAATTGATCTGCCCAATAAAGGTAGCGTGGGTCTTCAATTTTTTGATGTTTCCTGGCGCAGTTAAATCCCAGATCCAATGTGAGTTGGACGTCACGACGAATCGCCTCATCATCCAGAGGCGTATACCAGCCGCCAGGGAAGTAACCCTGATCAAGCACGCCGCGGATATAGAGCGGTTCATTGTTAAGGTACAAACCACCACCTGCCGCTTTTATCTGTCGCAACCCAACATAACTTCTGGCTTCGTCGACGCTGCCATCGACGCCAGTCAGGATCAATTGCAATTCGTATAGTGTTGGCGACTGCGGTGACCACAGCTGAGGCTGATCAATGTTGAGCAGCAACTTCGCTTCGGCGCGGTGTTCAAATTCTTTGTGGCCCGAAGCTACCATGACACCGCCTCGTTTCAGCACCACCTTGAGTTCACAATCAGTTTGTTGATTCGCCTCGATGCATATCTGCAGGCAGCCTGTCGCTAGATCAAACTCACTATGGAGCGCTTCAATATGTGTAGGTGCAACCGGTTCAAGCCATACGGTCTGCCAAATGCCTGTGACCGTGTCATAGTCGATAGGCCATTTGGTGGTGCCCGCTTGTTTGCCTCGAGGTTGAGTCCAGGAAATATCATCGGCGACACGAATGGTAAGAAGATTACTCCCTTCAACAAGGGCATGGGTAATATCCAAATTAATGGGCGCATAGCCACCACGATGCTGGCCCACTTCATATCCATTCACAAACACTCGTGCCCAGTGGTCACAGGCGCCTATGTGCAGCAAGGTTTGCCGCTGCCAGTCCGCTGGAATCTCAAAGGAACGCTCGTACCAATGAACAGGCCCAGGGGTTAGGTTGTGTACCTCAGATGCTTCCGATTCTATTGGGTATGGCACCAGAATCCGAGCCGCATAATCGCGGCCCAAATACCAATGTTCGGCGAGTCCAACGTTTGAAGGATCAGCCTCGTAATGCCAGTAACCATTTAGATTCAACCACTGATCGCGGGTCAGTATGGGCCGTGGATATTCTGGCCTTGGTAAGTTCATTCATTAATCCTAAACTGCTGCTGCACCTCGACTTCAGCCCGATGCAGGTGTCATCAACGCGTTTTATGCCACATCCACAAACCACTCATCACCATCAACACTAATAGTATCGCGACAAGATCAGTAAAGAGCTTTCCTGGCAGCCCAATAACGACGCCACTATGAACATCAAGGATAAATTGTTGCCAGGTTACAGATTCACCCAGCAGGTAATCCATCGGTACCGGCCTCCAATCAGTTTCGCTTACATGTCCGTCGAATGCCACTCGAGACAGCTTCAACGACACTAGATCAAGAGACAGCCACTGTGAATCTGCAAGAACCAAAAACTCCGGCCCGGTGCTGTGAATCTCTGTGATATTGGATGGCAAGCCCAGCGCGCCATCGACCCTTTCAATCAACTCGAAGCCTGGCGAGAGGAGAATCAGCTCTCCATCACACAGCGCAACTTCCTGATCGTCCAATGATGCCCAGTCTTGCAATCTCGTGCAGCGACTAATCGTTGTCCTGTCGACGAGCAGATTTCCGCCCAAACTATAGAAAAAATGGTTCGAGCTCTGTATTCCGAGCACCTCGGTGGAACCGAGGTAGAGCCTCGCAATCCAACCAGGAACATAGTTTTCATCGAGGCCAATCTCATCAGAGTGATTCAACGCAATACCTGTCATCGCTAGCAGACACAGGAACAACGCAAGCGTAACGCCAACTCGCCGGTGCAGTTTCTGGGAAAAAGTTAACTGCCTGGTCAAAGCCATTTAGGGACTCACTATTTGTTTATGCAGAAAGAGAGCAAACCGACTGACATTTGAAACAGCCCGCACACTTAAGGTTGCGCCTGAGATACCGTTAATTCGCTCACTTAATCGATCATTGGATCGCAAAAATAGTCCATTAAACTGACTAGTAAAGAATGGATGCCGCACTTCTCCACCCCGGGATTCTCGATAAGAGAGAATTTTAACATCCTGAATCTTGTTATTGGCAATGACGACACCAATCGTGATGGGCTCTTCCTTGCCAATCTCATCAAGCACCCAGGCTGTCCGATCGCCTGCTATCCAGTAACGTAATCGCAAAGATCGATAAGAATGACCCAGCAGTTTTTTTGCTGCCTGCTGGTGAGGTTCTTTGAGCCAAAGATTCTGCGCCATCGGATCCGCCTCAAAACTGCTGGCAACAAATTCCTCTGCCGTAAGGTAAACCACCGCACCAGCTAAAGGCGCGTGAAGAAGACCCAGAAACAACAAAACAGTTGAGCCAACAAGACTCAACTGTTTTGTTGTAACTTTACTTGTAACGGGCTTAGAAGCTATAGCCTACTCCCAGATTAAACCCGTCAATGTCGGTGCCATTATCATTATCCTGACGTTGGTAATCTGCTTTGACTACGACGTTGTCATGCAACCAGTAGTTAACCCCAAAATCAAACTGCTTACGCTCATCACTGGCGCTGCTGCGACCCGCTGTCAAATCATAACCACCATAGCGCGCGAAGAGCCCCAGACCATTTTCAAACGTATAGGATGGTTCAAGGTACCAGCCTGTTTGTTCGTCGCTGCCTGGATTCAACAATTCAATTTCATCATCCAAAGACCAGGACGCATAAAGCGCCCGCATTTCAAATCCGCCGCGCTGATAGCTGAGGTTGGTTTCAAACAGCAAGCCACTAATTTCACCAGTCCCAACGACGTTCGCTTCACCTTGAGTCAGATCAGTCTGGTACTGCAGAGAGGTATTCCATTGCAGGCCGGGGTAAGCGGAATATCGTAGCCGAGCTGTATACGCCAAACTATCAGCATTTGCCTCGGCAACCTTCTGACGAGCAGATCGAATACTGGATCGTTTGCTTGCTTTGGTGTTGTCGGTGTCGAGGTTTAACCCTGAATGCATCGCCACGTCATAACCCCAGCCCGGCGCAATTTCACCGCTTAAGCTAATGCCTGCTTCCCACCAGGTGGACGGCAGAATATTCTTTTCAACGTTATTTCGCTCAACACCAAAAAAAGTATCAGGCTCGTGGGTTTCATTAAGTAACCCAACTGGCAGTAAAAACAAGCCGAGCTTGGCGTTGTGATTGTCAGCATAGCCCCATTGAATAAAGGCCTGTTCAACTTCCACCTCCCCAGGTTTGCCTTCACCAGCCAACGAATGTTCAACCTCCAGTTCTGAATGGAAAGCTAATGTATCTGAGAATTGGTGAGAGAAAAGCATGACAAATCGGTGAAAGTCGATCTCGTCACCATTATCCAGATCGTTGTAATGAAGCTCGCCGTAGCCACCGATAGTTGTACCGCTATCCGACTCGGTGAAGCTGGCAGAACTGACAGCAGCGACGGTGTTTTCGATCGCGATCTCTGCCTGCTGCAACTTGGTTGATTCCTGAGTGAGCTGAGTTTGGGTTGCTTCCAGTTGATTTTGACTGGTGGCTAAGCTGGCTTCGAGCTGCTCAATTCTGGCCTGTTGTTGTTGAACAACCTTCCAGATCTGATCGAGATCTGGCGTGTCTGCTTTAGCGCCGACCATCATCACGCTGCAAAATATCAGGGCGATGAGTTGTGGGAATCGTAAATACTTCATGGGACCTCTGGTGCGTTGGGTGAAGAGAGAAATAGTACAGAGACATTTGTCTAATTAAAAATCATTGTCATTCGGATAGCGATTTGCGAATCAGCTGCCGGGTTCCCAGCATGGGTTCTATCTGTATCAAACCGTCTCTGCGCGCTAGCCTCGCTCGAAAGCCTTTCTGACCATATTGCGCAGCTCGATGCCTTTGAAAGGTTTCTTTAGCAACGACCCGGGAAGATCGTCACCACCCACAATCTCCGGCGAATAACCCGAGATGAAAAACAGTGGGACTCCCGGCTGGAGTTGACGAATCTCTTTGGCAGCATTTTGCCCATCCATCACAGGCATCACGACATCGAGGATGACAAGACAAATATCATTCTGGTTTTCTCGGAACTTCCTTACTGCCTCATCGCCGTTTTGAGCCTCCAATGTCTTGTATCCCGCTTGCTGCAACTGCCGACAGGCGAGCAACCTCACCTCTTTACTATCGTCAGCCACCAGGATCACGCCGCCGGTATCGCTTTTCTGTTCTCCTCGCCCCTTAGAGCCCCCCGTAATTTCAGTCACTGCATCTGCCGGGAGTGCCGGCAGGTAAATACAAAAATTTGCACCGGTGCCCGGGCCAGAAGTCGCTGTGATCACGCCATTGTGCTGCTCTACGATCCTGTAACAGTTCGCCAGACCAAGACCCGTACCGTCCCCAGGTTTCTTGGTCGTGTAGAAGGGATCAAAAATCCGAGCTAATTCCTCGCTGTTCATTCCCTCGCCATCATCTCTGACCTCAAGACAAGCGTAGGGACCTGGTAGCAGCCCTGGTCGCAATCTGCAGAAAGCAGCATCAAGCTCTACCGCCTCGAGGGTGAGGTCGATTTGACCCTCGGTTTCGATGGCATCCCGAGCGTTAAAGCAAAGGTTTAGCACCACCTGCTCGATCTGGGCTGGATCAGCTCGAACCATCAACCTTGAGGCCGAAGAATGAAAATTCAATCTAATAGCCTCCGGAATCGTTCTACCCAGCAAACCCAATAAATCATCCATCAATGCATTGAGGTAGACCACCTGCAGCTGCGGCATCTGTTGCTGTGATAAGCCAGACAATTTTTTCGTTAGCTGCATGGCGCTCTCCACAGCGCTGCGAACTTTAACCAGTAACGCAGCAGGATCCTCAACGCGGTCCGGCCGATCAATAAGAAACTCAAGATTACCGAGCATTACCTGTAAAAGATTATTGAAGTCATGGGTTACACCACCCGCCATCTCGCCGATGGCTTTCATTTTATCGGTATGGGCTATTCGTTCTTCAAGAGCTTTAACGTCAGTGACGTCTCGCCCTACAGCCGTGATAGCCTCAAGTTTACCGTTGCGACCCAAAACACCCTGATTGGACCATGCCAAACAGCGCCAGCCAGACTTGGTCATCGCTCTTTGCTCGTGATAGCTGCGGTGGGGCGGGTTGACTAGGCTCGCAAGAGAGGTCTCCGTCTGAGTCCGATCATCCTCATGAACAAGCGGCATAAATTTTTGATTGAGCAATTGCGTCTCTGACTTGCCAAAGATTTCACAATAGCTCGGGCTGATATAGAGGAACTCACCCTCCATGTTCAACTTAACCACCATGTCGCTCTGATTCTCGACCAGAAGCCGATAGACCTCCTGACTATCACGCAAGGACTGTTGCTGCTTCAATAGCCTAAGAACAACAACGTGCATAGACAAAACCAGGGCAAGTCCGATCAAAAATAAAATATCCATCACAGAATTGCGTTGCGTCGCGAGCAAGGGTTCATCTGGTGCAAAAATCAAGATCCAGTTTTTGCCTGCGATATCGATCGTCATCGTCAATTGTTGTGGCCAGGGTCGCGGCGAAGCCGACTGCGCGTAAACCGGCGTTCCATTTATTTCTGTCACCGCAAAGCGGAAATCACCTTCTAGATTTTCTTCTGACAGGCAGGTTTCCATCAGATCGACGGTACGAAACACGCCATTCACGTAACCCAACGCTCGACCATCAGCACTGACAATTTTTTTGTAAAGAGCAAACCCCGTTCCAGCTTGACGCAGTTCAATGATCTCGGCCCGAACGATTTCGGTAGTTGACTCTGCTTCCAGTAGGCTCGCGCGGACCGAGGCATTCTTGTTCAGAGTTAGGTCTTCTCCCAGGGCACTAAGATTGGGTCCAACCGGGTAAACCTGTCGAATCGTCCAATTCGTATCGATAAAATTTAATGCCTGAATACCCGGCAAAAGGGGATATAGAACAGATGCTTTATCGCTCCAAGTGTCTTCAATTTGACTAATCGACTGCCATCCCAAAGACGCTAGCCGGTCCACCAGATTGACTCTTGACTGAACGCAGGCGGATAGGTGCAACCGAACCTGCTCAGCGGTGACCTGTCTCTCACCTCGATATTCATCAAACTCTGCTTGATTGCTGGCCTTATAGAGCAGTGCCAGCAGGACCAGCGATGCGATGAGGACCAAGGTGGAGAATAGATTGTAATAACGAATCATGAATGCGTGTCATTTGCGGAAGGCGAAGGTGGCAGCGGATCTTGGCAGAACCGCGCAAGGGTATCCGACTCCAATAGCCTAGTCTACATGGTTCCCTAGCATCCAGAATTTCGCCATCAAAATGACATTTAGGTGCGAAGCGCTAGGCGGCGATAGATCCTACCAGCGGACAACCATCAATGGTGATGCGATGCATTTCTCTGCGCATACCCTGGTAGTCATTTTGTACAAAGTGCCATGTCCTCAGAAACGTTTTCGGATGCAGGATTGCCCGGAGAATTTCACACCGGCGCAGCAGTCGCGTTCCGGCAGCTTAGCGAGTACAAAGACGTAGCAACTCCGCCGGCACTGACTGAACTGACTGAACTGATCACCAGCCCACCCACAAATCAAAGGTGCCTCGCCCTCTATATATAGAGACCCGCTCTTACGGTCCCGGCTAAGGTAAAAAACACAGGAAGGGTGCGATTTGGAGCATGAATCGACGGATGTGTATCTTTTTCCGACAAAAGTTCATTTTTTGTTCAATTTCTCTCAAATATTTGTTAAAAAGCCCCTAGGTTACAGATAAACCTTCAATTCGCGTGACTTCCATGTGGTATCTAGCGCTGTTATACCGCGAGAATGTGAACGCAAAAAAATAATATTCAGGAGCAAACATGAAAAAGCACCCTAGCAAGCGCAATTTCGCCTGCACAGTCGCTGTAATCGCTACCGCGTTTGCAGGTATAACCGCTACCATGCCCGCCTTCGCTGAGGAAAGTGGAGCCAGCGAAATCGAAGAGGTCGTCGTCATTGGTTCTCGTCGTGCAGGCCGATCATCAGCCGACTCTCCAGCACCAGTAGATGTCATTGCCGGTGAAGAGTTTACGCGTAACGCAGGAACCGACGTACAAGACCTGTTGCGCGCGGCAGTACCATCTTACAACGTCAATGCTCAGCCAATCAGCGACGCAGCGACCATCTCTCGCCCCGCTAACTTGCGTGGCCTATCTCCAGACAATACGCTGGTCCTAGTGAATGGCAAACGCCGTCACCGTGGCTCTGTTATCAGTTTCTTGGGCGGCGGTATCTCTGACGGTGCCCAGGGCGTCGATGTTGCAACTTTTCCATCACTTGCACTTAAGCGCGTTGAAGTCCTAAGGGACGGCGCATCTTCTCAATATGGTTCAGATGCGATTGCAGGTGTTATTAACTTTGTATTGCGTGACGATTCTGAAGGCGGGTTTCTCGAAGTATCGAGTGGCTCGACCTACGAAGGCGACGGTGACAACTACCGCGTTGCAGGCAACATTGGCTTGCCGCTTGGTGATAGCGGTTTCGTCAACATCACTGCTGAATACGGTGAAGTCGACGGTACCGTTCGAAGCGTTGTTCGCGGCGATGTACTGGCTCTAATTGCAGCCGGCAACACCGCTGCAGCAGACTTTAAAACCATTAACACCTTCACTGGCGACGTCCCACAGTACTGGGGTCAGCCCGACGTTGAAGATGACATTAAGGTCTTCATCAATGCCGGTTTCGAGATCAATGATCAAGTCGAAATTTACGCCTTTGGTAACATTGCCGAGCGCGAAGTGACCGGCGGTTTCTTTTATCGCAACCCAACAAACCGTGGCGGTGTCTACAGAGGTCCTCTAGTCGACGCAATTACTGGCGCATCTGATGCAGCTGGGGTGGCCTCTGTTTTAGTCGGCGACCTTGACGGTCTAGGTGTTGGCGGGGCTTGCCCAGCAGGTATTCCGCTTACTGGCACAGCAGGTCTAATACCTGATGCAACAGTTCTGGCGCAAGTGACTGCTGATGCAAACTGCTTTTCATTCGTTGAGACCATTCCTGGCGGGTTCGTTCCACGCTTTGGTGGCAAAAACGAAGATCAAAGTATTGCTATCGGCGTTCGTGGTTTGCTAAACAATGGATTGAGTTACGATTTGAGCGCCTACACCGGTTCAAACGAAACTAGATTCGCAATTGACAATACAGTTAATGCATCTTTGGGCCCCAATACGCCTCGCAGCTTTACGCCAGGCGGCCAAGAACAAACTGAAACAGTTTTAAACGCAGACTTCTCTTACCCAATTGAAGTGGGTCTAGCCTCTGATCTAAACATTGCCTTCGGCTTTGAAAACCGCAAAGAAGAGTTTGACCTATTTGCAGGGGATGCAGCGTCTTTCGCGCTGGGACCACTGGCAAATCAGGGTTTCTCTTCTAGCTCTAATGGCTTTGGTGGATTTCCAAACAGCACATCCAGCGAGCAAAAAAGCTGGGCGACCTATGCTGAACTTGAAGCTGACGTGACCGAAGAGCTCACCCTTCAGGGCGCACTGCGCTACGAAGACTACGATGACTTTGGTGACACAACTGACTTCAAGATCGCCGGTATTTACCGCGTCAACGAAGGTTTCAAAATCCGTGGTGCAATATCAACTGGATTCCACGCCCCTACGGCTGGCCAGGCGAACATCACCAATGTCACGACTCAAAACCTCAATGGCGTATTGGTTGACCAAGGTACATTACCTTTGAGCTCTACAGCTGGACAGTTAGCTTCTGACTTCATTGCAAGCCAGGGCAACGGTCGCCCAACTCTTGGGCCAGAAGATGCTGAAAACATCTCACTGGGTGTTGCTTTCAACTTAGGTGATTCTGAGTGGACAGTTGACGTCTACAACATCGAAGTAGAAGATCGAGTCGCTCTTGGCGCCAACATCGACTTCCTAGATGCTCTGAATTTTGCTGGTGGTGGCACTACCTTTACCAGTGTTTCTGCTGCTCTTACAGGGCTTGATGCATCCGGTGTCATCAATCGTCAGCAGTTCCTTGGACTAGATGATTTGGCTCAGTTCCGCTTCTTTGCTAATAGCTTCGACACTCGAACCAGAGGTATCGACGTGGTTGGTCGAATGAGCTTCGCTGCATGGGAAGGAGAGTCCAGTCTGACTCTAGCAATGAATTACAACACCACTAAGGTCACTAGCCGCGGTATTGTGAACCCCATCAGCGCCGGACGTGAACAAGCCCTGGAAGATCTACTACCTAGAGTCAAGGGCAACCTGGCTTGGACGCATGCCCAAGGTCCACTACGTGGCATGGTACGTTTGACCTACTACGGCGAGTGGGACGACACAGGCAATGGTGTTAATGACGTCGGTGCTGAAGTACTCGTTGACGTTGAAGCAGCCTATACGATGGACAACGGTTTGGAATTCATTGGCGGTGTAAGCAACTTGTTTGACACCTTCAATGATACAAACCCAGGCAAACTCGGCTCGGGTCAGGAATTCTCAGAAGCTGGTCCTTTCGGTACGAACGGTGGCCAATGGTACCTAAAAGCCAAGTACTCTTTCGATTAACATCGCTAGTGTTACTTAATAGTACGTTGCTCAACCAGCACTAACGGTTAAGCAAATGAGAGAAGCCTCGCCGATGCGGGGCTTTTTTTTGCCCGGCGTCTGCGTAAAGTGTCCGAGCAGCCGGCGAACCGATAAATCCGTGAGGGGCTAGTCCAAGAGCGTTACTCTGGTTTACTCTGGCACTTTACTCTGACCCCAAAACTCCTATTGCAATGGCCCCGGCTGTTGAAGACCTAGAAGTTGGGTTCTAACAAGGTGAGGCAATACGCAGCCTTCAGCTACCTGACTAGTGGCTCTGCCACTCGCCGTTGCGCACGGCGTTATGTTCTTCTAACGATTCGAAATTTGGATTACATGCGGGGAATTGACCGAACAAGAACGAGGACAGTTCCTTTTCTGGTTTTATAGCTATTTTCGTATTCTTGAACAAGGCTACCATCACTATTTAGCAAAAAACTTCAGTTCTTCCATATGGGAGGGGCATGCTCGTCATACGCATACTCTATTCAGCACATCTGGTGTAATACAATACTGGGACATGCGCAGAGAGGTGTTCTCCCCAGAGTTCAGGAACTATATTGACCATCTGGCCACTCAGGAAACATCAATTCTATCGAGCGACTTAGCCGCAAAGAAATTGGGCAATGTTGAGTAATGTACGGGACCTGTCTTTTTGAGCGGTGCACATAACATGAAGGTTAAGTCAGACGAGAACTCATCGCCATTGATGCTTGTAAGATGTCGGGCAATGCCGCCAACGGACGGATTATTTAGGCTTCGCAAGTGAAGAAAACAGCCAATATGACAAGCTCTATAATCACATAGCGGCAATACAAATTTGCTCAGCCAACCTTGCCACAAACAACTCCATTCGCAATCGCCGAATCACCATCCTGATTTAGCACACGATAAAACACTTGAAGTTCATCATCCTTCTTAAATGAACCAAAGCACTCAACCTTGATGGTGGTATCCATCAGCACCATGGCTCTGAGTTGGCCGCAAAGCCTGGTGATTCGCCTGGGATCACCGTCAAAGCATCGGTCAACAATCGTGGTCAGGGCATGAGCCTTGGTGGCACTGCCATGCAAAATGATATCCGGCAAGCCCGCTGCAAGGGCAACGCTGCGCTCGGTGTGGATAGGGTTATAAATGTCAGAACACTCGGTGTACTGCTGCCCTGCATGGCGGGCAATGGTGATGTCTTTGGTCCAGAGTGGCTCGGCTGGTAAGCCCGTAGCTGACGGCGCTGCGGGCGAAGGTCCGTTTCTGCGTGAACACCAAATGGCGCCGCTCGAGGGTTGGCGGGTAGGTCGGGTCTAAAGCGTGTATTCCATTGCAATGCAAAGCAGATCGCTGGATGTACACTCAGCCGATCAGCCCGCGTGTCATCGAAATAGACGTCGTTGGTATCGTTGATGGATGCAGCATAAGCCATGATTTTTCTTGCATCCAGCTTGTAGGATTTGGCGATCGTAAATCCACCGAAGTCATTGATGTCGAGTTGACCGGGTCCATCATTCATATTGGTTTGCCTTTTTCTAGTTTTGTATTCAGCGCAATAGCGATGAATGGTCACACTACTTATTACTCGGCATTGCCGCTTGATTCCTGCATGGCTTGATCTGCAACATCTAAGGCGTTGTAGCTAAAAAGTTGGTCCATGACTCGATTGCCTGCGACTCGCACGGCTCTATTGCGCAACCAGGCTTTCATCCCGGCGAGATGAAAAACCTTGGCATTACGCCGGGAGCCATTTTGAATACTCGTCGTCCGCGCTCGACGTAGATTTTCATATCTATCGAGACCTTGCTCGATACTTGCGCCGCCAAGGCACCCCGCCAGCACCGGCGCATCTTCAATTGCCATCGCGGCCCCCTGGGCCATAAACGGTAAGGTGGGATGGCAGGCATCTCCTAACAATGACACTCTGCCTTGACCCCAGCGCGACATTGGCGCCCGATCATACAGCGCCCATTTGAATAGGGAATCGCCATCCGCATGATCGATCAATTGCTGAATATCGTCGTGCCAACCGGCAAAGTCAGCCTTTAACTCCGACAATTCGCCAGGTTCGGTCCAGGACTCAACCTCCCAGCCTTGCTTCTCAACGACACATACGCAGTTCACTAGCGCACCACCTCGCACATAATAATGAACGAAGTGTTTGCCGGGACCCCACCAGGCTGAGGACATCGGTCGAATTAGCTTGTTGGGTAATCGTTCGGTTGGGACCAGGGCCCGCCAGGCAATATTGCCAGTGAAATTGGGTCTCTGCTCTCCCCAGAGTCCGCTGCGAACGTTGGAGTGAATCCCATCTGCGCCGATCAACGCAGCCCCGCTATAGATACCCTGAGTTGTTTTTACTTCGACGCCGTCCGGCGTCTGACTAAAAGTCTCCACTTGCGCGTTGGTCTTGAGCGTCACATTCGGCGAACGTTTGACGGCCTCGGACAAGACCCGCAGCAGATCGCCCCGGTGGGTATGATAATAGGGGGCGCCATACTGCTGAAGAACCGTTTCTCCCAGTACCGAATCAGCAATCACTTTGCCGCTGCGCCAATCTCTAAACTGGGTGCCCTCGGGCAGGAAGGCACATGCTCGCAATGGGGCTTCTAGGCCAAGATCATGCAGCACTCTGGAAGCATTCGGGGAAAGCTGGATACCCGCACCAATGGCAACGAGCTCCGGCGCTTGCTCGAAAATGGTGACGTCGAAACCACGCTTGGCAAGACATAACGATGCCGTTAGGCCGCCAACACCGCCGCCTGCAATCATTACCTGTCGTGGGGTCACAGGCCAATCCCTTAAAATAGGCAGTCAGCTTAAGCTTTCACCCCGAGACTGTAAAACCTGCTCATTGTTCGATAATGGCAACTGTGCTTGTTGCCTGCTGCTATGTCTCTTATCCTACGAAAAAAGCTATTCAGCGAAAGCGGAGAAAAACCATGTTTGCAATGACCCAGCTCATCAAGCGATTAGGCCAAATAGAGCCCAATATGATAGCGACTTCTATGGATGACAGGGTTCAAACCTGGTCTGAGCTGACTGACAAGGTCGCGAGATTTGCCGGGGGTTTACAAAAACTAGGCGTCACCGCCGACACCTCGGTCGCCATCCTTGCTCTGAACAGCGATCGTTATTTCGAATTTATGTTCGCCGTTCCCTGGGCGGGCGGGGTTTTTCAACCTGTTAACACCCGCCTTGCTGGCCCAGAGGTGGTGTATTGGCTCAATGACTCAGCCGCTAAGGTGTTGCTTGTCGACTCCTCATTCGCGCCTCTGGTCGACAGCATTCGATCAGAGCTGGAACATGTTGAACACTTTGTCTTTGTCGATGAAGGCGAGGTGCCTGAGTACTGTTCAAGCTATGGCGATCTAGTCTCCGCCGACGCGTTGCCTGACGCCGAGAGAACTGGCGATGACGTCGCAGGTTTGTTCTATACCGGTGGCACAACGGGCCGTTCCAAAGGGGTCATGCTGACCCATAACAATCTTGTTGTGAACGCGATGCAGGCCTCACCCTTACTCAATGCCCTGCCGGGGGATCGTATCCTTCACGTTGCACCAATGTTTCATATCGCGGACGCGGTTGTTTGCATGACGTCGGCCGTCGTCGGTGGCTCTAACTACTTTCAACCGGGTTTTGAGCCCATTAAAACAATGCAAGGTATTACCGAGCACAAGATCGAACGGATGATTATGGTGCCGACCATGATCAATATGTTTGTCAATCATCCCTCTATTCGAGATTTCGATTTGTCCAGTCTGCGCGCCGTACTTTATGGCGCATCACCTATGCCCGAGGCCGTGATTAAGAAAGCCATTGAGGAACTACCGAAGGCGAGTTTTTATCAAGCCTATGGGCAAACAGAAGCCGCCCCGGTCATCACAGTTTTGGCCGCGGACCGGCACACCTTTGAAGGCCCTCTAGCAGGAAAAATAAAAGCCGCCGGGCAGGCTATACCGGGCGTAGATTTAGCCATCTTCGATGAGGCGGGAAACCCGGTCGAAACCGGAGTCGTTGGAGAGGTTTGTACGCGAGGCCCGAATGTCATGAAGGGTTATCGCAATATGCAAGAGCAAACCGCCAAGACCATTGTTGATGGTTGGCTCCACACCGGTGATGGCGGTTACATCGACGAGGACGGCTTCCTATTTATCGTCGACCGGGTCAAGGACATGATTATCTCTGGTGGCGAAAACGTCTATTCCGCCGAAGTTGAGAATGCACTGTATCAACACGCTGCGGTAAATCAATGTGCGGTCATCGGTATCCCTGACGAAAAATGGGGTGAGCAGGTCCATGCCGTGGTTGTACCCCACGATGGCCAGTCTGTGACTGAGGATGACTTGATTGCTCACTGTAAGTCGCTAATCGCCGGTTTTAAGTGTCCTCGTTCGATATCCTTTCAGAACGAGCCATTACCTCTATCCGGTGCAGGCAAGATTCTTAAGACAGAGCTGCGAAAACCGTTTTGGCCAACGGATGGTCGAAGCGTTAATTAACGAAACTGCGTCAGCCTGAATCGGGAGTAAGATAAATGAGTATTGATCAATGGCCGAAAGCCCCAGAGTTACAACGGGCCGACATACCCCTAAAATTCGCTGACAATGAATTTCTAGGCCACCTTGTCGCACCGCCATTATCTGCAGGGCCAAGACCTCTAGTGCTCGTCATCCATAACTATCAAGGTCTGAAATTCTTTGATGTTGATGTCGCCGAGTACCTTGCGCGCCTTGGTTATGTTGGTCTTGCTGTGGATATGTACGGCACCATAGTACCCGCCACAGAACGGACCTGGCCTGACAATTCAAATCAGATTGCCGATTATCAGAAGAAGTGTTTCGAAGGCATGGTGTCCTGCGACCATGATCACGCCTATTTCCGTGATTTGATTGAGGCCTGGCGAAAAGCAGGGCTCGCCCACCCCAGCGTTAATACTGCCGTGTCTCCGAGCGCGATTGGATATTGCTTTGGCGGCGTCGCGGTACTCGAAGCAGTTAGAGGTGGTTTAGATTTCGCAGGCATTGTGTCTTTTCACGGTTTACTGCAAACCGGAGAAGATCCTAGCCCAGGCAATTTTGGTGTAAAACGCCCGCCCCTCAAACGCTGTGAAAACCAACACAACACCGATACCGTTGTTGTCATCGAAAATGGCGCGGACGATCATCTGGTTTTGCCTGAGCACAAACAAAGATTTTATGAGGAGATGAACAACGCTGGTGTGCAATGGATCTTTAACGACCATGCCGGGACGCCCCATGGGTTTGCCTTGCCGCCCACTGTCGGTCCACCCGGACACCTGCACGCAGCGACAGATCGCCGCTCGACCATGGCCATGTTGAATTTATTTCGAGAGCTCTACCCGAACGTCAAACAGAACACCGTTGCGGTGAACGGCGCAGGGACACCAATTCCTACTTAGGTTTGTTTTCCAATTTGGTTTTTTAGTTTAGTTTTTTAATTTAGTAGCGCGGAACGATAGGGTTCGGCGTCAAAACCAAAGCAGCCAAACCGTGCTTCCACATGATCGATTCTTTGTTTGGTCCAGTAATGATCGCCGGGCATTGGAAAATCCAGCAAGCTTCTTTGCAAAGGCGAGGAGCGTCCAATAATTGATTCGACATGTCCCAAATAACTTTGCCGCGCCCATCCCTCATTCCAATTACTCCAGCCACGGGCGTCTGCCCGTCGCCAGGCTAGGTTGTGGACTCGCCGCAGTTTACCCGGTGTTACCGGCGTGCCTCTGTGCCAGATATCATGCCGGTAAAACAGTATCGTGCCGGGTTTAAAACTGACGACCTGTTCACGATCGTAGAGCGCCCGTCGAAGCTTAAACGCCTCGGTATCATGTTCTTCAAACCATCGCTCCGCAGAGTGGCGATCATTTAAATAGGGTTTACCTGCCTGACCGGGCATATGAATAAACGGCGCTTGATATGCAGGATCGGCATCCCCTTCACGCGGCACATAGGCTGTTCCGCCTTTGGTCTCATTCGAGTCATCGTAATACAAAATTGCGGCCACCGCTTCTGGCCGATGCCAGTCCGGGTGCAACAATGTGTTGTTGCCATAGTCCATGTGCATGCGCTGATCCGTGTTCGCCTGAGCCGCATAGTTATCAGCTTCGACGCCAACTTTTGGCCACAGATCAGCTTGCAGCATTCGAATGTCCTCGGTACCAAGGAGTTGTTGGACGGCTTTTATTAGATGTTCATTCAGCGCCAGGTCATCGAGTGGCTCGACCCTCGTCGGGAATTCAAACTTCTTTCCAGCAGACCCGAAACCTAAATGCTGCGCATCCACCTGATCTAACGTGAAATGAGTATTCAACCAATCCAGGGCGGGTTCGATCACGTCTCTTGGCAATTGCATTGTGAACGCGCCCTGCTGTCGCCAGGTGCCAATTTGGGTTTCTGTGAGCAATGGCTTTCTCGTCATCATCCGTTTGGGTTCTCTGGATTGTATCCAACCAAATCAAAGTTGCCTAAATCTGAAATTTTGCCAATTTTACTCGCTTTGCTGGCCATAGGATTTGAACAATTCTAGGATGCGAGCCATTTCATCTTCGGACAAAAGTTTTGGCCCGCCAATTGCCAGCGTCCCCCAATAAACAGCCGCCTGCTCTTCAACTTCTTCGGCAATGATAAGCGCTTGTTTTAAGCTGGGCGCAATCGCTACCTGACCGTGATTCGCCATCAGCGTCGCATAGCGCCCATCGAGGGTTTGTATCACCACATCCGCTAGTTCGTTAGAACCGAATGTCTCATAGGGCGCAACCGGTATAATCATGCCGCCACTCAACGCGACCATATAGTGCATAGACGGAATCTCTCGGCCGGCACAGGCTAAGATCGTCGCATGTCGAGAATGACAATGAACTACCGCATTCACATCCTTGCGTTGTTCAAGCAGCCTTTGATGCATACCCCATTCACTGGATGGACGCAGACCAGCGGGATCAAACCCACCTTCTGAATCAATACGCACGATGTGTTCCGCTTGCAGCATATTCGGCGCGACACCAGTGGGCGTCACGAGCATGGCGTCACCACAGCGAGCCGAGACATTACCTGAGGTGCCTCGATTGAGACCACGAGCATCCATATCCCACATAACCTGAATAATTTGTTCACGCAGTTGATCTTCTGTTGCTTCAATCATCACACTTTCTCAAACACTGCACTCGCTACAAACTTGAACAGCTACGATAACCCAGAATGGATCATATTGGGCGGCCATTGAAAGACGCGAGCAGAGGAACCAGAAGGCACTCTAGACCATCAGAAATAGCATTATTAGAATTATCAAAGCCTATCAAGTAAGCTCGCCCGCTCCTTATTACCAGAACTTTCACTTGCCAGCACTAGCCAGCACTAGCCAGAGTCCACCATGAACACAGATAACTTCTCCTGCATCCTTTATGAGTCAACTCCGCCTTTGGCGCTGATCACCATCAATCGGCCTGAAAAGCACAACGCGATATCACTAGACACCCTGGATGAACTGCAGGATGCCGTTGCCATCGCAACCCAGGACCCTTTGATTAGAGTCATTGCCATTACCGGTGCCGGAGGCAAAGCTTTCGCTTCTGGTTCTGATCTCAATGAGGTCGCCGAGCGAGATCTTAAAAAAGCCCTCGAACCCATTGTTCAGGGATTGGCCCAGCAATTAGAAGAAACCCCCAAACCTACTATTGCCGCAATAGATGGCATCTGCATGGGTGGCGGTTTAGAAATCGCCTTAGGCTGCGATATGCGGATCTGCACACCCCAGAGCAGGTTCGGCACTCCGGAAGGCAAGCTCGGGATCATCCCTGGGGGTGGTGCAACGGTAAGGCTGCCAAGAATCGTTGGTCGAGGCTGGGGGTTAGAAATGCTGTTAATGGGCAACCCTATTGATTCCGAGCGCGCCATCCAAATCGGTCTGGTCACTTGCATCGTTGAGCAGGGCGACCTCCTTGCTGAGGTCAAGCGCCGCGCAGAACATCTGGCCGGCTTCGCACCGTTTGTGCCGCAATTTATGAAAACCATGGTTCATCAGGGAATGGAGGGTAGTAAAGAGGCGGCATTGGCGATGGAGAAGTTTGGTCAAGGGGCGCTTGTTCAGACCGAGGATAAGCAGGAAGGCATCAATGCTTTCCTCGAAAAGCGTAAACCGCAATTTAAGGGGCGCTAGGCTGATTTCTTGGCAGCTTTCTTGGCAGCTTTCTTGGCATCTGGGCTTCACTTATGGTGCCTGATTTCCGCGAGCAATAGCTTTTGAACTATTGGCAGCCAAAGCATAATCTTCGCAATTATGAATGACCTACCCTTATTACACGAATCCATCGTCGACGAATCCGAAATTGACGGTCTCGGACACATGAATGTGCGTTTCTATGTTGCCCGGGCGTCTACCGCTAACTTCAAACTGCTAAGCTCCCTAGGCGTCACAGCAGAAGACGGACAATCCTTAAAACGAACCGACACCTATAACCGCTTCCACCGGGAACAATTTGCCGGTACTCGACTGGGTGTATTCGGTGGTCTGACCTCAATTGAGGGACAAACCGGACTGAGTGGCTATTATGAAATCAGGAATTTGGATGATGACCACCTCGCGGCTTCATTTATTGTCACAACCAATCTGGTTGACCGCGCCACCGAATCGATAGTCCCAATCACCAAGCTGAGCCCCGACCGTTTGGCTGAAGCCCATGTCGCCATTGCCGCCCACGGGCAACCTAGGTCTCTGAAGCTAACGCCTCCAAAGCAGGTAACGCTGGAGGAGATGGAACCTCTGATTTCTGATGAATCCAAACCCGGCAACATGAACGGACGCCGAGAAGGCCTTGTCCTCGCTGAAGACTGTGATGATACCGGTCGACTCAAAGAAGATGTCGACCCGATGTTTGTGATGTTTCGCCCTCAACCTGGCGAAGATTTGAAGAACATGGGCCCGCCTATTCAACGCGATGCACAGGGGCGTCGTTATAGCTTCGCTATGATGGAAATCCGCAACATTAGTTGGCATTTGCCCAGACTTGGCGACACCATCCTCTCCATGAGCGCTGACATTACCTTTGGCGACAAATGGCGTCACACCAGACGCTGGATATTCGCTAAGGAATCAGGCCTGCTGCTGGGCATCAGCGACCACGCCGCCGTGTGTATGGATCTAGACGCTCGTAAAGCGATTCCAATTCCCGCCGACATACGTGAATCAATGGAACGACTCAGCCTGCCCGACTACGCCTAGTCACGCCCCAAACCTATCAGCTCTTTTGTGGTTTCCATTTACCACCAGCAATGAAACAATTTGATCACCTCGATTGTTTTAGGATTTGACGTTGGCAAACCTGTGGAACCCCAAAGCGGAAAACATGAGCCGGGATGAATTGCGCTCATTGCAATTTAATAAACTCAAAACCCTGGTTGAAAAAGTCGACCGAGAAAGTCCCTACTACCACTCAAAATTGCGCGAGGCTGGCGTCACCCCTAAAGACTTAAAAAGTCTCAAGCACTATCAAGAGTTCCCCTTCTTCGACAAGGATGAAGAGCGAGAAAGCCAGGAACTCTCGAAAGAGGCGCTCGGCCACCCCTTTGGCATGCATATCACCTGCGATCCAAAACTCGTGAATCGCGTTTCCTCCTCATCCGGCACAACCGGTTCACCGACATTCAGCGGGTTTACTCGGGCAGACCGCGCAATCGCTGCCGAAAATACCGCTCGTGGCCTTAAGAGAATCGGCATCGAACCTGGCGATGTAGTCTTACATGCCAGCGTACTGTCGATGTGGATTGCCGGTGTGCCTGCTATCGATTCGATGATGGCCTACGGCGCCTGTGTTGTACCTGTTGGCGCCCTAAGCGGGGTTGAGCGTGTTGCCCAGATCGCTAAAGAAACCCGACCAAGGATGATCCGCACCACCGTATCCTTCGCCAGACATCTGGCTGCTACCATGCAGGACAGAGCCGGAATCGATCCTAAAACTCTGGGTATTGAAAAGGTTGTGGTCACAGGGGAACCCGGCGGCAGCATTGCAGAAATCTATGGCGAAATTGAAGCCGGCTTCGGCGGTGCTACCGTTTACGACAATATGGGCGCAACAGGTTGTCATAGCCCAACCGGGATATCCTGCGAAGCCCATGCGGGCATCCATTTTTACGCTGAAGATAATGCCTATTTCGAAATAGTTGATCCCAAGACTCTTGAACCATTACCGATAGAAAACGGTGTTGAAGGGGAGATTATCTTCACCGGATTAGAGCGAGAATGCGGGCCCCTACTACGCTGGCGCGACAAAGATATCATTCGAATCAATACTGAACCCTGCGACTGCGGCCGACCCGGTGTGCGAATGACGTTCAAAGGCAGGGTCGACGATATGCTGCTCATCAAAGGCGTTAACGTCTTTCCCAACGCCGTTCGTGATGTTGTAAACCGACTTTCCGATCAAACCACCGGAAATATCAGAATGGTACTGCCTAAACCCGGCCCAGTTGCTGAGCCACCGGTTACTGTGCTGGTCGAACATGTTAAGGACCTCAGTCCAGAACAACTAAAATCCCTCGACAAGGCAATTGGCAAAGCGCTCCACCATCAATTGCGTTTTAGAGCAGCGATTGTATTTCAAAGCGAAGAAACCTTTGAAATACAAACCGGCACAACCGGAAAATCCAAACTGGTTGAAGTACTAAACCCATAGGCCCATAAATCTAAAAGTCCCCATAAAACTAAAAGAGCCCACAAAACCAATAGCCCAGGATCCACCATGAGCGAACGATTTCAAGACAGAGTTATATTTGAACGAGTCGATAGAGTCGCGATCATATCTCTTGATCGCCCCGAAAGGCTCAATGCCTTCGATACGGCAATGTATGAGGGCGTCAATGAAGCCCTAGCCAAATTCGCCAACGATCCCGATCTATGGGTCGCCATCATTCAAGCAAAAGGCGACCGGGCGTTTAGCGCGGGCGCCGACGTTAGCGCTCTGAATGAAAATGCCAAAAAGGGTGTGAACGCAGCACTCGGCGGATTGAACCTCGACAACCATATGGTGACCAACAAACCACTCATTGCTGCTGTACATGGATTTTGTGTCGGTGAAGGGGTTAGCCTGGCGCTTTGCTGCGACATGATTGTTGCAGACCCAAAAGCTAGCTTTATTATTTCTGAAGCCAAGGTTGGGACCAATGCGGTTGATATTCCCATTAAACTGGCGAAGAAAATCGGCTACTCCAAAGCTTTTGCCTTCCTAACTCCTGGAGACCCAAAGAGCGCTGATTGGTGTGAACGGGCCGGGTTTGTAGAGGTCATCAGCGAAGCTGGACAAGTCCAACAGACGGCACTCGAGCTCGCCCAAAGAATCTGTAACGAGAGCGGTCCCCTCGCCATACGTGCCCAGAAGGAAACCCTGTGGCGCAGCGTGTTTGAAGATGACGTCAAAGCAAAGGAAGTCGGCCTCGCGATGAGGACCGCCATTCGTCAATCCAGTGATTACAAAGAAGGTCGCGAGGCATTTCTCGAAAAGCGATCACCGAACTTTAAGGGTGCGTAACCCATCGGCGCACCCAGGTTAACAGGCGTTGCCTCGCCGCCGATGATCGCCTACTATTCCCCAAGTCTCTTCACTGCGTCCACAATCAGGAGCTCCATCATGAAAGTATTTTCTCATACGCCTGCTTCGCTTCGTTAGGCTGATCTAGACCTACATCACTACTGGACCAATATTCGGTAGATAGCACGAACTCAAGTTTAAGTTGGCCTGCGAAACTCTTTATCGCATCTCGAATAGATTGTGTTTCACAATCTAGGCCGGAGTTCGTTTTGAAAAAATAGATATCTACTACTACTTGGGTTCCTCATTTTACTTTCGTGAATGTGTTCGTCGCTTTGTCGATACCTCTAACTATCATCGCGTTGTGCTGATCCTGTCCTTTGCCAGCGCACTACTGGTGTTGAGTGTGATGGCGTTCGCTTTGTCCGGTAACTTTTACTTCGCAATTGTTTGTTATTTTGGCATTGCGATTCTTCGCACCATAAAGGGACCGTTAACCACTATTTGGCTTAATCGAAATTTGCAGCCATCTACTCGTGCAACGGTATTTTCAATGCAAGCTCAGGCAGATGGAATCGGCCAGGTAGGAGGCGGGCCGATCCTTGGCGCCATCGGTAAATACGTTTCGCTTAAGGCCGCACTACACTAATAGTGGCGACCTTTGCGCTAATCCCTGCGATCCTGTTGTATCGATCGGCACTCATTAAGAAAGTTGCAGCCAAGCAGAACGCCAAAGAGCTGAACACCAAAGAATAGGCGGAGCTACGAGTCAGACTCGATTAGGTCACCAAGGGATACTCTGAGATCGTATCGCTCTTTTGCGACCTGCATCATGGCCTCGGCAAACTGCGGGTGCTCTCGGAGAATGCGGCTGAAGTGCCTTTTACTCAGCACAAAAAGGTCGCATTGGGTTTTGGCTCGAACGGTGGCCGTTCTTGCTGTCGCCATCAATAAGCTGATCTCACCGAAGAAATCACCCTCACTCATGTGACTCACGATCTGACCTTCGCTATCAAGTACGTCAACTTCACCACGGCAAATAAAGTACATGTCATCGGTGATATCGCCCTGTTTTATGACCATATCGCCCACTTCTTTACTTAACGACTGCATCGCCAGAATGACAGCATTGAGCAGCAATGGATCTGCGCCTTTGAATATCGTTGATTGTTCAAGTACACCCGCGGTGACGATTTCAAACCAGCGGCGACCGTCTTTTTCTAACAGTTCATAGGCAGACTTAGGTCCCCAGGAACTTCGAGAATAATTGGGAAAGTCAGGCGCTGGCGTTGCCGACCAGTAGTCCAACATTGGCTGGGCAATCCGCCAGGCAGCTTCCACCAGATCACCTCGTGAGAAGAGAGTTGCATCGCCGCGGGAGCAGGCATAGATCATGACCTCATAGCCCGTATATCGAGACGCGTTAAAGGCATCTCCATAATCAAAGTTCATATCAACATTTTGCAGTTGAACAGTTGGACCCGGCGTTTTGGCCTGAAACATTAGTTCAATACCCTGATAGGGTTGAATATGAAAGACTAGCCGATTGGCTTCTAGCTCTACAACGCTGGTGCCCTTGAATATCTTTTCTGGGGGTTTCTTAAACTCGATGACAATCTCTGTACCACGTTTCCACAGCGCTTTACCCGAGCGCAAATAGATCGGCACGCCCTGCCAACGCCAGTTATCAATTTGCAGCTTTGCCGCGGCAAAAGTTTCAGTATTGGATTCTGGGTTGACCTCCACCTCGTTTCGATAGCCCGGCTTAACCTCAGCTCCCGATTTATCAAAGCAAGGTCCATACTGGCCTCGAACAACATTTTCCTTAACGCTCACCTCATCGTAAATTCTGACGGACTCAAGTACCTTGGCCTTCTCATTTCGAATGGCATCAGCGTCAAAGGAACTCGGCGGCTCCATACAAATGTAAGATAGCATCTGGAACATGTGGTTTTGCATCATGTCCCGCAGAACACCAGAACTGTCGTAATATCCGCCCCGGCCCTGAACGTCTACCGACTCACAAACGTTAAACTGAATATTGTCGATGTGATGTTTGTTCCACAGCGGCTCGAACATACCGTTGGAAAAGCGAAAGGCGAGGATATTTTGAACGGTCTCTTTACCGAGGTAGTGATCCACTCGATAAATTTGATCTTCTCGCCAGTGCTTAAGAATCTCACTATTGAGATCCAGAGCAGACTGCAAATCATTACCGAAGGGTTTCTCGACGATGATCCGTTTCCAACCTTTGCCGTCTTGAAAACCAGCCTTGTATAGATTTTCACAAAGGTCACCAAAAAACCTGGGAGCCATGGCGAAATAAAACAAAACATTGCCCCCGGCCTGATATTTCTCATCGAGGGCCGCAACCGTTGCTTTGAGTCGAGTGAAACCTTCGACATCAATATTGGCGCTCTCGAAGTGGAACCTAGAGAGCAGCTCAAAGCAGGCACCTTCGTCAAAAGTATTACGGGTATGAAAAGCTCGAAGACCACTTTCTTCACTCGCCATGCTTTCTCTAAAACTCTCGCTTGTCATGTCGCTACGGCCGGTCCCAAGCACCGCAAAGTTGGGTGAAAGTAAATCATCGCAGACCAGATTGTAGAGTGCAGGCACTAACAGCCTTTTGGCTAGGTCCCCGGAGGCGCCAAAGATCACCATCACACATGGCTCGCTGAGTGGATTGGTCGCTGAGTTTGAAGGCCGCTTCTGAGCTGAATTTTGCGATTCTGTGGCAGGCACTTATTGATTCCTTATAGAGCTTTGCAAAGCATGATAAACCTAGCAAGATCCCAAGTGGGATAATTCACGAGCCACTTTTACCTGATTTATTTGGCTTAACGATGAATTAAGTTTATAAATGGGCGACAAAGAGAAGAACCCTCGGGACTATTGGAAATACTCACAATGCACCATATAGCGACCCTATTTTGTTTATGGCTACTCGCCTCGAGCAGCCTTGCAGATGTAAATCGTGTGCAGACCGAGGGTGCAACGCTGCATCAAATATTTGCCAAGCACTGGGAACGACGATTGAAGCAGAACCCTGAACTCTCCTCTTACCTCGGAGATCGAAGATTCAATCAGGACTGGCAAGACCTCAGTGCGGAGGCGTACAAGCAACGGCTGGAGGGTGATTTCGGCGCTCTACAGGACCTGCAGTCTATCGACCAAGAATTATTATCAAACGCCGACAAACTGAACTATGCCCTGTTCGAACGCCGCTATCAGGACCGAGTAGAAGGCGCCCAGTTCAAGTCCTATCTGATGCCAATCAGCCATCGCGGCGGTATTCAAACTCTAGACGAAATGGGTAATCGCATCAGGATGCGAGAAGTCAGCGACTTTGATGACTGGCTCGCTCGACTCGAAAAGATCGACCAGCCTATCAAGCAAACGATTCGGTTAATGGAGCAGGGGCTGGCGGCAGGGTACCAGGCACCAAGCGTGCTGATGCAGCGCGTACCTGCACAAATTGAGCGGCAATTGGTCACAGACCCTGAACAAAGCCCATTCTACAAACCCTTTATCGTAATGCCCGACTCATTTAGCACAGATGAAAAATCTGAACTAAGAGCGAAGGCAAGAAAGGTCATATTGAGTACCGTCGTCCCGGCTTTTCATCGCCTTGATACATATTTCTCTCAAACCTATCTGCCAGCCAGTCGCCAGGTAATCAGCACCGCGACACTACCCAACGGCAAGGCGTACTACGAGTATCTGGTTCGCCGCTACACAACCACCGATATGACTCCGGAGGAAGTCCACAAGCTGGGCTTGAAGGAGGTTGAGAGAAACCTGAGTGAAATGCGCGGCATCATGGAAGAAGTGGGATTCATCGGCTCACTTGAGGAATTTTTCACCTATCTCCGCACCGACAAAAAATTCTACTTTGATACACCCGAGGCGCTATTCGAGGCTTATCTTGCGATCTCAAAACGCATAGATCCCGAACTGGTTCACTTGTTTGGCAAACTGCCGAGAATGCCTTACGGACTCAAAAAGATTCCCGATGCCGTTGCACCAGACACTACAACCGCTTATTACACTCGACCCGCTGCCGATGGCAGTCGCGCAGGCTATTACTATGTAAATTTGTATAAACCTGAAACCCGACCCAAATGGGAAATGGAAGTATTGTCCGTGCACGAGGCCGTACCGGGGCATCACTTGCAGATTTCCCTGCAACAGGAATTGGAAGGGTTGCCTAACTTTCGGCGCTACGGCGGGTTTACGGCTTTTACCGAGGGCTGGGGGCTCTATAGCGAGAGACTGGGATATGACCTTGGTATGTATAAGGATCCCTATTCCAGATTTGGCCAACTGACCTATGACATGTGGCGTGCGATTCGGCTAGTGGTGGATACCGGCATGCACTATCAAGGCTGGAGCCGACAAGAAGCGATTGACTACTTTCTGCAAAACGCGCCCAAATCAGAGTTGGATATCACCAACGAGATCGACCGGTACATCGACAACCCTGGCCAGGCTCTAGCTTACAAACTCGGGCAACTTAAACTGCTCGAACTTCGAGACAGAGCGAGCCACGCTCTAGGCGAAAAGTTTGATGTCCGAGCCTACCACGATGAAGTACTGAGTCACGGCTCAGTGCCGCTGTCAGTACTAGAAAAGATCGTCGACGATTGGATTGCTGCTCAGGCGCCGTTGGGTGGTGTTATTCAATCTCCAGACCATGATCTTTGATGTAATCGATCAGAATATCTCTAACCAACATCTCCTGATATTTAACCATTATTGCGTCACCGGCAACCTTCTTGGCTTGAGCCGCAACAAAGTCGCTGGTCGCGATCGTATACATCTGGTCATCGTTAATCGTCGCCATTCTCTGTGCTTGCGTTGATTCTCCCTGCAGCATCAGTTTCACCAGATCGCCTGTGGCTGTCACCGTCACTAACTGGTTACTAAAAGGTTCAATATTCCAAATTTGTCGTGCAGTGACCGGACCCTGACGAATGATGTCGCGTATTCCGCCCATGTTGTAGTAGCCAAAATCGGCGCCAGTTGCATCAGCTAAAACCTTCTGCAGAAATGGCTGCATCTCAGCCTTTGCATAGTCTCTGGCGGCCATCGCTATTTTGAAATCTACCTTGCGGGCCACTTTCTTTTCCCAGCGTTTGACCAGCCGATCAACTCTTTTATCTGGTGGAGGCAGATCAGCTGCTGGTATCAACGTTCCCTTAAACGCCGTCATCGAATCAGTGTCTGTATCCACCGTCAGCTCAATCTTGCCGACATACGCGCCGTAGTAGCCAGCCTGGGCCACGTAGGTGTTGCCAACCTTCACAGGTGACATCACTGTGGTGTGGGTGTGCCCACCAATGATGACGTCGATCCCTTCAATGTCTCGCGCCAGAGCTTGCTCTTCCATATGCCCCACATGGGACACCACTACAAGGAGATCTACCTGGGGCCTTAGAGCGGCCACCATTGCTCTTAACATCGCCTCAGGAGGCGCAAAACTAATGCCCTCGTTGCCAGCCGGGATGATCATATAGGGTGTTTGGTCGGTGATAAGGCCAATAATGCCCACTTTGATTCCGTTCACAGTTGTGATGAGTGACGGCGCATCCCCAAGCAATGAGCCATCCGGCGCAAAAGCATTGGCCGCTAGAATGGGATAATTCGCAATTTCCTTAAATTTGAGCATCTGTTTGTAGCCATGATCAAATTCGTGATTACCCAGAGCACCAGCGTCATAACCCACCTCGTTTAGCACTTCAAAAATCGGCACCCCTTTAAACATAGTGGATACGGGCGTGCCTGAAATCTTATCGCCGCCATCCAACACCAACACTCCGGGGTATTTCGCGCGAGTTTCTTTAACCAATGCGGCAATTCTCGCAGCCCCGGCATACTCGTTCTCCTGAGCAATGTGGCCGTGAAAATCGTTCGTATGCAAAATGACGAGTTGCTTCAGGTCAGCACTTAAGTGCGCCGAAAACAGGGTTGGGATCAGAATCAAGACGAGTTGCTGTAGATAACGCATAGGATTAATTTTTAGTTTATCGAGAGTGCGTATGCTAGCAAGGCTAGGTGCTAGGGGGTTAGAATTATCGACATGGCCATACAACTCGAAAAACAATCGAACAAAAGCGGTGACGAAAACCTCGCCAGTCAAGGATTCGGCAGAGTATCAAGCTCGCCAGCACCACTATTTGATCCCGTTCGCCAATCAGATGCTGCAGTCGGGTATTTCGAAAAAAATGGCTTCGTGGTGCTGTCACCCAGCCTGAACAGCGAGGAGGTCCTGGAGCTCAACCAATTTTTCGACCGCACTCAACTAGAAAAACCCACTCAATGGGGTCTTGGTGAAAAGAGAAAGCCGCATCACAGAAATCAGGGACTAATCTTCTCTCAACCGTTACTAGATCACCCCGAGCTCGATTCTTTTACCCAGCACCCCGCCACCTATCCAATCGTATCCCGGCTGCTTGGCGGCGAAGACCAGGTCCGCTTCAGTGAGTTCAATTTTCGCGAGACACCAGAAAATGCAGGACTCGGCACGATGAACTTTCATCATGATGCCACTGTCGAGGACCGGTTTATACGTCGACCCTATTTGCCCTGCGATTGGCTTTGTGCAATTCATTATCTGACCGATGTGGATGCCAACACTCCGGCATTTTGCGTTGTACCAAAATCAAACCAGTTTGAAACGCTTCAAGAGTCTTTTGAAGCCCACGGTGAGGATTATGTCGAGCTGCCTATTCATGGGCCTGCTGGATCTTGCGTCTTGTATGACACGGCAACTTTTCATACTCGCCTCGACGGCGACGGCGTTCAGCGGCGACGAACCTGGCACCAGTACTACGGCAGAGGTGGATGGCTACGCAGCGCCTTACCCACAACAGACCGTTATATCAGAGCACCCAGCCCAGTTCTGACCGACTGGAATCTCTTTCCTGAACGGCTTGCCATGCACCCTGACCCAAAAAAACGTCTGTTCTTCTCGCATTGGAATACAGCACAGGGAGAGTGGGCAGCATCGGGATTTGATGAGTCGGTGCGAGCCGCGATGCCTCGAGGCAACGCCTAACTTTAGGCAGCGTTCCGATTTTTCGCTTCAAACATCCCTCACGTTACGGGGGTACATAGAGATTCTGCACTGACCAAACGGCAAGAGTTTAGGTCTTTTTCAATCACAAATAACGGCCGTGGCCCTGACTTCGACCTTTAGCGTTGGCAGCGCCAGACCGGTAACTCCGACCACTGTCGATGCTGCATAATCACTCGTGAAGAACTCACTCTTTACTGCGGCGAATGCCTTTGAATCTGCCATATCCGTCAAATAGACCACCGTTTCAACCACATCCGTGAGCTTCGCGCCGGCATGCTCTAAAACAGCCTTGAGGTTATTTAGGGCAATTCGCGCTTGCTCAGAAATATCATCGGGTACACCGTCAGGTCCATAGCCCACCTGCCCAGACACCCAGATGATATTGCCTGCTTTAACTGCTTGAGAAAACTTCCAGGCCTCGTAAGTTCTTTCTGTACCTGGCGGGTTGATCAGTTCCTTTTTCATGCTGAGTTCCTAAGTGTACTTTTCATCATCAAGATAACCCGATTCGGCCCCAAAATCTCTGCAAGTGTTAGCGACCAATCAGCCGGGCCAACGGTCATGATGCAGGTCAATAACATAGTCATGGCTATGACTCACATCTCCATGTCGGTGTGGATGCTGGTGAGGCTCCGCGCCTTCCCAACCTTCATGTTCGTGCTGATGATGTTCGTCGTGAACATGCTGGTGCTCATGCTCCACCTGATCGTGGGTGTGCAGAAAATTAACGACATCACTACCTCGCCAGTACCTGGCGGCGGCGATCACTCCAATCAACGTCAATAATCCCATGATGAGGAAAGTCACGTCCAAACCTAGCCTGCTACTCGCCCATCCAGTCAAGGGATAAGCCACCAGCCAACACAGATGTGATAGCGCAAATTGCGCCGCGTAGATTTGAGTTCTGTTATGTTCGTTGGTCGAGCGTTTCAACAACCTTCCGGCAGGGGTCTGCATCAGCGAGCTACCCATTCCGAGCAACAACCAAATGGCGAATAGACCATAGAACCCGGGGGACAACATCGCGGTAAATAAAGCCACGACAGATAACGCACCACCTGCCAGCATAAAACCTCGATCTAGCCCTCCAAAACGATCCAACAGACGGGGTAGCGTCAAAGCAACGAGCATAGAACCCCCACCATAAAACGCGAGGACAAAAGCGACATCTTTCTCCTCGCCCCCTAGCGCGTCTCGGACGTAGACAACCGTGTTGACGATTACCATCGCGCCGCCAGCAGCAGTGCTGACCGACAGTGCTAACAGCCCTCGTAAGCGAGGCGTCTTCAAGTAAGCACGTATACCCGAACTAGACTTGGTCCAGATGGAACCTGCGTTATCGGCACGATGAAGAGCTGGAAAGCTGCACGCTAGCAGAAGCAATGCTGACAAGACAAAAGTTGCCGCATTAACGACAAATAGAGCGTTGTAGGAAAAGACCAGCAATGCCAGCGCCGCCAGAGTCGGACTCATCAGATTTTCAAGATCATAAGCAAGCCGCGAATATGACAGCGCACGGGTATAGCTCGCATCATCCGGTAAGATATCAGGGATCATGGCTTGATAGATTGGCGTAAAGGTTGCCGAGCACACATTCAAGAAGAATATCAGCAAGTAGATTTGCCAGACTTCCGTGATAAAAGGCATGCAACAAATCACCCCCGCTCTAACCAAATCGAGACTCACCAAGAGATGTTTTCTGGGCCATCGGTTGGCAAAGGCGCCCGCGATCGGTGCGATGCTGACATAGGCAATCATCTTGATTGCCAGCACAGTGCCCAACACTCTACCGGCATCGCCACCTGCAAAATCGTAAGCCATTAACGCCAGTGCAATGGTGGTCAACCCGGTGCCCGCGAGCGATGCAATTTGCGCCGCAAACATCTTTCTAAAGGTCACGTTTTGAAGTGGTGATGTGCTCATCGAGCTATCATTTGTCATGCCGGTGGACCATTCGATAGAGTGCCGGTAAGACGAATAATGTTAGGAGCGTAGACGAGATAATGCCACCGATCACTACGGTCGCAAGGGGTCTTTGCACCTCAGAGCCAATTCCAACATTAAATGCCATCGGCACAAATCCTAACGATGCGACCAATGCGGTCATTAACACCGGTCTCAAGCGAGCAGACGCACCCTCAATCAAGGCTTGATCCAATGGTTGCCCCTTGAGCACGAGCTCTTTAATGAATGAAAGCATCACTAGACCATTCAGGACGGCAATTCCCGATAGAGCAATGAACCCCACCGCCGCCGAAATCGAAAACGGAATATCTCGCAGAACTAGCGCAAATACGCCGCCAGTCAAAGCTAGCGGCACGCCGGTAAAAATGATGAGCGCATCGCGCAGTGTGCCCAGGGCGAGCCGCAACAGGGTCAACATTAACAAGATCGTGATGGGCACAATCACCAGCAACCTAAGTGTCGCCGACTGAAGATGCTCGTAGGTACCGCCGTATTCCACCCAGTAGCCCGCGGGCACGTCGACTTGATCATTCACTCGAGCACGTACTTCTGAAACGAACGAGCCCAGATCTCGTCCTCGCACATTCGCCGTCACCACAATCCTACGTTTTCCATTAAGCCGATTGATCTGGTTGAACCCTTCTGAGAGCTCAAAGCGAACAATCTCCCTAAGCGGCACGTAGCCGCCGTTTGCTGTCGATACAGGTAAATCACCCCAGCCATCAGGATTTTCTCTGAGCGGTTCAGAAAGACGCAGCACAATGTCCGAACGTTGGTCGCCTTCATACCAGGTCCCAATGACCTGCCCACCGGTAGCCGTCGCCACCATTTCCTGGACATCATGAAGGCTAAGACCAAATCGAATTAGCGCCTCGCGGTCAGGAATCATTTCCATAACAGGCAAACCGGTCACCTGCTCGACAGCCAGATCGGCCACCCCAGGCACTGCGGCGAGTACCGACCCAAGCTCATCACCAATGCCAATCAGCGTTTCAAAATCATCTCCAAAAATACTGATGGCGACTTCCGCCCTGACGCCAGCGATCAGCTCATTGAATCTCATCTGAATAGGCTGCAGAAATTCGTAGCGGTTTCCTGGAATCCGCTTAACGACGCTTTCCAAATCAGTAACAACCTGGGTTTTGGGCTTGTCTGGATTAGGCCACTGATCTCTAGGTTTAAGAATAATAAAGTTATCAGCGACGCTGGGTGGAACGGCATCTGTTGCTACCTCAGCGGTACCAATTTTCGCGAACACCCGCTCGACTTCTGGCACCTGCCGAATCGCTTTCTCTAATTCCCCCTGAAGGCTGACTGCCTGAGATAACGAAGTACCAGGGATGCGAAGTGCATGCATCGCAATGTCACCCTCATCCAGATTCGGAATGAATTCCGCTCCTAGTCTGGTTGCTGCTAATCCACCAAACCCAACAATGACTAATGCTATGAGCAGCACGGTACGCGGCAGCCGCAGTGCAACCTGCAGCAATGGTTGATATAGGCTTCGTGCGGTTTTAACCAATGAGTTCTCTTTAACGATGGTCGAATCATTGAAGAAAAATGCTACGGCAGCAGGCACAAAAGTGATCGAAAGGAACATTGCAGACAAGAGCGCGATCACGACTGTGATCGCCATTGGATGAAACATTTTTCCTTCAATACCCGTTAGTGAGAATATCGGCAGATAAACTGCTGTAATGATAAAGACACCAAACAGTGCGGGTTTCATCACTTCTTTAGTTGCATCAGACACGATTGCCAGGCGCTCTTGCAACGACAGTTTCTGAGACTGTTGCTCTCCCAGGCGACGCAGGCAGTTCTCAACAATAATCACCGCGCCATCAACAATCAGACCAAAATCTAATGCGCCGAGGCTCATCAGATTCGCGCTGACTTTTGCCTGGACCATTCCAGTAATCGTCATCAGCATCGCAATTGGAATGACGAACGCCGTCAATAGTGCCGCCCTTATATTTCCCAAGAACAGAAACAACACCAAAATGACCAACAGCGCACCCTCAAGAAGATTGGTCGTCACCGTGCCGAGTGTTTTATTAACCAGGTCCGTTCGATTGTAAACCTCTGTTGCCACCACACCTTCCGGTAACGTCACCTGAATTTCTTTCAGTTTCGCCGATACGCGGCTCGCAACATCTCGACTATTTTCGCCAATCAGCATGAAAATAGTACTCATCACCACCTCTTGCCCATTTTGCGTCGCCGCACCACCACGTAACTCGCGACCGAGTTCGACTGATGCAATGTCCCGCACCAGAATCGGACTCCCCTCGGTTACCCTAACAACAATGTTACGTATGTCTTCCAGTCCTCGTGCCTGGCCTCTTAGCCGCAGTAGCCATTGAGCACCATTGTGTTCAATAAAACCCGCACCTCGATCTTGATTATTTTTCTCAACTGCCAGAGCAAGGTCTGAGAGATTAAGATTGTGCTGCAACAACTTACCCAGATTCGGTGCAACCAAAATCTCCTTCACAAATCCACCGATAGGATTGACTTCAACCACGCCGGGTACGCGCATCATTTGAGGACGAATCACCCAATCATGAAGTGAGCGGAGTTCCATCGGTGTAATCGGCGCACCGTCGGGTAAAACCGCTCCAGGTTTCGCTTCAACGGTGAACATAAATATCTCACCTAGCCCCGTCGCTATCGGTCCCAGTTCAGGTTCGTTACCCGATGGCAATTGAGAGCGAATACTAGAGAGACGCTCACTGACTAGTTGCCGTGCAAGATAAATATCCATGTCTTCATCGAAAACAACCGTGACCTGGGATAACCCATAGCGAGAAATTGAACGCGTATAATCAAGCCGCGGCAATCCTGCCATTGTGTTCTCGACAAGAAACGTAATGCGTTGTTCAACCTCTAGCGGCGTGTAGCCTGGCGCGACGGTATTGACCTGGACCTGCACATTCGTGATATCCGGCACTGCGTCAATCGCAAGTCGGCTAAAACTCCAAACACCAAGGCAAGCAATGCCAAATATCATCAGCATCACAATGCCGCGGCGATTGATGGATTTCTCTAAAATAAAGTCAAACATGATAGGCCTCAGTGATCGTGAGATGCGCCGGACTTTTCAATGTCGGCTTTGACTAGATAGCTGTTCGTCACCACATAAGGCGTACCCGGCTCAATGCCACCGAGTACCTCTATATTCGTCCGATCCTGGCGGCCGAGGTCAAGCATCCTGACCTCATACTCATCACCAAACTTGCCGTAGACCACTGTAAAGTCTCTAAAACTTTGTAACCCAGATCGTTTGACCGCTAACGGCACTTCGAAACGATTGACTTCGATCAGCGCTTGAACAAATCGCCCTGGGCGATAAACACCATCAGCGTTGTCGATCGACAGCCGCGCTTTGACTACTTGGTTTTGAGAAACTTCGGGCGAAATAAACTCAATAACACCGGCCACTTCAGACCCATCGTCGAGTAACAAAGATGCCTTTGAACCGACACGTACCTTGCCAACATCAGAAGGGAAAATGTCCAACTCTACCCAAACTCGAGAGAAGTCTTGGATCAGCAAAAGCGGATCACCACGCGTTGTTTGCCCTGTTTGGCCGACTAGTTTGCTGACCTCCCCATCAATTGGCGCCCTGACTTCATAAACTTGAAGACTTTCGTTACTTTCAACCGAAAAGAGCCGAGCACCAGCAGAAACCTGATCGCCCACTTTGACTCTGGTTGCGCGGATGACGCCATCGAACCTTGCAGAAACCTCTCTTATCCGCCCTGGATCAGAAACGACCCGACCGTAGACAGCCAGTGAATCCACCAGGATTGCTGGCCCTGCTGTTTCGACTGTCAACCCGAACGCTTCTGCGACAAGAGGCTCAATCAGAGTACGACCCTCAAAGCTATCAAAGGCCCAGCTATGTGCCACCCCCTGATAGGTTGCTTGCACTTCAACAGCAAATGAATGGGGCTCGTAGATTTCCATATCGCCACGTAAGCTGCCGTGGGAGGCGACAAAATTTATGTCGTCCATCCCGCCGAGTCGAACCAACCTAACCGATAATGTCAGGTGCTGGGGCGGCAACAGTTCTTCTCCCATACGTCCCCAGGCGCGAAACTCCGGTGGCACGCCTGTTTCGAATATCGCAAGTTCGATGCTGAAGTCACCATCTCGCAACATTCTGCCGTTGTTTGCTCCACGTTCGTATTCACCCGTAGCCTCTTCATCATGACCACCATCGTGATGGGGTTCGGCACATGAAGACAAGCCCAGGCACAGCAGGAGTAGAAATATGTAAATCATCGTGTTGATAGATTTCATCGGTGGCTCCCAGAGATTGAGCCGCCCAGAAGGCGTTCAATTTCAATATGTTGAAGTTGGGCACTTAAGCTGGCATCAAGCAATTGATAACGCACATCCAACAGTTCCTTCTGCACTGCGCGTAGCTCTTGATATCCGTAGCGACCCAGGACGTAAGCGTCTCGTGTTTGTTTTTCAGCCTCCCGCATCGTGACCAGCACTTCATCCCTCAAGATTGTCGCAACCTCAACACTATGGAATGCACCCTGATAAAGACTAAACAGTGATTCGTTCAGCTCGCTGCGCAGGACAACCGACTCTGCTTGAGACGCACTCACCTCTGCACTTGCTGCCTGAATCGAACCCTGATTCTGGTTACGCCAGGCAAGAGGTATATCGACTCCAGCAACTAGCGCAAAATCATCGGTTGACCCCCGATATCGAGCGCCCACGCTATATCGCATCGGCGCCTTCCGCTTTTGTTCTGCAATCACTAGTTTCGATTCCACGAGCCTCTGGCGATTGATATAGAGTGCTAAATCCGGATTGTTCTCGATAGAATTTTTTAGAACTTTATAGCCAGGCAGCTTCGGTAGCCCATAGATATCCCCGACTAATTCACCAATCTCTCGACTATGTTGCCACTGGGCAAGCAAACGATAACGAGACACATCCACTTCATGCCGGCAATCATCCAGCATGACCCTAGCCATGAGTTGCTCGGCTTTCGCCAGGGACAATTCAGCAGGGGGTGACCGCCCAGCGTCGACTCGGCGACTCACGATTTCATGGGTTTCTTCAGCGAGCGACACAGCGTCACCGCGTATCTTGCAGAGCGCTTGATTACCAAGAAGGCCAAGGTAATGCCTGGCGGTTTCTGCGGCAACATCCAGCCGTAGGACAGACAAAAATGCTTTGGAAACATCCATGTTTGCCTTTGCAAAACCAACCTCACTTTCCCTCAAAGATTTGTTATTAAGAAAAGAGAGGCTCAGGGTCGTTTCGAGGCTGTCGAGTTCTTGCGCAGACCCACTACCAAAAAAGTCATCTGCCTCTATAGAGAGAACAGGTGGGTCGGCTAACGCCGATTGAATGATCGCGCCAGACGCAGCATCAATTTTCGCTAGTGAGACGGCAAGCTCTGGATGATTCTGCAATGACCATTCAATCGCTATTTGTAAGCTAATTCTTTCTTCGGCGGCGCTACAGGTGCTGACGGTCAGCAGCCACAATACAGCAAAGCATTTAAGCTCTCGTCCAAACATATTTTCCTCCAAGCAATAGATGCGCATGACACGCAAGCTTGCTGACTTAACGTCAGCGCATTAACTTAAAAGATTGCTGTGGGAGGAGCTCGAAGCGGCGGGCGCCAGCGGTGACGCGCTGAAATTAGGGGACAGGGGAGATATGTTAATAGTGGTAGCTGCTTTACCAGACATAAAAGAGCGATAAGGCCAGCAGACAGAGCGACGATGAGCAACTGCAGACTCAAAAACAGCAGATCCAACACTGACAGATCAATACCTATACTCGATCCATGGTCGGATTCTTGTAGGTTCTGGTGGAGTTCCGAGTGTATGTGCCCGCCATGAATGCTGGTGACTTTAGCATCAGCAGCATGTTGATGCAGACCAGACCAGCTCAGTATTGCAAAGCCGCCGATCAACGCTAGAACGACAGTTTTCGCTAGAACGTTCATGATGAGTAAATTGCAGATGTCATGGGCCGCAACAATACACGAATCACTGGCAAAGAAAAGATGCAACGCACTATCGCGATGCATCCGTCGCAAACACAACCCGCTTTGGTAGCATGGCAATGGTCAGAAACGACAATCTCCTCGACTACCGAACGATTGCCGCATCTCTAGAATAGTTAGTGATTAACCACTGGACGAGCATACCAATGCCCACGATGGTCATGACAAAGCTGACAACCCCGCCAATGAAAGGAATATTGATCGCGACCGTTACAATAGCCAGACCGGAAATGAGCGGTAGAGCAACGCCTCTCTCGCCATCTGGATCACTAAATAGCATGCTACCAATCAGCCAGGCGACTATGATCTTGGCCAAATACAGGCCCAGCAGCCAGAGAGCAAAGCCGAAGAACGTCAGCGGCAAACCCACAACGGTGATCGCTACCAAAACAAGTATGACAGGCACGCTCACCAGGGCGACCAAGCCAACACCGGCTGTAATAAAACCCGTCACACCACTATTAAGGGTCGCGGAACGAACCGCGGGAAACAGCATAAAGAGACCATAACCAATGATAAATGCTGCGGCCAATTTTAGGACTTGAAAGCCGTAGAATTGGAATGTGGCATATGGGTTTTTTGATCGACCATCAAGATCGTGAAGCTCAAATTGGATGCTTCCGCCAACGGTAGATTCGGCAGATCTACTCAAACTATCTTCCCCCACGGAATGGATCGTTAGATCTCCAACGATGCCAGCATCACCCAGCAGTTTTATACTCTTGCCAAAGGCCACCATGTCTTCACCGACCTTACCTCGAAGCTCAATGGTTTCTGCTCCCGTGGTTAAATCCTTACCTACCTCACCCTGCATGGAAACCCGGTTTGCACCCAGCACCGCGTTGCCGGTTATGCGGCTTTCACGGCTGATTTGTACGCTTTCACCGGCACCCCAAAAATCACCACCAAGAATGGCGTCGGTTATCTCCACAGTCTTACCGGCGTTAATTGTGGTGCCGGAGACTTCACCGCTGATACTGATCGATTCTGCAAAGGCAATCAGGTTGCCATTCACTGTACCCGTCACCACAACTCGGCGGCCAAAGGCGATCAGGTCCCCCGTCACGATGCCGTCAACCAGAATCGTTTCCCCTGTAAACAACAGAGTATCGTCGATGGTTTCATCACTGGAAATAGTGACGTGATCGCGCCTGTGTTCTATCGCAGAGGCTTCTTGGGGCAGAGCCAACCCACTCCCCAGTACTGCTGTTAGTAAACAAAAACTGAAAGCTTGCTTCGACTTAACGACGTAGAGCAGCAACCAGGTGGCAGCAACGGCGAGTATCGCCGCGACGATAAATCCAGAATAGGCTTCAATCATGACGGTTCCTTCATTTGTGAAATAGAGAAGAGTAGTAAGAGCCAGGTCGTATACATCAGGTACAAATATTGAAGTGAGCCAGGAAAACCCATCAACGACCAGCTCGCCAAAAATTGCTTTCGAGGAGAACTGCGCAAACCAAAACAACAACCCAGTCAGAAGGTTTGCAACCGCAAATTCTCGAAGACCCACGGGTTTCTTGAATTTGGGTGGCGCCATATGAGGCACAACTTCAGTTTGATTCGTCATCGCAATAGCGATGATTCCCTGATCCTCTTTAAACACGGAGAGTCTCGCCTGACAAGCAGTACAGCCTGCTAGATGATCACCCAGAGTATTATATTGCTCAGAGGTTAGTGCACCATCGACATACATAGAGCACTGTAGATCCGTTAGATGACCCATCTCCTTAGACCTCCCCTGCCGGTGTCGCAACCAGCCTTGATCGTAAGTGCTGCTTGGCGCGAAGTAGCAGAACACCGACATGATTGCGACTAACACCTAGTTCGACCGCAATCTGGTCATAGGAAAATTCACTGAAGTATGCGAGCACTAGGGGGAGACGATACTTGTCGGGCATATCCGCCAGTGCTGCGTTGAGAGTCTTGTTGTCTTCAGAGTCTATGACCGTCGTCAGAGCATGAGGGCCCGGAGATTCGATCTGCTCCATTTCCTCCTGCTCATTGCCAAACAGATTTTGCATCCGAGTTCGTTGACGCAGTAAATCGATACAATAATGATTGGCGATGGATGCAATCCAATGCCAAAAAGGCTGGTTACCGTCGAATTTACTAAAGCTTCGAAAAGCACGCATGAACGTTTCCTGGGTTGCATCTTCCGCCAACATCGCGGAATTTAGGAGACGGCGACAAAGCCCAAACACTCGGACGTAGTATTCCTTGTACAGAATTTCAAAGGCCACTACGGACGATGCCATGTTCGTTTTTCTCCTAGTTATTGAGTAATACGGGTGAGGCTCGGGTTTATTACAAAGATTTAGAGCTTTTTTAGCTTACCGCGAATAAGGCGTTAGAACTTACGGAACCGACGAGAGAGGGAGTAGTCGCCATTGGGGGTGGTGCCAAATATTGATTTCGCAGGTGGGATCAAGAGGCGGAAACTTACCAATATCGGTCCATTTAGCCTCTGGATCATGGAAGTCTGAACCTGCGGAAAGGTAAAGACCATACTTCCTCGCAAGCATATTCATTTGGATGACAGCATTGGGATGGATATTGGGATAACTGCCTTCCAAAGCCTCGCCGCCACATGTTTCAAAAGCCGTCACAAGCGATGCAAGTTTAGCTTTGTTGAGCGGGTATCGACCAGGATGGGCAAGAACTGCAATCCCGCCTGCGGCTCGAATCGCGGCGACACCCTCTGCAAGGCTGCACCACTGTGATGGAACATAAATTTTCCCGCCTTTACCTAAGTGGGTTTTGAAGGACTTCTGCCGATTTTTACAAAGACCCTGTTCGACCAGATAATTCGCTACATGGCTGCGCGTATAGGCCACGCATGGCAGACCATCCAGGTACTCTATGAGGCCATCGTGACCAAGCGCTGTTAATTTTTCATCCATCATCTCAACCCGTCGTCTGCGGGCCATTTGTTGAGATTCGAGTAGCGGAATCAACCCGGCATGATTCGGATCAATATGCAGACCTACAACATGGATTTCAATCTTGCCCCACTGACAAGAAATTTCGACACCTTTAATTATTGCGATTCCTGTCAGATCATCGGGGATGTCGTGCAGACCGCTGATGCAGTCATGGTCAGTAATAGCGAGATGAGTGACCTGATTCGTTATTGCTCGAGCAAGTAGATGAGAGATCGGCTGGGTCCCATCAGAATAGTGACTATGGCAGTGAAGGTCCGCCTTCATGGGTTAACTGGCAGCCAACGGTGGTGCTGTCATTCTGGTCCAAACCAATGTCAGTAATAGGGCAATTAGAAATGGTGTACTCAACGCCAACAACCAATCCCAGCCGAAGGTGAGCAGTATCCAACCAGAACTAAGAGAAGCAACCCCCTGTAGCGAGAAGATCAGGAAGTCATTCAGCGCCTGGGTTTTAAACCTTTCTGCAGACTGATAGGTTTGCGTCAACAGCGTTGTGCCACCGAGGAACAGAAAGTTCCAGCCAACGCCGAGCAGCACGAGGGCACCCCAGTAGTGAACCAGATGTCGATCTATCCAACCGACCATGAGGCAAAGCATCAAAATCAGCAATCCAACTTTTACGATAGTGCGGGCTCCGAATCGGGTGATCAAGAATCCGCTAAACAAAGACGGTAAGTACATCGCCATGATGTGACTCTGAATCACCCAGGTCGTGTCTGCCATATTAAAATTATCAACGCTGTGCATACTCAAAGGCGTTGCGGTCATAATCAGACTCATCACACCCCACCCTGCCGCGGCCGCCAAGATCGCTAGCAAGAAGATCGGTTGTTTCACAATCACAGACAAAGGTCGTTGTTCACCGACGACGTCGTCTGCTGAAGGCGTACTATTTCGATAGAAGAGCAAACAGACCATCGCAACACTCATAAATCCAGTGATGGCGAAAAATGACCCTGCGAAGTCACCGTAGTCAGACGCATGACGAAAGGATTGAGCTGCCTCTGGTCCCAGATAAGCCGCCACAACACCCGCCAACATCAGTATTGAAATAGAACTGGCCACCTTGTGCTGGGGCACAGATTCAGACACCGCAAAGCGATACTGTTGCATAACCGCGTTATGACTACCGACGAGCATTGTCGCAATGCAAAACAGGGGGAAGCTGCTAACCCCGATTGCATATGCGCCCAGGCTTCCCCCAATAGCGCAATAAGCCGCCGCAATTAGGAAAACATTTCGTCGGCCAAATTTTTGCATCAGAAGCGCAGCAGGAATTGTCGTGGCGGCGGTCCCAAGAATCATCAGAGCAATCGGCAATGTCGCCAGAGAAGGCGTCGGGGCTAGACGTGCACCCACAATGCCACCCAACAGAACAATAATGGGTACGCAACATTGAGCGAAGGATTGCGCCGCTGTGAGCACGATTAACGTTCTGTACACGGCGACCTCCCAAAAAGAGTCTGACCACAGGCGGCGGCCTGCTGCCCCGGGACTTTCCCTAGTTTAGTCCTGTGGCAAGCAGACTCTACCAATCGAGATCATCAGGTATTGGGAAATCCTTATAAGGATCGTCCTCATCAACCTCCACTTCAAGCTTCTCAAAAAGATAGATCACCACCTCACCAAACCGGTCTGGGAGTCTCTGCATGATTTTTCGAGCCACACCTTCGGGAACAAGTTGGTAGTCATCATCGTACTTTACAATGGCCAGAAAGCCTTGATTGATCTGCTTTTTGTTGTTCGCCGATATGTAGATCTTTTTGACCTTTTTATCTTCGGTGAAGTTGTAAGCCACATCGCCCTTCTCTCGCTGACGGTTCATATCAATCAATTGTCGAACCTGCGCCTGCAGCGCCCTCGCCTGGGCTTTCTCGAGTAGCTGCCAGTTTTCTTGCTTGTCCTTTGTTTGCTTGTCTGCCAATGCTTTTTCAGCAGCCAACTTCGACTCATCAACCTCGACCCCGTGCCGAACACGCATCTGCTGGCGATGCATATTCTTCTGGGCTTTTTTGAGCTGCTTGTCCGTCACCAGACCAGCCTGCTTCAGCTGTTCCTGCAGAGAACCACCACCCTTGTTTTTCTTAGCCACGTATCCTCCCAAGCCTTTCCGAGGTTGTCGCTTAGGCGACTTTAATCATTAACTTACCGAAATTTTCCCCGGTAAACAGCATCTTAAACGCATTCGGTGCGTTCTCGAGACCTTCAACGATCGTTTCGCGGTATTTGAGTTTGCCTTCTTTGATCCAATCACCCAGCTGCTTTGAGGAAGATTCAAATTCCTCAATCCACTCGGTGACAATAAAAAATCTGGATTCCGGCGGGTAAGGCAGAGCGCTGAGCACCATCTCAGGGGTTTTCACGTCTGCCATGTTGGTTGTGTTATAGGCGGAAATAAATCCACAAACCGGTACTCTAGCGCCTTTATTCAATAACGGCGCCACGGCATCGAGCACATCGCCGCCGACGTTTTCAAAGTAAACGTCAACACCATCGGGACAAACTTTTTTAAGCTGCTCGGCAAAATCCGCTGCCTTATAGTCTACACAGGCATCAAACCCTAGCTCCTCAACCACATAGCGACATTTTTCTGCACCACCGGCGACGCCAACGGCTCTGCAGCCTTTGATCTTGGCGATCTGACCCACCACGGAACCCACAGCTCCCGATGCAGCAGAAACTACCACCGTCTCACCGGGCTGAGGTTTACCGAGTTTCAACAATCCAAAGTATGCAGTCTGACCCGGCATACCGGTGGTGCCAACGGCAGTCGAAATCGGCGCCAGGGTCGGATCGACCTTAAACAAACGATAATCCTCAGGCCCAGCAACAGCATAGGACTGCCAGCCGTGCATGGCTGAAACAATTGTTCCCTCGGGATAATCAGCGCAATTTGACTCGACCACCTCACCTACGATTCCGCCGGTCATCACCTCGCCAATTTGTAGAGGTTTGGCATAGGACGCCCGATCACTCATTCGACCCCGCATATAAGGGTCAAGAGACAACCAGAGAGTTTTAACCAACATCTGATTATCGCCAGGCTGACCCGCAGGTTCGGAGACAACATCAAAATTTTCCTCCTTCACCATGCCCTCAGGGCGGGTTTTTAGAACGACTTTGACGTTTGTTCGATCTGACATAATGGCTCTCCGAAAGGTAGTGCAGACAGGTAAAGTAACAAGTGTCGACATCATACATGGCTACTTATAGCCCAGCATAGCCGCCCTTTTCCCCTTTCCTATTAGCCCAGTGCAGCAGTCTCCTGTATAACGACGGCATGAAAATTCCGAAAAGATTACAACCCCTGATTGCCGACGGTCTAATTGACGAAGTCCTTCGCCAACTCATGAGCGGTAAAGAAGCTACTGTCTACATCATTCGATGCGGTCAAGAAATCCGCTGCGCCAAGGTCTATAAAGAAGTGGCCAAACGCAGCTTCAAACAAGCCGTTACCTACCAGGAGGGGCGGAAGGTCAAAAATAGCCGCCGCGCCAGGGCAATGGAGAAAGGCTCCAAGTTTGGTCGGCAGCAGCAGGAGGAAAGCTGGCACAACGCCGAAATTGATGCCCTGCGCCGGGCTTCTGCGGCAGGCGTCAGAGTTCCTCAGGTTTATGGCTGCGTCGACGGCGTCCTGATAATGGAGCTTATTACCGATAGGGACGGCGACGTAGCACCCCGATTGAGTGAAGTTTCTTTTACCGTCACTGAGGCTTTAGCCGATCACGAGACACTAATGATGTATGTCATTCAAATGCTCTGCGCAGGCATGGTTCACGGCGACTTATCAGAATTTAATGTTTTGGTAGACGAAACGGGACCGGTCATCATCGATATGCCCCAGGCAGTTGATGCCGCCGCGAATAACCATGCCGAATCCATGCTGCAGAGAGATGTCGACAATATAACGCTCTATTACGGCCAATTCGCACCGGAACTCGTTGGCCGGGACTATGCCGGTGAAATTTGGCAATTATATGAAGAAGGCCAACTGTCACCGGAAACCAAGTTGATCGGCGATTTCGAAAAGTCAGTTGACGAGGCTGATGTGGACGGTGTTCTAGTTGAGATTCAGGCGGCGATCGAAGAAGAGGAAGAACGCCTCGACAGAATTAGAGCCGCAGAGGAGGACTAATTCACGAATCCATTTAATCTGCGCCAAACCAAATAGAATCAGTAAGTAACGAGGCCAAGATGGAAAAGGAAATAGCTATATTCGGCGGCGGTCTCGCAGGCATGGTAGCTGCGCTAAAGCTGGTCCAGCGCGGCTTCAATGTGGAACTGTATGAATCCACAAACCGCTTGGGCGGCAAAGCAGGCAGCGATATCCATCCCGATTTGTATGATGCCAATTTCGATCTGACCACCGATACCCTCAAGGATGGCGTTAGGTCCGACCATGGTTACCACCTGTTTCCAGGCTGGTACGTCAATATGTACCAACTTTGGCAAGAAATCGGTCTCGACTTTGAGCGGGATTGCTATCCAGGCTGGGGGCCTAAAAACCTTAAACCCTACAACGGCAAATTCGAATTCCTCGATGACGACCCATACACCGGCAGAACGAGGATAACGTTGCTCGATCTGCTAACCAGGCCAGACTCCGAAGTCGATGACCGAACACTCAGGGGATTTATCAACTCACGGCTCTATAATTCGTTAGGATCCGTCAGCTTTGGGCGCCTGCTATTGAACGCGCTCACCGTTCGAGAATATCAAGTGTCAGCCCGAGCGATCCGCAATGTATTTTTGCAGTGGTTTCCAGTGATGAAGACAAAACCAAGCTGGGTCGCGATGAACGGATCTCTGGGTCGCGTCTTAATCGACAAGATCGAGGACGCCATTCACAACTATGCCGCCACAGGCTCTGGTTCTTTTACGCTACATCTAAATACCTCTGTGACCGGCCTTGATATCGAGAACGGCAATATTACCGTCGACATCGACACCCAGAGTGAAGCCATCAAAGACAAATTGATCTTGCTGACGTTGCCCCAGGAAGTCCTGCAAGAGCTAAATTGCGACGCGATCCACGAATTAGACCCAGCCCTAGGACAGCTACAGTACCTTAAATCAAATACCTTTGGTGCTTTGGACATTGTCTTTGAAGGTGTGATTCCAGAGTTGCCTAAGGAGCACTTTCGGTTGTTGGATTCCCAATATGCACTGACAGCTTTCGCCATTAATTTCCATTGGCCTGAATTGAAGGAGAAGTATCCTGATCAAAGCGTGTTGCAAATCGTTGCGGGAGACAGTTCCGCCTTTAACAAGTTGTCAGCAGAGGGATTTCTAAAAGAAATCAGTAAGGAAATTGAAAAGTATATTCCTGCGGTCAAAGATCGTGTCAAATACTTCATTCCTCATCAGAACGTCGGCGCGCCATTGTTCGTCAACGAAGTTGGCACCTGGGGTTATAGGCCCACCAATAAAAGCCGCATTCCCAATCTCTATTTCGGCGGTGATTTTGTCCAACAAATTACTGAAGTTGCTTCAATGGAGGGGGCTGTGAGGAGCGGGCTTGACGCCGCTGAATGCATCAGAATACGCAACGCTGCTGACACACCGAAGATCGATATTATCGCCCCGCTGGATCCCGGCAATGTCTGGAAGCTAAAGTTCCGCATCCTCATGCCAGTAATGCGGGTTTATGCCTGGTGCCGTTATCGGGTTCCCGAGTTTTTTAAAGTTGGCTAGCTAATGCCCATCTGAGGAAATAGCGCGAGATAACAATCCTTGTCCTCATCACTTACCTGGGGCCAAAGCCGTCGTTTGATCGCATAGTTATAGAAGGCAAAACTTCTTTTACCAACCTTGATTACCTCTCGCAGCGCTCCTTTAGCACTTTGTTCATCACCCAGCATAAAGTGCGCGAAGCCCGTCATAACCCAGACCCAGTCAACAGTCGAGAACATCCGGGACCGCGCCATCGTAGAGATCGCGTCCTCATAATGGCCATTAGCAATCATGGCATTACTTAACATATAACAAATAAACGGTTCCCTCGCGTCCTTAGGGGAAATGTCGATCGCAAAGCGGCACCGATCCAAACCTTTTTCCGCAGAACCCGTCATTGCTTCCAGATATCCCAGGGAAGATTGATACACCACATTGCTTGGCTCTAATTTTACAGCGTGCTCCAAATATTCTAACGGGAACGTCATAGGGGTTGGTGCAATAAAAGTGATCATCGCTATACCGAAAAGAACCGCCGGGCTCCCAGGTAGAAGTTTGAAAGCAATTTCTGCGTGGCGCTTCGCTTCCGGAAGCGCTTCTGGCCCAATCCCACCCCAAAGCATGCCGACTGCCAAGCCCGTCGCAATCCCTGCATGCGCATGGGCATACTCAGGATCCTCTGCAACAGCTTGTTGAAACATATCAATCGAATCGAAAGGCGCAGCCAGGGGTGAGCTAATATACATTTCATGCCAGCCGTGCTGCCAAAGCTGCCAAGGTTTCAGATCCGTGCCTCTATAGTTGCGAATCGAGTGGAGCCGCAAGATTGGCTCAATATGGGCGCATATCTGCAAACTGATATTGTCTTGGATTTTAAAAATATCGGCTTCTGCCTCGTCGAAGCGCTGACTCCAAACAATACTCCCAGACAGCGTATCGATCATTTCGACAACAATTCTCAGTGTTTCGCCAGACCGCCTGACACGGCCCTCAAGCATATAGCGAACCCGAAGTTCCTTGGCAACACGCTGCCAGGTAGGTGTTTCCGATCGGTATTGTTGGGTCGTCGATCGAGGGATGACATACATTTCCGGCATTCTTGCCAGTTGCTGAATGATGTCCTCTGTCAAACCACCAGCAAGACTATCGATTCGAACGTCGCCACCCGTATTGACGAAAGGTAAGACGGCGATCGAAGGTCGATCTGTGATGAGCCGTGACTCGACAAATGATTCGCTAACCGAATCGGCATTCGATTCAAAGGGGGGCTCATGTTGCAGAACAGTCTTATCAGACTTGGAAAAGCACCACTCTCTAAACTCGTCATCAGCTAGGCCAATCTCCAATATTGGCACTTGAAACAATTCCAAAATGACTCGCCACCTGCGGCGCGGAACCGCATAACTTTTCAAACTAGGATGAAGGGAGTCTTTGGGTGTTTGATAGTTGGAGTCGGTGTGTTTAAACCAGGCCTCTATACCATGCAGAGAAATTTTCTCGCCCATCGTCTTGAAACTAGTCGCAAGCCCACGGCGATCTGAGATGGCGGGGTTCCGCCCGCTTTCAAGCAACGACTGAAGCTTCTGGGTCGTGAGAACGCCAGTCGTCTGGTCTAACTCTGCCATAGGTGAAGATGTTCCAGATTGGGCGGCGTAGTTTTCCGCACTTAAACCGACTTGATGGAGCCTGTCACATAATCCCAGATAGTAGCAGCATAGAAACTTGCCCACTAGTGGCGCGAGCCTTGGAATTGTGTTTTCAAATGAATATCAAATACCTCGTCATACACACAGCCGCCTTTGAGGGCCAAGATTGCGACGCAAGCTTGATCGACAGTTGGCATAAACAGAGGGGTTGGAGAGGTCTCGGTTACCACTTCGTCATTCTCAACGACCGACACCGGTATAAAGCCGACGGAACCGTAGAGGTGGGCATCACCACAGGAAAACCGGGCTCACATACCGTGGGAATCGACCATTGTTCCATTGCAATTTGCTGCGCCGGTCATGGTGATCATGATGACTTTACCCCTGCCCAATACGACTCCCTCATCGAGTTGTTAGCTGCACTATCACTCGAGCACAAGCTGCCTGTTAGGCGAATCATTGGTCATCGAGAAATCAACCGCATCTTTGAGAAGGACAATCTTCCGCCAAGATACAGAACTCGCAAGAGCTGTCCGGGCCAAAAAGTTGATCTCGATAGTTTGCGGGCCCGCGTGACCGAGGTACTCGGTGACCAAGCGCCCTTGCCGACCAACGCATCTAACGATGACTCGTTTAGCAACGCGATGGTTACGATCGAACAGGCACTCACCCGTCTGCCTAATGCGATGGATGAATTCATGAATTTTCGATACCACCCCGAAGTCCAGGATCTGCTCAAACATGGCGATGAGCACCGATAGTAAAAAGAGCACCGATAGTAAAAAGAGCACCGATAGTAAAAAGAGCACCAAAAATAAGAAGAACATCCATAACAAGAGGCTATCATGCAGAATGTATCGACATCGACATCGAATGCTAAATCAGAGGTCGCCCTAGAGCAGCTTGTCACCGCCATTGGAGCGGGTGATAACGCCATGGAATGCGAGTTCTACGACAGGTTCCACAATCAAACGCTGCGCTACCTATCAAGTTATACCTCGGACCAAGCTCGGGCTGAGGACATCGCCCACGACACTCTGCTAAAAGTCTTGCTGCATCTACGCCGCAGTACATTGAACAAACCCGCAAGTCTCGGCAGCTTTGTTCGTCAAACTGCAAAATACTCCATTTTGGAATGGCGAAGACTCAAAGCCAACCAAGAAGAGTTGACGTCATCCTTCGACGATTCTCACACCATTGCTGTGGAGCATGATCAGTGGCTAGCGAGGCGTGAGCAACTAGCGACGATTAAGAAGTTCGTTAAAGCGCTTCCAGTATCCCGCGATCGCGAGATCCTGCTTCGCAACTACTACTATGATGAATGCAAAAGCTCGATTTGCGAGGCGCTCGATTTGGACTCGAAAAACTTCGACAGGGTCTTAAGCCGAGCCAAGAAGCGACTCAGTAAATCCCTAATGGAATCAGGCAACGTCTTCTCAGACTTTTCGGATGTCTTGAGCGGTTAGTTCCAGCCATCAAAAAAAGCATCAAATTCTGTTGCTGCGGCTTCTTATGATGAGCTGTAATAGAACCTAATTTGGGCGCCAGTTGTAATCAGCATCCTCCATTGTGATTTTCAGGAGACGAGAACCGTCCAGATTATCGACTTTATACCCTTGGATTCACCGCAAAAATGCCGGTAAATGCCGCCATCCTCAGGCTATACTCCCCCCCGATATTCAGCCAGCAGTTCATCTGCCAACAACAACTCAATACAGGAGCTACCCATGAAAGGTGCCGTACATTACGAGCAACGGGGCGAAATCGCGTTACTCAGCATCGATAATCCACCCGTAAACCCTCTGTCCTCCGGTGTTCGACAGGGTCTTTTTGATGGTGTCACCAAAGCCCTGGCAGACGACAGCATTAAAGCAATCGTTGTGACCGGTATGCATCGAGCATTTATTGCAGGCGCCGATATTGGCGAGTTTGGCGGTGCCGCTTCTGAGGCTGTTGGTCTTGGTGAAACACTCGACAAGATGGAAGGCAGCACCAAACCTATTATCGCTGCAATCAATGGCACAGCCTTTGGCGGCGGCCTGGAAGTCGCCCTCTGTTGCGATTATAGAATCGCTGCGCCGACGGCTCCCGTTGGTCTTCCTGAAGTGAAGCTTGGCTTGCTTCCAGGCGCAGGCGGAACCCAGAGACTGCCTCGACTGATTGGCGCTCAGGCTGCTCTGACCGCGATTGTTTCCGGTGACCCAATCCTCGCACCAGCCGCACTCAAACTCGGCATCGTAGACCGCGTCGCCGAAGGTGACATTGTTGAAGCAGGCATCGCTTATGCAGAAGAAATTGTTGCTGCAGGTAGCGCGACCCGCAAGATCCGCGATCTAGAAGACAAGATTGCTGCTGACAAAGGCAACGCTAAAGTCTTTGAAGACGCGGCAAAACAAATTGAAAAAACCCACCGCGGTCAATTTGCGCCAGCTCAGATCCTAAAATGCGTTGAAGCGGCTGTGAACTCAGCAACCTTTGACGAAGGCATGAAGGCCGAGCAACGCTTCTTCGCCGAGTGTATGAAGCATCCACAGCGGGAAGCGTTGATTCACATCTTCTTTGCTCAACGCGCTGCCAACAAGATTCCTGGCCTCGATAAAGAAACCCCACTGATTGATATCAACAAAGCCTCAGTCATTGGTTCCGGCACCATGGGTGGCGGGATTGCCATGTGCTTTGCCAATGCTGGCATTGCGGTTCGCTTGCACGACAACGACAAAGATAATCTGGCGAAAGGCCTAAAGGTGATCGAAGGCAACTATGCCCGTACCGTATCTCGCGGCCGACTAAGCCAGGAGCAGATGGACGAGCGCATGGCGCTGATCATTCCAACGCAAGCCTTTGATGACCTAGGCGATGCTGATGTAGTGATCGAAGCGGTCTATGAAAACCTTGACCTTAAGAAAGAGATTTTCGCTAAGCTCGACAAGGTGATGAAGAAAGGTGCGCTGCTCGCAACCAACACTTCGGGCCTTGATGTTGATGCCATCGCTGCCGAAACGTCGCGTCCTGAAGACGTGGTTGGCCTGCACTTTTTTAGTCCAGCTAACGTCATGAAGCTGCTTGAGGTTGTACGAGGCGAAAAGTCTTCTACTACAGCTCTCGGCACTGCAATGGCCCTTGGCAAACGACTCGGCAAGGTTGCTGTTGTTGCGGGCAATTGTCCCGGCTTTATTGGCAACCGCATGATCGGCGGCTACTCACGTCAAGCCAGCATGATGATTCTGGAAGGTGCTTCACCTGCCCAGGTCGATAAAGTGATTTTTGAGTTCGGTCTAGCCATGGGTCCTTTCACCATGGCAGATATGGTCGGTCTGGATCTCGGCTGGCGCGCTCGCAAGATGATGGGCGGCTCTAACGAGGTGACTGCGCGGATTCCTGATGAGCTTTGCGAAGCAGGACGCTATGGCCAGAAGAACATGAAGGGTTATTACCAGTACGCCGAAGGCGATCGAACGCCTCGCCCCGACGCCGAAGCAGACGCCATCGTTCTGCGCGTTGCCGAAAACCTCGGTTTCGAGAAGAAAGACTTTACCGACGAAGAAATATTGAAGCGTTGTATCTATCCACTTGTGAATATCGGCGCCAAACTTCTAGAAGAAGGTCACGCCCTTCGAGCCAGCGATATCGATACGGTATATGTCAACGGCTACGGTTTCCCAACTTATGTTGGTGGACCAATGTGGTATGCCGATACTCAAGGACTAGACAAGGTAGTCGCGGATATCGAACGCTTTTATGTTGAGACTAAGGACGAGTCATGGAAACCTTCGGAGCTGCTGAAGAAGCTGGCTGCTGAAGGTAAAACTTTTGCATCTCTTGATGCCTAAGACGCAATGAGGCTAGTTTCTTTAGCCTGAGTAAAAGACCTTCCCTGGATTCACCTCGGAAGGTCTTTTTTTGTCCTGCTCTTTGTCATCAGGCATCCTGTCTGCATTTTTATAGCCTAAAAACAAACGCATGTAGTCCATGGTCGAACCCACAAGCCCATCCCCGCCAGAAAACCAGCTCACGTCTTTGCAAAATTAGTGGTCGCGGCAGAATCGATGACGATGAGTTCACCCTCTGCATTTCTCATGTGGTTGTCTCCAAACCGACGTATCAGCCAGGGCTGGCCAAAACTAAGGCTCGCAAGATCCACTTCCGCGCAAAACAGATTAGCGCTGAACTGAAGTGGCAAGACGTTGCGTTAAGCAACTGTCTATCTATTTGCTTTCGAGGACCCAGTAATAAGTAGTAAGTGAAGGGAATTTGTGCGTTTTAAACCAGCGGAGACGCCAATTTAGAACGCACATTGATGATCAAATTCTTTCGATGATAATGGCAGGCGCCATTCCACCAGCAGCGCACATGGTCACCAGACCAAACTGCTGATCACGACGCTCAAGTTCATCAAGAACCGTACCGATCAACATAGATCCCGTTGCACCAATAGGATGACCCAGAGCCATCGCGCCACCGTTGACGTTGACCTTGTCTCGATCTAGATCCAAATCACGAATAAACTTTTCTGCAACAACAGAAAAAGCCTCATTGATTTCGAATAGGTCGATGTCTGAAATAGACAATCCTGCCTTCGCAAGAACCTTTCTCGCCGCCGGTACTGGCGCATTCAACATCAGCGTCGGTGAATCACCCATGTTACACATGGCTCTGATTCTCGCCCTGGGCTTCATACCATTGGCTTTGGCGTACTCAGCCGAGGCAAGCAGCACTGCACCAGCACCATCTACAACACCGGAGGAATTGCCGGCATGGTGAAAGTGTTGGATTTTTAAATCGGGATATTTCTGAGCCACAAGCTTACGAAAAGTTGTGCCCTTGTCGTCTAATTCGATATCGGCAATGACTTCAAAGGACGCCTTCAATTGACCCAAACCCTCAAGTGTTGTTTGAGGCCGTGGAAATTCCTCATGATCAAGAGCTACAGAGCCATCAGTCTTGTATACCGTGATCAAAGATTTGTCGAAATAACCATTCTTTATCGCATGGTCTGCGCGTTGCTGTGAGACAAGCGCCAAACTATCCAACGCGATACGATCAATACCTTCTAAGGTTGCAATTGTGTCTGCACATACACCCTGGTGGGGTTGGGGATGGACATCCCGCAAACGAAAATTATCGTTATCAAGAAAGGGAGAACCTTTACCGCCGCCGGAACCAGCCAGGGACATCATTTCGGTGCCACCGCCAATGGTGAGATCTTCCATGCCAGCCATGATATTCGCCGCGGCAATGTTGACGGAGGTAATACCGGAACCGCAGAAACGGTCCAGAGTGACACCACTTGCCTTTACATCGTAACCGGCATCCAGGGCTGCCATTCGGGCCAGGTCACCGCTTTGCGGGCCGCGCTGAGAACTGGTACCAAAAATAATGTCATCAACGTCAGCGGTGTTAAAACCCACTCTTTCTTGAAGCGCTTTTAGTACCGCAGCTCCTAGATGTTGAGGATGTTCGTCAGCAAGGGCGCCCTTACCTTTCTTACCAATTCCACGAGGGGTACGACATGCATCAATAATCCAGGCTTCGGCCATGAAATCGCTCCAATAGTTTTTATGAAGCGGCACCATAACTCTTTGTCCGGCTACAATTCAACGCAGGCTGAAGCCAGACTTTGCGGCCCTTTCCTGCAGGGAGCCTGAAGGCTGGATGCCGCTCCCTTTAGTCATTCGGAAAATTAGAACAAATTTAGAAAGGAGCAAAAGTCCTCAAAGCCAAAAACACCAGTCGTTCGACTTAGAAAGTCAGAGGAGTCTCGAGGTGTTTATCGAAGATCCAATCCCTTTGATTGATCAACGCCGCGTCAAAGGGCTCGAGCAGGGTAGCCGGCAACTCGTAACTCTTGCGTAGAAAGCCCGGCATGGGATTAATCGCGTCTTCCTGGGGTTGCAAAAGATTAGAAAAATAGGCCCAGTACAAGTCCGCCGCCGAGTACTGATTGCCAATAAGATACGGGTTATCCTGTTGCTTCATATGGTCTGCGAGAAAGGCGAGAAATGAATTTAAGGAATCCTTAACGGCATCAACCTTTTCTGGCTCAAATTGATAATCCTTCAGCATGGGATTCTTGTAGGCTTTGTCCCCAACCGCTTGATAGGTCGTATTGAGCATTAACAATCTTGCGTTCCAGGCAAAACCGTTGTCGCCGGCAATCTCGTTGATCAAACCTACCATCAACATGCGGTCGCTTCGATCCTTCGGAAATAGTGAAGCGCCCTTGCCCAACCGTTCAGCTAGATCTAGAAGCTCCAGCCAACGAACCCGGGGTGCTTCATCATTGTAAACAGCAATCGGCGCATTACGATGTTTGGTCCAGGCAACCAGTTCGGGATTGTCCCGGCCACCGTCTTGACGAATCCGATGAAAGGGCACCTCATGATGGCGAAATAATGCTTTAGCGGATTCGCTCCAGGGGCCTGGAACACCGGCCGTTAGGACCAGCTTTAGCCCCGGCTTGGCCTGGGCTTCTTCAACACTCAAATAATCCATATTTTGACTTAACCCATCTGCAACAATTCAACCCAATTACCATCGGGATCTTCAATAATCGAAATTTTCACACCCGGTCTAATATCTCGAGCCGGTACAGCAATCTTGTAACCTGCTGCTGCGCACTCATCGGTAGCCGCTTCTAGATTGCTGACTGAGATCGTGAAGTACCGAAAGCCGGTGGCGCCACCGATGCCGCCAGCAGGAGATGTCGCTTTTGGCTCCTTAGCATTGACGACGATTTTTAACGTTGTAGTGCCACAACTTAAACGCACCATTTTTCCGCCACCGGGCATATCCATCGCACCCTCTTCGGCAAGGCCAAGGGTGTCTCGATAAAATGCCAGTGACTTTTCTGCATCATTTGTAATAATGCCTAAGTCGATCGAATCTTTAGTGATTGCTAAAGCCATCAAATTTCTCCTGCTGTAAATTGTCTAATTGGTCTAAATGGATTACCCGCCGACAATTCTCGGTAGTAAATAAACTTCAGAATTTTCTGGAATGGGGGTTTCCCAACTATCTCGATAAATGGTGCCGTCGATCGCAACAGCGATACCGTCGTCCATGTGAGCGTCGAGTTTTGGGTAGCGATCAAGCAGCCTGGTGAGGAGTTCGCGAATAGTGCTCGCCTCAACCTGAATTGAGGCGGCGCCATCCACTGCTTCCTTAAGGGGCCCAGAAAGAAAGACTTCCATGAGACCCTCCTGTTTAGGCGACTTCTGTTTCAGCAGCCATTGCGTCGTCGATAGCCTTTAGAATCCTCGGCGGAGACATTGGCACCTGATACATTCTGACACCCACAGCATTTGACACTGCATTACCAATCGCACCCAGAGGTGGCACAATTGATGTCTCACCGACACCTCGAATACCGTAAGGATGGCCAGGATTAGGTATCTCTAGAATCTTGGTATCGATATTAGGCAGGTCAGAACAAACCGGAATCCGATAGTCTAGAAAGCCAGCATTCTGCAATCGGCCATCAGCACCATAGATATATTCTTCATTTAATGCCCAACCAATACCCTGGGCTGCAGCACCCTGGAACTGCCCTTCGACATAGTCCGGGTGGATTGCCTTGCCGGCATCCTGAACAACTGTATAACGCAAGATTTGAGTCTTGCCAGTTTCGGGATCAACTTCCACATCCACAATATGGGATGCAAAGGAAACACCCGCGCCATCAGCAGTTGCTTCGTGGTGTCCGGCGATCGGACCACCGGTATTACCCGCTTTGGCTGCAATTTCTTTTAGCGACAAGGGCGGTAAGTTACCGTGCTCAGCACCAATCGCTTTTGCGCTGCCATCTTCCCAAACAACCGATTCAAGAGGAATCTGCCACATTTTGGCGGCGCGACTTTTCAAGACTTCAACGGCGTTTCTTGCAGCAAAGATTGCCGCCATACCCGATGAAAAAGTACCTCGACTGCCCTCTGTGGTGTCGTTGTGACCGAGCGATGAGGTATCACCGATATTCACCTTTACATCATCGTAGGAAACGCCGAGTTCTTCCGCGGCAATCATTGCCAGTGAAGCCCGAGCACCACCGACGTCGATCGTGCCGACCGTAAGGTTCACAGTACCGTCAGGGCCAATATTAAGATCACTACAGGTTTGACCGCCAATATTAAACCAGAAGCCGCAAGCCACACCTCGGCCCTGGTTCTTACCTAGCTTGGCCTTCATGTGGGGATGCGCTTTCACGGCCTTTAAAGTTGGCTCGATACCAATAGGCCCCCAAACCGGGCCATAGGGCGCAAGCGTGCCTTCCCTTGCGACATTCTTAAGGCGCAAATCCACTGGATCAATATTCAACTCTTTCGCTAGCTGATCCATGGTGCTTTCAACGCCAAAGGCCATCATCGGTGCAGAAGGCGCTCGGTAGGCTGCAACCTTAGGTCGGTTGCACAGTACGTTGACACCGATCGCCTTGTTGTTAGGAATGTTGTAACAGGCAAAGGCCGTCATGCCGCCAAGCGTACCCCAGATACCTGGAAAAGCGCCGCCCATATACCGGCACACTGCACTGGCTGCTGTGATTGAGCCGTCCTTCTTGGCGCCGATCTTGATTTCCATAGAAGTTGAGCAGGTAGGTCCCGAAGCTTTAAAGACTTCTTCTCGGCTCATGACCATTTTGACCGGTCGATTTGCCTTGCGGGAAAGGGCAAGGGCAATAGGCTCCATCCAAACATGGGTTTTGCCGCCAAAACCGCCGCCAATCTCCGATGAGGTCACTTTCAGCTTGGCAATATTTAGCCCTAGAAGTTGCGCGCAGGTGTTCCGATAGGAGAAATGGCCTTGAGTCGTGACCCAGAGTTCGCCTGTACCGTCAGAATTGAGTGTTGCCAGACAGGCGTGAGGCTCGATGTAACCCTGATGCGTCTGGCCAGTTTTATAACTACGCTCGACGATGACATCAGCTTCAGCGAACCCTTGTTCGATGTCGCCGTGACCGAACTCACCCTGACTCATCCAGTTGCCGGGCTTACCTTCCTTAGCATAGCGGGGCTGAACTATAGGTGCTCCGGGCTCCAGCGCTTCATCCACGTCCGTAACATGGGGCAGTATTTCATAGGTGACCTTAATAAGCTTTAAGGCTTTTTTCGCCGTGGCCTTGTCGATCGCCGCAACTGCTGCAACCGCGTGACCGTCATAAAGGGCGCGGTCCCTCGCCATACAATTCTCGAGGGTGTCATAAAGACCGGTATTGCCATTGGTCAAATCTGGTAGATCTTTTGAGGTAATGACAGCTTTCACACCCTTCAGCTTCTCTGCTTTAGAGGTGTCAATTTTCTTGATCTTTGCGTGTGCGTGAGGCGACCGAAGCATAAGCGCCACGAGTTGGCCCGGTGCATTCATATCAGCGCCGTATCGAGCCCGACCTGTCACCTTATCTACGCCGTCAGGTCGCTTAACTCGTGTCCCGACTACCTTAAAATCCTGTCCTGTATAT
>Ga0222633_1000225_pt1 | contig 63652 bp, 59 predicted proteins | sample AntAcemetageno48_FD_179816 | JGI IMG/M metagenome (GOLD analysis project Ga0222633, IMG submission 179816) | Saline water microbial communities from Ace Lake, Antarctica - #48 | ecosystem: Environmental > Aquatic > Non-marine Saline and Alkaline > Saline | place: Antarctica: Ace Lake | collected...
CCCCCCCCCCCCCCGTTTGTCAAGTTTAGGGAGTGCTGGTAAGCCTGCAGCTCTGAAATGCGCCCCCCTCGCTGCGCCCACTTGCACCTCAACGTGGCGTGCCAGTGGTTTTTGATTGCGTTTTCGGGTCTTCCTGGCAGCAGTTTCGCCAGCGCGGCCCACCGCGTACCTAACATGCGGTGTCCTTCCACCAAAATCCGTTCCTCCTCCGCGGTCCACTCGCCCCTGCGGATATCAGGTTTAAGGTGGTTAAGCCACCGGTCACGGCACTGTTTCCCCCGGCGGCCGTTCATTTTGCTCGCGATGAAACTCCACTTCCGGTGCCCGAGCTCGTCTACTAACCGCCGCAGCTGGTTATCTTCGTGAAGCGTCCACTGCTGGGTGCTTCCTTTGAACCCACTTCCGCCCGGGGTACCAGCCTTGGAGTCGTCGTCGTCGTCGTCGTCGTCGTCGTCGTCGTCGTCTTCGCGGTTCACGGGGGCTTTTGACACAGAAACGGAAAGAGACGCCGGTTTGTTTGCGAACCCGGGGACGGCGGAGTTGTCCTTCGCAAGCGCCTTGGCCAGCGCCTTCTGCGCCTTCGCCGCAGCAGCCGCACTGGCCCTCGCCGTCGGCGGTTTCTTCCCGCCCTTCCCGAGAGGCACCAAGCCTTTCAGGTCTTCCTTGGAAGCCGCCTGCGTGACGGAAGAACAGGGTGTGTCAATGAGGAAGCGTGTTTTAAAAAAATGGTGTCGCAAAAACACGTTTCGGCGAAATTTTGCCGGAACCCTCGATTGGCGTTACATACAGCTCTTCGGTGCCGTGAAGCAAAGGGGGTCGACCCCACCGCGCGCGATCTCGGGGCGGGGGCTAGGAAAAACGCGCGTCGGCGCGCCGCGATCGCGCGCGATGGCTTGGTGACGCGGGGTACACGTGCGCCACGCGCGCGTTGGCACGGGAACGCGCGTTTGAATCGCGTCACGGCCGCCACAAAGCGCGCGCCCGAACGCGCCCCTCGCCAATTTCACACTTCCGTCACCACGTCGAGTGTGGTGACGAAGGAAAAGAAAACGTGGCGGGGTCGTCGCGGGGGGCGCCGTGGCGCGGCGTGAAACTCGGAGGTTGGTGCTCCGGCCGCGTTTTCGTCGCGACAAGGGTGATTCCCCTGCCGCGACGAAGAGGGGGGGGGGGCGCGACGGGGCCCAACAGGGGGAGAACGCCCCCCATTCGCCCCGATCTCGCTTCCAATGAACGCTCGCCGCGCGTGTCCTTCCGAGAGGAAAAAAACACTCGCTGGACCCTACGAATCCAATTGCCACGCGCGGGGGACCGCGGGGCGCGTGAGGCGAGCCTCGGTTCACGTACCTCGACGAGCCAGAACAGGGAGTTGATGTCATCCTCGCTAGCGCCGCCCAGGCTTTTAGTGGTCCGTCCCGCGGTCGATCGAGGCCCGCTCTTGTCCGAGGTCCTTCGTCGCTTCGGGATAGGGATCGCGGGCGAAGCGCCATCGTGGTCGGAATTTTCGCGCTTCATTGCCGGAGAAGCCGCGCTCGTTTCCAACGCGTGCGCCTCAGGTTCCTCGTGCGTCGCGATCACGCGAGTCCGGGTGTGGCCGGGGCCGTTCGTTCACTCGGATGGGGGGGAACCGCGGCCGTGATGCGCGGGGGGGTGTGCGTGCAGTGGGAGTTCCGAGGACAGAAAACAAAAGGCGTTCTCTAAAACGCTGTGAAAAAGGCGCGTTTTCTCTTTTTTTTACGTTACGTTTCTGACTGTTTCGCATACGTTTTTTTTGTGAGGCGGAAAAAAAATGGAAAGCGTTTGTGATTCGAGCGCCCGATTCCAGGCGAAAACGAGCAGAAGAGGACGTCGATCAAGGCCACCGGTGAGATGGAAGCAGGAAGGGTCGGCAAAACGGTGACCGGTGTCGCGTGACCGGTACGAGGGGTCAACCGTTTCGCCACTGCCGACGATCGAGGACGACAGGTGGCGTCTCGCATCACCAACACACACCGCGGGGGCGCGGCCGTTCGTGACGCGGCCATGGCGTCCAGTGTCCACGCCGTGTCTGGCGTTCTCCCTCGGCACGGCACACGCGCGAGTTGTGTGTGGAAGCGATTTCCCATTTCCCACCCGCCCGCCCCTGCCGCCCTACGACGCGGGTTCCACCACCGCGATGCCACCCACGCCTCTAGGCTCGCCAGCGGTTCGAATGCCAGCGCGTCCTCCGTCCCGATCGCGGAAAGCTTGGGTGGTGAGTCACCTGTGACCCGCGCCTCGTACCTCGCCGTGTCCGGCGGCGCGACGTTAACAGGCACCGCCCCGGTTGGCGGCGCTAAGAACGCGGTGCTGGCGTTGCTTGCGGGGTGCCTTACCTGTGCCTCACCGGTGACGTTAACCAACGTGCCTTGTTTGAACGACGTCATCGCCATGTGCGACGTGTTGCGTTCGGTCGGGGCGGTGGTGACGTCACCGGTATCCGGAACGGTCGTGGTGGACGCCAGTGCGTTGACTTCGCACGCACCAAACCCAGCGGCGGTACAGAAACTACGCGCCAGCTTCTTCACCGCCGGGCCGTTGCTGGCGAGGACCGGGCGGTGCGAAATCACGTCGCCGGGTGCGTGTTGGGCCTTGCGCAAAATTCCCGACTGGCTCGCGGTCACCTCCGAGCGGACGTCTTTTCGGTGAACCCACTTATTCACCAAATCAGGGAGGCCTCCCTGTTTTCCCACGCAAAACTGACCCTTTTCGGTTACAATCCAGGCGGGTGCGCGATCGGGACGCGGCCGGTGGACCTGCACTTGCAAGGTTTCAAACAACTAGGCGCGGACGTGCGCGTTTGCGCCGAAACTGATACGATCGTGATGACCACCGCGAAACAGTTAACTGGAGCGGGTGACATTCACTTTCGGTTTCCGTCCGTTGGCGCCACGCACTCGGTGATGTGCGCGGCGAGCTTAGCAATCGGCGTGACCACTATTCACGGCGCCGCGGCGGAACCGGAAGTTACAGATCTGGCTGCGATGCTTAACAAATGCGGTGCCCGGATCACGGGCGCGGGAACCAGTACGATTCGCATCGAAGGAGTATCTGGAACGTGTCGTTCTGATACGCCGTCTCAGGGGCAACAGAGTTTGGGTGTGGAAAGGACGTTACGCGCTGAAACATTGTCGCGCACATCAATGTCTCAGACATCGCAGACATCGTCGCAATCTGTCAACAAACTTCTGTATGGGCAAACAGTCATGAAGCACGTATCGGTAATCCCGGACCTCGCGTCGCTCCTCGGGTGTCACCACCGCGCGATTCCCGACCGCGTTGAGGCGGGTACGTTGTTGGTCGCCGCCGCGGTGACTTTGTCGTCAATTTCCGTGACCCCCGTTGTGTTGGCGCACCTCAAAAGCACCATGCAGGTGCTGGAAAGCTCCGGGTGTACGTTTTCGAGTGAGCCGCTTTGCGAAACCGGGAAGGGCTTCCAAGGCGACGACCGGCTCGCGCGTCTCACGATCTACCCGCCAAAAGTTGTTTTGAAAAGCGTCACCTTCGCCACCGCGCCGTTCCCAGGAATACCGACCGACATGCAGCCGCAGCTTTGCGTGCTGTGCGCGGTGGCAGCCGGGGTATCAGTGGTCACGGAAACCGTGTTTGAAAACAGGTTCGGACACGTCAAAGAGCTGGGGCTGATGTCGGCGATGTTTGGGGAAGACGAAGAGTTTGGGGGTTACGAAAACGACGACGCCGACGACACCGACAAAAAAAACGCCAAACGGTCCATCCGCGGCTCGAACGGCGCGCCGTTAACCCCGCGCGACGTCACCGGCCAAGACCTACGCGCCACCGCGGCGCTTGTGTTGGCCGGGCTGGTGTGCAGTGACCACGACGTGACGAACGTGTATGGGGTTACGCACTTGGACCGCGGGTACGAACAACTGGACGCGAAACTAAACGCGTTGGGCGCCAGGATTACGCGACGGGGTTAGGGGAGCCTCACGGGTAGCCTTACGGGTACTTTTATTAATACACAACTAGTTTATAAAATTTCTTTCCTGGGCCCGCGCGCGCCGGTCAAAACCGACTGCCCTGATTTTTTCCCCGTCACCGGCTTTGCGGCGTTTTGGTCGTCGCAGTCGGAGGATTCGGGTGAGTCGTCCGTTCCGGGTTCACTCGAGGTGCTGATGACGCTCCCGTCGCTGGACCGCCGGTCGCAATCGGCGCGGTACACCGCACGCCGTTCCGCCTCGAGGCGCGCGTCGCGCTTTTCCATCGCCCGCTTTTCGATGTTGGATTTGACCAGGTACCGCAACGAACTCGGGTCGAAGGTTTCGTTTGTTTCCAGAACGTTAATCGCAACCCGCGGGGGGGACACCCCGAGTTCGTGTCGCACGCGCTCGTGCCGCCGCCGCGTGCCAAACTCGTGCGTGTTTTGCAAATGCGTCAGGCGAAGGGGTTCGGGGGCTGGCCCGTTACGAAAGAACGCGTGCGTAAGCACTTGTTTCGCGGTCAGACGGTGCGCCGGGTCCAGCACGAAAATCCTCTCAAGCAAATCGAGCGCCTCGTCTGGGAACCCTTGGAACAAATCGCGAACCCGACAGCGCCCGGCGTCTTCTTTGAACACGAAATCACCATCGCGAACAACGCCGAGGGAGGTGAGTGCCGCCGCGTCGCTAGCTTGACTGTTCTCGAGGGACCGGCCTTTTTTCTTACTACCTCCAGGCGAGCCCCCCGGGATCCTCCTGATTGAAATAAAAGAAATGTCAGTCTCGTATGGACAATCAGTCGGTGGAATGTGTTGGGTGGGAAATACTTACCCCAAGTTCGCGCCGCCGCAGACGTTCAGAATCTTCCCGAGCTGGTCAACCTCCGTTCGCCCCTGTTTGAAAAAGAGGTGTTAGTCTTGTATGGGCAAACAGTCATGGGATTTGGAGTTGGGAAATACTTACCGGAAACACGGGTTCGCCCGAAATCAGCTCCGCCAAAACACACCCCGCGCTCCACACGTCGACGCGGCCTGGTTCGATAAAAAAGAAGTAACGTGTCAGTCTCGGAGGCCATGTGTATATCTGGTATTGGGAAGGTAACAGTTACGGCGGTAACAGTATCACGGGTAAACAGCCGGGCGGGTAATCGGGCCGAGCAGGGAGGCGGTGTGATGTGGTGATTGGGAAAGCCCCGCACCGTCGTACTCCGTCGCGCCTAGGAGTAACTCGGGCGGGCGGTACCACAGGGTGACCACGCGAGGTGTGAGGGGGACACGCTGCGTTGTTTCGATTTCTTCCGGTTTCTTTTTTTCACCACCGTCTTTGTCGCCGTCTCCCCGCGCCGCCCTCGCCGACCCCACGTCCACCGCGAGCCCGAAGTCGGCGAGCTTCAACACCCCGTTTCCGTCCACAAGCAGGTTGCTTCCCTTTATGTCCCGGTGTAACACCCCGTTTTCGTGACAGCTCGCGATGGCGCTGAACAATTGCCAGGCGAGCCGTTTGACCTGGCCAAGGCGCAGGCCGCCTTTCGTTGTCGCGGACACCAACCCCGCCAAGTCGTGCGGCGAAAACGCAAACACGAGGTACGCGGATTCCGAGGAATTATTTGAGGAGTTATTAATTCCGATATCGTCATCGTGGCCCTCATTGCCAGCGCAGTCATCGACTGCTATGTCCAGTAACGTCACGCAGTGCGGCTGGTGCTTCAGTTTCAGCAAAACAGAAACCTCCCTCGCCGCGAACGCCGCGGCTTCGCTTGAATCGAACCGCGCGGGTTTCACCTTTTTCACCGCGACTATGTTTTTTGTGAGCTCGTCGAAACACTGGTACACCGCGCCGTACGTGCCTTGGCCTATCTGCTTGATCCTGGTGAGCGTTTTCGCATCACGAGGGGTCATGCCTCGTAGCGCCTCGGGCGCGTGCGTGGTAAGCCATGAAGGCCACCGTAGTGGGGTCGCGGGTTCCGAGTTTGTGATTCCAAACTTTTTCAGTGTGGTGTGAGTTTGTGCAACGAAACCCGCGGCTTTCGCGTCGTCTTCTTCGTGCGCATCGTTCGCGCCGCCCGCGAGTACGGAACGCGGTTTCGCGGTCCGCGGTCCGCCGGTCACCGCGCGGGTCGGCGAAACCGCGGGGCGTGACGTGGAGCAAGACTGACCACGTGGTGACAACTCGTGTTCCGGGTGCACCTCCCTCGGTGAGCTCGCGCACGCCCCCATCGTATCCCCGAGGTGTCGGTCACGTCGGTTCGCCAAATCGCCGAACGACAAAACTTAAGTTGCGCGGCGAACTCGTCCGAGGACCACGCCACGTAACCGGGCGCGCGCAAATACCTGTTCCAGCTCCCGAGTTGCGAAACGTGAAACGAACGCGACGCGTGACCGGCACGCGAGGGTGTGCCGGGGCCACGTGACGCGCGTGTTCAAGAGTGACGCGACGCAGATGCAGATGCAGAAGCGGTTGTCGGCAAAAAAATCCCAAAACCCGGGTCGGCAAAAAATACGATTCTTTCTGTCGTCATTTTGCCTGTGACTTACAGCTTCTACTGTACCGGTACGCGTCCGTGCTATTTGCTCGTCGGACAGAAGAGGTAAAAGATGCGAAAGGAGAAGACGGCTGACTCATCTTTTTTTTGGCATTTCAGTCCATCGACGTCGGTCCATCGCAAAAACGCAATCGCGGTCGACGTCTTTTCGGAGAAAGGTCTCGAGTTTTCTAAGCACCCAAAGAGAATCTCCCAGAGTGCCAGCGCGCTCCGGTGCCTAGCGCCCGGCGAGACGTGTGTTTGGGGGCCTAGCTGGTGTGTGCGTGTGGTAGGGACGACCAAAGATGTGCTCGAAACGGGGGGAAGGGGGCTGGTTGGGTTCTGATGCGCGCGGAGGAGGCGATGGTAACGGCGGGTTCGCAGATTCGGTCTCTCAAGGCGTGTTCGTGTTGCGGAAAGCCCCGGCGCTTTCCAAACGCCCGGCGGCGCGTAAGTCGTTCGTGCCGCTGGTTAGCGACGAGACAATAGATGGGATGGAAGCTCGAAGAGATGCGTATTTGCAAAGCTGGCGCCAAACCGACGACGACATCCAGGCCGTGTTGGCGGACGCGAACCGCGATGCGTTTGAAAAACTCACGTCGTTCGTGATGGACGGGTTCGTTCAGAGGCAGCAGCTGGTCACGGGCAACGGCGGCGCCCGCCTACCGCAACACTCGGCTCAGCGCATCCCAGTCGGGCTAGTGTTGGCCGGGGGCGTGAACTCCGACGACCACGAAGAGACTTTCAGCAAGCTCACGCAGCACCTACGCGGCGTGGGGTGCCACACCGCGCTTTTGCGATCGCGGGATTTGAAAGCCCGGGGCGGATCCCTCGCGGCGAACGCGCTCGCGGCGGCGACGGCGGCGGATGAAGACGGGGGCGGGGGCGGGGGCGATGCTTCAAACTCTCGGAACTCGGAAAAAACAGCAGTCAGCGTATCACTCTGCAGTAGCGGTGCTGCAGGAGGAGGCCTGGGCGTCGCGGTTCGGCGAATCCTAGAGCAACTGCAGCACCAAGCCGCGCGGCGAGGCGTGGCGGCGTCGAAAACGCAAACGCGCGTTTCGGGGCGGTCGGTGAGGCACCTGCGGCGGTGGTACGTGGACGTGACGGAGAAATCTTCTGCAGAGATAAGTGGAGATGATGATTTACCAGTTGATGTGAATGCCCAGAGTACTGACGGAAACATGGCTGGAGAAGAAATTGGAGATGATGCTTTACACGAAGACGAAGAAGCCGTAGGGGGTGCATCTGGACTCACCCGGAAGTCGCCGGTCGGAGCGGCGAAACAAGAAACGCCGACTCGTTTCGGGAAAAGTCCCATGGCAGACAAGACGACGACGACGGCGACACGTAAAGCCTCCCTATGCGAAAAGAAATTCCCCCCCGCCCCCGTGGTGATCGTGCTGGAGGACACCGAGGGTTTTGACAGCGCGATTCTGAGGGATTTGTTGTTGGCGCTCTCAGACGCGGGGGACGAGATTCCGGTGTGCGTGTTACTCGGCCTCGCCACGTCGGCGCAGATGGTGCACTCCATGTTGCCCGCGGCGGTCGCGGCGCGGCTCAACGCGCGCGCGTTCAAGCTTTATTCGCCGAAAAGTGTCATGGCCGCGGTGCAATCTAGGGCGCTGATGGACCCCTGCAGGGTGCCCGCGCTATCCAACGCCGCGCTGGAGCTTTTGGCCACCCGATTCAAGGAACACGACTTCTCCCTAAGCGCCGCGAAACGCGCCATGCATTTACTGACCCTGGACCACTTCATGCAAACGCCGCTCTCGGCGCTGGCGCCCGCCGCCGCGGCAGGGGCTGGGGCTGGGGCGGACGAGGCGAGGCAGGTGCGTAGGGAGTTGGTTTCGGGCGGAGCTAGCGGTGGTGATACGTTAATCACCACGGATGACGTCGTTCGCGACATCGCGCGCGACGACGCGCGCGTCAACCGGGCGAGTAGTTCCGCGGATTTGGCGACTGTGACCCACTTGGCGCAACGAGCCAAACGCGTAGCCGCCGCGGCGGCCGCCGCGGCCGTGTCGGCGGCGGAGCGCGTCGTCAAGTCCTTCTGCACGGAAAAGTCATGCGCCTGGGCGCGGAAACACCTGGTTCTTCCAAATTTGGAAACAGGCGTGACGACGCCTGGCAAAAGCCCAGGTGGAACCAAACATGTGGCGTGTGACGCGATGACAAAACAACAACTCGTCTCGGCGCTTACCAACGCGTACCCCGCGCGGCGCCGGTGGGGCTTGGCGCTCCGGTGCGTCGCCGTGGCAGCGGAGACGTGTTCGTTGAAAAGCGACAAAGGCGAGCTGTCCAACGTGTTCGTTGATGCGTCCAGCACTCGGTGGATGGAGGGTATACCTCTGCAGGGTGGGGGAGGGCAATCGCCAGCCGGGAACAGAGCCGAAGCCGGCGGAGGGTCACGGACCGAGAAAGGACACGCGACGGACACAAACGGAAACGGGGGGTCCCGGGGCGACTCGCTGCTGCGTTTGATTCGCGCCCGCCTGGAACGACCCGAGTGTTCCGTGTTCCAACTCAAGGCGCTTTGCAGGCGATGGTACGGAGTGTGGGGGTGTTTCCCGAATCCGACACACCGTCCGTTTTACCTCTAACGCTGGTGACTGTTGTCCACACGGCGCGATACACCAGACGTTAACCACTTTTCTGTCCCAATCACGCACAGGGCGCGGCTCGTGGCGGTGGACCCGGAACTGCACGCGTGTTACGCACAGGCTTTGAATCAAATCTTGTCGTTGTGCGACGAGTCCGAAGATGGCGAGGAGAACGGCCACGGCGTTTGCGCGGAACAAGTGGAGACTTTTCCGACGCACAAATCGCCCGCCGCCGCGAAAAGAAACGTCGTCGTCGCGACGACTCCGACGCCGAAAAAAACGCCAACCCCGGCGCGTTCCGAAAGGGAAACCCCCACCGACGTTCACCCGCCGTCGACGCAAACGCGACGCGCCGCGCAGGGTGGCACCACACAGACCGACCACGACGCACGTGGAACTCCAAACGAAGTGGGAACGCTACGTGGAACCCCACAACGAGGTGAAAACACCGCCGTTGAACCGGCTTCTGTTGAACCGCCCGGTGTTGAAAAATCCAGACATGAAGAACCGCGTTCCGAAACGGTCACGGAAAGGCGCGCGCGCCAAAGCGAGGAAAACGAGTCTTCCGACGCGTCCGACTTGGCCTCACCTGACGGCGCCGCCGTCGCCGCGGCGCTGGTCGCGCGAAGAAGAGCCGGTCCCGAGCGCGCGCGGGCTTTGGAGGTTGCCGCCGCGGAGCGGGGCAGGCAAAGACGGGACGACGACACGGATACCGCTCTGGACAAGGATACGTCACGTGAGATGGATGCGGATGCGCCGCTCCACGAAAGTGGTGCGACCCTTGGCCGAGGTACCTCCGCTGCTGCGAACGAAAAGAACGTGTCGCGCGCGGACGAAGCGCGTCGCGGCGCGTCGGCTTTTCTCGTGTCCATCACGAAGAAACACGCCTCATCGCCGCCTTCGTCGTTACCCGGCATGGAGATCTTCTGCGTCACGTCCACGACCCGGTTGAGGTACGTATTGTATCTCCCTGTTTTCCGCCTCCCTGTTTTCCCAAACAAGACTGACACTTTTATTATTTTACAATCAGGTCTGCGGTGCAAGCGGCACCGAGGCTAGCGCTGGAGCAGCAGATGGCCACGCCGTTTGCCGAGCTGCGGTGTTCGTGTTGCCCCGAACACGGCGGCGCGTCTCCCTCCCTCCCCGACGCGTGCGCGGCGTACGTTTTGCTGCAAGACGCTGGGGACGCCGCGAACGTGCACGAGTGGTTCCGGGCGTTCTGCGAGCTGCACGCGCCTGCGGGGGCGAAGGGTGGTAACGATGATACACGCGGCGCGCGCGGGGGGACGAAGACACGCGGGATGGCGCCGGCGCCCGATGATGACGACGACGGCGCCGCCGCCGCCGCCGCGCAAACGGGCAAGGAGACGTTTTCCCTGGACAAACGCAAGCTCTGGGAACTGCAAGCGCGGTTCACCAGAGCCGCGGCTGAGCTCGAGTTTCTCGGGGTGGCGCGGCCGGTGAAGCGGCGGAAAGTGGAGTACATGCAGCGGACCGCGTTCCCCTTGGACCAGCTGCTCGGGGACGACGGGGGGTAGGGAGCGGCGCGGGTGGGCGAGTGTTGCGAGTGATGATGAAATTTTCAAAATCCCGGCCGATTTCTCGGTGGCGCGTGGCGCACTCTGGTGACTCATCCCACCACCCCGATCTCTTCTCTACTCCACGACGCATCGTCACTACTGTGACGCGTGACTCAGATCAGGAGTTTGATTCGAATTCCGGGCCCTGTACGGCGTACCCGCGTACGCGACGCGGGTTCGGGATCTGATGAAACTCGAGGGGTACCCTTGACGCGCGCGCCGCGGCGAACGGGTCACGAACGGGACGATTTCTCGGTCCAAAGACCCCGCCGACGCTTCAAATGATGCCAGAAACACCACGCGTGCACGTACATCGAGATGCACGGGCGTTGGTGGCCTTACCATCGCCCCACGCGCGCCGCCGCTCCGGACAAAACTCCGAAATCGCCGTACCTGTAAACGGTTCATTCGAATCGGCCAGGGTGGTTTTCAAATCATGATGAGATCTCTGGGACGTGGAGATACACTCGTGGTTCGTGTACGGAGCGGACGAGCGGACGAAACGAGCGAGTGTGTTTATGTTTGCTTCTTGCGTCTTGTGGGGGTGATTAGTTATATCACCATTGGTGTGTGTTGCGGCCTGTCGCCGCGCGCGTCTTTCGAGTTGAGTTCAAAGAAGATGACGTCGCTTAGTACTCCTGGGACGCGGAGCCGGACTTGCCCTTGGCGCCCTTGCGGGGCAGGAGCACGGAGTGGATGTTGGGCAGGACACCGCCGGAGGCGATGGTCACGGTGCCGAGGAGCTTGGAGAGCTCTTCGTCGTTGCGGATCGCGAGCTGGATGTGGCGGGGCACGATGCGGGACTTCTTGTTGTCCCGGGACGCGTTGCCCGCGAGCTCCAGAACCTCAGCGGCGAGGTACTCCAGCACGGCGGCGAGGTACACGGGGGCACCGGCACCGACCCTGGTGGCGTACTTGCCAACCTTGAGGTAGCGCGCGATGCGGCCGACGGGGAACTGGAGACCCGCCTTGGCGGAGCGGCTCACAGCCTTCTTGCCGGTCTTACCTTTACCACGTCCGGACATGTTGTAAGTTGTTGGGAGGGATGTGTACTCGAAAGTGACGGTCGACGAAGTTGGCAGGAGCACTTTGTTGTCTTTCTCGAAGCGAATTTAAGGAACTTGGACAGGGGCAATTAGAGTGACCAAGGGACGTCCTATTACTGGTCGGGGCTGGGTCGGTTAAGTTTTTGGCCAATTGGAACGCTCGTACAGAAGGCGCGCGGCGTGCATCTGATGAGGCTAAGATCGATGAGCAAAAAGAACTTCGAAGCGATCACGAAACCAAGCACTTCGTCTCGCAAGGCGTCCGCGTGTGTGGGATGCCCCCTTGCGTCGCCCCCGCGAGCACGCAGTTCTCGAGCGTACTCGCGAGCGCTTCCAGAAGACAAAGAAACACCGCGCCGAGTCACCGTCGAGCCCTAGGTTCTCGCCACACCCCCGGTGTTCCCTCATCAGGCGCAAGAGAAAGGGCACCCCCAGGACGAGCGCAAAAACGAATGGTGGACACACTCGCCACCGCCACGGAGTCGTCGTCCCCCACGGACGACGACGAAGCCGCCGCTGTGGCCCACGAAACCTCGCTTTTCGAGTCATTCACCGCGATACCCGTGGTTTCCGGCGCGAGCTTGGTCAGAGACCACCCTGGTGGGGCTACGCATACCGCGTCATCATCAGATGGCCACTCATCGCTAACCTTACACGTCACCACGACGCTGCGCGATTTGCCATCCGACGGCGCGCGCGTCTCCGTGGCGCAAGTCCCGCTGGGGGACGCACCTCCTAGGGATAAGAAGCGAATAAACCATCCCGCGTTCGGTGCCGAGGAAAGGGGCGTTTTGTTTAGCAGCATTTCCCCGAGTGGCACGAAACGGTTGGTGGTGCGGGCGGGCGACGCGGCGGGCGGCGACCGGGGGAACGGTTTGGTTTTCGAAATATGGGAAGGTGAGGAACTTTCCCACTGAACACACACCGCCTCCCTGATCACTGCTCGGTATGGAGTACAGTCGGAAAGTACGGACCCCACTCCGGAAGGACCCCTTCCCAATCCCGGATATACACATCACGACCGACTGACTTTTTCTTTTTCACAACAAGCCGGCGCTTTGGCTTCGGAAACCCTGGTGCCGCGAACCGCGCACGGGACGGTGTGCGTGGACGGGACCTTCGGAGGCGTTTGCTGGTCACGCTTGGAACGTAGGATCGCGTACGTCGCGGAAACGGCGATGTTGGAGGACGTCACACCGGAGTGGGGGATGGGGGTGACGAGGAACGCGAAAGCAGGCGATACAAAAAACGAAAACGCAAAAACAGATCAGGAGTCACTTAAGAAGGATCCCACGAAGAAAACGTGGCGCGGCCGAGGCGAGTGGCGGGAGGACTGGGGCGAGCAGCTGGTGGGTCGGGTTTTCCCGGCAGTGTTTGTGTTCGAACTAGAAACCGGGTGCATAAAAAAGGTAAAAGGGCTACCCCCCGGGTCGTGCGCCGCGAGCGGCCCGGCGTGGGCGCCCGTTGTTGACGATTCAAAAAACGAAGAAACCGAATCCGAATCCACCCAACTCGTGTGCGCGGTTTGGTCCGCGGACATTGCCAACTTCAAAAGCACGTCGCGAAGGCTGGGTTTGGTGTTTTGCTTCAACAGGCCGGCGGGGTTGTGGCTGGTGGACGTTGGCGTTTCAGAAAAAGAAACGCCAAAAGAAACGGCCGCTCTTTGTCTCACGCGCGACGTGAAAAGCGCGCTGTGCCCGCGGTTTTCGCCCGACGGAAAGCACCTGCTTTACGTACGTATTTCCCAATCACCACATTCCACTGACTGATTGCCCATACACGACTGACATTTATTTTATTTCAACAGGTGTCGCACGACCGCGCGGTGGTTTCAGGCGCGCACGCGGCGACCGCGGCGCTTAGAGTGATTAGTTGGGACAAAGAATTAACTGGGTTTGAGGAGCAAGCGAAACGATTTGAAAGCAAAGAGCAACGCGCGAAGCTGTCAAGAGACGTGCTGCGCGTAGATACCGAACAAAAAGCAAAAGGCTCTTTCCCGGGCTACTACGCCAGTTCGCCGTTGGTGAGTAACCCGTGGGTAGGGAACGACACCGTGGTGGTGCAAACGACCTGGGGTTTTGCCGAAACCTTGATCAGGGTGGACGTCATGACCGGTGAAATCAGTAGGCTCACGGCGCCCGTGTGTAAAACCGACGGCGCGTGGATCGGGGAAAACTCGAGCAATCATGACGAGGCACAGAAAAATGAACGACGCGGGAGTTGGCAACTGACGGACGTTTGCGACGGCGTCGTGGCGGCGGTTTTCTCCACCCCTATGGCGCCGCCTCACGCGATGGTGTGCTGGCTCCACCCAAGCGACGCGCACTACAACCAGTCCTTGCTGTTCAGTGGGTGGCATCCCATTTCGCGTCCGGTAAGTATTTCCCACTCACCACATTCCGCCGACTCACTGCCCATACGAGACTGACATTTATTTTATTTCAATCAGGTCAAGTCTCCCGTCGCGCAACCCGCGATTACAGAAATCGCCAAGTTGGAGTACTTCACCCAGGACGTTTCGCGAAGCGTTGAGGACGATTGCTATTTGTTGACGAAAGAGACGGAGGAGGAAGATGCGGAAGGAGTGTGTTCTGGTGATTTTGCCGCTCCTGTGGTACAGTCACTCGTGGTGCGCAGGAAGGACTTGGTAGCCGTTACGAATGACGACGCAGCCGTTACGACGGTTACGAAACCAAAGCCGCCCCTGATCATCCTTCCCCACGGCGGCCCGCACGGCGCGTGCGTCGCGGGGTGGGCTGGTTCCGTGGCGTTTCTCGCATCCCTCGGGTACGTCGTCGCGTACGTCAACTACCGGGGCAGCACGGGGTACGGCGAGAAGAGCTTGCAGAGCCTGATAGACACGAAAGGAGGCGGCCCCGGAGTCCGGGACGTCGCGGATTGCGTCGCGGTGGCGAAGCGGTGCGTCAACGACGGGCTGTGCGACCCGGAGAAAATCTGCGTGGTGGGGGGGTCGCACGGCGGTTTTCTGGGCGGGCATCTGGTGGGGCAAATCAACGTGGAAAACCGGGGGGTGGATTTCAAGTGCGCGGTGTTAAGGAACCCGGTAACCGACATCGCGAGCATGGTGTTCGCGACGGATATTCCGGACTGGTGTTTCGTGGAAACCGTGGGTATTGGGGAGTACACCGACGACCCTCAAGTGGAGACGCTACGTTTGATGCGCGAAAAGTCGCCGATTGCGCACGTCAAAAACGTAGCTGCCACAAAAAAACCCGTCCTCATGCTCATCGGCGCCGCGGACCTGCGCGTGCCTCCCACCAACGGGCTGCGGTACGCCGCCGCGCTGAAACAACACGGAGGGGTTTGCGACGTTAGGGTGTTCCCGGAAGACTCGCACGGTTTGGTGCGGCCGCGAACGGAGTTCGAGAGCTTCGTCATAATCGCCAAGTTTTTGCGGAACGCGCTGGAGTAACAATTGAGTGATCCCTATTGAGAATTCGGATTCATTCATTAGTCTAGTCTATTACCAATGCCTGCTTGCCTGCTGAACCAAAGTCTACTAGTACCAATAGTCTACTACCACCGTCTCGCCGTCATCACTCCTATCGCCCTCCCACTCGCTACTACATATTCAACCCACTACATAACCCTAAACAACCCACACCTACACGAACCTGTGCAACACGCTGTTAATCAGAGTGGTTCGCGCGAAGTTCGAGATGTTGGTTTGCGCGTCTTTCGAGCACTTGGTGTACCCCAACACGTTCGCCGCGCCGAGCACGACGGCGACAGCGCATATGAGGAAATATTCCAGATTCAGCCTCGCCAACGCGATCGCGGCGAGGGCTATCCACACCACCGGTGACAGGTAAAGCGAGTACCAAAACAGCGTGCTTTCCCGGGCATTCACCAGCTTCATGCCCTCCGCGCTCCGCGATTCGAACCGCCACGTGCTCACCCCCGCGGTGTCGATCTCGTTCCAATACCGCAACCCGACTAACAACCGCCCGCTGACGTTCTTCGTGACCCAGAAATCGCCCGCCAAAAGAAGCACGCACGTCACAAAGTTCAAAACGAAGTGCGTTTCGAACCACTCGCAGGTCACGTACGCCACGACTGCGGCGAGCTTGAACCCGACGTGGGAAAACACCGCCACCGGGTGGCGCGTGGACGGAGCCGCGGGGGACGACGGGGCGGACATCGCGGCCGGGAGTGATTTCTGATTTTGGTGCGCATCGATAAAAATGGAAAGTGATGAGATGCTTTTTTTTGACAAACAGAAGTGGAAGCTCCGTCTGCCAACTAACTCCCTCTCTCGCTTGCCGCAAATTTACCAGCACGTCGGCGCGATGGCATCCTTGAGAATCAGGGTGGCTAGGAAGATGGGCTGGAAAAGAGCGGCGGGGTCGCCGTCGACGGAGGTATTGATCTCGCCTTCGCCGTCGACGCCGCCGCCCAACTCGTTGAAAATAACTTTCAGCGCGTCCTCGACGGTTGTGTTGTCAGGGTCGCAAATGAAAGGCTTGGCCAGGGTGTGCGCGTACGGATCTACTTCCGGTTCCGGCTCGGCTGGTTTGCTCCCAAGAAGACCACGACGTCCCACGATCCGGCCGGTCTGAAGACCTCCAGTCCATCGGTTTAAGTAAAGCCCGATGAACTCATCGAAAGTCAACGTTCCGGAGTTGTCGACGTCCAAGTACGAGAGCACCGCGGCGACTTTATCGTCAACTGAGGAGTTTTCGCACACCTCCTCCACCACCTCGGGGGAGAAGAACACTTGAGACTTCGAAGGCTTGGGACCGTACTTGGGTATGGTGTGGCGGTGCCTGGCCACCTCCGAGACACCCGCGTTGGCGGTGGGAACCGCGGTCGCGGCTCGGGATATGGCGGAGACGGGGCGAGTCGCGACGCGCGAAGCAGCCGCTTCGGAGGCTGCCGGGAAGACGCCGAGAACAAGAGCCAGCGTGGCGAGCAGGGGCAGGGACAAACGGCGGTGGATGGGCATGGCGGTGTTGTGTGGAGGTACAAGTGTGGTACATGTGTTGCGCAGGTGTTGCGCGTTCGGTTTTGTTCCCGGAACACGAGTGCGTCGCGCGTGAAGGCAAGCGAGGAAGTGTTCGTACGAGAGCGAAACGGTTTCGTGAATTCCAAGAACGATTCTCGAGAGGGAAGAAAGACGATTCCGATTCTCGACGCAACGTTTAAAAACGAAGGGACGAGGTCTTGGAACTAACAACACGACGAAGGCACGCGCCGCCACTTCTCCCGCCCCGCCGCCCTTCACGCCGACCATGGACGACGTATCGCATTTGCTGGGAAACATGCAGCTGGGCGACCAGGAAGATGACGACTCCGGCGGGGTGCTCGGCGCTCTGCTCGAGTTCCCCGCGGTGCTCGAGGCGCACGTCCTGTCAAAGCTTTCGTGCGTAGACCACTTCGCGCTGGCACAGGTGAGTCGCGCGTGCAGGGACAAGGTGTACCAGCTCGAGCCCGTGGCGTGTCTGCAAAACTTGGAACTTGAAGGATTCGTGGGGAGGCGGCGTTTCGGGAAAGAGTATGCGGTGATCACGGCAGGTCGAGTTGACGTGCTGAAGTTCTTGTGCAGGGACGACTCTCTCAGGTGCCTGAAGGACACAGCCTTCAGCGCCGGTCCTAGCACGAGGCCTTGCGAAATCGCCGCGGAGCGAGGGGAACTCGAGATGGTCAAGTACCTAGAGGGACACGACAGTCCGTGGGATGGATCCGTGTGTGACGCGGCCGCTTTAGCAGGACACCTTGAGGTGCTGCAGTGGTTGCACGGCAGAGGGTGCCCATGGAACGTGCCCGTGCGAATAACTGAAACGTGCGAGTCTGCGGCAAAGGGCGGGCACCTCGAGGTGCTGCAGTGGTTGCTCGCGAACGGCTGCCCGTGTGACGAGGGTATGTGCTCGGCGGCGGCGGAGGAAGGACATCTCGAGGTGCTGAAGTGGGCGCACGCGAACGGCTGCCCGTGGGACGATTACATTATATTACCCGCGTTCGCTGAGAGAGGTGACCTGGAGATGCTCCAGTGGGCGCACGCTGAGGGCTGCGAGCTGGACGTGTCGACGTGCTCGGCCGCCGCCGCGGAAGGGCGTTTCGAGGTGCTGCAGTGATTGCGTGCAAACGGGTGCGAAGGGGAGGCGAGGACGTGAGAGAACGCCGCTCGCGGAGGCCACCTGGAGGTGCTTCAGTGGTTACGCGCAAACGGCTGCCCGTGGACCGAGAGGACGTGGAGGCGGCCGCCAGGGCGGGACACCTCGAGGTTTTCCGTTGGGCGCGCGACAACGGCTGCCCTGATCTCCGGGATTGGGAGCGGATTGCCGTGGCAGGGGGCTGGATGGCATATTCTGACAACTAGGAGGGCTGATACATGTGTGTTGTGTGCATTAAGAAGAAACCTCCTCACAACCGCGTCCGCGCGTGTCCTTCGATGACTTCCCCATCCTGTATTCCACACGACGTTTGTTTAAGGTGTTCGAACAGCTTGTTCCTTTTGTCGAACTTGGCGCCGCAACGCACGCACGTAACGCGAGTAACGTCCGTTGCATTTACCTCCGCTTGCTTTCGAAACAACTCGACCCTCGGGTCCTTGGCGACACAGGCTAAACACCGAGCGGCTGCTTTTTCGTTTTTTTCTCGAACCGCCTTTTCGCTTTTTTGTTCGTCGTCCTCAAGCGCGGGCCCCGATTCCGTCTCCAGTGATGTCGACGCCGTCTCCATTGACACGGTGTTTTCCTCAGCGCTGCTGCTTTGCGTATCTCCAGCACTCTTTTGCACTCCCGAAAGCTTCGATGAATCACCGTGGTCACCGCGTTCGTCCCAGTGACACAAACTTCTTTGCCGATTTTCTTGGCGCCAAAAGACTTCTTTTTCCGTGACCTGTTTTCGCGACTCGTTGTTTTTTTCCTCTTTTTCAACATCACGAGGTTTCGGCACCCGGTCTCTTTTGGCGAAGAACATCGCCCGTTTGTACTGGTGCGACGCGAACCCGGCTGGGCCTTTCTTGACCCCGCACGTGGAACACACGATTTCGTCGCGAATCCCAGCGCGAAGCGTGAACACGACGCGAACAAAACGTCTGATGGAATTTGTGGAATTTGTGACAGTTTTCGTTTCGGTTTCCGTTTCGTTCTCGGCGTCGCCCATATTCACCTCCGCCGCGTCGTACGCCACCGAGCAAAGCCCGTCCAAACGCCAGTTGCGCGTGTTTTCGCTTAACAGCTTTTTCTTTTCCTTTGCGGGACACCGCGCTTGCAAAACATTTAACCTGTCGAGCTTTTCCGCCACAGTGCTAAGGCCCTCTAGGTCTTCAAACCTCGCGTCTCGCACGCGCTCCATCCATAAATTCTGAACAGCGCACCGTTTGAACTGGCAATTATCCTCCCCGCCCCACCCCCAGAAGGCGTTCGGGTACCCGTTCGTTTGTTCAAACCCTTTCTTGTTGTAAATCGTGACGCCTCCGAAACACGCCTCCACGTCGTACCGGCCATCCTCCGCGCACAACACGCGAACGAAACCGTTTTTTTGGTTTTTGTCGTTATCGCCGGTATCGCCGTCGCCGCGACCACACACCGGCGACGGTCTTAAATATTGCCCCGCTAGTTCCAAATCGGGAAGCATGTCGCAGTCGTGGAAGCAGAACATGGTGTTTTCGTCGCACCATTTCTTGCTCAGTACGCACGCAAACGCGCAGTTCAAAAGCTGCCCGCGGTTGAACTTGCGGTTGTCGTTAGATTGCTCCGCCACCACGACGCACAGTTCGTCGGCACTGAACATCAAACCCAGACGTGCCAACAGCGCAGAGAGCTGCGCCACACGACCCGTGCCGTCCTCGCGGAAAGGCACGAGCACCGCGAGTTTGGCGGGGGGGCGTGACGCGGACGAGCCATTTGAAGCGACGGCGAGATCGGGGGGGTCCTTAACCGTCACAAACGGAGAGGTCGTTGTGTGTGGTGGCGGCGGAATCGAGGTGCCGACTCCGTCTCCGCATCTTCCGTCACCGTTCCCCGAAACCCTCCACGTCACGTCCCCCGCGAAACTCAGCTCCCCCGCGAAACTCAGCTCCCCCTCGAATCGAGGCGAGTCCGGCGTGTCCAGCCGCTGCAGCGTGACCCTCATGCCCGAAATGACCACGCGCCAACGCGGGCGCGCGCCCTGGACTGTCAGGGTCGTCATGATCCCTTGGACGGAAAAATACACAAAAAGTTTCGTCTGACCCTATTAGTGAACAAACGGTCGTCTTCGAGTGTCCTCGGGGGTTTTCGTGTGGACTTTCTATTTGAATGCATACTGCACTCGTGTGCGGACGGCTATCCTAGACTAATTGCGCACCGCCTCACCCTCAATCCGCGCCACCGCGCGCTTCACGTCGACGTCCCATACAGAAGCGCCACTTGAAAACATTCTTTTCGTCACCGCGCGTTCGATCCGCCGCGCGCGTTCCAGCGCCGCGGCTCCTTTCATCGACCGTTGATCCGCCGCTTCGGACACCCTTCTCGCTGCTTCTAGTGCCGTTGCTAATGCAGAGGATGCCGCGGATGCCGAAAAAGTAGACGCGGTTGGCATCGTCGATAGAGAACGGTCACCGTCGACGTTACCAACCGGATAAGTACCCACCACGCGTTCGTGTCGTTTAAGCACCGCCTGGCTTCGCTGAAGCTTACCAACCGCGATATCAGCACGCACACGACGCTCCTGTGGCGATTCTGGAGGGGTCACCGGCGTAGCAGCATCATGTAAAGACCCTCCACCGCGCCCGGTAAGCTCGAAACACAGGCGTTCGGTTTCTTCGAGACGACGTTGGAGCCTCGCGACGGTTTCGGCCATACGCGCGTCGTCGTCAGTCTTCAACTCGGCATCCTTCTCTCTGGTCTCGCCCTGAGGCTTGTCTTGATCAAAAGCTCCACTCGTCGAGACCTTCATTGCGTGGTTTTCAGCACGCGTCAGCCTCTCCGTGAGCAAGCGCGCGTGCGTCTGCCACTCCCGAAGCGCCGCTTCGGCGGCGTCCGCGCGTTGGCGCGCGGTAACGAGCGCACCCTCCGCGAGCGCGGCTCGAACTTCCGCGTCGAGACGCATCCCGCCCAGCGCGTTGCCCTCGGCGTTCCCATCAATCGTGGCATCGGCATCCCTTGTGCGCTCCAAAACAGCCCGGAGCGCCACATTCTCGTCCCCACAGCGCTGTGCTGTGTGCTCCGCTTCCTGGCGCGCGTCCTCGGAGAAGAGCGCGCGCTCGCGCCACGCCGCGATCTCAGCCTTGCGGGATTCGGCCCCGGCGGTGTCGGGTCCGCCATGTGCTGCGATGTCGGGCTCGAACGCGTCGCGTCGCGCGTCCTCGAGGTCCTGCCTAAGCTCATTTTCTCGTTTCCCAGCCTCGCAAAGCAAACGCTGCTTCCGCGCCAACGCCGCTTCCAGGGCACCCACCGTGGTCTCCGCGACGCGAAACCTTCGCATCAACAAACCCGGGTCGGAATCCGCGTTTTTACCACCGGTCGTTGTCTCCCACTCCTTCCGCTCGGACGGCGTCTCCCGTTTGGGCTCGACAAAAGAAACCACCGTCTCATCACCGACCAGCACGTGGACGGGCTCGACGCACGAAACTGATGACGCGTCGTCGCGGTCCAGGACCGCGGCGTCGCCCATCGTGCGTCCCGAGGAATGAAAATGGACATTCAATAGCGCGGGCATCAGGGGAACGAGAACGAAAAAGTTGTAACGCTTTTCTAAATTTCGCGTTTCGCTACGCTACCCCCGCGCTCCTCCTTCCGGGTGCCGCTCGCGCGACCTCCCCTACCCCCGCTTTCCGTGCCGTGTGCTTCAAGGTTTTGTCCCCCACGTTGTGCCGCACGAAATCTTTCCCGTGTGTGAACCGAGTGGAGAGCGTTTCTGCTGCCGCGTTCGACACGAAAATCCCACCCGCGTCTCGCCGCAGACTGCGCGAAAACGTTTCGTCCAAGCTCAGGCCGCGCAGATCCGTGGGCGGCTCTTGAAGAAACATGGAGTGATTGCGCGCGGGCGATGACAATCCTTTGACGTACTTGCCCGTCAAGCCCTTCTTGACAGGGACGTCGTGTAACACACCACGCGTCTTGTCAGTCTGCGCGGGTCGTTTCATACGAGGAACGGTGACGTCGCGCCACCGTTTTTCGGTATCGGTCTCGGTCGTCGTTTTCTCCCCCTCGCGGTTGTACCACAACGAAGCACGCTCCGGGTGCTCGCCGAAGAAAACGTCGCGCCCGACGTACGAAACGAACGGCTTTTGAGAGGGCAAGGGTTTGGTGTTAGCAGTGTTGAAGGTATCACGAGTCCGAGTAGTTCTCTCAGTCACAGTACCTTCCCCTCCGTCTGTACGTCGCTCCGCCGCGATTTGTTTCGTCGAGTCAAGCGCGCCGCCCGGAAAGTATTTGCTCGCGAAATATTTCGTGGAGAAGTGATTTGAGTCGGGTTCGTCCCACGGTTCGCGGAGCTCGTGCACTCGTGATTGCGACAAGCGTCTTGATTCGGGAACCCGCCGCTCAGACGCGACGTGCGCGACCGGCCACTTGAACTGTTTCTGGCCGTTTTTAGAAACGGCTTCTTTGGAAACAGGCTTGGCGGACGCGGTGGCGTGTCGCTTGGCGGTTTCGATTTCCGTCTCGAACGCATTGCGATCCGGTCGCCGCACGTTCCACGCACCCCACGCCAGTCGTGCCTTCTCGCCCGTGGTGTCGTACAAATCACGAACTTTTTGCATGTACGCTTCGTGAACGTCCTGAGTGTTTCGCAACTCTCTTTTGCGCTGCAGTGTCGCGAGGTATTGGGAGTTGCTCGTGGCGAGCGGTTCGTGCGCCTGGCGCGCGCGCGACGTCGACCGTATCGTATCGACGGCAAACAAACCACTGCCAAAAGGGTCGTCCAGGGACGGATGGTTTCCAACGCGGTTGGCTTCGTGTCCGGGCTGGTTTGATGCATCAATGGCACGGAAAGGATCAACATCACTTCTAATGTCACTTCTGGCTGGATCCACATCACGGCTGGGTGACCTTTCCACTCCTTTCCGAGACTCGGGCGCGTCCGCGGAGATATCATCCACGACGAGCGCCGTTCCAAACGTCCGGTCCAACGCAATCAACTGCGCTGAGGTGGGGTACAAGTTTTGGTCCAGGGCTTGCCTGGCTTTGGTGCCGTTTTGCAGAAGCGCTGATACGCATGTCAAACAAATCCGCGCCTCGGGTCGCACCAAGTGCCTCGCCAAGTGCGTGGTGTGCTCCCCTGTGATAACTCCAACGGACGAACGTGTTCGCACGCAGAAAAGGTCAAACCCGGCCAACTCACGGTACGCGCGTTCCGAGTACCCGCACGAGTGGTTCATGACCGTCACGACCGTACTTGCCGGCTGCATACCGGGCGGCACAGGTTCGATCCCGGATGAATTCGTCCCTTTTGAGTGATCATTTTTTTCAACGAAAGATTTCTCAACCGCGACGCGTCGTTTGTTGGCGAACAAAACGCGCACCGCGTCCGTCGCGCGCCGCGTGCCTGTTTTTGTAAAAGAAAAGTGGTTAACGTCTTGTGTATCGCGCCGTGTGGACAAACAGTCAGGGCAGAGGGAAGACGTCCCTTCGCAGGACGAGTATATCGCGATGTATGGACAACAGTCAGCAGCTGAGAGATAAAACAGTGTGCCGCCTGATTTGGGAAACGCAACACGTACCTTCCACCGTGATTTGCCGAAAATCGCCATCCACGACGTGGTACCCCGTGATGAAGTGCCCGTCAGCATCGCACGCTTGTGTTTCCGTTACCTGTTCGTTGGAAAGGAAAAACCGCAACTTCGCGTCGTCCCCCAAAACGTCGTCGTCATCAAAGGGATTTTGTTTTTCTCCTTTCTTCGCGGAACGCAAATAACCCGCGTTCGCCAAACGCACCGCTCGTAAAACCTCCTGCGTAAATTGCAAGTCGTCGCTGGGGAACGTACACGTGGCGCGAATGAAAGGCAGCTGTCGGCCTGAGCACGATGCGTCAAAGATTTTTTTTTTGTCCTCCGAACCTGTGGGAGGGGTATTTAAACCATCTGCCTCAGATTTAGACGCGCCGTCCGCCGCGTCCGTCGTCGCCACCGTTTCCGAGGAACTCTCATCGACAGCTTCTGAACTCGGAAAAGTCTCCAAACTCTCCGCCGGGTGCACCGCCATCTGCACCGTGATGCACACCGTGGTTTCCGCCTCCAGAAACCGCCCCGGGCGCGTGCGCCAGCTAGGGCCGGTGGACGAACGCATCGCAGACGGTTTAATTTGGCGTTCCAGGGAAACTTTCGGAAACGCTTTTTTCGGCGCGGAGCTTTTAACCCCGAAATCGCGCGCCTCGAAAAACGCCACGCCGTAGACTTCAATCGGGGGGAAGGACGATGAGCTCTTTTCAAATTCAGCCGTTTCGCGAGCGTTACGAGTCGCTTCTGACTCGTCTTCATTTGGAGTAGTCGATGGATCACCAGGTGCTGAAGATTCATCACCGTCGTGGTCTTGTTTTGTCGAGTCATCGACTCCTTCGTCGCTACCCCCGTCTACCGAAAACGGTGTCGGCTCGTTTGGCGCGAACCGGTCGTACAGACGCACTTCGATTTTTTCTTTGAGGCACACGTCTTTCAACCCGCCCGGGTACTTGTGTTTATCCACGTCTATTCCGAACCATATCGCGCTCGTACCGAAAGTTACATTTCTCGTGTGTAGCCTCGAGCTCGACGAACTACTACTTGTGGGCTTTGCGGTGGCGTACGCGCGGGTTTTCTTGGACAACGACGCCAAGGAGGGTGTGTCTTTACCGTAACTCTTCGACGCGTGGAAAGAAGGATCACTTTCTCCGCCTTCTCCACTTGCGGGTCGCCAGTCATGCGCACCATACACGCCCACGAGTTCTCCTACCGGCAAACCCGCCCACCGCACACACGCGGTGACGGATTCGCATCGTGCCAACTCGGCAACAGACGCGGGCTGGTCGGGAAGCCGGGACACGACGTCGACGGTGACAGAAAACGGCTGCGCGTGTTTCGCCAACCCGGGCGGGAGAAACTTTGGCGGTTCGGTTTCCGTTGTTTCGTTTTGATCCTGCGTTTGTTCCGTAAACGCGTCCAGACTAACCGCCAGCGTGACACTTCTGAACCCAGCCAACGCCGCGGGCATGGGTAATTGCACATACGGGGCATGCCCTTGACCTTTTCCACCCTCGCCCAGTCGCAAGAAACACGTCCGCGCCGATCCCAGAATCACGTTTACAAGGTCGACTTCAACCACCGAAACAATCGGGGCGCCGCGAACGAGGTCGGCGTTACGGTCTGTTGACTCAGGGTTTGGAGTAGCGTCATCGCCCTCATCAAGCCCTTCCTTCTGCGCAACAATAAAAGGTGCTTCCCGCGTGATGGTGAACACGACTTTCGGTCGTTTGGCAATCGCGCGTAAGGAAACCTCATTCACGGCGAGCAAGTGCCCTTTTTCGTCGCCCGCCCATTTCACCGGAATTGATGTACCGCTTTGTTTAGTAACGGGGATCTCAAAGTCACCCGACGAGAAGTCGGTGTCGTTGGGGAGTTCGTACCGAATGGTTATGGACTGGTCCGTAGGGTCGTCATCCTCCCTGGGCGTTATATCGGTAGTCGCCTCCGGGGTTTCCTCGGCGTTTTCGTCATTTTCAGTCTCTGTGTTTTCGTCCTCTGGTGAAGCCTCTAGAAGGTCCGCCTGAAAAGGGAGGTGTGGGAACGGGAGGTTGGTTAGGTGGTTCACAGGGCGCGATTCTTCAGTGCGCGTATCAGCCGCGCGTGTGTGCCGGGCACAACGTCACTTATGCGGCACCACCAGTGCCCCGACGCGACGACCCACCGAAGCGTTGACCGCGGGGGACCGATGAGCGATTCGGTGCACGTAAAAAGACTGTCATCATTTTCCGGGGTCGACGCGCCCGCGTCCGGAACGCACCGTGGTCGTTCCATCCACCGCATCGCCCGTAGCATCTCTGGCCACCACCACGGACGGCATGGCCACCACGCGCACGAACAGACTCGCCGTCCCTTCCATCGGCAACGGGTCCTCCGCCCCGCCCATGGCGCCCCGTCGCAATGAAACAAATGAGCCAAAAGGAGCGTCTCAATAATCCGGTGAGTGCCGGTTTTCTTGGACCGATGGTGACTTCGTTTTCCCGACACGCTCGCCCAAGCCACTGGTCCTGTGCGCCTGGACCCGGGCGGCTCGCGTTTCCCCAGTGCGATGGCGCGTCGTCCGCCCCGGCTGACGGGCCTGGGCTTGGACCTCGACACCAGTCACGGCTCGCTGCGCACGTCCACGTCCACGGACTTGGGTGCGTCGTACAATCTGACGGACGAGGGCGTCCGTTTGCTGAGCACGAGCGCGAGAGAGTTCCACCTCAACGCGGCGGGTCACGAGACGCGAACACGCGCGGAACGACAACAGGAAGGTTTCGGAAAACGTCTGGGGCACGGCAACGCGGGAGGCGGCGGCGCGAAACAGGGCAGGGAGGATGGACGAGGCGCAGGCGGTGTTCTCATCCCCGACAGTGATCGATCGCCATCCTTCGAAAACGAGCCTGGTAAAAACAAAACCGCTCAAAACAAACAACAAATCGTCTCCTCCGCCGACATCCTCGTGTTCGACACCATAGGGTCGGGCGCGGGCGGTAGCGTTCGAAGAGCGATACACACCAAAACCCACGCCTTCGTTGCGTTGAAGGTGCTAACCGTGTTTGATAAGGAAAAAAGGAAACAACTAGTTAACGAATTGCGAAGCCTTTGCGACCTCGCGAATGGTAAGTATTTCCCATTTACCGCATTCCGCCGACTGATTGCCCATAGAAGGCTGACACTTTTTTTTTACAATCAGGAAACGAAAACATCGTGCACTTCCACGGCGCGTTTTACGATGTCCAAAAAAACACGGTCAACCTCACCTTGGAGTTCGTGGACGCGGGAAGCCTGGAGGCGGTGTTGAAGCTGGGTAACAACAAAGGTTTCCTGATGCCTACTGGCGTTATTGGTGACTTAGCGTCGCAAGTCGCGTGTGGCCTGGAGTACCTTCACGAACACGTGCGTGTTCCCTTTCCCAAATCCCGACTAAAAGCGCCGTTTACCGCGCCTGGTCGAGTGCACTACTCGCGACGAACGGACGCAGTTGCTAGTGCACCACGGCCGTAACATTTACCAGTACTGGCAACTGCTACACACATCACATACGCACTGTTACCTGCACTTTATGGAGTACAGGTTGAAAGTCACACCACTACGAAACTACCCAATCCCGGATATACACGTCACGAAGTACACCCACCGACTCGCGACTGACCCTTTTCGTTACCAACCGCAGGTCCGCCTCGTGCACCGCGACATCAAGCCCGGGAACGTGTTACTAAAGCGCGACGGGTCGGTGAAAATCACGGACTTTGGAATCGTGGCGCAGAGCAAGATGAACGAAGGAAGGGGTGGCGGGGGTGCTGACGGTACCATGGATTCCATGGATGATGGAAGTGACGCTACTGGTACTTCTTTCAAAGGGAACACCGCTTCTTCGTACAAGTCCAACCACAGCATAGCCTTAAAATCGTTCAAGGGGAGTTTGCGGTACATGTCCCCAGAGAGGGTGGAACGGTTGCCTTATGGAAGGGCGGCGGATATTTGGAGTCTGGGCATGACCCTGAGCGAGTGCGCCTTGGGTAAATACCCGTACGAGGACGAACAAGGCGGGTTGCTGGGTACGTGTTGCGTTCCCAAATCCCAACATGGTTTGCCGATTGTCCAGGGTAATTACTCATACACATTACGAAAGGCTGACACTTTTCTTTTTCAATCACCAGGTTTAGCGCTGAGGATCGCGGAAGGAAAGGAAGTTTTGCCGTTACAAGGGAACAGTAACAGTCACCACGCCTTCCCGCCAGAGTTTGTGGAGATGGTCACGAGCTGCGTGAACAAGAAACCCGGCGACCGCCCGACGGCGACGATGTTAAGGGGTAACGCGTTCGTCAAAAAAGCTAAAAAAATGTCCAGCCAGAACCCGGATGACCCAAACTGCTCCATAGGCGCGTTCGTGCGAAAAACACACGACAGCGCGAGCTCCATTCAACAAGAAGCGGAGGCTTTTCTGGTGCACTACCGCGAGTTAATGAGTAACAAAAATATCGAACTCCTGGCTTCCCTGTACCGCAAGCCGTCTTGTTTGACGTTGGCGAACGGACTCCGCGCGCGCGGGGGGGACGCCATCGCGCGGGCGTTGCTGGGTGGTGACGTTGAAACTAGTGCGAGGACACACCGGGTCACCACCTCCGTAACTGCGCTTCCGGGAGGCGTGGAGGGTGGCATTTTGATCAGCTGTTTTGGGACGGTCACCTTTGGGAACAACAACGGTACCAAAAACTTCGTGGATACGTTTCTGCTGTTGCGCGTGCACGCCGGGTGGGGGAAGGACTTGTCCAAAACGGGCGGGACGTTCTACGTGCGGAACCAAATAGAGAAGTGGGTGTGACGGGGAAGTGTAGGGGCAGGTCGTGGTTGCTTAATGGTCAAGTAGTGGTAGGTCCTCATCAGTTCACGCCTCGGGAACCTCACTGGTCATTCCCTCTCTGCTGGTAAATATTGCGTATTTTCAGTCGCGTCTGTTCGTTGTTTCAAAGCTTTTTGTGCTCATCACCAAATCATCACACCGATCTCGCGCGTCGATCGCGGCCGCGCGTTTGGTATGGCGGAAGTGGAACCCGAAAAAGGCGTCACCGTGCCGAAGGCAAAGGTGCGTTTTCTGAATACGACGACACGCGGACGGGGGTTGAAGCAACACCCTGGGAAGTAACACTCAACGCGTGGCACCAAGAGGCCGCGATCGGGCACTGCAACTTTTTACGGTCCTTGAAGGACCCGGATCACACACATCATCGCGGACTCTGAGGCGCTTCCATCCGAGGCTGGTGGATGACGGTTTCGTTCTGTGCTGTCCTGTTGCACGCATCCATCCTGACTCACCTCTCCCCCCCCCCCCTTTCACCAAACATCAGTTCATCGATGACGTCGACGCGTACATGGCGGGCAAGGACCCCGAGGGCACTTTGCACGAGATGCAGGCTTTGTACCAGCAGTACAAACAAATAGAACAGGGGTTGCAGCAAAACCGAATCAGGCTTGGCAACAAGCTTCCGGAAATAAAAAGGGCCCTTGACACCGTGAAACTGCTTTGTGACAAGCAAGGCTCCGGCGAAGAGCTCGACATGCACTTCGAGCTCACCGACAGCGTGTACGCCAAAGCCAAGGTGAAAGACGCGGAATCCGTGTACCTTTGGCTCGGCGCGAACGTGATGTTGGAGTACCCTTTGGGCGAAGCCCTGGAACTGTTACAGACGAACCACAAAAACTGCAAAAACAACCTCGCCACGAACCAAGGCGACCTCGCGTTCGTGAAGGATAACATCACCATCACGGAGGTGTCCATCGCGCGGGTGTACAACTGGGACGTGAAAAAGAGGAAGGAGGAGGGGGAGAAGAAGTAGGCGAAGAGGGACGGATGGCCTGGAGTTGTTATTTTCAATTTTTCCTCTTAATATTCACAACGAACCACACACACCTGCTGCTCCTCCCCGCCACACCGCCTCGCTCGTCGTCCTGTTGTCCTTTTTGCGTTCCGTCGCTTCCGTGACTCGGCAAAGCGCGCCGTATGTCCGCGATTTCCGCGAATCTCGTGCGGGCGATTTCGCGCGTGACACCCACGGTGTCCCGACTCCCGCGAAATCGAACCCCCGCGAAACACGCCACGTCGGCATCTCGCGTGTCGCGGCCGACTTCGCGTTCCTCGAAACGCGCGGCGTCGCGTCGGGTCATCACAGGTGCCAGCGAAGACGAGGAGAGCACCAAAACTACCAACGACGACGTTGGTACGACCGTCAGCGGAATCTCCAAAAGAGGCGCGTTCCTCAACGTTTTCTTTCTCGCTGTTTCGGTGCCGTTGTGGAGGGACGTGCTGCACGATTTGGGGTACCTTCAAGGCGAGGAAGATACCCCGGCGGAGCTTCCACAAATACCGCCGGGTTCCAATTTCCAGACCGCGACCTTCGCGGGCGGGTGTTTCTGGTGCATGGAGAAGCCGTTCGACATTTTACCCGGGGTGGTGGCGACGACGAGTGGATATACGGGCCCAGTAGGTTCGTTACAAAACCCGACCTACCACGACGTCGGCGCCGGCGGGACTGGGCACCGCGAAGCCGTGCAGGTACGTATCGGGGCTTTCCCAAATCCTGACACTGTTTACTGCCCCTCTGTGACTGGTCGAGTGCACTACCAGTAACATTTACCAGTACTGGCAACTGCGTAATACATCACAAGTGCACTGTTCGGCCCGATTACTACGACTATTTACTCATTCACATTACGAAGTACACCCACACTCGCCGACTCGCGACTGACCCTTTTCTTTCCCAATCGCAGGTGTTGTTCGACCCGTCGAAAGTTACCTACTCCGAATTACTAGACGTGTATTGGCACCAAATAGACCCTTTAAACGCGGACCGGATGTTCCTGGACACCGGGTTGCAGTACAGCTCAGCGATTTTTCCAAACGACTCAACGCAAACCGAAGCGGCGGAGAGGAGTTTGGCCGAGCTCTCCGCGAACAACGTGTTCCCCGGCGAAATCGCGACCGTGATCGTCGCGCTGGACAAATTCTACCCCGCCGAGCGCTACCACCAGGACTATTACAAAAATAACGCCCTGCGGTACGGGTTTTATCGGAGTTTAAGCGGCAGGGACGAGTTCGTGCAAGGGGTGTGGGGAGTCACCGCGTGGGAAAAATACACGGGGCACAACGTTAAGTGAGAGAAGGAGTCGGACGTGTAATCTGATCGACGTGCCAAGATGATGTTTCACTCTGCAGTCTTGCTTTTTTATTTTGACGCGATATTTCGCCTGTTTGTGACTGTACGAGTACCCTGAAAAGTCCCGTCGGTCGCGTCACTGACGCGACGCGCGACGCCCCAGCCGTACGCGCCACCGTCACTCGCCGCCGCCCCGTTGCGGTTCAGTGATGTCGCTAAGTGCGGGTGCGTGTTCTTTTCTGGATCCGCCGTGGAGTTCGTTGTCCGCGACACGACTGTCGCCATCTGTTCGCGACTCTGCGCCTTCGGGCGGCGCCCTCCTGCACGCGATCGCGACTTATCTGAGGCGTCGTCTGGAAGGCGTCGTCCACGTACGGGCAACCTTCCATCGACCGCCGTTCGCGGTTTTTCCACCACGAAAATCTCTCCCTCGCATCACACCTGTCCCGGTCGTCGGCCCCGACCCCTCGCTCACCGCCTCGCCCCCCACGTCGTCTCTCCCATCTCGCCGCACAGCAGCACTCGGCGCAGCACGGGCGCCAGTCGCGTACGTACGCGAAACGACCACCGCGTGTCGCGCTCGCGGCGAAAGCTCGGCGTTCCCTGCCGTTCTCGCCTCTCGCGCCTCAGTTGCAGGTCGTCGTCTCGCCCAGACTTCCCGCGCGCCGCCGCGACGCGTCACCCACACGCGACGCGCGCCGGTTCGCGCGAGCTGGAGCGACAAACCAAGCAGCGCCGCCCCTTCTTCGGACGACGAAGCGAGGGATTCGCGTCGCGCGGCGCGTTTGGCGGGCACGGAGTGGGGCGCGACGCCGGTACCTCCCATGCCCCCCATCCCCCCCCCTGTTCTCGGTGATACTTCTAAGAGCAGCAAACAACAGACGGAAGACACGACGACGAACGGCGGGTGGGTCAAGCCCCCGGCGCCGCAAGTGGAGCAACCGACATCGCGGGTTGCGTGGGGAAGCGTTTCGGCGAGCCCGGGGCGGGAAAGTAATGGTAACGCGTCATCGTCGTCGCGAGTCGAGCGGCCACAAACAAAAACGCAAGGTAAGCCTGCTGTGCAACAGGCGAATCAAACGTCATATACGCGTCCCCCAAATGGCGCCGCGCCCACGATAGATTCGGACAAAATCCGAATCACGCAAGGGTCGCCATCCAAGATGGGCCCGAGCGCGTTTGGCGAGACGGGCGTTAACTTCGCTGTGCACTCGTCTACGGCCAAGAGCGTCGATCTTTTGATATACTTCGACCCGACTTCGCCGTCAACCGCGCCGTCGCTTCGCATTCCCCTACCAAGGGACCAACACAAAACAGGCGACACGTGGCACGTTTTGGTGGATCAAATTCCGCGCGGGTGGGACGGGTACGTCGTGCGGTACGGGTATTTAGTCAGTGGGGACGACCCGAAGAAAAACAAGCACGACCGGTGGCACCCCGACCAGCTGCTGTGTGACCCGTACGCGCCTTTCGTGGACGGAAGAAGAGTGTTTGGCGACCGAGCGTCAGCACCGAACGGCGAGGACTCTGTTTGGATGGGAGGGTTCGCGTTTGACCAAACCGCGTTTGACTGGGAAGGCGTGACTCCGCCGAACCTGCCGCCGCAGGACTTGGTGGTGTACGAGCTCACCACGAGGGCGTTCACGAATGACAAGAGCAGCGGAATCGTACCCGGCCGACGCGGGTCGTTCCTCGCGATCGCGGACAAAGTGCAGCACCTGGTGGACTGCGGCATAAACGCCGTGGAGTTGCTTCCCGTGTTTCACTTCGACGAGATGGAGTTCCAGCGCGACAAAAACCCGAGGGATCACATGCTGAACACGTGGGGGTACAGCACGATGAGTTTCTTCGCGCCCATGGTGGTGTACGCCAGCGAAGGCGCCGGCCCCCAAGCCGCTTCTAACGAGTTCAAGCACATGGTTAAGACTTTGCACGCCGCAGGTATCGAAGTGTTACTAGACGTGGTGTACAACCACACCGGGGAAGGCACAGACAACTCGCCGAACACGTTTTCGTTCAGAGGGCTGGATAACGAAACGTACTACATGATGGAGGACAGCGCCGCGGCGTACAAAAACTACACCGGGTGCGGGAACACGTTCAACTGTAACCACCTTGTTGTTCAACGCTTAGTGTTGGACTCGTTGCGGCACTGGGTCGATGAGTACCACGTGGACGGGTTCCGGTTTGATTTAACGAGCGCCATGACCCGGGGCGAGGACGGCGAGCCGCTCCAACGGCCGCCCGTGATTAGGGGAATCGCCAAGGACGAAACCTTACTCCGAACGAAACTGTTCGCCGAACCCTGGGACTGCGGGGGTCTGTACCAGGTTGGCAGTTTCCCTAACTGGGACCGGTGGGGGGAGTGGAACGGGCGGTACCGGGATGTTTTGCGCAGGTTCGTTAAGGGCGACGGGGGGTTGAAAAGCGAACTGGCGTGCCGCCTCTCGGGCAGCGCGGATTTGTACCACAACAACAACCGCAAGCCGTACCACTCCTTAAATTTCATCACCGCGCACGACGGGTTTACGTTACGAGATCTGGTTTCGTACAATGACAAGCACAACGACGCGAACGGCGAGCAAAACCGGGACGGGTGCAACGACAACGACAGCTGGAACCACGGCGGCGAGGGCGACGGCGTGAACGACGCGGTGCAGGCGCTGCGGGTGCGGCAGATGAAGAACCTGCACCTGGCGCTTATGGTGAGCCAGGGTACGCCGATGGTGCTGATGGGTGATGAGTACGGCCACACCCGAGGCGGGAACAACAACACGTACGGACACGACAACCACTTGAACAACTTTGACTGGGATGAGCTGGAAAAGCAAAGGGACGGGTACTTCCGGTTCATGGGGGGGCTTTGTAAGTTCAGGGTGGCGCACCCGTTGCTCGGCAGAGGCGAGTTTCTCAACGACCAAGACGTGACGTGGCACGAAGATAACTGGGACAACGCGGAGTCCCGGTTCCTGGCCTTCACGCTGCACGACAAAGGCCAGGGGGGGGGCGATCTGTACATCGCGTTAAACGCGCACGAGTTTTACGTCGACGCGCCCCTGCCGCCGCCGCCGGGTGGGAAAACGTGGCACCGAGTCGTCGACACCAACCTCCCGTCGCCGAGCGATTTCACGCCCGCCGGCGAATCCGGGTGCGGCGCGCGCTACAACGTCGCGCCGAGAGCGAGTGTCATGCTCGTGGCGAAATAGCCAGGGCTAGGGTTAGGGTTTACTAGGTTTTGGGGGTGTTATTTAGGGCAGGGTTTATCGGGTTCAGGGTATAAACCCTAAGGAGAGGAAGCTCTCTATAGTTTGAGTTAACAAGATTCTCCCCAAAAAGGTACGTTACATTACTTCAAGCCTTTCGTTTTCAGAATAGCCTCGATGCTCGCGACGTCCCCCGGTTCGTCCACGCCGTGCGCGCTGTGTTCCACCTTGACGACTTTCATCTTGAAGCCGTGCTCCAGCACTTTCAGCTGCTCCAAATCCTCCTGCAGCATACACGGCGTGGGGGGCAGTTTCCCGTACACGGTGAGGAACTTCGCGTCGTACGCCTGCAGGCCGAGGTGCAGCAAATACTCGTGCTTCAGGTCGGGCACGCCTTTTTTGTTATTGGGAATCATCCCGCGCGAGAAGTACACGGCGTACCCGTTTCGGTCCACCACGCACTTCACTCGGGATGGCATGGTGACTTCTTTCAAGTCCACAAATGGCGTGACTGGTGTGCTATACACCGCATCTGGGGCTGTTTGTAGCGCCCGGACACAGCTGTCGATAATTTCAGGCTCGATCAAAGGTTCGTCGCCCTGAATGTTCACCACGATGTCGAATTTTGTTTTTAGCGAAAGTAAATTCATCGCGGCCTCGCACCGTTCCGTGCCGTTCGGGATGTTCGAGTCCGTCATCACCACCTCCGCGCCCGCGGCGACGCATACGTCCCTGATACGCACGTCGTCCGTGGCGACCACGAGTCTGGTTAACGAAGTGGCTTGTTTCGCCTGTTCGTACGTGCGCACGATCATCGGTTTCCCCGCGATTAAAACCATGGGCTTGCCTGGAAATCGCGACGACTCGTACCGCGCGGGGATGACGCCCAACACCCTGGACCGCGAGGATGTGCGACAGTACGCATACGCCAAGCGGCACACATGTACCGCGCACACGCCGGTGGCCACCGCCGCGACCGCGTGTCGCAGCTCCATCCGATCCATCGTGCCGAGGCGGACTGAAGTTCGGGACGTCCGATGACTCTTTAAAAGTTATGTTAACTTTTCGTGGGGACGTATGTTTCCACACCTCCCCGCGCCTGGGCGTGTCCCCCCCGCGTTCGCACGCGCGCGCCGCTGGGGCTGGTGAAGCGCTCGGCATGGGCCTGGTGAACGAGATTGACGAACTTAGGGTGTATCGCGTGATTCAAACATGTCAGCTTCGTAACGCGCCCAACGTGAGCGAAGGGAGTCGCATCAAGGACGCACCCGACTTTACCGTGGGCGATTTGTTCGCCGTGTGTCACGTAAAGCCGAGTGCTTTGGAGGGCAGCGACAACGGCCCGTACCTTTCGCTCAGTAACGCGTACGGGTGGCTGTTCGAGCGCAAGCACAACAGCGCGATGTCGGTAAGGATGCCCCTGGAAAGAGGTTTGTTCGCGTACAAAGTTTCCAACAAAGGCGTGGGCTTGGCGCTTCGCGCGCACCCGACGAATCGCGACGAGCCCGAACTCAAGTTTGGGTATTCGCACGGTTTGAGCGCGGAAGAAACCGCCCTGGGTCAAGTGCTGTACCCTCACGACCACGTCGTGTGGGGTGATGCAAGGGTCACTTTCGAAGGCGTGACGTACGTCCGCGTGCAAGGCACCACCGGGTGGCTGTTCTCCAGGCGCGGCGAAAACAACGTTCTCGTCGAGTGCGTTGACGCTGACGAAGTCAAACGTTTAAGCAACCCGAACGGCGTTGGCGAGAACCAACTCGCGCTGGTTGACGTCCGTAGTGACGCCATCGCAATCGCTGGCAACGCACCCGGGTACGCCGTGCACGTCCCAAACGAAGTCGTTCCTGAAATGCTCCCGTTGCGGGACTTGCGCGCGATGGCCAAGCGCCACGGGCTGAGGGAGAGCTTCTTCAACCAGACTTCCTGGGTGGTTTCTTTCGTGAAGGACCTTGGGGCTGGTGAAACAGGCCGTGTGGACGTGTACTACACCACCGGCACGATCGGCGTTACTCTGCGACACCACAGGGAACTGGTACGAACGCAGGGCTTTTACCCGCGGTGCGGAATACGCGAGGTTGAGTTACTTTTTAAAAACCCACGCGATGCAAACGTGCGAGGCGGGTACAAGCGCCGGCGGCAACACGACGGGCCGTTCGGCAACGGCAACGCGGTGCGCACCATGGGTGTTTATGTGGAAAACAGTAGTGACACGTATGCGGATGACGAGGAGATGAAGTTAAGGGGCGAGCTAAGAGGACTGGACGGGGCGATGGACGACTTGCGGAAACAACGCGAGTCGCTTGTTTCGCTTTTACGGGAAACGGAAGGCTCGTCGCGGCGAGGCGCGTTGCTTCGCATGCGCCGGGAAAACGAAATGCGCGAGGCGGCGGCGAAGGAACTCGCCGTGCAAAGCAAGGGCTCACGGTGGACGATTGTCAACGCCATGCGGGACTCGCACCCCGCGTTGGTGCAATCCCTGGAGGCGAATTTCACAAACGTCGAGCACGTTGCGTTGACCGAGCGCGCGTTTTTCGTGTCACGCGCGAACGGGAGGTGTCTGTTTCGGGGGATCCATCCTGATAGAGCGGAGGAATATTTCATAGGATCCATAGGGTCGAGTGGTAACACCGTGCCGTACTACGCGATGGCGTCGGACGGTAGGCACTTTGCTCGTCATTGTTCCGGGGCCTCGAGCTGGAACGGCGGCGACGACGACGAACGGTTCTCCGAGCTGTGCGCCGACCCGAACCGAGCCGTCGCGCGCGTCGCGTTTGGCGACCCCGGGTCGTGGTTCATCGTCTTCGAAAACGGTCGATGGGAAGCGAAAGGCGTGCCCGATCGCATGGTAGACTTCGTCCACGCAAACGGCTCGTCGCCGACGGAAGTTTCCCTAGGCGAGGACGACACGTACTTCGTACGAATGACAAACGGCGAGTTCGATTTCTCCCTCCCGCGAAGCTGCGCCACCGTGTGCCGCGAGCTCGCGAACAAAGGACACGCGCTGAAAAACGTGGCGCTGTCACCCACGAACACCACGTTCGGGTGGCTGATTCGGTACGAGTGAAGCGGGGGGGGATAAGGTTGGGTAAGGTAGCTAGGTAGGGGTATGTAATTTAATGATTCCCAGGGATATGTATTGAATGATCCTGGAGGATATGTATTGCGAATGAACCTTGTGGATTGAGTGCTTTCTTTCACTGAATGTCTTTGTTGCAAATGTTTCGGTTCGTCGCCCAAACGCGTCGCGGAAACCTTACAGTACGTGCTTTCGCGAGGCGGATGAAAAACAAAGCGCTTTGTTAGAACGCTCGTCTCGGATGTGGCGCCATGGTTTTGCGTTTTCACACATTTCCGTGCTGGTCACACGAGCACGCGCGCCTCCACGGGGCGCGTGCCACGATGTCGCCCGGCAACGGCCTGAACGACATCGAGGCGCAGATTGCCGCGCTTGAGGCGCAGCTCGGGGGCATCGACAGCGACACCGAGGGGGGCAGCGATACCGGGTCGGGTTCTCCCGGAGATGCAGATTCGGGACGGCGACGGCGGCGGACGACGGTGGTTGACAAATCTTCGAAGAAGGAGAAGAAGGCGAAGAAGGAGAAGAAGCGAACGAAGGAGAAGAAGCGAACGAAGGAGAAGAAGCGAGCCCGGGACACGGAATCCCACGATTCGGATTCCGAATCACTGGAACCCATCGCCGCGCTTCCCGCGCATTTGCTCCCGGAACACGCCGGGTACTCTGGGAAAACCGGGAAACGCCGGAAAACGAAAACCCACAATGTTGGATTCGTCGCGAAGGCGACGGCGGCGATGGCGGGCGCGGGAAAAGAAGCGCCTGACGATTCAGGAGTCACAATCGACCCGTTTGCAAAGCAGGTGGGTGTCACCCAGCCTCCCCCGATAATGGCCATCCTGGCGCGCCGCAAGAACCTGCCTCGGTGCGACGTGTGTCAAAAGAACTACACGTCCCAGGCGCAGCTCGAGGAGCACAAAAAAGGAAAGCAGCACTGGCGCGCCGCTCGAAACGCGGCGGCCGCGGCGGCGGGCGTGTCCGTTCAAATCGGAAGGGAAGGGAGCCGGGGATTGAGTTTGGGAAGTGATGCTGGGCGGGGAGGCGATGCTGCTGGAGGGGGTGCTGCAGGGAGGGGTGGCATTGGTGTTCAGGGAGGACGTGGCGCTGCAGGCGCTAATGGTGACGCAACACACGTTTCAAAAAACGTTTCAACAAACGCAAACGCGTCGCACCACGAAAAACCACCGGATGCGCCACACTGCGCTTTGTGCCGCAAAACCTTCACCAGCGCATTGCAGCTCGTGGAGCACCAGGGGGGGAAGTGGCACAAACAACGGATCGCGGGGACCCTGGCGCCGAGCAGGAAGCCGTACAACGAGTCATAGCCGGGGTAGCGATGGGAGTATAGATTGGATACTTCAAGTAGTACACCAAGTCACGCCAGTGTTGAACGTCATCGAAAGTTGCGAAAAACACTCAGACTCCTTCTCACTATTAGGGTGCGCCGTTCGCTATCGCCCACTCCAGTATTTCCCCTTTCGCAAGTTGGCGCGTGCGAACGTCCCACGGGCAGCCGTTCGCGCGCACCCACTGCAGCACCTCGAGGTGCCCGCTCTGCGCCGCCACCGCGCACGTGCGAACGTCCCACGGGAAGCCGTTCGCGTGAGCCCACTGCAGCACCTCGAGGTGCCCGCCCTGCGCCGCACACATGCACGTCCACTCGCTCCACGGGCACCCGTTCGTGTGTGCCCACTGCAGCACCTCGAGGTGTCCGCCTTCACGCGCGTTCTTGCATGTCGTCTCGTCCCAGGGACAACCGAGCTGGCGCAACCATTTGAGGACGTCGAGTTCCCCGTCCGCCGCAGCCGCCGCGCACATCCGCTCGTCCCACACCCACACCGTGTCTTTCGCGCGCAACCACTGAAGAAACTTGTTCATCTTCTCCGGGGACATCATCTCGGTGAGTGCTGAGTGGTGGCACGCAGGTGTGTGCAGATTGTTGTGCCTCGAGGCTTCCGAGAAAAGCGTTACGAAAGGACGACGGCAAGACGTCGAAAGAAGAAAGAACTCTACTAAATGTAGTCGACTTCACTAGCAAAGACTACCTGGTACTCACTAGTCGTCCATGAGCGAGCGCCTGCCGTGGTACTGGTCCCCGTCCAGCCCCGATTGGAACGAGTTGTACCTAAGCCGGTTCCGCATGCTGGCTTTGGGTTGGTCGGGGGAGAAAAACGCGGTCGCGGTTTCCCTACCCACCCACGCGTCCGTGCGCGATTTCGGGGAATCGGGATTGGCCTCTTCTTTTTTCGGTTTTTTGTTTTTGGACTCGTCGTCGCCTTTGCGTCCGAACCACTCCGAAAACCCGGACGTCCCCAAGGGCTTGGGAGGGCTGGCCTTGTGTTCAGTGTTTCTAAACTCTTTGTCTCCAGTGGTACGAAAAGAAGCGTACTCCTTGTCTCCGTCATCAGACCCTGAATCGGAAAGCTCGGCAGAAGAAACTCCCGGTCCTCCCGCGCGTTCCAGCCGCTCCGCGCTCGGCCCCGAGTTGTTCTTGTACAGTTTCTTTCCGAACCCCGACCCGCGGTACTCGCCCGAGCCAAATCCCGCTTGCGTGGTTAACCCGCCCCCCCGGGTCCCCGGCCGCCACAGCCCGTCATCCAGCAAGGCCGCGAAATCGGGGTTCGCCAGTTTCCAAGCCCGCACCGCGCGCAAACCAGCTTCGTGGCCTGCGATTTGTACAAGAAAAGGGTCAGTCGCGTGTTGGGCGATGGACGGGTGTACTTCGTGATGTGTATGAGGGATTGGGTATAGTAGTGGTGTGACTTTCCGACTGTACTCCATAAAGAGCAGGTAACAGTGCGTATGTGATGCATGTCGGGTTTGTAGCAGTAGCAGTAAACGTAGGTGTCAGGATTTGGGAAAGCCCCAATACGTACCCGCGCTGACGATCTCGGCGTACCGGCCAAAGGCGAGAATCGGCACGTCCGCGACCGCCGGGCGGACCATGATGTCGACTGTGTTTATTGGGAAAGAAAAGTGTCAGTCTTGCGCGTGCTGTGTAGGGACTTTCGTAACGTGTGTTGAGCAAACAGTCAGTCGTAGTACTTTCAACCTGTACTTCATACAGAGAGGTAAACAGTCACCCGTAATATAATCGGGCCGAACAGTGTTGGGATTTAGGAAACCCCCGAAACGTACCCGTCCCCGCTCTTCGCGCGGCGTTGGCGTAGTCCGTGACGAAGGGCAGGTGCGCCTGCATTTGCGCCATGGTCGGACACGTGGGCCCGCCCCCGAGCCACCGCGGCAGCCAGTTTCTGATTAAAATGGTCACCCCGGAAATCGCGTCGCCCCAGGGTTTCATTTGCGTTTCGGGTAACCCCCTTCCGCTGACGTCGACCGCGATGACGACCCGCGCGCCAGCGGCGCGCATCACGTCCGTCGGCAGGTTGTTCACGTACCCGCCGTCCACAAGGACGTGCATTCGGCTGCTCGCGGATTGGTCTTTGGAGTTTTGCCAGAAAAGTGTCAGTCTTGTATATCGCGATGTATGGACAACAGTCACCAGCTTCGGTAAAACAGTGTGCCTGGATTTGGGAAATGCAATGTAGATACGCACCTTTCCCGTTTTTTCCGGTGTTTCCTTTGTCGTGCCCGGACGAAACCGGCGCGCGGTCGCACACCGGGGGTAAAAACCCCACGAGCGCCATTGAGGCTCGGACGTACCGCCACAGGGTTCCGTTGCGGTGCACGATGGTGACGCAGGAAATCAAATCCAGGGTGACGCAGAAAAAAGGCAGCCAGCAATCTTCAATCTTCGCGTTGCGAAAAAGCGGCTCAAGCGCTTTGTTCATCCGGAACCCCGAGAAGTACGAGACCACGCTGCGAAGATAAAAAAAAAAGTGTCAGTCTTGTGTTGGGCGATGTATGGGCAAACATTGTACTCTGGACAATCGGCAAACAGGGAGGCGGGATTTGGGAAACGCGCAATACGTACGGAAGGGTCAAGTCCAGGAGCTGCTCCCACGCCGAGCTCATGTGCACCGCCAGTCTGCGCGCGATTATCCGCGTTAGTAACGCGGTGGGTTCCTTCGCATAAATCCCACCCACGAACGACCCCATTGACGTGCCGCCAAGCATATCAACAGGAACACCCTCTTCCTCCAAAGCCATCAACACCCCCACGTGCGCGAACCCTCGGGCGCCGCCTCCCGCTAAAACCAAGCCTACGGACTGCTTGCGTAACGACCTGGCGAGCCGCGAGGCGTGCGCGGGCGCCAAGCCGTGCGCCGGTGCGCGCGCCAGGTGGTGATGCCGGTGCACGCTGAAGGCTTCGAGCCAGGCTCGCGTACCAGTCGGCGCGATTTCCGCGGACCCGTGCAGCACCACTAACTCCCTTTGCGCCAACCCCCCGCCGCCTAAATTACCAACGCCGCCTCCAAGCAACCGCGCTTGCAAGTTACGACCCTCCTCCGGGGAAGGGGGGACGTCTTCCGCCGCGCACACCAGGAGGATGCAATCCGCGTGCCTGGCGCACTGCGCGCACCAAGGGCTTGGAAACGGGTCCGCTTTCAAGAGCACCACGTCGTTCGCGCTTTCCAGTTGCGCGAGCCAGTGCGCGGTGGCTTCGTGGGCGAGGGGGCCGACACCGGCCTGGCCTACTTCTGCTAACCTTGAAGCGCTGTCCGCAACACGGGCGTGGCACGATTTAACAAGCGCCGCCAACGTCGCGGCGCAGAACTCGTCAAGCGCCAGCGCGGCGCCTTCCGAAACGGGAACAACCGCGACCGTGCGCGGCGCGTGTTGCGCGGTGTCTCGGTCGATCCCGGTGGGGGTACGCATCGCTCCAAACATGCTCGCCCCGGCCGACCCGCTTTTCGCCACGCCCGGTACCCCGCTATCCACCCCGAAACCGAAACCGTCCCCGCCGTCCACCGCGACTCGCGCGTTCGCGGTCGGGGTTGCTTTAGCCGAAGCCCCCGCCCTCGCGCCCATGCGCCACGCCAGCGCGGCGAACGCTCTCGGCGCGCTCGTCGCGAGCGCCTCTAACCCAGCTGCGGGGATCCACAGGAGCTGCGTTTCCCTCACCGCCCTGGCTCTGCCCAAAGCAGCAGCAGTAGCGCGCGAGAGCTCCCGTAGTGCTCGTGAACCGCCACCGCCGCCGCCGCCATCCCCGAAACCGTCGTTCCCAAACGCGTCGCGCAAAATAACCTCCTCGCCCACGGCGTCGCCTGGCCCCAGAAACCGCGGCGGTTGCTGCGCGCTTGCAAATTCGTCGTCCCAAGCGCTTTGGCCGCTCCCACCGCCGTTGCCATCTACTGGATCGTGTTGAGAAGGACCGCCGCGGCCCGGATTCGAACCAACGCCTCCAACCCGCCCTCTATCCCCAGAAGCGGACAACCGCACGCACCCGGTCACCACCACGTACACGCCGTCGGCGTGCGCGTTGATTCGCGAGTCGAATCCGGGCGCGCCTTTGCCGGGCGCCGCCAACGCGCGGCGCCTGGAATCCTGGTGGTCTGCCAAGCTCTGCCCCGCGCCCAAGGAGATCCACTGCACCCCGCACCGGTCCCACGCTTTGGCGGGCAACGCGGGGCGAAGGCGCCTCGCGATGCGCGTCGCCACCCGCGCGTATGTTGCCGGGTAGGTCCGGACCAGCCGCGCCACCGCACTGTGCGGCAGCGCCGCGACGACGCACCCGTTTGGGCCGGCGCGAATCGTCACGGCGGCCCTTTGGCCGGTGAGCAGCATAAACTCGCCAACCACGCTTCCCGGGTGCGCGGTGAACGCGGGTGGTTGGCGGTGGTGTCTCTCGTGGGAAGCGCTTGGACCGCGCTCGCGCTGAAACGACGACGACGCGTTTTTCGTTTTGGAATGTCCGGTTCGATTGGAAGCTGACCGAATCGAACTCACCCGAGCGTCCTTCGACCCGGTCCGCGCGCCGAAGCCGTCCCCGTCCCGCGCGTCTAGAGGGGTCCAGTACCCCTCCAAGGAACCCCTCTCCACAAGCAAAGCCGCCGCCGCGGTGCTTCGGAACCGAAGCCGTTCACCGGGCGCGAGCTCAACGGCTTCCAGCTCAACCGGGGACCCGCCCCTTTGGCTGTTCGAAACGCTCACCGGCTGGCTTTGCGTGCCCGTTTCCAGCCGCCTAGTGCTGTTGCTTCCCGACCCTCCCGCGCGTGAGGCGGATGACTCGCGGTGGCTGTGACGCGCACCCCCCCCGGGGCCGCCCCCCCCGCCGGTGCGCGCGACCAAGCCCGCGGTCACGGAACTCGCCCGGCTGCTCGTCACGTCATCGTCCGCCATGTCGTCCCTTGACCCGCCGCTCCCCGCCTCATCCCACTCGCTGTCTCCTCTCATGTCCTCGTCTGGCCTCCACGAATCAACCGGCGCCCTTCTCGGGCGGTACCCCCGCCTCTCCAACAGAGTTTCGAGCGCGCCGCGGTCCACCGCCCGCGCCGCCTCCGCGCCGAGCAGACGCACCAGCGCTAGTGTCGCCCCGGCCCCAGACGCGGGCGTGCTGTGCGGCGGTGGGTCCACCCACAGCGCGCCTAGTTCGTGCGGCGCGCGGAAGTAATGACAAAGCGCGTGGTAGCCCCCGCTGAGGCGCATGGTGGGGGCTTGGATGCCTAGTTGGAACCCGGCGGCGGCGTGGAACGCGCGTAGGGGAACCGCCGCGATGACGCACCCGCCGTTCGCGCCGCCCCTCGCGCGCAGCCGCGGAAGCCCACCAGGTCCGCCGCTGAAATCAGACGCGGCGAATAAACTCTCGTTTGGAGGCACCGGGGCGGGCCCAAACTCGCGCGGCGCGCCGAAACCGCCGCCGTCCAAATTCCGTTCCCCGTTTCCGTCTTTCGACACCGCCCTGCCCACGCGATTCGGGGTGCCTGGGTTACTCACCGAGTTCCTGACGCCATCCTCCTGCTGTACCTCGGTCTGGACGCGCGCGCGCGTCGGGGTCGTCGGGGCGCTCGCAGTCGGCGCGCGCGCCGCGTCGTCGTCGACGTCAAGCTCCGCCTCGGTGGACGCGGCGTCGTCGTCCTCAAGCGCCGCGGCGAGGGCGACTGCGACGACACCGAGGGGCCCCGAGGGGTTCGTGTGAGTCGCGTCTGAAGAAGGGCCAACGCGCACGGTGAGTCCGGGCCCTGCGCCGACAAGCACTTCGTCGGCGTCGGCGTTGCCTGCTTTGCTGAGTCGCGAGGGCGACGCCGCGGGTTTGAAGGAATCCAAAACCGCCTCGTTCGCGAGCTCGTTCGCGGCTTCAGCCGCCGCTTTAGCCGTAGACGCCGCCGCCGTCGCCGCCGCGCTCATGAGCTGGTCGTCGCCAAACGGGTTCAGCGATGGATCGGTTTTGGAATCGGTTTTCCCACCCGCCCAACTGTTGCGCAGCGGCGATTGCGGGTTCACGCGGGTCGACACGTGTTCGTGCGCGTGCTCGGACCCTTCCAGCACGTCCAACAGGGAGTTCAACACCACACCCGGACGCGTGATCACAGTGGCGCCGCCTGATTTGAAAAACGCTCTTTGCTCGGTGTCCTCTTCGTCGCCGGCGTACCCGCCGTGAGTCGCGCTGAACTCCCCCAACACAACGGACCCGGACACTAAAACCGCGAGCTCGTCATCACGCACGCGGCCTCGGAACACGTCCTCGCCAGCGGCGACGTGTACCTCCCTCATGTGCTCAGCGCATAAAGCCTTGAGCACGTCGGGCGGGAGCTGTTTCGCTAAGTCGCACTGCGAAAACGCGGCGCGCGCCAGGGAGAAGGTTTCGGAAACCCTTTCCTGAGCGTCCCCGCCCGGGATCGAACCAACGCCGAACTCACCTCCGAACCCAAACCTCGGCGTCCCGGCCGTGCCGTGGGCAGAGGTACTGGTAAGGTCGTGAAGCGCGCCTAACCCGTCGCCGCGCGTCGACGCGTTTCCGACTCCGCTGTCGCCGAAGAATCCATTGTTTTCCCGGTGGTTTTCCCGCCACGTCCGCCACCGCCGTACGGCTTGCCGCAGCCGCCGTGGGTGATGCGGCAGGTCGAATATCTGAAGCGTCACTCGCTGGAACGTCTTCATGTTCCGGTCATCCAGAAGCTTCACCGCGACGACCGCTCTTCTTCGCGTGCTCGTGACCCATTTGAAAAAGTTACGAACTGAGATTTTGACCCCCGCCACGGCGGCGTACGCCATCAGCAACAGCGCGGTCGCAGCTAAACCCGCATCAACGCCGTACGCGCCAACAAGCATCACGGAAACAACAACGGTGCCTCTTAGGGACGGGAGCCATGGCACGACGCCGCCGAACATCGCGGTACGGAGAATTTAAGAAAGGCGCTTTGTTGTTACTTTGCCCGAATCTTGAGCCTCGACGGACGTCTCGTTCTATGGGTAATCAGTCACCACACCCACCACGGTGACCCCACACCGCGCTTCCCGGATCGCGCCTCGCTTTGAGCGTTAACCGATACGAGCACAAAGCACGCGGGGTAGGCGCACGGGAACGCCCACGCCCTTGGTGCGGTCAGATCTGTGCCTGCGATTCCGAGTAATTTCGCGTCGCCTTTCATCCCGAAACTTGAAAATAGTTTTTCGGAGCGAGTGCTCCGCCACCACACCAAGAGTCTCTTCAGTCCCGCGCGCGCGAGGCATGCTCCGCGGTGTGCTTGTGGCACAGCTGCTTCAGGCCGCGACAACCCAGAGTCGTGTGCGACCCAGCGCTTGTTTCCGTCGCGCAGGGTTCGTCATCGCGAGCTTTCCGTCGCGGAGTCGTTCTCCATCTCCATTTCGCGTGTCATCCGTGCGCTTCGTTTCCCAACCCAACCCCGCGGTGTTCCCCGCGTGCGGCCGAAACTCAACCGCACGCGCATCCTCCACCGAACACGAAATGTCCCTCCCAAAAGGCGAAGGCGCGGACGCGCTCGTGGCGCAGTCATGCGCGGACCTAGGCGCGTGTTCGAGGTACGGATTGCTTGCGTTTTCGGGCATTCGGTACATCTGATGCTTCGCCGAAATGAATGCTAGCGACTTCCCAAGCGTACTCAAATGGGTACCGTTACTCAAATACTCGTGGGCATTACGTACGGAAACTAAATGTACTGATACTAACACACCATGACACGTCCGTCTCATCAAACCCCGCAGAGAAACTCCGCTGTTGACCCCGACGCAAATCACCACGAACATGAGGGCCGTCCCCGTCTGGGTTCTCTCGGCGGATGGAAAATCCATCTCGCGAAACTTCACGGCGAAAAACTGGCAATGCGCGTTTGCGTTTCTCAACCATCTCTCGGAAATCGCGGAACACGAAGGACACCACCCGGACATGCACCTGACGAACTACCGGGACGTGCGCGTGGTGGTCACCACGCACGCCATCGGCGGTTTGTCCCTGCACGACTTCGTGCTCGCCGCGAAACTAGACAAAGTGGACGTGACGTATTCGCCCAAGTGGCTGCGAGAACACGCCGTGGCGGAGTAAAGGGTAGTCTGTTTTTCATTTCAAGTATCTCTCGTTGTCACTCGCTCGATTCATCGCGAGCTGCTCGCGCCTGAGCTGCTCGCGACATCACTCACGCTCGCGTATGCTTTTTTCTCTCCAAAGAGTGTGCATTCGCATTTCGGCTGCCCGTGCTCGTTTTGAGCGGCCGAGTTGCTATGCGCGTACTCAGACCCACAGGCGTAGCAGAAGCGGCACCCGCACCGACACACGACATTGTTGCAACTGTCCTTGGATTTCTCCACGAGGTGACGGCACTTCGGACACTGGCGAAAAAGCTTTTGACAAGCAAGATTCAGAAATGCGACGTCGTTTGGGGTCTTCATATGCGGGGGGAGATTTTGATACTCGGTGCAAGTCAAGTTGTCATGCCAAGGCACTTTGCAACCCGGGCAGTAAAGCTTCTTGCAAGTCTGGCATTCATTCGAAACTCGCATTTTGTCGTTGGTGATGATGATGTTGTTCTTCTGGCCGGAGCCTATGTCCTCCGCGGAGACGATGAGAATACCGTTGGCGTCGATGTCGAAGCACACGTTGATTTTCGACACGCCTTGGGGGGCGGAGGGGATGCCTTCAAGTACAAACTCACCAAGCAAGTTGTTATCCTTCGTGTGCGAGCCTTCGCCTTCGAAAACTTTAAACGACAAGTTGGACTGGTTATCGGCGTAAGTGGTGAAGACGTATTCTTTTCTGGTGGGGTTCTTTCGACGGTTGTTCTTGGGAATCAGGACCTTCATCACACCGCCAACCGTTTCAATGCCCATGCTTACACGTTTCTCAGAGTCTTGCGCCGGGACCGCGGTGTTGCAGCCGCCCGGGCAGTACATCAACGTTCTATCTCGCAGCCCCCGAGCCTGCGGCGTGTTGAACGTGACGAGCTTCTTAAACAGATCACTGCCCCCTCCGAGAATACCTTCGCACTGCCTTTTGGAAATCACACTTTGTGAAGCATGGACACCGCGGGGCGCTCTGCTGATGATAATTGATATCGTTCCCGAGCAAATCCTTGACGCACACGTCGCAAACAGAGTGTTCGCAAGGCCTCCAACCCCCGCGTTGGCCCTTCTTCGCGGAAACAAGCTTATCCTCGGACAACTCCTCCATGCATGTCACACAAGCGACGAGAGCCCCAAGAGGCGCGGTCACCTGCTCTTTCTCACTGAATGGTTCTGGAGCTTGCTCGAGTGCTTCAGCGAGCTGCATCTCCCGCAACTGCATCTGCTGTGCGATGACCTCGTCCTCATCGATGACCAAAGTTTCCGCGTATTTCCTCTTGTTGCGGCATTCTGCTTCTTCCTCGCGTACGTCGGGCATGGGCGCCTTGCCCTTTTCGCAAGGTTTCGTATCTCCGGTGTCTTCCAAGTAGAGTTAGAAAGCGAGTACCCGGTCGTCGCGCTCGGTCGCCGCGCGTGCGAGCTCGTCGTGGTGGACCTTTGACACGAACGCGTGGTCATCTGGCCGATGCGCATGTCCCGGGGCCATGACGGCCGAAGACGCGCGGCGTCAAGTGCGATCGATACGCGAAGCAACGTCGTTGCTTTCGATAACAGTTTCCTCGGAAGTTACGATTCGAAACGACGAGGGAAGAAATAAAATTTGACCACTTCGCGACGACTCCCCGTGTTCCCAATCATCGGACGACCAACAACCCCATTGGCATCTGGCGCGGCCTGGTGCGATGTCGGAGTCGGACCCTTCGCGCGTGCGTTTCCTGGCGTTCATTTTGGACGACATTTCGAAATGCTGCCTCCTGGACTGGGTACGCGACCTCGGGATCGAAACCGGCGGGGACGGTTGGACCACGCACGCGGACCACGTGACTTTCGTATACACGCCTTCGCAATCTCAGCTCAACCAGTTCCCGTGGGGGGTGGAGTGCGAGATGCAGGTCGTCGGTGTTGCGGCGGACGCCCAGGCGAGGGCGGTGCAGGTCGACGTGCCTGACTGGCTGCCCCGGCCGTCCGCGGCGGTGCCGCACGTCACCGTGTCCTGCGCCCCTGGGGTGCGCCCGTTGGTGAGCGACAACATGCTGGCGCAAGCCATGGGGTCAGGTGCCTACATGAGCACGGCGGAGATAATGCCGCTGACTCTGAGGGGCAGGTTGGGGGGGGTCACGATTACGGACTCGCACGTGTTTGCGCAACCCGGGGTGATGGACGGATCCACCACCGCGGCGGTCGCGGCGGTCGTAGCGGCGGTCGTAGCGGCGGACGAGGCGAAGGACGTGCGGGACACCGAGGCGCGTCGGGAAGAAGCGACGCGCGTTGCGGTTCAAAACGCGGATGCCCGGATCGCGTCGGAGGCCCTCGCGGAGGAACTCCTGGGCGAAGTCCGCCTAGCGTCGCGGTTCGCGGGCTTGATTGATGCGGACGAGGTGTTGGAGGAACACGAACGGGAACTGGAACACCTAGAGCTGGTTCGACAACAAACACTGGTGAGACAACAAGAACGAGATCGTAAGGCGCTGGGCCGCGGCGGAGGAAGAGGCGGCGGACGCGGCGGCAAAGGCAGCGGGCGAACGTGTGCGTATTTCAACTCCCCGAGAGGATGTTACCGCGGGGAGACGTGCGGGTTTGAGCACGGCCTCGCGTCCGGCCCGGACACGAGGGACAAAGTGAAACGCCCGGTCCAAAACGCCGAGCGGCCGTTTAGGTACGCGTTGCGTTTCCCAAATCCGACACACAACGTAACGTTTGCCAACACGAGACTGACACTTTCTTTTCTTTACCGCAAGACGCCAAACGACGTCGTACGAAAACGCCGACCCGGCGGACCGCGGGCGCTTGCAACCCGCGGAATGTCGTACCGCGGACACGAATGGTCTCAACACTCACACTAAAAATGGACATCACGACCAGCATCAACACCGGGTACACGACGACACCCCCTTCCCCGAGGACGACGTGGACGACGCCGCCACGCTGCGCCTGCTCGCGGATCTCGAGCAAGACCTGTTTGAAAACCCTGTCGCGTCAAACGAGTTGGAACACGAGGATGACGCCGCGGCGCTCGAGCTGCTTCGGGACATGGGCTTCGACGACAACAGCGTTTCCGTTTCTCACGTCATTATCTCCGCGGAATCGCGAACCGCGCTGCAGAGCATGTTACCCAGCGAATCGCAATCCACAATCGATGCAGCGCTGCGAAAATGCGGCGGCGACGTGAACGCCGCGGCGACGTTTCTGTTCGAGGAACAAGAAAGGGACGAATTGAGATCCGCGAATCGCGCGGGCGACCGATCGTGGTACCAAGCCGCGGAATCCTGGGCCGGGGTTTCGGTTTTGGACCGGCCGAGGGGAGGGGAAACCTCGCGCTGGGAGTTGGCGGGACGGCAACGAGACACAGACGGGGACGGAATTTTCGACCCCAACGACCAAGTGGGCGACGAGAATTCGAATTCGAACGGCGAGCGCGGCGCGCTTCGTCCGAACGACCTCGATTCGGGGGCGGGTCTCCCTGGGGGGTTCAGGGGTCGTGACTCGAGTTCTTCAGGACACGATGACGTCGATGTCTTGGACGCAGACCTGGACATTCTTCGCGATAAGCAGCGCAAGATGAGCGTGACGGGTAAGCACTTGGAGTTGCAGACCCTACACGGGGAAGCCGCCGCGCTTTACATGAAGTTTCGGCGGCTCAAGAAGCTGGCGGACGTTTCCTTCGCCGCGGGTGACCACCGGTCCAGTAGGGAGCATATACAACAATCCAAAGACGCGTTGAACATGTCTTACGGTAAACAAGCCAAAGCGGGCACCGCGTCCACAGCGGCGTTTAACCAAAGCACCAGGGGCACGAACACGAAGAAGGATCTGCACGGCCTCACCGTGGAGCAAGCGGTGAGAGAGCTGGTACGTATGGTATTTCCCAAATCCCGACACTGTTTGCCGATTGTCCAGAGTAATTACTGATACACATTACGAAAGACTGACACTTTTCTTTTACAATCACAGCGAAAGACGCTCATCGGCGTCGCCGGCACCGATTCCTCGGGAATTCAAGTCATCACGGGAAGAGGCGTGCACTCCGAGATGGGACGGGCGAAACTCGGCCCCGCGGTCCGGGAGTACCTACGGTCACAAAACATAAAGTACAACGACGAAGTGGACGGGGGATCGCTGACGATTGCGTTCGTGTAGACGGGTAGACGAGTGCTTTTCGCGACGCGATAAAAACTTGACATCGAAAAATGACTCCCCACTACTTGTATCGCCCCGAGCTCGAAAATTTCTAAAACATCGTCGCGAAGTCTCACTCCTCGTTTGCGCTCGCCGCCTTCTTCTTCTCGTAGCGGTTCTTGTCGTAGCAACGCAAACAAATTTTAGTTCCGGGCTCATCTTTGCAGTCAAGCCACTTACTGGTTGTATCCGTTCTGCACTTCACGCACGCCGTCCCCGCGGCCGCGGCGACGTCCAGCAGGTTCTTCTCGTAGCAAGGCATGCACAATTTAGTTCCGGGCTTATCCTTGCAGCTGTACCACCTACGGGCCGTATCCGTCCCACACTTAACGCACGTCGTCCCCGCAGCTGCGGCGACGTCCAACTTGTTCTTCTCGTAGCAAGACCTGCACACTTTAGTTCCGGGCTTATCTTTGCAGTTGTGCCACAATATGGTATTATCCGTCCCGCACGTCACGCACTTCGTCCCCGCGGCCGCAGCAATGTCCAGCTCCTGCGAAGAATATGGAACTCGACAACTTGAGTTGAGACGAAACAGCGACGGAAGTTATCATGCCTACGGGATCGCTTGAGCAGACAGAGAGAAAGAAAGAAGAACCGTGAAATGCGCACCTCTCGGTGGATACACGGCATGCAGTACCACGCGTCCTTCTCGACCTTCGACCTTCGCAATTGGCTTGTGTTTCCTCCATCGTTACTGCAACCGGAGCACTTGCCATGGCTGACAGCGAGCTGTGAAAAAGAGCACCGCGGGTGTTGGGGTCAGGTTGTGACGACACAAAGATTATGAAATATTGACGCGTGGGATCGACGCGCGTGACGTACCTGTAGCATGTAGCAAACGTAGCAGACCGGTTTGCCTTTATCATCCCTGTTGGCGTACCGCTGACTCGTCTCCGTGGTTTCGCACTCAGAGCAGACCAGCGCGACGCCCTGCGGAGGAATGAAAGTTCGAGGGTGAGTTTTACTCGCCGTTGACGGGCAACGAGAATGGTGCAGGCGAATGGGTCTTTGAGACCTCGCATCAATGCGGAGTGTGCGCACCTTGTTTATCCATCGTTCCGCACGAAGATTTGTAGACCTCATCGGAGACTCACTGTGTTTTGTAAGTTTGCGTAGAAGAGCGAAAAGAGTATTGTCAGGTGCTCAGCTCTCTCGCCGTCAAAATATATGGCAGGAGAAATCGTAAACAAGCGAGTACGAGGGAAGCACGCACCTGCGGGGAACATATGCTTGGCCAGCGGCTTCGAATTCCGAAGGTATAGACTCGTTCCTCGGCGTCATCGCCCAACGCCTGGGCTTCCGCGTGTCGCGGAGAGCACGCCCGTGCCTTCGTGTCTGGTCGTTCCAGATGGACTGCTCGGTGTGCCGAAGCGCGTGCGGTTTGACACGACGAGAAAAGAATCCGGCGAGCGCGGAAGGTTGGCGTGCGTCGTGGAGTGTGGCGCGCGTGGTTTCGAACGGCACATACGACACGCGTGGGCATCCGCGCCACCGCGTGCATACCCGCCACGCTGAAGCACGCCATCGTGCAACGTCCGTGGCGCACGCGAGATTGATTCATGAGGCTTGGAAACCACGATATTTTTTTTTTTGCCGCTTCTGTTGTCGTCGAGAATATCCGCGTGCCACCGATACTTCACGCTGCACCGCGGCATGGGCAACGACTCCGGTGCCGGCGTGTCTTGCAGCGGCGCCGGGCAGTACGGGTACACCAAATTTTCCCGGGACACGACCGCGAACTCCGCGATTCGAACCATCGACGGCAAGCGGAAACATTTGGATCACTTGATCGTGGATCGACTTAAGGCGAACGAACTTACGTACGGGGTGGCGGGTGATGAGGAGGACGTGGGAGGGGACGCGTCGGGGGGGCGGCCGGGTGTTGAGGCACACGAGATGATAGACACAGAAGAACAAGAAGTAGGCGCGAGTCACGTGACGGAAACACAGCAGACACACGACGAGCCGTACGACCCGAGGGATTCGAAGTGGTTCACCCCGCGATTCGTGGAGAGAAGCATCGTGACCCACGACCTCGCAAAGGGAGTCGGCGGGCCGCGGTCGCCGAGCGGCGCGTTCTTGAGTAGCGGCAATCCGTCAATAGCCCATCCCTCGCCGATTTCGACGCGACCCACCCCGGCGCACCAATTAAGCGCGTTCGCGGGAGCGCAAAGGAGATAGGAGCAGAGTCGGTTTGTAAATGTAAATACTACTTGTAAGGTTTACGGTAGCGCCTTTCGGATATGTAGTGGTGTCAGAAGCGGTCGTGTGCACGTAATAGTGTGTTTGATAACACTACGGTGCTATCGTATATCATTCCGTTGTGAGTTCTGATGCACGAGGTATTACGGGCCCGTGTTGGAAACATGCCAGATACCAACCGCGCCATCAGTGAAAGAAAAGTTGAAACGTTTGCAAGACGCGAATAATACTTTGCGCTAGGATGATTAACGTGTTCGTGACGTACGTAGGGATTTGAGCATGATTAACAATGGGTAGAAGTAACTACTCGAAACACGCTACGTCGGGTACCAAACTCAAACTGTTTAAAGGCGGTCCCGGATCGCCGCCGCACTGGTTAGCTCGACGTTCGAAAGAAAAAGAGACGACACGAATACTGCGGTGCTTCGATCGGTACCATTAATAACGTCCCGTCCGCAACGCACCACTCTCCTAACGCGCGCCGTACTGGCTGTAGTTCGAGAACTGCTCGTTGCCGTACTGGCCGTACTGCGCGGCGTCCGCGTTTTGCGGCTGCGACGCGCTTCTGGGCTTGGCGGCGGCGCTTTGCGCGCCTTGCGCGCCGCCGCCCGAGTTGTACTGCTGGTACTGATTGTTACCCCGGGCCTGTCCTTGGCCGCCTTGTTCCGGGTACCCCGCTTGCGGGTAGCCGTAGTACCCTTGCTGCGGCGCGTACGGAGCGTACTGCGGGGGCATGCCGGGCGGTACGTACGTGGGGTACATCGGGTACCCGGCGTTCATGAAGGCGTTTTGGCCAAACTGAGACTGCGCGGCGGCGGTGGCGGCGGTGGCGCCGGCGGCTTGCGCGGCGCCGGCGCCGGCGCCTTGGGCTTGACCCAGGCCCTGCGCGGCGACACCAACACTCGCGTGCTGCGCTTGTTGCTGCTGCTGCTGCGAAGGGTACTGCTGGTCGAACCCGTACTGCGCGCCGTACTGTTGCTGCTGCGCCATCGCGGTTTGCTGGTCGTACGCGTTGGGAGGGTACCCGGCGTACCCGCCCATCTGTTGCTGCGGGACCTGGGCGTAGTACCCCTGCGTCTGCGTGGGGGTAGGGACGTTTTTGTCCTTTGACAAGTCATCGGGAAGCGTCACGCGCGGCAAGCCGGGCTGGACGCCAACTTGGCCTTGCGCGCTCCGTCGCTGCGCCTGCGCGTGCGCCGCCTGGCCCGCGAGCGAGTTCTGGAACGAGTTTTGAGGCACGGCGGTGGGCGGCTGCGCGGTTTGAGGACGGCCGGCGCCGGACACCGCGGTTTGCGGGCGCTGGCCGGGCTGCTGTTGCTGCTGGAACCCACCCCCGAAGCCGTTGAAATCGGAAACGCCGCCCTGGCCGAAGTGGCCGAACTGCAAGCCGAGGCCGCCCGAGGCGGCGCCGGCGGGCTGCGGCTTCGGTGCGGGGGCGGGGCGGGCGCCGGGGCGGGCACCTGCGGGCGCCGGCGGCGCCGCGGAGGGCGCTTGGCGCCCGTCAAACCCAAACCCAAACGCGTTGGGGTCGGCGTAACCGGTAGGGTTGACCGTGGCTTCCTGCGGCTGAAGCGCGACGGCGCCCGCGCCGGACAGAACCCCCTGGGCCCAGCCCTCTCGCACCGGCACAGCCGGCTGCACGAAGTTAGGAGCCGGGATGCGGGTTGGGTTTTGTACCGCCGCGGAAGCGCCGCCGCCGCCGGCAACCGGCTTGGGAAGCGGACGCGCGCCAGCCGAACCGGCCTTGTTGTTGTTCGCATTCGCGTGGGGCGCGGGGCCGCCGCCGCTGCGAGCCTTGGGAGCAGCCGCCTGGGAAAGAGAGAGGGGGGACAACGGTGTTAGCTCAATTGGGACGGGGTACGCACGACGGCCGGGGCGTTTCAGGAGTGTTTGCCGACGCGTTTGGAAAGTCGAAGTCGGCGGCGAGCGCTATTTCAGGGCGCTTTTGGAAAAAAACAAGCCCAGTCATCACCGTTTTTCGGCGCGAACCGTCGGGCGATCGGTTGAATGCGGCGGTGGTGTCCTCTCCTGGCGGGCGTACCTGACGGGCCTGCGCCTGTTCCTTGGGTCCTCCCCTCACGATGTCCGCCGCGGAGGTTCCGCCTCCCCACTTCGGCGCGGCGGCAGGCGCGGCGGTGGGCTGCGTGGGGGGAGGCGTCCCCGGGCCTGCCGCCGCCGCGGGTCCCCACGATCGTGGCTGTTGCACTAAGGGGGCGGCGGGCGCGGCGGGCGCGGGCGCGGCCTTGGTTTGCTGTTTCGGTGCGTCGTTACGGGGCGCAGGAAGACCAGGGGGGCCTTTGGTGAAAGGCTTGCCGGCTGTTGTTGGGGGAAGGTAGGGGTGGGAGGAAGGTCAGGGGTCCGCTCTTTGTTGCGCGGAACACGTGACGAGAAGGAACGCGTCGTCGTGGCATCGTGGTCGGGTGCCGGCATCTGCGCGTCCAAACGTTCGACGTACCTCCCGGCTTCCCACCCTCGCGCTTGTCGAACTTCCTGTCCTTCCCTTCGAACTTCTTGTCACCCCCGCGCCTTTCCACGGGGCGTCGCTCGGGGGCCGCGGCCTGGGTGTTTGGAGAGGAGGGTGGGGTGTGGTCAGCGGGATGGACACGGCGACTTGGAAAACGTGCCCGATCGCGATGGCGGCAAGTAATGTCCCCGCGAGCGTCCCGGAGCGGGTGCGGCACGCCTTCTGCGCGTCACAAAACGCACCGTTTTCTGCTTTGTCCCCTTCTTCGCGACGACCGCGAACTTTTCCACTGCGACGATGAGGGAAAGGAGGGGGAGGTGGGATGGTCAGCCAGCCAGACGGGTCGATTGAACGGCACTCTCTTTGCCATCGCGCGCGCGCCCGCCATTTGGTTTCCCGCTTCGAGGTGCCTTTTCTCTCTCCGCGATCGATCGCGCCGGGAAACGAGGGTAACAAAGGGCACGCACTGTCCATCAACGCGTTCGTCGCTGCGTTGACATCGCCGTCGTACTGCTTAAGCATCGCCACCACATCCTCGCTGGGCTGGCCGGTAATAGCGGCGAGCGTCTTGACGTCGCTTTGTCTCGCCATCTTGCGTGTCTGTTTTTTTTTCTGCCGATGCGCGACGATGCGACTCTACCGCCGATCGATCACTTCCCGGACCTCGCGTCCCAACCCTTCGTCGACCGAAGCTTCCCTGGAGCAACCGAACCGGCGTATGCTCGTGACGGATCCGATTCCTTAAACGAACACGGAGTCTACGTCTGGTGCCTACAAGCCCAGGGGCGCGGCAACTTTGCGGCGCCGCGAGAGCCGACGACGTTCCAAGACTTTTCCGGAAATTTCGAGAAAGAGCGACAGCTGCTTTCGCGCCGCGATTCTGCAGTCGGAAGAAAAGGTCAAAAAGTCTTCTCGAGAGACGCCGCGTGCGTGCCGTGCGAAGGCGTGTGCGCCACGAACGCGGTCGTGGCCGCGACATCGCTTTTTGATTGGCGTCGCTTTTTCACGACGTGCCGCGCGAAAGCGACCGGGAGCTCATTCAGAAACGCCAACCTCAGGTCTTCTCGGACAGACGGAGACGCAAACAAAAGGAGACTCGAAAACGTGCGCGAAAACGCCAAATAAACCTCCAATCGACTGGCACATAAAAAACTAACCCCCTCGCGTCTCCCCCAGACCCTCCCCCAGCAGCGCCTCCATTTTCCCACTTTCCCGTAGCCTCCCAGCGTCCACGAGGTGGAACACCACCTTCGCGGTCCCGCTCTCGTCCGTACCGTCGCCAGCCACGGAAACCGCCCGCAAACGACCGCAACACACGTACAGCCCTTTTTCCTTGCGCAGAAACAACGCGACGGTTTTCTTTTTCGGTTTCGGTGGTACGAGCTCGGTTTGGGTTTGGGTTTGGGTTTCGTCCGCTTCGCAGGTTGCTGCATCTCCTTCATCTCCTTCAACTCCTTCAACTCCTTCATCTCCCTCAACTCCCTCAACTCCTTCATCTCCTTCACCGAAAAACGACCCCACCGAAGCAAACGCCGTGGTTTCTGTAAGCGCCTTACTGACGCCACCCAACGTACCCGCGGCGCCGGCGCCTCCGAACCAAGACATGCGCACGCTCGCACCGTTTTCGCGCTCGCCGCCGCCGGCCGCCCAGAACTCGTTGAAGTAGCGCCGTTTGTTTTGCTTCCCGAAAACGTTGACGAACACAAGCACGAAGTTTCCGGCGGTTTCCAGACCGCCCCCTCCGCGTCCGTTGGAATGTGCCTGTTGATCACCATTCTGTTGATACCCAGTCAACGCGTCCACAACGCCTTTCCTGCCATCCGCGAAAGACGCGCCCACGGCATTCACCAAGTCCGCGTTTGTCATGGGAGGACGCGGCGAAGGGCGAGGCGGGCCTGGGTGTTTTTTACTCGACGCAGGGCTCGAACACGCCTGTTTCAGTCCGCGTACCCGAGGTTCGCCTCGCACTTCCTTCGGCGCGAGCGCCAAGGGTGCGGAAGGGTCATACAGTGCCTCCATCACTTCATTTCGAGATTTAAACAAACACCGGTCGAAAAGCGCGGTCAACACGTGCGCGTCGCTCGCGGCGTATTTCGCCTGCGCCTGAGTCAACGGCCGGAGGGACCAGTCCGAACACTGTTCGGTTTTGTCGACGTAACACCCCAGAATGGAGCTCACCGTCGTGGACAGGCCCGCCTTGCCGAGCTTTCGCTTTTCCGGAAACGCGCAGAGGGACAGGGTACGGATGTCCACGAAACTGCGGGTGTGGCAAATACGGACTTGGGTCCGTCCAACGGTTCCGTCGCCCCTAACACTAGTGTCCGTGATTCCGTCATCACTAACACCTACCGTGTCCATTCCGTCATCAACACTAACATCGCTCTCCTCCACGTCATCCACGCAGCTCATCCCGGCGTGACTAAATTTGAGCCTGGCGAAGTCGTGCTCCAAGCCGAATCCGAGTTTCTTTATATCCCCGCGCGCGAACAAATCGGCGAGGAAGTCGTTCAGGGCGTCGAAAGTTTCCTTTTTCGAATCATTCGAAGCATCAGAATCGTCACTACTCGCGCCAAAAATCGCCAACGTATCCACCAGAAACGCGTCACTTCGCGTCGCGAGCTGAAGCACCGCGACGGGGGAGCCGCTTTTTGGAACCCACTCCGCGTCGATGCCCACGACTTTGATTTCTTCTTCTTCTTTTTGGGTTTGGTCGTGACTCACCTTCGTTGGGGCGTTTTCTGTTTTTGTTTGCGTTTCGTCGTCGCGGGGTTGGAGGTTCAAACAACCCTCGCCAAGCACGTGCGCTCGCATTTCAACAATCCCAGCCAGGTCACAAACCCAGTGCGTTTTGTTATCAGGCAGGTACGGATACGGCGCGACTCCGCCTTCCCGGGCGCCTGTTTTCAGGAGGAACAGTTTTCTTTGCGCGTCGGATTGTGAAATATCTTTGTCGCTCGAACCGCCGCCCGCCCCGATTGGCTTTTTGGCGCCTCCGAACCCGGCGAACGCCATCGTTGTCACCGCGGAGACGGCGCCGACCCCCCACTCCTCTTCCTTTTTCGCGTTTGTCGCTGTTGTTGTTTCCAACGACTGTGTGCTGTTACTCGCCACCACACGACTCCTCGCCGCGTTAACCCGCATCCGTGCCGCTTCGGATTCCGGGACTTTGGTCACCCCGCGCGCGACTATATCCACGGTCCCGTGCCACCGCGGATTCGCTTGCACCCGGCCGGTGATTTTTAACACGGCGCCTTGCTTGATTCCCCGCAACGTTTCCCACGTTTTTTGTTCCCCGAAACGCATCACTAAACCCCGGCCCGCGATGAGCTGCAGCTCCTTCGTGCCAGGCGGCAGGGGGTATTCAGAACCGGTGCCTTTTTCGGTTTCGGTATCGGCGTCGCCTTCTTCTTGGTCAAAAAGTTCGCCCCCCGCCTGCGAAGACCCCGCCTCAGGAGTCACGCCAAACATACCGTACCCCGCCGTGTGCGAAGTTTCGTCCGTCACCAGCAACAAACCGTGTGTCTGCCTCGCTTCGTCTCGTTGAACCTGGTCGTGCGCATCCAACGGAACAAGCGTACACGCGCTAAGCGGCCGCAGCGTCGCGAAAACCAAAAACTTCGCCACTCTGCGCACCCGAAGCACCTCCGCGACGACCGAGACTACTTTGGGTTTGGAAACGGCGGCGGCGGTTTGCAGGCGCCACGATTTTGTTTTTTCTGAAGTATCTTCCGTATCGTCCGTTGGTCCCGGCGCAACCCCCATGACCTTGGCGACTTCACAAGAGACAGTTTTTCGTGTCCCTCCGTACCGCTCGTCGAACGTACTCGGCACCGCGACTTTTTCGGTGGAGTTTGGTTTCCGCGTTTCGGCTCTTTCGTCGTCTCGCGTATTTTCTTCGGGTATCGTCCTTACAGTCGCCGCAGTCCTCGCCGCCGCGGCACCTGTGACTTCCGTTTTCTTCAAATCAAGCGCCGTCCCGTTTGTCAGCCGCATCAACTCGGTTACGGAAACCTTGGCCTCCGTGTCAACGTCGCCGCCGCCGCCGAACACTACTCCGTTTTTCGCGGAAAGCACGGTTTCGTCCACCATCGTTTTTAAAATTCGCCGGTGGCCGAACGGAGGCACCGTGCCTGGTACGTACCCACACGCGTCGATGGTTTCTTCGCGTGACGCGAGTTTAACCCGCTTGTTCGCGATTCCCAAGTGCTTCGCGACCTTTTTAGGGTCGACCTGTTTGGTGCCGTTCGTGACGACCACCACGAAAACCCCGTCGCACTTGAACACCAAACTCTTCACGATCTGTGCCTCGTCCACGCGCAACGCGCGCGCGCTCGATTTGACATCCGGGGTGAGCTCGCCGACGCAACGCACCAGGTCGACGTCGCCGTCGTGTTGCTCGATCCAAACCTCCAGGTCTATTGAACTTAATACGCGCGATACCTGGAAGGTGCCGCCTGGCATCAAGTCCGTGGTGGTAGGGGTGTCAGCGTCGCGCGCCACCGAGGACATAACGACGCCTGTTGTTTCCGACGGGCGCCGACTTTGCGCTACCCTCCCACGTATCCTTGACGCTTCACACGCAGACCACCGGTGCGTCGCCGTGGCGCGTGGCACGCAGGTGCGCATACGCGAACCGCCTGCCAAACCGACGCCGCGTCTGAGGTGCGGACGCACGCTGCCGCGCGCCAGCGTCTGATTGGGCACACTCCGAACTCGTGGCAGAGCTCGAGTTTGCCACGTCGTTGCTTTGCCCTGCAGAAAAAGTGCCGTGCCCTACTTGTGATGACACGCATACCTCCCGCGCGCGACGGAAGCGATGTCGACACACACGTCGGCGTCGCTCGCGGCGCGCCCGGCGCGTGCGCGGCGGCCGCGCGCGCGTTGCATCGCGTCCTGTGACTCCGCGGGTCCGTGCCGCGCGACCTTGGCGTCGGCCGGCGAGTCCCGTGGTTCATCTTCCCGACGCACAACGTTAGTGAAGACGCTGGTGACTTGTGTGGTGCTGCCGCTGGCGAATGCACAACCTGTATTCGCGTCGCTCGGCACGGGTGTTTCCGACGAACCGCCGCCCGTGGACACACAGCTGCTCGTTTCCTTGTTCGAAGAAGCCATGCGCGCCGGGGACGATTACCAACTGGCGGATGAGGCGTGGACGAAAGCCATCGCGTACGCGCCAAAAAACACGGCCGCGTGGAGCAACCGAGGCACGAAGCGGTTACAAGCGGGAAGGTGGCAAGACGCCTCCGATGACTTGCAAAGAAGCATAGACCTATCCCTCGATTTGAATACCCCAGACCCCCTGACCTTGAACAACCTGGGCAACGCGTACGGCGCGCTCGGGCGGTGGGACCTTGCGATGGCGAGTTTTCTGGAGGCGAGTCGCGACCGGGACTTGCGACCCATCGCGCTTGCTAACTTCGCGCTTGGGAAGTTTCAAGTAGGAGAAACCGGCGATGCCCTGAAAATAACAAGGACACTGCTACGAAAAGACCCGGAGTTCTGGGACATGCGTGCTGCGCAGACCGCGTTTCTGTGGGCGGAGGGGTACGAAACGGAAGCGGAGCAGGAATGGCAAGTGCTGTGTTCCAGCGGAAGGGGGTTCGGGGGCGGCGCGTCCGCGGAAAGCAAACGGAACACCGACGGTTCGCCTTCCCGAGCGTACGCCGCGGAACTGCTTAGCCAGCAAGTGAAACAGCAGCTCGCGGTGGTCACGGGGGTGGTCGGTAACGACGGTGCCAGGCGAGACGGGCGAGACGTGGTGACTGGTGTGAATGGAAATGTGAATGGAACGCGTCGAGTGGAAAACACCACCCCGTGCGCGTTGTACGCCTCCACCTCAATCGTCGCACCTCGGTGGCCGCCGCGGTGTACCGCGGCCCTGGATGCGTTTCTACGTCTCAAAAGGGTTGGCAAGGCGCTTGATTACGACGGGCAAACGAGGGAGTTCGAATTCGCGGGGAGGGAGCGAGGGGGTGTGAATGAATGATTAAAACTAAAAAAACGTGTTGTTTGCGCGAGTCCACAAATCGACCGAAACGCAAAAATCCCTCTGCGTTTCCTTTTTTGGTGTCGACGCGCGTCCGCGGACGCGCATCTGCCACTCGCGCACTTCGTGCTTGGCCAGTGCGTCTCACGCCGTCCGCTCCATCTCCATCGGCGGGCAGACTAGGTCTAAACATGTCAGCGCACCGCGCGCAAAAAGCAAAAAGAAGTGCCTGATAAGGGGCTCGAACCCTTGACCACAAGATTAAGAGTCTTGCGCTCTACCGACTGAGCTAATCAGGCCTGATTAGTATGTCGTATGAGCAACCGGAATAAACCGGTTGATATGGTCTGTGCTGAGCTACCCGGAATCCCACGTTACGTGGGAGGCGAGTATCGTGCGTGCCAAGAATCCGTTCATTTGTCATTATGAACGCACAATATTACTTGGTTTTCAATTTTCTTTTCTTACCAGGGTATAAGTCCCCCCTGTTTCTTACGAAAAGTACTGATGACAAACAAACACGTACGCTTTGCAGGCTATTTATTCTAAACGAAACACTCGCTTTGCGTTTCCCGACGCCGCGGCGACGACGTTTTCCGCGGTCACACCTCGTCCCTTGATCGCCGCTATTTTCGCCGCCGCGAAGACCAAGCCCGCGGGATGCGACCACTCCCTCGCGTTGCAATTTTGTTTCTTCGAATTTTTCCCCACCCGCCGTCCCACCAACTGCGTCGGCATCTTCCCCGGCGCTTCGCTTCCCAGAAGCATCCTGTCCATCGGCGTGTCGAACACCACCGCTAAGAGCCCGACGTTTTTCGAATGCGTCACGGCGCCTGACACGGAAACGAAAACGTCGGGAAACGTCGCCAACGCGAGCGCCGCTAAGTTGGGCGACGGATCCAGAAGAATGGCGGGGACGAAGCTGGCGCCGTCGCTGACGCACGTCTTTTGGTGCTCGGCGAACAAACGGAGTAAAGTCGTTTCAGCTTCTGCGCCACCGAGGGCGACGAGAAGCACGGGGAGGGGGTTTTGTCTTGAAAAAAAAACGCGTTTCGTTTCGGTTTGGACGCCGTCACCGTCGCCGTCGTTGTCGTAACCGCGTCCCTCGCCTCTCGCGACGGCGAGCAGTTTTGTGAGCAACGCGACCTGGGCCTGTCGCTTATCCTTGCACGCGCCCGCGCCACCGGATTTCGCACCGAAATCGACACCGCAAACGCCAATCGCGCGCGTTTTGTGACCCATCTCGTGCACGTATTTCACCACCCTCCCCACAAACGTCTCGCCGTCCAGCTCGTGCGAACCACGGGGATACACCCCGAACGCGAAATACACGTTGGATTGTTTGGGAAACGCGTCGCTTGCAGACGCGGCGGAGTTTTGCGTATGCGTCGTAGTCTCGCTACGGTTGTAACTAGTCTCGCCTGCTGCTTTGTCATCGGTGTCGAGTTTGTTGTCGCCATCGAGTACTTCTGGATTCGACAAATCGTCTTCCTCAGCATCGTCGCCCGCCCACAAACGTTCCCACGCTCGGTAGGACGACCCTCCGTACGATGGGTCCAGGGATTCAGCGTCGCAAGTAACGTGTACCACCGCGCCCACGGGGGCGCATTGCAGTGCGTCGGGGTCACCGAGCGACCACGCACTTCGTAGCGTCCGCGGGACGGAGTTTTGCGAAACGCACGCGCGCTCCACCACGACGTGCAGATGCGCGCACGCGTCGATGATGGGAGTGACCACTTCCGGTGCGTCCAGCGGCGGCGGCGACGATGACGCGTGCAATTCCGCGTCACCTAGTTGCTTCTTCTCAAGCGCCTTCGTAACAGCCGCTCTGCTCATGCCTTTGTACAGCGATTGCGACCGCCCGCCGTCGTCCAAGCCCTCGAATCCAATCTCGCCGGGACGAGGCGCGGTTGTGTGGGTTTTGTTGCCTCCGAGTTTGAGCTTGGTTTTACCCTTACCGCCTTTGGACGTATCATCGGTCGTTCCCTTACCGCCTCTTCGTTTCACGTTATCCTCATCAAAGAGAGCCCTCGCGTCAGCCCGAGGTACGTCATCACCCACGTCGTCATCATCGACACTCCCCATCACCTCGTCCCTCGCCGCGCGTCGTCCGTTCGGTCGTCGCGCGGCTTCCGCATCACCGCCAACAGAAACCTCGGGAGGTGCAGGTTTCGGTTTCCGCCGGCGAGGTTTCGTGTGTCCTTGTCGCGTTTCGTGTGTGTTCTCAACACTCGCGCCGCCCCCCCCAAAATCTTCGTCGTCGACGCGCATGCCGCTCAACGGGTCGAGCACGTCCCCGGAACCCCGCATCGCGGCGGGGGCACGCCGCGCCGCGATGTGTGACCCCAGGTCGGGGCGGACGAGAAAGAATGGTAGATTAGCGAGGTCGGAGAGTATTTCGAGTGACGAGTTTTTCGTGCAGATTGAACAGTTTCGTCGTATGTAACAGAATCGGCAGCTCTCAATGAGTGTCCCTTAATAAGGCCTGCCACCGCCATTCGACGCGTACCCTCCAGGAGCGGCGTACCCGCCGCCCCCACGCTGCGCGCCGTACCCGCCGCCGCCGCCGCCGTTTCCGAACCCGCCGCCTCCGCCGAACCCGCCGCCTCCGCCGAACCCGC
>Ga0222633_1000231_pt1 | contig 61991 bp, 49 predicted proteins | sample AntAcemetageno48_FD_179816 | JGI IMG/M metagenome (GOLD analysis project Ga0222633, IMG submission 179816) | Saline water microbial communities from Ace Lake, Antarctica - #48 | ecosystem: Environmental > Aquatic > Non-marine Saline and Alkaline > Saline | place: Antarctica: Ace Lake | collected...
CAGTCGTTCGCGCGCAACCACTGCAGCATCTCAAGGTGCCCGCCCAGCGCCGCGCTCGCGCACGTCTCCTCGTTCCATGAGCAGCCGTTCGCGCGCGCCCACTGCAGCACCTCGAGGTGCCCGCCCAACGCCGCCCTCGCGCACGTCCACTCGTCCCACGGGCAGTCGTTCGCGCGCAACCACTGCAGCATCTCAAGGTGCCCGCCCAGCGCCGCGCTCGCGCACGTCTCCTCGTTCCACGGGAAGTCATTTTCGCGCAACCACTTCAGTACCTCGCGTTGTCCCTCCCCCGCCGCCAACGCGCACAAGCTATCGGAGTCGTCATCCAGGTCACCTCGCTGATGCAAGAGCTGCATCCCGCTTAAGTCTCCAAGCTTTATAGCTTCATCAGCTTCCAGCTCGTACACTAAACGCCCCGTCGCCGCCACCGCATCGCGCATCCCACGACTCACCGCTCGGAGCCTTGCGAGATCTGAGGGATCGGGCAGATTGCGCGAACTAAGGACGTGCGTGATGAGTATGTGGGCGGGCAGAGCCGCGAAGGCGTCGCCAGTGTCGCGCTGGTGCGCGATATTACTAAAGTCAAGAGTGTTGGGGTAGGAGGTGGGCATGGTGCGTCGTTGCGCAGGCGAGTGTGACTTCAGAGCAACGTGTTTTCGGGGCTTCCGAGGAAAGCGTTACGAAGATGGAAAAAATCTGTTTTCACTGCGAGCGTTTTCGTCAATCGCGTTTCAAATTCTCTACTCTCTCCTCCGCGTCCCCGCGTCACCGTTCGTCCGGTGTCCGGGTCATCGCGCCCACCCTGTTCCATTCATACTCAACGACGACTCACCAGTCGAACCTTTTCAGCGTGGTTTCCGCTTCCAGCAGATCCTTCTGCACTTTTTTGCGCCGGTAGAAGATGGGGCAATCCCGCGACGTACAAAGCACGTCCTGGTGCAGCGACCCTTGGCACCGCTGGCACTGCGTCCACAACCGGTTGAAGTCCCTCTCCAGGCCGTTCACCGCGTCCAGGGCTTTCTGTAAGTGCTCCGGTTCCTTGGAAAGGCAGTGCGTACACAGTGAGCGCGATGCTTTCTCGTCCGTGATTGACGCCCTGCACCCGACGCACGAAAGCCGCACCTTCGCGAACTGCATAATCCCCCCCGCCTTCGCGGTGGGCGTGGGCTGCGCGATTGACAGGGTGTGGTCCCCCCGCAAAAGCTTGCTCTTCGCGTCCTTCATGATCGGGTCGAAAATGCGACAAAGCGGTTTCTCCAGGTAGTGGTCCAGGTAGTGCTGGTAATCGATTGGCAGGTTGTTCTCCAGGGCGTAAATCGGGTCTTCGCTCTTGTCGAACCCTTTCGCGTTTTTCGCCGCTTTGATGATGACGTACGCCACGCGGTCGCCCACCACGGGGGCGGTGGCGGGGTCTCTTTCCTTCATCCTTTTCGCGAGCTCGACGTGCGCGCTTTTCATCTCGTACTTGTCCGGGTCTTGTGTTAGGCCTTTGGTGACCACTAGCAGGGAAAGGTCCATGCGGTTCATGAGAAGGTCGGCGACCTGCCCTTTCACGAAATCAACAGCGCCGTTGACGTCTCGCTCGATGAGAATCTTCCGCAGACAGGTTTCTATAACTTGTCGTACGAGCAAACAGTTATCCCGCCTAACGGTTTCGATGCCTTTGGTGTCCATGTAGTCGTACTTATCCGGTTTCGTCCAAAGCAAACCCGCGTACCGCTTCTTTGAAATCAAAAGGTACGGGTAGTACACTTTCTCAAACTCCAACTTGATGGGTTTCACGAACGTCGCGCTTACGTGCGCCGCCGCTTCCTCGCCCAGTCTCATCGCTTCCGTCAGGTCCGTGACGTTGAACTTGATCATCACCGAATCCGTGTCCCCGTAAATCACGTCCGCGTTCGCGCTGTAGCCGTTTGATGTGTTGTACTTGGCGATAACTAGGTCCCTTGTTTGGTCAATCATGTCTCTGCCGAACGCCGTGGTCGACGACGAAATCTCCAAGCACGGCAACGCCCCCACGGTGGCGCCCGTGAACCCGTACACGCTGTTCGCGCTCACTTTCAGCGCCAGCTGCCTGCCATCAAGCACCGCCTTTTCAAGCGGGTCCTGCGCCTTTTTCAAATCAGCCTTTGCTCTTTTTCGCGCCCCCAGAAGCTCCTCCAGAATCTCGGGAAGGATCCCTTTTTCCTTGTGCGACTTGACGAACACGTCGCCGCTGGGTGATTTTGTCACGTCATCCGCGGCGAGCTTGTTCACCATGTCCGGAGGCACCAGCGTTGAGTAACACAGGTTGTGCGCCATCATGATTGACGGGTACAAAGACGCGAAATCAAGTGTCGCGATAGGTACCTCGTAATACCCAGCCTTGGCGTCCAAAACAGTAGCGCCCTCGTACGCCACGCCGCCCTCCGCTTGGTCCCCAGCGCCCTTCTTGGGCATGTGCGGCACCAGGAAGTTCCTCGCCTTTGCTTTCCGTAAAATCTGGCTCATGACCTTGATTGATTGGCCTCTCGATAACAAAAAAGACAGCGGCACGCCAGTCACCCTGGCCATCTCGATGTAGTTGTACATGTACATCAGCTTGTCCAGCAGCCGCTGCGGGAGGTAGGCATCTTTCAAGCAATACACGGCGAGGCGGCGCCGGGTTTCCGCGGTCCCGGCTTGCAGCTCGGAAATAGCGCTGATACCAATAAAAGAAAGTGTCAGTCTTGTATGGGCAATCAGGGAGGCGGGATTTGGGTTGGGAAAGGCCCGTACCTGTGGTGCACGTCTTCCTTTTGTTCACCAAGGAAGTGTGCGGAGACGCTGTTCAGGGAGTACGACGAGAGCTTGTGGTCGCGTTGCACGGCCTGCATCAGATCGAACTGTACCCGTCCCTCGATTGTGATTTCTTTCGAATCACGCGTGCCGTACGCTTTCGAGGAAAACGTGGTGTCCTTCATTCGGAGTTTCGAGCCGATCATCCGGCCCCAGTACGGGAAGTCTTCTACTTTCAGCTTCTCCGCCCGGTTGATTAGGTACGGGAAGTCGAAATTCACGATGTTGTACCCAATCAACAAATCGGGGTCCGCGCTTCGAAAGAACTTTCCCCAGCTCCGCAACAATTCGCGCTCGTCCGAGAAACACAAAACGTCGCTTCCCACGATCGGCGCGCACGTGTCCAGGGTCCAAATCGCCCTGATAATCGGTTTGTCGTCCCCCTGGCACGTCACCATCGTCGCGATCTGAATCACGGGGTCGTACTCCGCGTCCGGGAAGTGGCCTTTGCGGCCCGCGCACTCGATATCAACGCTCAGAATGCGGAACGGCGCTAGCTTCGAGTACTGCCCTTCCGGCGCGTGGCTCACCACCGAGTCGTACATAACGTCGCACTCGTACTGACACATGCTCTGTTTCTTCTCCCGGTGCGTGTACCCCCCGGGAGGTAGCTCCACCCAGTTCCCACCCACCACGCCTCGGTCCACCATGAACCGTAAGGTGTACAACACGTTGCTTTCGAAGGTCTGGAAGCAAAGCGAGGTGTGGTGTAAACCGGGCACGTGAAGGCCTTGCTTTTCCAAGATCCCGCGCGCGGTGGCAACCATGTTCGGGAGGGTGCACGTGATTTTCACGAACGTCGAGGTTTTACCTTCCTGGTAGTACATCAGGCTTTGCTTGCCTGTGATTAAACTCACGTCGGAGATGAACACTGTGCTTCGGTTACCCCCCCCCCCGCGCTGTTGTTGCGAAACCGTTTCGTTCAAGTTTTTGCGAAACTGCTCGCAGTACGTTTGTTGAAACGAATCCGGAACCTTGGCGTAGAAGTACGGTTCGAAGCCGTGCACGTGCACGCACACGGAGTTCCCGCCCGCGGTGACGCCGAAAATGCGCAGCATCGCGGCGGGGCCCATGGCTTTGCGTTTAGGGCCAAGCATCGAGTGCGGCTCCGCCACGACGTGGTCGATGTCGAGCTGCTGGAACACGATGGCGTCTTTCGCGGGATCCATGGGGGGGGGGGCTTTGCGTTTCCAGTGCTCGCGTTCGGCGTCCGCGACGATCATCTGGGTGGGGGGGGTGGTGATGGGTGTGGTGGTAAGGTCAGGACCGTGTTAGATGTGGAAAAGGTGTTGAAAGAGAGGTGCCATCTGACATCGAACCGCGGCTTTTCAAAAACGCAAAAAAATGTCAGATGCCGACCGGTGAAAGTCACGATCGCGCCCCGATGTCCCACCTACCTTCTGGTCCATCACGTCGTTCAGAAACACGTCCTCGTCATCCGGGTCCTCGTACTCCTCGGGAAGCGTGGGTTCCGAGTCCATGAACTCCTGGTTGGGGCCGCCGTACGCGCGCTTTGCGCCACCCGGGCCGGCGCCCTCGCCAGGTCGCTTGCTCATGATTCAAAAACCGCGCGCAGGTTGTGCCGTCCGAGGTTCACAGCAGGTTGAAGGAGAGTCAGGCACTACTACCACAACTGCGCTCCAGTCCAACGCGACGGACCGACCCAAGGGCGGACCGACGCGTGAAGAAGTCGCGGTGCCTTATTCGCGGTTCCACCGAACGCGCGTGCCGAAGGATATGGCGCGCGGAGCGATCGGCGCCGATGGGATGAGGAAAAAAAAACCAGGGTGTGAAAAACAGCGCGCGAAGAAAAGACGAGCGAGCAACACAGGCGAGCTGCCAAGCACCGACTGCAGTTTGGCCAAAACTCCAAGCTTCCATGGAACTTTCCGCCTGCACGACGATTGGCGTGCCGACGTGCGTCGACAAACAACACGCGGAGGAGCGCACACCTGCGAATTTTTGATTGGAAGGTCGATTTGTGGGCGACTTTTGACGAGTTAAAAGAGGTTTCTTGAGTTAATCGAGTCTTGTTCCCAACCAAGAAAAAAAAAGCTCGAAGATTCAACACGCGCTTCGCACCCAAGACCCACAGTCATAGGCGCCGTGACACGGGATTAGGTTGGGGTCGGCAGCTTAGGTGTGGGGTTACGTTGCGTGAGGGGCTTGTGCTGGTATCGGGCTCGTCGTTCAATTGGTGTGGCGACGCTCGAGGTCAGGACGCCGGTCGTCGTACGGTACGTGCGGGTACCGACATTATTTTTCCCGCCTCGCGGGGGCCTTCTAAACGGGCACCGCGTCCGCCCACGGCGTACGCGCGCGTGTGGCGTACGCGACGCGTGTTTGCCCCTGTTTTTGCGGTCAGGGGATGGTGCACACCCATCATCACCCCCCGCGCGCGGTTTTCGGGTTCGTAGGGAAATTCGAACCACCCGATGAGGGCGCTTCCGCTCCGAGACCCGACCCGATGGCGACTTTTTTCCGGAACGCGAAGATTGCGTCGCGGTTTTCACGAAGCCGATGGGCGCGTGTGTTCGCGGGGTCGTGCACGGCGGGTTTGAGACCGGTACCGTTCGGAAACCAATCCTGCGGTTGGCAGCACCCTTGTGGCTAGCATGCCCCGCCCCGAAACCCGAAAAAATCATCGCGACGCCCCGATACGACGTAGGTTACGGCACCGACGACTCGTCTAACCTGCCTTCTCCCCTCTGTTTTTTTCCCTTTCACTGACGGTTCAGGCAACAAAAAGTGCCGAGAGCGAGGCTCGCGAGTTTCCGTGTACCGGTACAGTACGCAAACGCAGTGTCACAGCACACGAGGCGAGTATATCAGTCTCGAGACAGTGCCAAATCGCAGCGACCTTTCGCGAACGAGTCGCGACGGGAGGTACGTACCCGGCCACGCGACGTTTGTTGCGCCGTGTTTCTCGCCAAGCACCTAATCGACACCACACACCACCACGTCGCGCTCGCGAAACCGCGATTGCGCCCGTCGTCGCGTAACCCCGGGGCTTTTCCGGCGCGTCTCCGGGACCACCCATTTTCCGACGCTGACACCGTGACGCTGTTTTCTCTGTCTGTAGGCTGATCCGAAGGCTCCGTCGTGTGAGAACAAAGGCACTCCTCCCGCGTCGGTAAATCGACCTCGGCGCGCGCGTGTTGATGACCAACATGGCTACGGTAAGTCCTCACACACGAACTCGCGAAACAAGCACCGCGTGTTACCGGAACAGAATCTCCACGAAGGTCGCCATGCGTCGCACCGCGCCGCGCCGCGCGAGACGACACGAGGTGCCCTCGCGACTTTCTCGTTCTCAACTCTCTCGGAAGCTTCCAAAGACGACGCGATTTGGAATCTTGGCGCTTGATTTTTCCAGAAGTTTTTTCTTCTTTCCAGAGCAGAGTCTCACCGCCTTCCTCTTCCCTCTCCAACCCTACAGACCATGCTCATGGGCTCCGGCGGCGACGCTAACGCCCTGTTGCCCGGCATCCCGGGCAAGAGGTGCGCGCACTGCAACACGCAGACCACGCCTTTGTGGCGCAACGGCCCGGGGGGCGCCAAGACGCTGTGCAACGCGTGCGGCGTGCGCGATAACCGCCGGCACGCCAAGACGCGGGGCGCGGCGAGCCGCCCGCGGCCGCGCAAAGCGGAACCGAGCATCGCCGCCACCACAGCGAGGGCGAAGAAACGGTCGCAGATGAACCTTGACGGGGACGGCCTGGGTGGTGACGGCGAGGGCGGCCGCAGGAGCGCTCGGTGGAACGCGGGGCTTCTCACCAAGCGCGCCAAGGCTGAATCTTTGGACGCCGAGCAAAGGCGCGCGCAGAAAAGACGCACCGGGTACTCGAGCCTAGACGCGCACGACCAGCCTGGGGCGGACGTCGGGCCGGACGGCACCATCTGGGTTCCCACCACCAGGGAGGTGGCGGGGTACGAACACGACGCGAGGGGCGGTTTCGTGCCGTCCACGGAGTACGTCGCGGCCCGGCCAGCGACGCCCGCGGGGCGGTTCGCCCCGGGCGGCGCCGCGCCGATGTACGACGCCACCGCCGCGGACAAGGCGTGGCTCACCGAAGTCAACACCGACCGCGCGCCTGGCGCGGAGCTCCGCGAGCGCGCGCTGGAACACCTGTTTGACGTTTTCGAAGAGGCGAGCTGGCACTCGGGGAGCGTTCCGGATTCTGCGAGCGCGGCGTACGAGCTGCTGGGTTACGGCGGCGCTTCCGTTGCGGAAGCGGAGGCTGCGGTGAAGCACGGCTTGGCATGCGATCCCAGCACGCTCCTGGACTTCGTGGATGACGACGACCACGTGCTGTCAAACGGCCTCGCCATGCACGCCGAGACGTGGGATGCGGTGGACCCGCTTTCCACGACGACGACGCGAGGCGCGGTCAAGTCCAACAAAAGCGAGCAAAGCTTCCTTTCGGACCGGTCGTACACCCCGCCGCTGACGCCCAACGGCTCAATCGAACAAGGCCCGGGCGGGTTCGCCCGAGCGGTCAGCGCGAGTGTCTCCGTGGACGGGTTCGGGTCGTCGCCCGGGTCGGCGCCGTCGCGGGACGACACCGACCTGGACGCCAGCGAAAACGGCTCGGACAACGGCGACGGCTCCGTTTTCGGGGGCGATGCGTCGGGAAACGGGAAGAGCAGTGATCTCGCCGCGGCGGGTTTGGTAATGGGAGGGAAGCGCGCCACGCGGGCGAGCGCGCTTGCCACGACCACCAAACCCAAAGCGGGCCCCCTTAAGGTGAACAAGGGGACGAGTGAGCTCAAAGAGCGTGTATCCGACGGCGACGAGACGATGGCGAAAGCGAGGAACGGGAAGGGCGGCACCAAGGAGGGTGCTGTGCTCCAAAAGAAGAACAGCAAGACGACCCTTGTGCAACAAGCGGTGACGAAGGGGAAGGAACCGCGGCGCGCGACGAGGGCGAGCGCGAAGGACTCGTCGCCGACCCTACACGACACGGAGCGGGTGTTTTGCCGGTACAAAAAACTGCGTGCCGCGAACGGCGGCGCGGCTTTGCGGTCACGGTTCCAAAGGCCGGCGCCGCCGCAGCTCCGGGCGCGCGCGCTTCTGGGTGGGATGTCGGCGGGTGTGGGGTACGCCGAGGACGAACAAGAGGCTGCGAACGTCATGGCCGCCGCGGCGGCGGGTGAGTACCAGTTCGTGCTCGGGTTCGAGGGCGTGCAGCGCCAGCAGCGCGAACGCGCGGCGCGGGGCGAAGCAATCAAGGAAGCCTCACGCAGGAGACGCAGGCGTGCTTGTTTCAACCCCGCCGCCTCCAAGCGCAGGCGCAAGCAGCAAGCCGCGCTTGAAATCGCTATCGAGGCGCCGCTGAGGATCACGCACGACGCGAGCGAGATGTTGTTTGTGGGGACCGACCTCAAGGCGTCGGCGTCTGGTTCGGTTGAGCACCAAATCGGTGATCACCAAGCGACGCCGACGACGGACGAGCCCGTGGTGCACAGCGAGTGGGAATCGGACGACGACATCCCTCTCAAAGAGCTCGCGGACAGGGAGGACTCACCAGATTTAACCCTGGCTGACATCGCGGCGCAACACGCGGAGGCGGAGACGCGCTTGTCTGCGAAGCGTTTGGCGGCGAAAGCGGACAAAGCCGCCAAAGCGGACAAAGCCGCCAAAGCCGCCGCCGCCGCCAAAGCCGCCGCCGCCGCCAAAGCCAAACCCGACGTGGAACACCCGTCCGTGATGGCCAAAGTGGCCAGCGCGGCGAGCTGCGTGCTTTCGCGCTTCATAGGCACCGCCAAGCCCGTCGCTGTGGAGGCTTTCCAAATGGACTCGCCCTCGACGCCGCGAAAGCGCAGGACGCCGCGCGCGCGGCGAGTCAAGACGGAGGCGTAACGTGAGTTTCGTGAAAAGTCAAAATTCTTCGAACGACGTTCTTTTTCGGCGCAGGCCGAAACGACCGACGCCGGTGGGACGACGTCACAAAAAACAAAACCGGCATTTTTCGTTTGCAGAATACGCACGACAACACGGTGCGCATTGTATACGATTATCGGAATAAAATATTCAGAGTGGGGAGACTCTGGGGGTGGGGGGTGTTTGTGGGCGCGAAGAGAAAAACAGAGACACGCGAACAAAACACGCTCAAAAAAAAACATTAATGATCCGCCGGCGAGCGGGCGGTGCGCGACGCGTGTCGAGAACGTCAAAACGACGTACGCAACGAGTGAGACGACTAGTGACTTGTGTAACGCATACAACGAGAATGAAGAGATCAATTGCTTGTCGTCATTTTCTTTTCGATTTACACCTCTTCTAGTGGCTCGTGGCTCATACACCTGCTCGCGGTCAGAGCGTTTTGTCCCTCACATCGCGGTTGGTGCGACGCGTTTCGGGACCTTCGCGGGGTGAGTTTCCCCCTCGTTGACCTCTGTGGGCGCGACGCTTTTCTGGTCTCTACATTCGAATGACGCCATCGCCGACGCCGCGCCCTCGCCCACTGCGACCACGGGCTCGGGGACGACGCGCTTTGGCGCCGGCGGTTCCGCTTCCGTCGCGGCGCCAATACGCGTCGCCTCCGCATCCGTCTCCGTCGCCGCCGCCGCCTCCGCGCCCGTCTTGTTCGCCTCCGCCTCGGCGCTCTTCACCTCCGCCTTCGCCTTGGCCTTCGCCACGGCTTCCTCCGCGGCAGCCTTGGCTTTCACTTCCGCCGCGACCGCGGCTTCCTTCGCCGCCAACACGCGCGCGGCCGGGGTGAGTTTTCGCAGGTGCGCCGGGAGCTTTGCCGGGTCCATTGCGACGCCGATTTCACCCTGGCACGATAAAAGCCGAAAGTGTAAGTCGGTCGTGATGTGTATGAGGGATTGGGAAGGATATGATGTGCTCCATACAGTGCAGTAAACAGGGAGGGTAATCGGGCCGATCGCAGAGGCGGAGCGTGGTGATTGGGAAACACGTACCTCCGTGAACTGCATCACCGAGCAGTACCCGTCCGAGCTGCTTATCACCAAAGTCTTGCCACAAGGCGACCACGCCGCGTCCGTGATGGCGGCGTAGTGAAGCCCGCCCACGAACGCGATGGGCTGGTCGGATGACGAGTCATACACCGCTACGGTGTCCACGGTGCACACGGCGAACAAAACGCGGAAGGGCAGGTCAAACAAAGGTTGGTTTTTTTCAGTGTCGCTCTTTTTCAAATCGCCCACGAGAACTCCGGCGTCGGCGGTGGTTTCAACCGCCACCGTTTCCGTATCCGTCGCGGTGACGTTGGCGGCGGCCAGCGCAGTTACAGCCGTTTCCTTGTCCTTCTGTGGCGTCGTGGGTCGTCCTCCGGGACCTCGGAGGTCGTAAAACACGGGCGAGAACTTGACGCACACGGCGGGGGCGATTCCCGGTAGCCGCAACGCGGGTCGGTGGAATTTGTCTCGCGCGTACAAATACGTCGCGTGTTGTGTCTCAGCACCGGCGTGCTCCTTGAACACCCCCGCGGGTACTGCGAGGAAGGAACCGCACGGCGACCAGTTAGGTCGGCGAAAAAAACTCTGAAGCGTGTCGTCGTGGAACAGCGGCGCTCGCTGGGGTTTTTGCGTCTCGTCGGTTGCTTTTTCGTGTGCGGCGTTCGGGTCCGCCGCTTTCGGGTCCAAAATCTCCTCCGTGGACTTCAACACTTTCTGGCACGACACGTGCTTGCACCACCTCGCGCTGAGCATCGCGTGCGTCGCCCCCATGCCTCTGCTCGCGAACACGCGAACCGTTCGGTCGCCGCTTTGCGAAACCACGTACTCCCCAAACGGGTCCCACGCCACGCCTTGCACGTAGTGGGCGTGGCCTTGCAACCGCAGCGCGCCTTTTGCTTTCAGTACGTCCCACACGATGCACTCGTTGTCCACGGACCCGGTGACGATACCTATCCCCCCGGGGGCCCACGCCAGGTCCTGCACGTCATCCGAGTGCCCGCGAAGCACGGCGCTTGTTTTCCACGAAGTCGGATCGCCGTGTTGGTTTACGTGTGATTTTGTTTTGTCCCCCGGCCGGCGCCACACGATGACCTCCCCCGCGTCCCCACCACTCGCCAGCGCGTCCCCGCCTGGCGAGAAACGCACGCAGTTCACTGTTTTGGTGTGCGCCGTGAGCGTCTCTTCGTGCGTCACATCCGGGTTCCCCTCAGCATCCTCGCCAACGCGCCACAGCTTGATCTCCTTGTCCGTGCCACAGCTCGCGAGCAGACCGGTGGCGGGGTCGAAGTCCACGGACAAAACGGGCTTCTTTTCGTGCCACAGCACCTGCAGCGTCTTCACCTTCATCACGTCACCGGACTCCGAGGAGGCGACGACGGCGGAAGGGAAGCGCGCGCGCGCGTGTGTGCGTGGGGAGGAGGGTCCTGGGCCGAGACATTTTGAATCTGGGAAAGTTCAAAATTATTGGGACAAAAGAAAAGCTGCGCAGCAGAGGCGCTGAAACAAAACGCCACCGCGTTACGGTCGATAGCGAGTAAGATGTTACGGAGTAAACACACCCCGAGGCTGTTTTTTATACAATCAAAATGTTCTGGCTTCGCGATCCATCCCGTCTTTGCGCCGTACGAGCGCGTATGTTTACTATCCTCTCGTGCCTTCTTGCACCGCGCTTTGTGGTTGCCCCAGTCGTTGGTTTGACACGCCTTGCTGCAGTAGCGCACCAGGCCGCACTTGCACTTCTTACACGACTTCCCATCCGTGTATTTCTCCGCGCCGCACAGCGAACATTCCTTCACGAGTATCGCGTCGAGAGAATCGTGACCGTCGCTATCGCCGTCGTCATCGCCGTCGTCATCGTCATCGTCATCGGACTCGTCCGTGTCGCCTGCGACAGATACCCAGCTGCCCCCTTCGACCGCGTCCACGCGGTCTCCTAACACATCCTCCGCGAGTTGACGTAAGATCTCCACCTCGCCTGGGAAAGCGAGGGGTCCGTACATTTCCGTCACGTCTGTCTCATCAATCGGCGTCGCGACGCCTTGTGGACCAGCCGCCGAATAAAGAACCCCTTGGTCGTCGATATCGCTCCAACAGTCGGGCAAAGCGTTTTTTTTCTTGGCCAGCTCGAGATACGCTTTGAATTCACGCATCACGCGTGAGTTCGTATTGCCATTGACGAACTCGTCACCGCGAGCAACGGCGGCGTACGGGCCAATCAACTCACCACGATCCGTGAGAGCCTCATCTCCACAGCGCAGACTAAAAGATAACACAAAACGAGTGATAACGTTCATGCGTTCGACACCTTTGCACCAATACGCGGTCGCACCAGGCATTGGGCTTTCCATCGTGCTCTTAATCCTCTCCATCATTTTGACGCGATCCACCTCCCCCTCGGTCACGCCACACGACCTCCGGAAGCTCTCTGCAATCTCGCCCTTCTTAAATACTCCCATCGCCTGCTTCAAGCCAGCGTTAAACTCGCGATCTTGGCGACTAAATAATATACTCTCCGAGTGACCAACGCCTAACACATCCAGCGCGATTTGACGTAAGATCTCCACCTCGCCTGAGTTTGGTCCGTACATTTTCTCGATGACTGACTTGTCAACCGGAAACGCGACGCCGTTTTCCGAAGCCGCCATCGTCGTCACGGCGTGGTCGTCGATATCGCCCCAACACTCGGGCAAGACGTTTTTTTCCCTGGCTCGCTCGAGATACTTGTTGAATTCACGCATCAAAGGTGTGTCCTTACTCAGAGTATCACCAGGGACGAAGTTCTCACCGCGAGCCCCCGCGGCGCGCGGGCCAATCAACTCACCACGAACCGTGTTATTAGCCTCGTCTCCACAGCGCAGACTAAAAGATAACATAAAACGCAAATGTACGCCACTGAGTTCCACATCTGTGCACCAATACGAGGTCGCACCCCACGTGTTCGGGTTAGTCAACTGGCTGTGATACGCCTTGCGAAATTTCGCGTTGCATTTAGCAGGATTCTTGTTAAACGTCTCCACACCTCGGTCCACGCTTCGGTCGCCAACGCAGTCCAACCCAAACCGCAACGCAGTCTCCATCGCGTCCTCCAGCTGCAATTCCTCCCTTTCAGAAAGCTCCCGCCACGGTGGCGGTAGTTCATCTAGTTCATGTTCATCTAGACGAGACGCCCTCGCCTTTTCCGCCGTCTCCTTTCCGGCGCAGCATTTCTTGTACTTCTTGGCGCTGCCGCACGGACACGGTTCGTTGCGGGCGGGCGCCATGGAGTGGTGCGGCGGACGTAGGGTAACTAACTGTACTCTTGGTTACCCGGTGGACGTGAATCGTGTCTTCTCGGAGCTCAAAAATCTTTAAAAAAACGAAAAAATCGCGGGTGGCGAGGACGACGAAGAAACTGCGTGAAACGCGCTTTGAGATGCTTGTTTCATTACGCGCTTCCTACGCACCACGTAGGTAGCTCTATCGATCACGCGTACGCCGTCCTCGCGGCGAGCGCGCTGGCTCGTACCCCGAACCTCTGTGTCTTCCCCTTTGCCTTTGTCGATACGCGTCGCGCGCCTCTACGTGCCGCTGCTACTCGCCCCACCCCCCCCAGCCCTGCAGTGACAGCCTGCCCCCCCCCCTGCTGCTTCAGCAGCCCGCACTGCTCCACGGTGACCCTCTGGAACGTCTCGCCTTCTTGCCTCGCATCACCCAGCTGCTCCAGCGCGGCGATGACGTTCCACCCGTCGATGACTTGTCCAAACGCGACGTGCGTCCCATCTAACGCATCCGCGCGGACGTTCGGCAGCGTGATGATGAACTGGCTTCCGTTGCAGTTGGGTGCGCCGGGGTTGTACATGGTTATAATGCCAGGCCCGTCGTGCGAATTCACAAAGGATTCATCGTCAAAGTACGGACCGTCCTCGGATACGTAAATGCTTTGGCCGCCTTTCGCCGGGTTGGGAAGAAACGTCGCGAAGTCGAAATACTCCGGGTCATCCACGTTGTGAATGACTTCGTCCAAATCCGTGAAGTCCCCGCCCCGGATCCAATTACCGGGGAACACTTTGAACATCGTGCCGGCGTAGCACTTGAACTCGCATAGTTTCAAGAAATTCTCACTGGTCACCGGGTGCGTATCCGCCTTCAACTCGAACGTCACCCGGCCGAGGTAATACCCGCCGGCGCGAATCTCGAAAAAGCACACCGGGTTGTTGGGATTGGGAGCGCCTAGCGGGAACGTGTACGGCACCTCCGGAACCTTCAAACACTCCGCCCACTTCTCCCGCTGTTCCCACTTCACCGCGTACACCCCGCCAGGCGCCAGGGGGAGGATGGACGGGATGTCCTTGTACTTGCCTTCCTCGGCGGTGGGCTCGCCCGACATTTCGCGATGCCGCCTCCCTTTCGCGGTACCGAGCACGCGCGCGCGTCAGGCGCGGTGGCGAAGCGGACGACCCGACGACACGCGTGCGAGCCGGCAAGACCGAGCCGACGAAACAGCGACCGGCGGGGCGCGTCAACGAATGGGGGTGCGTGATGTCCGTGGCGACGATATCGCGATCGTATCGTTTTTTGCGACAAGGCCACAGTGGCCAAAAATCGAGATCTGCTGAGGAGTTGATAGGAACGCAGTTTCGGTTTGATCGAGTTTCCATTTTGATCGAGATGCTTGATGCGAAACTGGTTTCAATACGTCTTTTGACTCGTCTTCGACGTCCCAGAAAAAGTGGACGTTATGATAATGATTTGACAGATAACGGCTTGATGCCTCTGCACATCGCCGCTGGAGCGGGCCACGATGTAGTAGTGCGAACGCTGATCGAGGCGGGCGCAAAATTCAACAATGCGATGGATAACGGCTTGACGCTGCTGCGCGTAGCCGGACATTCCGGCCACCAGGGGGCGGGCGCTTCTCGAGGCCGGCGCGGTCAACCCAAGGCAAACATAGGGTACCATGTTACTAAGAGCTGAAAAATTCAACAGACTAATAAGATAAACTAGCTAGTGTTTTCAAACGTGTCTTCTGAATCCGGGTGCGCCGTTCGCGCGAGCCCACCACAGCACCTCCATATGTCTGAAAAGCGCCGCGTGCGCGCGCGTCCGCACGTCCCACGGGCAGCCGTTCGCGCGCAACCACTGCAGCACCTCGAGGTGCCCGCCCTCCGCCGCGTTCGCGCGCGTCCGCACGTCCCACGGGCAGCCGTTCGCGCGCAACCACTGCAGCACCTCGAGGTGCCCACGCAACGCCACATGGGAACGTCTTTTTGTCCCACTGGAAGTTATTTTCGTGCAACCACTTCAGTATTTCGAGTTGTCCCTCCCCCGCCGCCATCATGTACAAGAAATCGGAGTCTATCAGGTCACCTCGCTGATGCAAGAGCTGCAGCCCGCTTAAGTCTCCGAGCTTTATGGCTTTCCAAGAGTCCAGCTCGTACACTGCACGCCCCGTCGCCGCCACCGCATCGCGCATCTCACGACTCACCGCTCGGAGCCGTGCGAGATCTGAGGGATCGGGCAGATTGCGCGAACTTAGGACGTGCGTGATGAGGATGTGGGCGGGCAGAGCCGCGAAGGCGTCACCAGCGTCTTGCTGGAGCGAGATATTACTAAATTCAAGAGTATTGGGGTAGGAGGTTGCCATGTTGCGTCGTTGCGCAGGCGAGTGTGACTACGAGCAAACGTGTTTTCGGGGCTTCCGAGAAAAGCGTTACGAGAGAGGGGCAATATTGAGATCTACAGCCACAACATCCGCGCACGACACCCTGCGCGATGGCCCCAAAACCCGAGGCTAGCTCCGATACTCCCGCGCGCGCTCGTATTGCGACGACCACGGATCATGCCGACGCGCAAGCAGCCACCTCGAGCTCCGCCTTCGGGCGAGCTCCATCCTATTCACCCGCAGAACTCGCGGGATTTCGAGATTTCGCTAAGGTGATGCGCGACGCCATAGGGGAGAAGGGAATGAAGGGTTCGGTCAAGGAGCTCCAACCTGAAGAAGCTGCGGAGCGAGGATGCCTAGGCACGCTGAAAAGCTTGCATCGGCGCGGTCTTGTGACGTTTAACGAAGACTTGTGCAAGGCCGCAGCGAGGGGCGGACAAATCCTGGTGCTGAAGTGGTTGCGCGAAAACAGCTACCCGTGGAACGCGGGCACGTGTGCGTTCGCGGCGTGGGGCGGGCACCTCGGGGTGCTGCAGTGGGCGCGCGCGAAGGGTTGCCCGTGGGACGCGAAGACGTGCACGGGGGCAGCGGGGGAAGGGCACCTCGAAGTGCTGCAGTGGGCGCGCGAGAACGGCTGCCCATGGAACGCTGATACGTGTGCGTCATCAGCATCGAACAACGGGCACAAGAAGCTGCAGGCGTGGATCTTAAAATGTGCAGAGGAGGCTGCGCCTCAGGAAACTGCTCCCAAGAAGACTACGAAAAAGCATGTTGTGCCCGACAAAGACAACACGGCGGAGCATGATGGCTGCACATCGTCGCTGCACTTCGCCGCTGCAAACGGCGACGAGGCGGCAGTGCGGGCACTGATTAAAGCGGGCGCGGGCGTTGACGTTAAAGTTAACAGCGTGACGCCGCTGGACATGGCCACTGGAATGGGCCATGTGGCGATAGTGCGGGCGCTGATCGAGGCGGGCGCCGATATCAACCACGTGGGGGTTGAGGGCGTGACGCCGCTTTACATGGCCGCTGCGATGGGTCATGAGGCGGTAGCCCTGGTGCTGATTGAAGCGGGCGCAGACGTCAACAAGGCAAAGGATGGCGGCGTCGATGACGGCGTGACGCCGCTTGAAAAAACCGCTGCGACGGGTCACGCGGAGATAGCGCGGGCGCTTATTGCGGCCGGCGCGGTCGACCCAAGGCAACGAAAAGGTAAAGGACAGTGTTACTAATAGACTACTACGGGATAAAAGATGATATTCTCAACTATAAGGACCATGTTATTGCCAGTATGCCAGACCACTGAGGATAAAAAACTCATTTCAAAAACGTTTTCATTTCAAGTCGTACATGCTCGTCCCGCTTCTCGCCGCGCGCGTTCGTTTCGGGCCGACTTTGTTTAAAATCCGGTACCCCACCGTGGGTACGAACCGCATGAAGTGCCGTAACAGCATGATGGGCTGCTTCGCTAACACGACCTCGTCCAAACCGAACGCCGCGCCCGCGGCGATGCGCCGCGCGGTCCACCCCGCGTCCAACCGTTTTTCCTTTTTCTTCACAACAGTTGATTGTGATGCATCGCTGCCGCCGCCCGCCCCCCCGCCCGCCGCGTCCGTGTCGCAGCTCGATTTCGCCAGCGTCGCGCCGAACACCACCCGCGTCTGTCCCCCCTGCCCCGTCATGATCGGCCCCGGGTGCGCCACTGTTACGCGCACGCCCTTGTCCGCGACTTCGCCTCTTATGGAGTGGCAAAACGCTGCGATTGGGAAAGAAAAAGGTCAGTCTCGAGTCTTGAGTATGGGTGTACTGTATGAGCAAACATTCTGCTTGTGTTGTATGCAGTTGCCCGTAAATGCCAATACGTACCCGCGAGCGCCGCTTTCGTCGCAGCGTACGTGGCTTGCCCGGGCGCCGGGCACTTCACCGCCGCCGACCCTATCGCGCAAATCGTCCCGGTGCGTCGACGAAGCATTGACGGCAGCACCGCTTTGGTAAGCGCAATCGCGCTGAGCGTGTTGATTTCGAACATATCCCGGTCCACCTCTTCCGCGGTGTCCACCGCTGCTGAGCTTTGCGAGCCGCCCGCGACGAGGAACAGGTAATCGATCCCGCCGTGATCGTGTTCGTCGCCCGTCATTGTTTCCGCAATCGCCAGCGCCGCCCGGGTCGCGTCTTGCGCCGCCACCGCGCCTCCCCTTGCGTCAAGCACAACAGCCTTGGATTGCTCAGCGCCCACCGCGTCGCACGCGGCGCACACTTTCCACAAAACGTCTTCGCGTCTGCTGCTGAGAATCAACCGCGCGCCGAGCGACGCGCAGTGCAGCGCTAATTCCTCTCCAAGCCCCTGGCTCGCGCCTGTGATCCACACAACCTTGCCTCGGTACGCGTTCCTTGGGGCGTCGCCAAGGAAACGCACCCACGGGTCGCACTCGCCCACCACGGCGTTGAGAAAGGCAAGGAAAAGCACCAGCGCGGTGACTTGCGCGAGCAACGGCTTGCCGAACGCAGAGGAGAACACGGTTATCGCGACCAAGGCGTACGGCACGACCTCAAACGCGAGTTGCGTGCAGACGCCGAGTTTCACCATGGCGACCGGAGTCACGGAAAGGTCGGGTCTGTGCGCGGAAAGCGGTGGGGTTTTTGAGCCGCGCCTGGGTTCTGGCGAGAGCACGGAGTAACTCCCGTGGCGGCGCGGGGGATAAGGTGGACACGTGCGGTATGCAGTGACAGAGGAGGCATCGGCCGGCGAGAAGAAAAAAGTGCCAGCTTGCCAAAAAAACATACGGTATTCGAAAAAGCGCACGGGATCTCCCCAGACATCACCGCGCGTCGGTCGATCGGCGGCGACCTTTGAGGTGCCCCCGTGGCTCGATCCCGGTGGGGCTTGACGTTGCGCGCGTGACCCATCCAAACGACCTACCTGAAGTGCATGAGTCCGATGCAGGAGGTCGAGTCGGAAGTCGGCGGTTTGGTGTACCAGTCACTCGGCACCGTGGGTTTTTCCCACCCCGAGGAAGCGGCTGCTTTCCCCGTGCCGCCCGGATACGCCAAGCTCGTCGCGGTGTCTTCGAGGTACGGGCTGACCTTGTTCGCGGACCACGCGGGTTTGTGCGTCACAAACACGTCCCGTCTCGCGCAAGTCACCGAGAGTTTAAAGGAAAAGCTCCCAGCCGAGCAGATCGTTCCAGGCAACGACTTTTCCCGGATCCCGCTGAGAGAGATCACGAACGTGAGTTTCTGTCCCGACGAAACCACGGTCGCGGCGGTGTGCGGCGGCACGGTGCACTTGTTCCAAACCAAGGACCTGGCGGACCTAACAACACAGGCGAAGGCGTTCCGGGTGCAGATTTTAGGGGATGACGACGAGTGTGAACTGATTAGAGATCTGCAGTGGCTGGTGGAGTTTCCGTTCGCGTACCTAGCGCTCGTCGCGTCCGAACGCGACACGAAGTGCGAACATGCCAAGCTCGTCGTGGGAAGCGCGATGAGCCTGGACCAGCTCGCGCCCGTTGCGATCGCGGAAGGTGTCCGTGCCTTCGCCGTGGCCAGGGGACCGGATGATGTGGGGGACGAAAACGTTCCAAAATATTCCTTCGGCGAAGGAAAAGGTGCGCTCGCGGCGTGGGCGCCGTTTTCCGGGGGCGTCGTCGTGGCGCGGCTCACGGACGGGGGGTACACCGCGACTATGAAGCACCACGGGGTTGGTCCGTGCGAAGACGGGTCGGTGGATGTCCACGTGGATGGCTTGGCGTTTCTGGTGGGCGAAGAAGGCGCGAACGAAACAACCGCGCTCCTCGCGCTGTGCGTCGATAAGGAGGACCCGGAGTCGCACAGAGCGTTGTGCGTCACCTGTGACACCTCGGACGGTGACACCACACCAAGCGCGGGGTACGACATGCGCGGTGCGTTTGCGATTGACGATGACGAAACGTCTGGGCTGGTGGGGCCGTACGCGCACGCCCGGCGCGTCGGCGCGTGGCGCGTCGCGCTCGCGTCGCACCGCAAGGCGTGGGACAACCAGCTGTGCGCCGTGCGCCCGCCTTCGGCGGATGGTTTAGTCGCCCCCTGCGTCCTGGACGTGGAGGACGACCGGTGCGTCCCGAGCATCCCCCTGGCGGGGGAGGATGAAGACTCGAACTTCGTAGTGGGGTTGGCGCTGGACACGACCGGCGCCGGCGGGCGCATGTTGCACCCGGCGGATAAGTCGCGGCCGCGGCTGCCGCAAGGACCGCTGGTGTTCGTCGCGACCGCGGACGCGCGGCTGAGCGTGATGCGGCTGGGTAACTTGGACGAAGAACTCGCGATGCGGTTCGAAGCATCGAGCGTCAAACCGGCCTTGGCGGAGGTGCCACTGTCACCCGCGCTAGCGGGGTCGCCGGCGCCGGCGCCGCGGCCGTCGCCGCCCGGAAGCGCGGTGAAACCGTCCGGGCGGTTGTGTTTCGAAAGCCCGGCCGCGACGTGGAGAGGATATGCAACGTCGTCACCCACCGCCGCTACCGCGGGACTGAAAATTTCGTCACCCACCGCTGTTCCGGTCAGCACCACCCCCCCCGCCCCGACCAGCGGGTTCGGCGCCGCGTTCCTGGCGAAAGCCAGCGCGGGGTACGCCGCGGCGCAACAGGCGCTGGAGGAGGAGGAGTCGCTTGCGAGCAAAAAGCCAACCCCAACCTTGGTACCCGCCGCGCCTGTGTCGCAGTTCAACTTTGGAGTAGCGGGGTCGTCCGCGAGCGCGTTCGGTACTACCGGCGCTACTACCGCGTTCGGTACTACTCCTACTGCGTTCGGTACCACCGCAGCGGCGAGCACCGCGACCGCGCTGTCGGGGTTCGCGCCGCCCGCGACCACTTCCGCCGGGTTCGGCGCCTCATCGCCTTTCGGCGCGGCGTCCGCGGCGTCTTCATTCGGCGGGTTCGGCCAGACCTCGGGTGCGACCGTACCCGCGTTCGGGACCGCCGCCGCCGCCGCCGCCGCCGCCGCCGCCGCGCCCGCGACGTTCACGTTCACGGGCGCCACGGCGACGCCCGTGCCAGTGAAACCCGGAAGCACGTTGGTTGGGTTCGGGACGCTGGCCAGCGGCGGGAAGAAGGAAGGGTCGTCGCCGGTTGAGAAAAAAGCAGAGCACGACGGGTCACCGCCGAAAACGCACCCCGCCGTTGCGGATTCGAAACCGGCGGCCGGCGGATTCAACTTTGCAGGCGCCACTACCACGTTCGGAGGCGGCGCTTCTACCGCGGCGCCTTCGCCGTTCGCGTCCGCGCCGAAACTGCCAACCTCGCCGTTCCGCGCGGCCGCGCAGCCCGTGTCAGGTGGGTTCGACTTTGGCGGTGTTGCCACCGCGCCGGTACCAGTCGCGTCATCCTCCGCGCCCGCCCCAGAAGCGTTTTCCTCACCGAAACGAGGCCGCACTTTTAACGAGGCGAACGCCACGCCCTCCGCGTTTGGCGCGACGCCGCCAGGGTTTGGCGCGCCGCCCCCCGCGTTTGGCGCGACGCCGGTACCGGTACATGTTGCCACTCCGACGCCCGCCGTGACCCCCACGCCTGCCATGGCGGCCTTAACCCCGGCGAACACCCCCACGCCCCCCAACGCGCCTCCCAGCACCCCAAACGCGGCCCCCCATATGGACGCGGCGAGCGACGCGCACGTGTTGTACGGGTTCCAGCTGTTAGAAGCGGTGCGGGCGGGGGCGCTTGATATCGAGTTGGCGCAGAAACAGCTGCGGGATTTGATGGTATCAGGGACGCCTCCGCCGCCCACGCCGCCGACGACGCGGTCGTCATTGGAAACGACGCCGACGGAAACCACGACGCAACAGAAAACAACACAAAAACCGACCACAAACGTTTTCCAGGAAACGCCCTTCCCCGCCGGGTTCGCGCCCACCAGGGTCGCCGCGTCGCCCTCCGCGTTCGGCAAGGACCCGACGCCCACGTGGGGCGCGACGCTCGCGGCGACGAGGGCGGCTTCGGCGGCGGCGATTTTGCCGTCAACGACCCCACCCGGCACCGACCCCGGCGCCGCTGGTTTGAAGGCGGTGATGGATGACATGCGGTCTTCTTTGGACGAAGCTTCCGCGATGTTGGATGACGTGGTAGGGTTGGTGGACTTGGTGAGCTCCAACGGACGGGCCGGGGGCGCGCCGTTTGGCGCAACCGACGTTACCGACGTGACCAACGAAGCCCAGGCGTTGTCTGTTTTGGTGATGAAAGAAACCGTAGAGGCGGGGAACTTGCGGCCAAAAGTAGCGCAGGTGTGGGCGGAGAACAATCGGGACGAAACCATGAGGGCGGAGCTGGAGTCGCTTTTCGAAAGGGCCGCCGAGGTGGGTATTGCATATCCCAAATTCTGACACACTGTTTTACCGAAGCTGGTGACTGTTCAGACCGATTACGGTGACTGTTGTCCATACATCGTCCAATACACGCGATATCCAGTACTGACACTTTCTTTGGCCCAAAAACAGGACGCGGCGGCGGCGGACACGGAGCGCGAGGCGAGCGCGTCGCGTTTCGCGGAGCGGTCGGCGAGGGCGAACGGCGGGAAGACGAGAGTCGCGTTATCGCGAACGGAACAGCAATGGGGCCCTAATGCGATCGCGGCCGCGAAGGCGCGACCGCTACCGCCCGCGCTGGACCGCATGCGAACTTTGATTGACACGGACGTGTTGCGGTTAACCGCCGCGATGGCGGATTTGGAGAGGGACGTGGAAAAGCGCGAACGCGACGCGCGGCGTTTGAAACAAATGCGTAAAATAGGCGCGGGCCCGGACTTTTCGCAAGAAGGACGACTACCCTGGGGACCGCAGAACGTGAAACGAAGACAAGGCTTGCAGTCCTCTGTAATGAATGACCCTGGGTCCTTACCTGCGTCTCTTTTGAGAAGCGCGGGTGGCGTTTCGGGGTTCGCGGCGCGCGGGTTCGGCGGGCGGGGGTCCGCGAAACGCGGGACGCTTGTTGGAGCGTCTGGCGCGAACATCATCGCCGCTGCTTCCGTTCCCGCGTCGGTACACCACAAGCTCCCCACCTCATCTACTAACAAACCCCCTACCGGTATGGAAGGTACCGCGAAGGAAGAAACCCTGAGAGAACTTGCAAAGCGCCGAGTTTTGATTGACTCGCAAGCCAAGAGGTTGGACGAGCTCATCGCGAAAACTTCTTTGGGTGAAAGTTCGTCAGGGAAAAGGGAGCTTTCGGGGAAACCCGCGTCGCCCGCGACGAGCAACAGCGCGTCATCCCCAGCATCACTCGCGTCGTTTTCGCCCGTCAGAAGAATTCCCAACTTCATGACCCCGGGTGGGTCGCCCGTCACGCCGTTCCGCACGCCGGGGAGCCCCGGGTCCCCGATCGTGGCGTTCCACACCCCGGCGTACGAAGACGTTTTGGATTACGAAAACGAGAGCCCCGCCGGCCGCGGGTTTTCCTCCCCCGTCGGCGCGCGAAGGCTCGCCGCGCCGTCCGACGACGACCTTGTTGAAACCAACCCCGTGGTACGGGCGGTACTTTCGCGGATTTCGGCGCCGAGGGTCACGAGCACGGTGAAGAAAGAGAAACCGGCGGTTGAGGTACCGGAGCAGACGGAGGTTCCCGTTGCGGTTGCGAAACCGACGCCGACTCCGCCGGAGTTTTCGGAACCAACAGCGTCGACGGCGTCAACCTCGTTCGGCGCCGCGTTCAATGCGAACGCGCGTGCGGGTCACGTCTCAGCCCATGACACGGCACGCGAGGACCGGCCGCAAGCTTCATCTTCCGGTAAGTATTGTCCAATCACCACATTCCGCCGACTGATTGCCCATACAAGACTGACATTTCTTTTTTTACAATCAGGGCAACGGAGAACGGTATCGCACCAAGCGCCGAGCGGGTTCGGGGGCGGACAAAGTCTTCCCGACGCGAAGGCGGGTGGTTTTTCGTTCGACACCGCGACGGCGTCGTCCTCGTCCTCGTCATCAACATCAACGGCCAGCGCGTTCGGAAACGCACCGCCTGCGACGTCTTTTTCTTCTTTCGGAGCCGTGCCCGCGTTTGCGCCCGCGTTCAGCATCGGCGGAGCGGCCACGACCGCGGCGCCCGCGGCAGTTACGTTTTCCTTCGCGCCGCCTACGCAGGCAGTTACAGAAACGGTTACAGAAACGGCTCCCGCGAAACTGCCACCCGCGGGCGGCTTTTCCTTTGGCGGCGCCTCCACCGCGTCGCCGTTCGGGACGACTACCACTACGTCAAGTGACAAACCCGCGTTTTCCTTCCCCGCCGGGGGGGGAGGGTTCTCGTTTGCCGGCGCGGAGAAGAAGACGGACGACGCGGAAACAACACCGGCGCCGGCCAAGATTTCCTTCGCGCCCGCGGAGACCGAGGCGGCTTCCAAGACAACGGAAGCAAAGGAAGCTTCTTCTGGTGCTTTGAAAGAAGCAGAAGCTGAAAAGGCGCAGGCGCCGAAACCGGGTGGGTTTGGCGCTGCTTTTCTGGCGAAAGCAAGCGCCGGGTACGCGGCGGCGCAAGACGCGCTTCAAGAGGACCTGGACAAAGCCGCGAAGCCTCCCCCCGCGTCTTCCGCGCCCGCGTTCGGCGCGGCGCCCACGAGTGCGACCACGTTTTCGTTCGGCGGCGCCGACGCGTCCCCGGGGTTCACGCTACCTGTCGCGACTAGCAACTCCGCGTTCGGGGTGGCGGCTGGCACGACGGCTAGCTCGACGACGTCCACCACGGCGGCGTCGACGACGACACCCTCGGCGACGACGACGTCTTCGGTTCCCGCGCTCGGCGCCGCGCCGTCGACGTCGACGTTTACGTTTTCGTCCTCCTTAGCGGCGACGGCGTCTGCGGCGGTGTCGCCCGCGACGGCCCCGGCGGCTTTGTTACTGGCTGCTTCGCAACCAGCTGCTTCGTCTCCAGCCGCGTCTCTGGCGGCTTCGTCCGCGGCCGCGTTTGCGGTGTCGTTACCCGCGGCGGCAACGCCCGTTTCCCCTCCCGCGTCTCCCGTCGCGGTACCGGACGCGCCGTCAACGCCCCCGGCGGCGAAACCCACAGCGCCCGTTCCGAAAACCGGCGGGTTCAGCATCGCGTTTCTCGCGAAAGCAAGCACGGGGTACGCGCAGGCGCAGGCGTCGCTGCAGGATGATTTGGACAAAGTTGGTGGCGGCGGCGGCGCTTCGCCGAAAGCCGCCGCTTCGACGGTGACGTCGCCGTTCGGCGCCCCCGCCGCGGTCACCGGCGCGTTTGGAAGCACCACCGCGTTCGCGACTCCCGAGAAAACCACCGGGTTCGGCGGGTTCGGCGCGTCCGCGGCCACGGCGATTGCGACGCCGTCCGCGTTTGGCGCAGCGGCGAGCTCGGCGAGCGCGTCGCCTTTCGGCGCGGCGACCGCAACGACGGGCGGCGTCGCCGCCGGGTTTGGCAGTTTCGGTTTGGGCGGCGGGTCAGCGGCGTCGCCCTCGGGCGGCGGTGCCGGCGCGAGTCCCTTCGGGAAAGGAATGCCAGCGTCGTCTGCCGGCGGCGCGTTCGGGACGCCCGCGCCGGTCGGGACGACGACCGGCGCGTTCGGCACGCCCGCGGCAACCTCACCCGGCGGCGCGTTCGGCACGTCAAATCCGGTGGGTAACGCCTCGCCGTTCGGCGGCGGCGCGTTTGGAGACGCGCGCACAGGCGGGAACGCGTTCGGCGCGGCCGCGACCACCGGCTCCGCGTTCGGCGCCGCGCAGTCCACAGGCTGGGCGTTCGGAGCTACACAGTCCACCCCATCCGCGTTTGGCGCTGCAGCGTCCGGCGCCCCGTCCGCGTTCGGCGCTGCGCAGTCCGCCTCCAGCGCGTTCGGCCAAGCCGGTGTTTCCCCCGGCTCGGCGTTCGGCAAGCCCAGCGGGCTCGGCGCGGGCGCGCCCGCGCCGTTCGGCGGCGGTCTGGCCCCCGCTCAAGGGCAGTCCGCGTTCGGCCAGCGCACCGCCGGGTTCGGGCAATCCGCGCCGATCGGCACTTCCGCGAGCGCTTCCGCGTTCGGCGCGAACAGCAGCCCCTCCTCCGCCTTCGGCGCCAAGGCGACCGGCGTCGGCACGGGGGGTGGCTTCGGGGCGTTCGCCACGCAGGGCGGAGGCTTCGGCGCCGCCGCCGCGGCGCAAGGCGCGAGTCCCTTCGGCCAAGCCGCGGCGGCGGGCGGAGGCTTCGGCGCCGCCGCGTCGGGTGGCGGCGGCTTTGGCGGCGCCGCATCGGGTGGCGGCGGGTTCGGCGGCGCCGCGTCGGGTGGCGGCGGCTTCGGCCAGCCCGTCTCGCCGTCCGGGTTTGGCCAGCCGTTATCCGGCGGGTCGCCTTTCGGGACGCAACGCGGCCAAAACCAAAGCGCAGGGTCCGGTTTCGGACAACCCACGAGCGCGGGCGGTTCTTCTTTCGGGGGCGGCGGTACCAGCGGCGGCGGTTCTTCTTTCGGGAGTGGTGGTGCGACCGGAAGTCCTTTCGGGAGCGGCGGTGGTAACATGACCGGAAGTCCTTTCGGGGGCGGCGGTAGTAACAATGCGAGTCCTTTCGGGCAACAAGCTGTGAGTGGAAGTCCTTTCGGGCAGCAAAACGGGCAGAACGGCGGGTTCGGCGGACAACAGTCGTCGGCGTCGCCGTTCGGGCAGCCCGCGCGCGCCGCGCAACCCTTCGGCGGCGCCGGCGCCAAGCCGAACCCGGCGTTTACGCAGATGCGGCGATAGAGAGTCGTTCCGGTTTCCGGAGACGGCCAATTGTAGTTGAGAGACGGCGATGTGTGGGGTCGCGATGCGTTTTAAAGAAAACAACACAAGCCAATCATACATATGTCATACATTGACAAAGAGCGGTCGCGGTCACTCCCCAACAACGCACCTCGCCAACCGTCGGCGATGCGCCGCCGACATCACGCCAGAGTCTGCGCTTCGATTCCGTTCAGTTTCATCGGCGGTGGCGCTCCACGACCGGCGCCGGCGCTTCGTGCGAGTCCTAACAAAGATTACAGCCACGGCGTTTTCGCGTATAACCCCACCGCGGCTCGGTCGTCCAGCTGGTCGATGAGCGTGTTTTCCCTTTTGTGCCCCGACGTGGCCTGCGCCGTGCCGTCGTACCCCTCCAAGCCGTTGTCCCCCACGTTTTGATACCCCTGGCTTCCCGTAACGCCGTTGCCCGCGATGGCGAAATCCACCCCGAGGGATTCGAAAATCTCCGCGATCCCTAAAAACATGTGGTGTCGCAACCGCATGGTGGTAAAACCCTCCTGTCGCAACAACCGGTAGTCGTTGTAGCACACCACTTCCAACACCGCCCCTCCCGCGAACGAGTTAATCCCGGTCAACGTGGCCCTCGGGGCTAAACTCACGCCGCGCATCGTATCAGCACCAGCGGTGCTTCGCAGAAACGCCTCGATCTGCTCCTGGATATCGGGCACGTACTTCAAGTCCTTGAATGGAATCGCGAGCTGTTCCCGGAACTCGCGGTAGGGCGCTCTGGAAAGGTTCTCCACTTTGTGCGCCACCATCGCGCTGTTCGGGATGTACGCCACCTTTCCGGCGCGGTTGACGAGGGTGGTGTACAAAAGCCCGATGTGCTCCACCCGGCCGCTAATTTCTCGTCGGCCCGACAGTAACACCCGGACCACTTCTTTCGGGGAGAACCACCCCGCCGCGATGACGATAAGCCCGCCGAAGTAGTTCGCCACGGTGTCTCGCAACACCACCGAAGCTAAAATACCAAGCACCACAGTGCTGGCGCCCAGACCCTTCACCACCCACTGCAGCGGCAACCCCAACGAGTCGAGCGCGGCGAGGAAGGTCAAGGACCACACCAAAACCCCCGTTTCCCGGTCGTACACGTGCGCGGGAATCAAATCCGCGGGCTCGCTTTTACCGTAAATCTTCACCCGTAGCTGCCCGGCGAACCGCGCGAGGTACCTCTGGCGGAAACTGTTCAGCGCGTGGCCGTAAAACAGAATGCGCAAAACCCTCACGCACTTCTCGGGGGGAAAAAGCGCGTGCACGCCCTCCGAGGAAATCGGCACGATCACGATGTACGTCCACGCCAGGGCGACCATCAACAGCGCGGTTCTCAAGATTTTATATATCCACCCGAAGAACGAATCCGTGAATGGCTTTCGCGACGCCAAGGACACGGCGGCGTCTGACTTGGCGTCCAGCGACCCGCGCCACCGGCTCGGCGCCACGGCGCACCACGCGCCGTGCATCACCACCAGGAGCGGTCTCAAGGACGCGACAACCACCATCAGGCCGAGCGCAAAACACGTGCTGTACGCCATGGTCTGCGCGAAGGTTAACCCCGCGGGCTGGACCAGCGCGAACGGGATGGTGTCTCCGAGCGCCTGGGCTATGGTTTCGGGACCCACGCCTCCCACCGCGGAGAGGACGTGTTTGGATTGTCGTTTGCAGTCGTTTGGTTTAGTGGAGGACGGCCACGCGCCGTAGGGGGTCCCTCTGAACCCGGTTCGCCCGCCTGACCGTCCATTCGTGTGCGTGTCCCTTCTGAACGCCGTGGCGTGCGTGGTAACGGACGCGCGTCCGCGAGTTGAGCGCGTCTTTTGAGTTGGTCGCTCCTTTCGTGAAAGCGCGTCGGTAAAGGAAGTAGAAAGAGTAGAAAAACCAGCGGCATGGGCACGGCGTGGTGGCCCGCCGTAAGGAGCGACACCGCGTTCCACGCGCGACGAGGACGCGCGCGGTGCACATATGGTGGCGCTCGCTGACGCGGGGGCGAGACGCCCGGGGGGAAGCGCGGTGGAAAACACCATCCTGGTGCCGCGGAACGCGCAAAGCTGTTGGAGCTCGCCGCGTCACCCGAAAGAAAAAGATGGTCTCGGGGTGGGGGCAGACCTCGTCGCGTCGTGCACGACGTGGTGTGTTCGGTGCGAAAGCCGAGACGCGTGTGTGGAATGTACACACACAAGTCCTGCGACGTGGGCGTTCGGACCCTGCCGGCTGCCGTGGCAGTGCGACACGTAGCAGTGCGAAGCGCCAACGCAATTGTCCTGCTTTTTTCGGTTCTGCCGAAGCGAAGCGGGTTGCCGAGGAGCGACAACCGCGGATTGAGAGCCTTGGTTTCATCATTTCAAAGGAAGCGCTGTCGGCGACACCTCGCGATCAAACGAATTCGACATTGTTCACCCATCGCGCCGATGAAAAACGCCAGTCGCGGGAAATCCGCCGAGAAAAAGTCGCATCAAAACATGCATCGTCACGGAACCTTTCGTTGTTAGTTCAATCCTTTGGGGCGCTCTCGTCCGGTCTGACACACGATGGCCTCCCCCGCCCCCGACCCTCGCGTCCGCGAGGGAAACGAGCCTGGGGTGTGGTACGTGCGGAACACGGAAAGCGGGGTGGTTGAAACGTGGCGCATCGGGACGAACTACCGGCTGGTTTCCGTGTTGGGGTGTGGGTCATTCGGTGCGGTTTGCAAGGCACTCGATACGGACGCCAACCGCGTCGTCGCGCTGAAGCGCGTCCCCGATGCCCTGACTTCCCTTGACACCGCGAAACGAGTGTTACGCGAGGTCGTGGTTTTGAACCGTCTGGACCACCCGAACATCATCAAGATCTTCGACATTTTCCACACCCCCGCGACGCAAGGCGCCAGGGTGATGGACCCATACACGTTTACCCTGATTCCGCTTTCTGTCGATTTGTACATGGCGTTTGAATTGGCGGAGGGCGGTGATTTGTACGAAATCAGGGGCGAAATGCGCGCCGGTGAGGTCCGCAACCTGATGAAACAGCTCACCAGCGCGATCATGTACCTGCACGACGAAGGCGTGATGCACCGGGACATAAAAAGCGCAAACACGCTTTGCGGGCAAAACCGGATGGGCGGTCGGGTGGTGAAGATCTGCGACTTTGGCTCGGCGCGGGGCACCAATGACATCATGGATGATACGGAATCAGGTGAGACTTTGGATGTTGAAAAAGAGCTGCGGCGACGGAAACGCGCGCGGAACGCTGCTGGTGAGGTTTCGAGTTCGTTCGGGGTAGACGGGTCGTCGCCGCAGCTCGCCGCAGCTCGTAATTCCCAATTCGCACAGCGAGACATGCTCACCACCGTGGTCGCGACGCCTTGTTACCGAGCACCCGAGGTGATTATGAGCAACGGGGGGTACACCGGGTCTATGGACGTCTGGGCGCTGGGGTGTATTTTCGGCGAACTCCTGCAGCGACAGCAACAGCACGCCTTGACTCCGAACCTAACAATCGCGCCCCTGTTCCGGTTCGACGACGACCCGCTAAATCTTCTCAAGCTGGGAACAGACGAGACGTACACCGCGGTGGTGGATGATGTCGCAAAGCAGGGAACACAAAATCGAGGTGACATCTCAGGTTCAACTTACGAAGTCTCGGTAAAACAAAAAAAGAAAGAACAAAAAACCCGACGCGAATCAAGGGCCAGGGCCAGGCTGGACCTGTTCTTCAACGTCGTCGGCACGCCTTCGTGGCGATGCGTTGAGGGAATTCAGAACCCTAAATTCCGGGCGTACTTAAAAGGAATAAGAGGCCGACCAGGCTCACTCACGAACACGTTCGCAGGGTGCGATGACTCCGCGAAAGATTTGCTGTTGCGGATGCTCGCGTTCGACCCCGACGAAAGGGCGTCGCCCCGGGAGATTCTCGCGCACGAGTACTTTGCCGATGACGATACAGCGAGTAGCTCGGGAAACAGAGAGAGTTCCAGTGCCACCGGAATCGGCGTACCGCGCGTTTCTACCTCTTTGATGGATGTCGAAGATAGGTTTGATGTGGAAAACAACAATGTCCAAGATGCGCTCAGGGATGATTTTGCGGAGCCTTTTGAGATGGACATCGAACAAAAAGGTTTCGACAAAGAGTTTTGGCAACTCGGTTCGCCGCGCGCCGCGCTCGCGGCGCTTGAAACGGCGTTTGTGGAAGCGAACTCCGCGGCGAACGCCGCTGATGGAAACCCAACGACATGGAGAAATTACTTCAAGGACTGGTTCGAACGGGAGTGCGAGCGACGCACGCGGAGCGGACACGAAGCAGACGGATCGGGCGAAGCGGAACCGTCGCGCGAAAAGTCCCCGCCCCTTTTCGATTTTCCCATGGACGCCGACGCGGCAAACATTACGTCGTTCGGGTCGTTCGAGGACCCGACTTTACCCGGGCGTTTAACAAACGCGTTCCCCCTGTTTTTTCGACAAGGCGAGAAACCTGTTCAGTGGGCGGGGCTGGACGCGGTCGGCACGCGCGGCGGGGGCGGCGATTCAAATGATTTGAACGCCACAAACGACACACACGCGCAAAATGTCATGGCCCTGAACATCGAACAGCGTTACCTCGGCGGCGCGTTCGGCACAACGGGGGTTTTCGGGCAGGGTGGGGTGGGCGAATCGAGCGCGCGTGACTTCGGGCGGCTCGGAGACGCGCGATTGGCCGTCCAGACCAGATGGGGCGGCGCGCTCGGGCACCTCGGCGCGAACCGACACGGCGAGTGGGGCGAGGAGGACTTGCCGACCGCGATGAAAAAACTGAACGTGGAAACGTCGTCGTGGGGGGTCACCGCGGTGCCGCCGGGGATGACCAAAGAAGAGGGGGCGTCGTACGCATCCAACCAGCAAGGGCGGTGACGGGTAGGGAAACGGCGCCTGATTGGGTAACAGAAGACAGTCGCTCGTTCCATCTGCGCTCCGTGCGTCTTTCCCGCAGTCTGGCGCTCTCCCAACTCCAATTTTTGTGCGTCTTCCCTTCAGTCTGGCGCTCGCCCAACTGAGCCTTTTTTGTGTGCTCCGTGCGTCTTCCCTTCAGTCTGGCGCTCTCCCAACTCCAACTTTTGTGCGTCTTCCCTTCAATCTGCGCTCGCCCAACTGATGAGCCTTTTTTTTTCCGCAACCGAAATAAAAAATAACAACGGCCGCCTCTCCAAAAGCAACGATTTAAAAGTGTGCGCTACTCCTCGAGGCGCTTCTATGCCGGCGGGTCCCGAGGAGACCGTCGGCGGGCTTCGGCTCGCGTCGAACGGCAACGTGGTTGACGTGCCGCGAACCACGGAGAAACTCGCGCGTCTTCGCCGCGCGCGTAAAGAGACGGCACGAGACGACAAGGATGCGCAGCGTCGGTTGAACGACTACGATGAGATGAACGCACTGCACGCGCAGCTTGATTTGAAGCTCCGCGAACGAAACGAACGCCGAGCGGCGTTGCTTCGTGTGCAAAGCGAGCGGGTCGGCATTGGCCGTGAAACACGAGTGGCGCACGCGGCGTCTGCGCGCGACGTGCCAGAGGCGCGCCGCCTGGAGACCACGCGAGGGGAAACGCAGAATCGGAACGAACAACGAAGAGCGGAGTTTCAACGACGAAGGCACTCCGCGACGGAAACGCGGTGGACGCACATCAACGAAACCGCCGCGGAGGATGCGTCTCGAACGCCGCGACTTCGCGAGACCAGGTCGCAAAGAGACACGACGACTGCTGACCATCCGGTGTTGGCGGTGACTGAAAACGGCAACAACGGTGTTTCGTCAGAACCCGGTGACAATCTCGCCGCGGCGCGAGAATCGCTCGCGGCGAGAAACAACGCGGTGGAGCGTCCTTCCGATTCCACCTCCGAATTCGAATTCGCAGTCGTCACGCCAACTGGCGCGTCGCGCTCATTCCGAGACTGTGATTTTCTTCGCGTCGCACGCGATACCGACCTGCGAAGCCTCGCGAACGAAGTCGAAGTGCTTGAGGACATTCTGGAAGAAATTGAAACTCGCGAAACCCCGACGCGAGGGACGAGTGAATCGGAAACGTTGAACGCATCCGTGGGATCGGTTTACCGCACCTGTGTGAAACCAGGCGGCGTGGCGTGGCGTTCGCCGCCGGACACGAAGGACTCGTGGAGAACGGCGCGATTCGGGTTTGAATCGGCGCTCGAGGTGTCGGACGTCTCTTTCTCGTCTCCCAACCGGACACCGGTTGGGGACGAATCATTCACGTCCACGGCGTCAAAAGAAAACTCCCCGTTCCCGTCTTGTCCGTCCCCGGATTTCGAATCCAGGCTTCGAGGGGTGACAGTGAGTCGTCGTCGTCGTCGAAGCCGGGGTAAAACGGAGGAGACCGCGGTCGACGAAAGCGACTCTTCGCGATTGGAAAGTGAAAAAGCGATTGGAAAGCGAAACGAAACCTCACCGCGGTCCACGCCGTCGGGCGCGAGTTTGTTCGCGGCCGATTCGGTTGACGGGGAATATTTTAGCGGAGAAGCAGCCAACGGCGGCGAGGACGACGAGGTGAGCTCCATGCCGATGCGTCGCGCGGGGACGATCGTTAAGGAGCTTTTGGCGGTGTCGGGGGAGGCGGTGGGTGTGGCAACGGCGGATACCGGAGAGAACGGTGAGACGGTACACAGTGTCCCTGTGCTCAGTAAAAAAAACGAGGTCTTGCTTGAGACAGAGACGACGCTTCCGTCGTCACGACGAGGCGACCCTTCGTCGTACGGCCCGCACCTGGAAGGTTTGCTGACGAAACCAACCTGGGCCGGCGTCCCGCGTCGCAGCCGTCGCGCGACGCGTCGGGAGAAGAAATTCGGCAAGCTGCCCTTCCGCGTGGCGGGGTTGACGCTTGAGATGACCCGCAAAGCGGGGGAAGGCGCGCTTCGCGGTGTTGGCGGTGTTATCAGGGCACTGGGAGGGATCGTGATACGAGATTCAAGGTGAACTCTGTTCCATCCATCGATTGAAAATATCTTGTTTTGGCAATCTGAGTCAATCGCTTCAGTCCGTGGTTACCGCATTACATGATCACGCAGCCCTTCTCCTTCTCTTCTGCCTTTTTCGCGTTCGCCGCTTTCTGCGCCTTGAGCTCGGTCTGGAACTTCTGGTAGTCCTCGGACTTGACCTCCTCCTTGCCGTTCGGCAGGAACACCTTCCGCCAGAACCCCGATTCTTCCTCCACCGGGGCTGCTTTCGATTTGCTGTCCTGGGTGGCGCGGACCACGGTCGCGGAGCGAGCCTTCTTTGCGCTGGTGGGGCGCGCGGGGACGCGCACGGGCGCGGTGGTGGAGGCGACGGAGTTCATGTTCGTGGGTGGGTGTCTGTGGAGTGGGGTGGGTTGGGGATGAGCGAAACGGCGTTCACTTCATTTCCGGAAGCCAACCAACTCCTTCATTGGTTGGAAAGCGCCAGCTCGAATCTGACAAAAACGAGAGATCGCGTTGGTTGAAAGCGAAATCAACTGCATTTCACACTCAAAATGATGCCATGTCCACGATGGAAGTCGCGGAAAGCGAAAGGACCTTCCTTTGAGAAGTAGGACCGATCAAAATGAGAGGCGTAACACCATCTGTGTTGAACGACGGAAAGCGGCCTTCCTCCCCTCGCCGCCAAACATCGCGAGACGCGCGCCGAACACTCGTGTTCGGGCGCCATGACACTCGAAACGCGCCGGCGGGTCCGCGGCCTTGACGGAAACGGTGCGTGGTCCTTCTGCCCCCGGTGGTGTGCTCCGCGGACGGGACACGACGGGCCTCTAGAATCTCGCCGAAATTGCTCTCGTCTCTCATTCGATTTCTCGGATCCCGAGACACGTCTGCCTGCACCCTTCCCTTCCCCTCCCCGCTGACCCATCCACCCCCTCCCCACACGTCCCTCGCGCCTCCGTAGACGGTGGTTTCTGGAGTCGGCACCACCACCGCGTGTTCCTCGCCCTGAGCTTCGCCCTGGCGTGCGTTTGCGGGGCGTTCCTGTGGGGGCACAGGGACTCGGTGTTCCGCCTCGGCGCGAACTCGCTGGGCCCCGGCCCAGGTGAGTGGCTCGTGGAGGCGCCTCGGGTGCACGGCTTGAGCTCTGTGAAGCTCAGCGACGCGTCACAGCGACACTCACGTGAGCTCGAACAGCGAGACTGCTTTGTAGTCGTCAAGGATGGCGTAATCGTGCACGAGACGTACCGCGAGGGGGGCGATTTGGAGACGCTGCATCACATCGACGGCGTCGGGCGCGTGGCGGCGGCGCTTCTCGTCGGCGCGGCGGCGAGACACGGACTTATCGATTTAGACACCCCGCTTGTTGATTACGGCATTGGCGCGCCTGCGGTGAGGGAGTGGGCGAGCGCGGGGACGACTGACAGTGGCGACACCGCGACGGTGGATCCAGAAGCGCTGAAGCGCCATCCCGAGCTGCGGTGGGGAAACGAGTGGGCGTTTGTGACGGCGCGGCACGTTCTTTCCGAGACCACGGGCGTTGGCGAGGCGAGGGCCGGGACGGTGTGGCACCACGACAACTTCGGCGAGCTCCTCGACGTGCTTTCCGACGTCGTAGCCACAGCCACGGGAGGTAAGCCAAACGAGTGGGCGAAAAAACACTTCACGCGCCCGTTGGGGGTTTCCGATTTCTTTGGAGGAAACGGCGGCGATCGCGTCGGTGGGACCCGACTTCGCTTCGCGGGGGGGCAGATGGCGACGTGTCGCGACGCCGCGCGGTTCGGGCAGCTCATCGCGAACGGGGGTGTTTGGTTGGATGAAAACGGGGTTGGCCAGCGGCTGGTGGATGAAGACTTTGTGAAAAGAATGACGGCGTCGTCGTCGCCAAACGCCAACGCCAACGCCGGGTACTCCACGCTGGTGCACCCGGGGACGACCGCTTCGGGGCAACCCAGGGCCACCGCGTTCTTCGCGGGCGTGGAGGTGGGGTCAGGGGCTTTGGGGAAAGGCTCGAGGAAGGCTGCGCAGGCGGGAGGGCGGAAGAAATCCAAAAAGGAGATGAAAGCGGGTGAAAAATCGAAAGACCCTCGCCAGACCAAGATCGACGCCGCGGTTTCGGCGGAACAAACACACCTGCTGGGGGCTGCGAAGCAGTTGGATTTGGAACACGCCAAGGAAGGCCACCCCACGTCGCTGTCATCGTTGGGCGACGCGCCACAAGAAAAGCACCGCGCGCCTGCTTGGGAGGATTACGAAGGCGCCGAGAAAACCGGGTGCGGCGACACGGGGTCGTCGTCGTCCGCGATTCTCGGCGCAGACGGCCCTTCTTTTCCGCTCGCGTTCGCGGTGGGCAAGCTGGGGAAGTTCGTCGTGGTCGCCCCAACAACGAACACCGTGGTCGTGTCAATGGGGAACACGTGGGGCGCGTCCGCTGAGTGTCCATCAGGGCTGCGGGAACTGCTGGACTCGCAAACGCGAATCGCGTCCGGCGCGCGGCGCGCGAGCGCGGGGGGAAGCGCCAACCTCGGCGCCGCGCCGGGAAGCGTAACCGCCGGGTACGACGAAACCGTGTTGATGCGCCAGCTGTGGAGCGCCGTCGGGGAGGCGGTGACGCCTGTTGGTTACTTGAGCGATTTCACCGTGACCGCGCGCAAAGCCGTTTCCGGAATCGGCGTGAAGAGATTAGTCGCGAACACTGACGTTGATGGAAAATCCGAGCACGGTTTACTCGTGCCGCAAACGAACCCCGGCGCGTACGGCAAATCAAAAGCCAGCGCGATCGCGGCGGTCGCGGCGACGGACCGGCTTTCGGAAACGAAACAGAGCCATTTGGAAAAAGCGTCCCACGTTCCGGACGATTATGAGTCCCAAGCTGTGGAGGAAGGAACGGTCACAGACACTTCGGCGCTCGCCGCGTCTTCGCGGCAAGACGCGCTGGCCTCGGCTCGGCGCGCGCAGGCGGAGCGCTTAGCCGGGGCGACGGGCGGTTCGGAGGCGGCGCGCGTTCGAAGAAGGGGCGTGGACGAGACCGGGAAGCTCGGGTCGGACATCGATGCGGACCCGTCGGGAGGCAGAACGGGGTCGTGCAGGTGCTCCTGTCTCCCTTCACAGGACGGCGTCGGGCAGTGTGTGAACATGCGCGGCGTCCCGCGCGCGAGCTGCGCCGACGTGGCGCTGCTGGGCGGCGCCAAGGGGTTCTGCCCCGCGCTGGGGGTCACGAGCACGTGCGCCGCGCCCGTGGAGAAGGTGAGCCTTGGGAAGCAGGGCAGCCTGGGTGTGCAAAAGCACGCGATGAAACATTCAAAAACACACAGCAGCTCGAAACACAGGCACCGAAGGTCTTTGACCGGCATCGCGCCGGGTGACGACGAGAAGGAGTCGACGCCCACCACGTCTGTTACGATTTCCGCGGCGCGTTTCGCAGAGGCGGCTGAAATCGGCGTAACCAGCTCCGGGTCCGTCGCCGCGGCGCCAGAAGCGCCCGCGTTCGAGTGCGCGTCTTCCCGTGCGTGCGAGCCATTGCGGGCGGGCGGTGCAGCACACACGGAGTCGTTCCTGTGCCAGCCCCTTACCTTTGGGTCGTGCGTTTGGAGCGACGAGCTTTGCGACCAGCGGTCGACGCGACACGCGACGCGGCGCGCGACGACGAAACGGTCTTCGGGAGACGTTTCATATTCCTCTGGAGCGCTGGGGCACAGCAGCCCTGTTGACTCAACGCTCACCCTGACGCCGTCTTCCGTGGAGTCATATTTAGGCCTCCGGATGTCCAACGTGGCGGGCGCGGAGACGCGCGACGCGACGCAAATCGGCGTGGTGTCGTCGGCGTCGCGCACGGTACTCGCGGCGACGGTTGCGGCGGTCACCGCGTTCGTCGCGTTCGGCGCGCGAGCTTCGCGAGCGGCGGTAGCGGAGAGAAAGGGGAAGGGGAAGGGGGAGAAAACAAAGCTACTACTCGGGGTGGAGGTGAAGGCAGGGAAGGTGGAGGCGAAGGCGGGGAAGGTGGAGGTGAAGGCGGGGAATGTCGCGAAGGCGGCGACTGTCGCGACGGTCGCGACGCCGGAACCGAAAGCACCGGAGAAAGAGACGTCACAAAAAACAACTCCGGTCCCGGTCCGTACGTCCGGCGCGGGGAAGCCTCCTTTGTTTCCTCGTACGCCTGTTCGTGTGTCGTCGTCTCCGGCGGCGACGCACCAATACGCCTCTGTCGTGGCTATAGACACCACTTCCGTGGTGGACTACCGGGCTGTTGAACTAGGCGAAGCCGCGGAGTCGGATTGCGAAAGCGCGGAGGAGGTGGAGGACGAAAAGAACGACACGCCGCGATCGGCGAACACGGATGACGAAATAGACGCGTGGTTAGCGGATTAGCCACTACGCCACTACATGAAATACTCCCGTTCTATATTATTACCTCTATATCGCACCCACGCGATAGGCAGGTAGGTAACCTACCACCTCCTACCCTCCCCCCACCGCCTTGACGTTCGGGTCCATCAGCCTCTGCAGTTGTTTTCGTCCAAATCGGATGTAATGTTCCACCTGCTGCATGTCCCGCATCGCGTCCAACCCTCGTCGGGCCTCGAACTCGGCTCTGATTCGCGAAACAAGCCCCGCGCGTGTTTCCGCAGGCTTGCCTCGAACCGCGCGGAGCAACGCGCGGTGTAACGAAAGCGCCTGCTTCGCCAAGCCACTCAGGCGCGGCGCCATGAGCGGTAGTGACGTTTTCCTGAAAACGAGGGGTTGTAAAAATCCGCGTCATCATCATCATCACATTTGCCTTTCGCGCTTTCCAGATGAACAACGACCCGCAGTCGCCCACAGCGCGTCGGAAGCACCACCGGCGCTGACGACCGCGTCGCGCGTCTCGGCGAGGTGGTTGGCAATCGAGCCGTGACGCCCCAGAAGGCAGGCGGCTCATCTGAAAACTCACACACCATGAGCGAACGCACGGATTCGAGTTCGTTTGACCATCTGGTGAAGCTTTTGCTGGTGGGCGACAGCGGGGTCGGGAAGAGCAGCCTTCTTCTGCGGTTCAGCGACGACACGTTCGAACAAAACCAGACCCCCACCATCGGGGTGGATTTCAAGCTGAAGTTCCTGGACGTGGACAACAAGCGCTTAAAGCTCACGGTGTGGGACACCGCGGGGCAGGAGCGGTTCCGGACGCTGACGAGCTCGTGCGTGTTTGCGTTTTCCAAATCCAAAACGACTGTTTATTACAGCACCTGGTCGAACACACTACTCGTGCCGTGTGTAGCATTGCCCGTACTAGTAACACTTACTGCCGTACTGGTAACTCTTACGAATACATCACAAACGCACTGTGGAGGCCCGATTACTCGGACCAGTGCCCTGTGTCCGGCGCGATTACGGAGGACCCCGCTCAGGACTGACCTTTTTTTTTCTTTTCTTTTTCTTTCTCAATCGCAGGTACTACCGCGGCGCACAAGGGGTGATTTTCGTGTACGACATGTCGCGGCGTGAGACGTTCGAGAACCTGGCCGAGATCTGGGCGAGAGAGGTCGACATGTACGGAACCGTCGCGGACTGCGTGAAGATCGTGATTGGCAACAAAAGCGACAAGGAAAGCGATCGGGCGGTTTCCAGGGAAGAAGCGGAGGAGTTCGCGTCGCAAAACGGATGTTTGTTTCTTGAATGCAGCGCCAAATCAAACGCCTTCGTCCAGGAAGCGTTTCTCGAGCTCGTTAGGGGAGTGCTGGAGACGCCCAGTTTAGTACTCGAAACGTCCACGGGAGCTGGGAATGTACGACTGAAACAATACAGGGCGCAAAAGGGGGGAGGGGACTGCGCGTGTTGAGAGAATTTTGTAAATGAGTAATCTCCTTTGTGAACGCGATTCGTTTCGTTTCATTCTCGCTGCTACGGTAAAACCTTATACATCATACACCCCTCCCACCGCAATTCACGCCCCGATGGGCTTGGCGAGCTCGGCTTCCATTTGGCGGATCCGTGACATGAGGGAGAGGTCGAAGAAATCCTCCCCCATCGCGACGGTGAATCCCCCCACCAGGCGAGGGTCAACCTTTGTTTCAACCTTCAGCGACTCGGTGGCGTCCACGTGCACTTGCAGCTTCTGCGTGAGTTCCGAGAGTTGCGCCGCGGAAAGAGGCTGTGCGGATGTCACAGTGGCTTTGACCTGGCCAGCCGCGGCTAAGGTGTACTCCTCCAGGGCGTCGTAGATCTTCTGCGCCTGCGTGAGTCGGCCGTTTTCCGCGACAACGACCAGAAACGATTTGGTAATCGGCGCGAAGTTCGCGCCGTCGCAAAACGCAGTCAAACCCGCGATCTTCTTGGTTTTGGACATAGTAGGGTCCTCCAGGAACGTTTTGAATTTAGCGTCGCCGTTAGCGGCGTCGATGACCTTTTTGGTGGGAAGGGGGGGATGGGAAGGGGTGGTGGTGGTCAGATTCGAGATTCAACGCAACGATTCATTTTATGCCTCGGTTCGTTCGGCCCACGAACCGCTTGTCGGCACGACCGTGTCCGTCCGGCAAAACGTCGGCTACGGTCCATCGTCCACACAGGCAACTTACCGATTTGAACTCCGCCTGCACAGTGGGGATGTTCCCTGCTTTGCTCGCGGCGGTGTACAGCGCGCTGGCGTATCTCGCGGGGAGCCCGAACAGGTTCAGGGGGGGCTGTGCGAGTTACGGGAAACAGGATGTGGTCAGCGAGAGCGACGAACGTGTGCGATCGGCGCCGTGCGTTCCGTTCGGGTTCCGCGTCGCGTCCGACACAAATCTACTGAGTTCAGATTATCACACGTACCGCGTGTTCGTCGATCTCGTATTCATCCTCCCCAGCCGCGGGGGGGGCGCAGAACGAGCGCGTCGCCTGGGGTTGCGAGACGGGGATGGTCAGTTGGGTGCGGGATTTCTTCTGGACGCGACAGAATGAGCGTTGATGGCACGCTTCGAAGGGCGTGGTCCGGAAACCGCGCGTCGTGTGCGTCGCGAGGGGGAAAACACTTACCCTCTGTGCCGACGCCGCGGTGGCACCGGTCAGGTGCTGCCTGGCCGCCGGCACGAACCGGGACCAAAGCGCGGTGGCGGTGGTGCGAAGCATGTCGCGCGCGCTAACAAGAGTGAGCGCGAATCGGGGAGGGCGCTTGTGGGTGGGAACGAGTTGGGGACGGGTTCTGTTGATAGGTAAATGTGAAGCTGAAATCGCAATTTTAAAAGGGGTGCGATTTTTGGAATTCAAAGGCGACAGACTTTCAAAAACCATTTCTCCTTTCAAAGATGTTATTTTTCCTGAGAAATCGTTGAACAACACCCCGGCGCCTCTTGGGGGTTCTCCATAGCGAGGCGCGAACGCGATTGGGAGCGCTCCCACCCGGATGTCGCGGCCGCGTCCGCGACGATGCGTGGTCGCCTTGGCGGTGTTCGCCGCGGCGGTGTCTGGTGCCAACGCGGGCTCCGCCGTGGCGTGGCTGCAGGGAAGTGACATGCGGGCTGAGCCGTCGTCAGCGCAGATGAGGCGCGGTGGCGGAGACGGCGCCCCCTCTGATGAGCTCGATGACCTGCGCGCCAGGATCGCCCCCGCACCAAACACGCAGGCTGACATGAGGGACTTGCAGGACGCGAGGGACACAGAGGAGCGCGCGGCGGTGGCGTCCACGTCCGAAAACGCCGCGGCGCATGCGCAGCCCCCGAAACAACGACAACAACAAGTTGAATCTGCGGGCGGTGGCGTGGATTTCGCCGCCGGCCCCCCCGCCGCGGACCAGGAGGACATCGCCAGGCGAGTCAGGGCGTCGCACGGCGAGATCATATTGATTCACGGCGGCTTGGGAGACGGGGGAGATTCCACAACGCACACCGCGGTGCTCGCGGGGCTCGGCGCGGGCGAAGGCGCGGTGTTCTGCCGGCTGGCGGAGGAGGAGGACGCCACGAGGGGCACCGCGGCGTTTGCGTCGAGCGGCGCCGCGGTGTCCGTGCTGCACGACAAGGCGTACTTCCACGGCGGGTACAAGGTGTGGGACGGGGGTAACGATTTCCAGGACAACGATGCGCTGGCCGTGTTTGACGGGAGTGGGACCGGGTGGGTTTGCGCGGGGGCGGAGTGCGGCGCCGGCGCCGGCGGCGGCGGCGCCGGTGCAAACGCTGCCGCCGTCACGCCCGGCCGAAGGGACGAGCACGTCGCCGTGGTGACCCCCCACCCGATCACGTTGGGGGGCATACAACAGCGCGCGCTCGTGGTTTTCGGGGGCCGAGACGAAACCGACAAGCGGCTTGATTCCGTGTTCGCGTTTGGGTTGGACGACGGGGCGTGGCACGAGGTTGACACGGAAAAACCAAAACTGAAAAAGAACGCCGCGGCCGTTTCGCAAGGCCCGTTTGACCTGCCTTTGGTGATCAAGGAGTCGCACAAAGGCGGGTCGCCGTTCCCGCTGGCGCGGTCAGCCGCGTCCGCGGTGGTTACCGACGAAAACGTGATGTTTTTTTTCGGAGGCTTCGTCGTGGAAGGCCGGCTGGGTTTCAACGTCGGCGAGCTCCTCGCCCTCGACTTGAACACTTTTAAGTTTTTTTACCCCAAAGTCACAGGCGACCTCCCCGTGCGCCGAAACAAACATACCGCGGTGCTCGATGCGAACCAACAGATGTGGGTCTGGGGAGGCAGCGTGTGGGACCACACGGGCGGGAGCGCGACGTACGCGTCCACGGCGACGCACGTCGCTGATTTGAGCAACCCTCGACACGTGGTGTGGCGCCGCGTTCACACGAAAGGGCTGCCCCCGTCGCAGCGCCGGCTCCACGCGTCCGTGATCAAGGACGGCGTGATGTACGTCATCGGCGGCGAGGATTACCACAGCAAGCAGTTCCTGCAAGACGTACACGCGCTTGACCTGAAATCGCGTACGTGGTCGCAGCCCGCGACCGCGGGGTCCGCGGGGGGCGGGCGCATCCGCGCCGCCGCGGTTGGCCTTACGCTGCGCGACAAAGGCCTCCGGGCGTTGGTGCGGTGTGGGGAAGGCGTTTCCGCGCCTGCGGTGACTGGCGAGTTGCAGCCCGGGAACGACAAGCTTGTGACCGCGCTTGAAGAGAGCGGAGATGGGATGGGTAAGGCGCACTCGAAAGCGCTGTTCGCCGCGGCGATGGGCGGGCGGTGGCGGGGGAACGCGGAAACCGCCGCGATCGACGCCGGGTGGGTTCCGACACAAAACCGCGGCTCGCGTTTAGAAAGCGGCGTTTCAAAAAAAAACAAAGACCTCGGCGACCATGGGCTTTTAGTGGAGTCGCGGGGGATGTGGCGCCTGCACCTTTTAGCGCAAGTCGCGGGAACGGGTTTGATGGAAATCGAATTCGACGATTTGCCCGAGTTCAGCCCGAGGGGGGCTGCCATGTCTTCCTCTCGGCGCGACGCGGACGTGGAGACCCACCAGGCCGCGGCGGCGTCGGTACCTCCTGAAACTCCTGAAAACGACGTCTCGGTGGGCGCCGACGGCTGGGCCACGGTTGCGTCGCGCGCGGGCGCGCGGGGGGGGTTCAAAACGGAAACCAAGCAGGTGGACGCAAGGTCTGACTTGAAAACGGCGAAGAAGGTGCGTTCCACGCTGAAAAAGGTGCGTTCTGAGAAAGCAACAAAGGCGAAGAAGTCCGAAACCGCGCGGTCCGACACGGTCCCCGCGCCCGTGGTGGCGCGCCAGGGCCGAAGCGAGTCAGGCGACACAAAATCGCACAAGCAGGTTAAGGCCGAGGTTTCACGCGGCGCGTCTCGGATGGATGCCGACTACGAGTCCCTGGACGATTTCCCGCGTCCCGAGATTTCCACGAAACAAACGAAAGGTGAGACGTGGACGTCGTCAAAGGCATCCAAGGCATCCAAGTCGTCCAAGGCTTCGTCCTCAAAAGCGTCGTCGCGTACGCGCCTTCCCGGGTCGCAAGAGGCGGCGGCGGTTGCGGCGAGTGAGGTTAGGGACGCCGAGCGCGTCGCGGCGAGGGACAGGGCGGCGGCGAAGGTGGGCGAGCCCGTGGTGATGACTGGAAAGCACATCACAGAGCCCATCGACCGGGAGCCGTTTGACCCTCGCGCCGTCGCGGCGAGCGCGGACAACGCGTACCAGGAAATCGCGGAAAACGACAAAAGGGAAGCGGCGGCGGCGGCGAGGAACGCGGTGACGCGGTCGTCGCTGGGGGAGGGCGACGACGAGAATCTCGACGACGGCGACGGCAACTTGAGTGGGAGCGAAATCGTGGTGGACGCCACGACGCTGGGTGGGGATGAGAAGGTCTTTGATGTGGAAGAGGCTGGCGATTTTGACGTGGCCTCGGTGCTTGTCGAGGACGCGGCGGCGCCCGAGTCTTCGTATGAGCCGTACGAGCCGTACGACGCGCCCGCGCCGTCATTGCGGGATGACGGCGAAACGCGCCTTCCCGCGCCGAACTTGATGAACACGCTGCCGCTGTCGTCTCTCGGCGACGCCCTCGGTGTTCCGGCGGTGCGCGACGACCGGGCCGCGTCCGCCGTGGATGACGCCGCTCGGAGCGACGGTGACTTCGGTGAGGGTAAGTTCGGGCCTGACGAGTTCCAAACGTTTGTTCGCCCCGAGTACGTGAAAGAAAGCGAAACAGCGCACGCGGCGCGTGTTGACGCAGCTGCGCGTGCGAAGAGTGAAACGCTGGGGTTCTTGGTGGAGGCGTCGCTTGGGGAACGGGACCCGGTGGTTCCCGCGAATGATGATGCGTTTTCGTTTTCGTTTGTTGGAAACACCCAAAGCAATCTCAATCGAGTGCCGAATTCCGTGTTCAGAGTGTTGAGCGCCGCCGCGGTGGTCGCGACGGTTGGCATTTTCGGAATCGCACTACTCGTTACGCGTGGTGTGGGTGGGACATCCAATGAGCGCCAGAGGTTGGTCGCCAAGTCAAGTGCCGATGCAAGGCACGACAGCAACAGGGAAGTCACGCCCTTGGCACCGCACAGGGAGTCGCCAACCGCAACCACCGCTACGTGGCAAGCCGCGGCGGCGAAGCGGTGGCAGTCGCACTTCGCAAACGGGCACGAAGAGACCTTTTCGGTTCGGCACCAGGCCGGGTTTTCGGTCACGGAGTCGGACGTGTATCCGTGAAGGGAGTGTTTAACGGGGGGCTTTGAGGGAATGTGTTTAATAACCGAGTATTTCAAGAGGTCTCCACTTCCCCATAGGGTTTTTAGTCAATCGCCCATCCCCGCCCGCCCGATCAACCCTCTAGTCGCCTTCGCGTCTGGCTCAAGCGCAGGCGTTGCAGGCGGGCACGGTAGTTTTCAGGACTGCAAACAACACGCGCGCGTTCGCTTCGTCGTGTCACCGCCGTCAACCCTCGGTCGTCACCGAAGGACTCAGTGCGACCCCCCCGGGTTGAGGAACCCCGATTTCTTCTTGTCCTCCTCGGTGATGCCGAGGGTGGCCACGACGCAGCCGTACCCGACGACGCCGAAACCCGCGACGAAAGGCCACATCTTCCTCGCCTGGCCCGCGGCGAAGGTGATCATGCTTTGGTTCTGGAACGGCATCGCGTTCAAGAGTGTGTTGCGCACTGAAACGGGTGGATCGGTCGTGACTGGACGCCTGTGAAAAAGGGAGCGGCACGAAAATCGGGACGAGACGATTTTCGCATGGTGCCGAAACACATTTTCCACGGGCAACACGCCAGTGCGGTGGCGCGCGCTCACGCGCCCTTCCTCGGACAGGACATCACGAATGCTGTCGCGGGATGTCGAGTTCGCGACTTTGGTTCCCGAAGGGACGGTTTCCAGCTCTTCAGTCGAGGCGTACGGACGCGACGAACAACCGGCGGACGAAACCGAGGCGTACGGGACGTGTTTCGTGTTAGGCGCGGGTCTGCTCTTCCCGTGGAACGCGTACATAAGCGCGGTGGACTACTTCACGAACACGTACCCACGCAGCCAGCACGTGGACCGGGCGTTCGGGGTGCTTTATTTCACCCCGAATCTTGCCATGCTGTGCTGCGTGCTTCGCTGGGGAGACTTTGTTTCCCAAAGAACGCGCATCAGATTCGGGTACTGCGCTTTCCTGGTGTGCCTCCTGGCGCCCGCGGTGTCGACCAATATAGTCGTGCTATACGTCGCCGTCGCCCTGACCGGCGCCTCCGATGCGATCTGCCAAGGCTCGTTGTTCGCCGTGGTGGGGCGTATGCCGGAAAAGTTCACACAGGCGCTGATGGCAGGCACGAGCTTTTCGGGTTTGGTCACCTCCACGCTGCGGCTAGTCACGAAGGCGTCGTTTGCGCAAACGGAATCTGGCACGCGGAAAGGCGCCACGGTCTACTTCGCGCTGAGCGCGGCGTGGGTGGTGGCGTGCGTTGTGCTTTTCGACCGGCTTGAAAAGACGGCAATATTTAAACAGCACAGGAAGGGGGCACAGGGGTTACAGTACGAAAAATACGAAAACGGAGACGAACACCGCGCGCCGGCGAACACCGCGGGGCAATCGCGCGTCGCCACAGAATCTCAGCGCGCGGAATACCCCGGCGAAACTCGAGGCGAAGAAACGCAAATCAGCGATGGTACGGATGGTACTTTACACAAATCCCAGCTCGCGTTCGTCGTGCGCCGAATACGGCCGCACGCGTTTTCCGTGTTCGCCGTGTACGCGGTTACGCTTTCGATTTTCCCGGGCGTTTTGGCGGAGGACGTGCGCGACGCCAGGTTGGGTGACTGGTTCCCCGTGTTGCTCATACTAGTCTTCAACTTATTCGACGTGGTGGGTAAGATGCTTCCCAGCTGGCTTCAGGTCGCGAGTTCGAACCTGGCGAGGAACCCGAATACGCTGGCCGCCCTAAGCGCGGCGCGCGTGTTCTTCGTCCCCGCGTTTCTGTTTGTTTCGAAACGAAACGGCTTTCCCCAAAACGATTTTTCCTCAACCGCGTGTTTCCTGCTCGTCGCGTGTCTGGGCATCACCAACGGGTGGTACTCCAGTGTCGCCATGATGACCGCGCCGACACAGTTCACGTCCAAGAAAAACAAAGAAACCTGCGGGACAGCGATGGTTTTCTTTTTGCTATCGGGGCTGGCGCTCGGCGCGGCGTGCGGGTGGGCGTGGGTGAGGAGTTAGTCAGGGGGGTTGGTTTGTGTGTTTGTGAAGGTATGTAAAATAGATAGTCGCGGTAGTCTTTAGTTAGAAGTCAGAGAAGTACGTGTAGACACGTATTCTAGATAAGTACATGTGTGTTGACATGTATTACAAGCCGCGCGGGGTGGTACATGTCGCGAAGGCGCTTGGTTTGCTACCTCTCCACTTTCGTCATTTCGCCTTGCCCAGCGATTTCATCAAAGCCTCCCGCTGCGCTTTCAGCTCATCCTTCCCCTCGGCTTGCGCTAGGAAGAATAAAATCCGCTCCATGGCCAGCACGGGGAGCTGGTGCAGCCCCGGGCGGTCCGGCGCGAGCAGAGACATTTCCTTTGGGTTTCGTTCAAACACGATCTTCGCGTCCGGACAGAGGGGCGCGGTTTCGTTCAAAGTGGACATCGCGGCGACGCCGCCCGTCAACGTCCCGCCCCGGCCGCCTCCCGTGAGGCTCATGCGTTTTCCCCGGCCTCGTCCAGAGGTGTTTTCTTTCGTATCACCGCTCCCTCGGCCGCTCATCAAGTGCTTGTACGACGTGTACGTCGCGCCCCTGCGAGTGGGAAAGAAAAAGGTCAGTCGCGAGTCTCGAGTACGGGTGCACTGTATGGGGGATTGGGTATAGTAATCGGGCCGAACAGTCTACTTGTGCTGTATGTAGTTGTTGCCAGTACTGGTAACTGTTACTAGTACTGGAAATGCTACATACATCACAAGTAGTGCACTCAAAGAGGGGCAGTAAACAGTGTGTCTGGATTTGGGAAAGCCTCAAGCGTACCTGTTGACTTTCGCGATGATCCTGGCGCTTTTCCGCGACCTCGGCGCCGCGCCGTTGGGCGGCGGCGGCGACTCGGGGGGCGAGTCGCTGTCCGGTTTCGGCCGTTTCCCCCGGCCAAGCACCTCGAGGTTCTGCTTGTTCTCTTCCTTCTGCGTAAGCGCGTCTTCCCAGCACTCCTTGTCGTCCATGGGTTTTATGTCCAGGGTCATTTTTTCAAACTCGCTTAAAGCGCGCACGAACACGCCGTCCCAAATCGGGGGAATCTTTGAGGGATCCACCGCCCCTTCCTCCGGATCCCGGGGCCCGTCTTTCTTTTTCGAGCCTTTCTCGTCCGAATCGGTCTCGGAGTCGCTCCCGCTGGTGCTGTACTCGTCACTGGACCCGTCGCCGCCTTTCCCGTCCCCCAACCCGCCCAACACCCGCACCCGTTTTTTACTCAAATCAGGCGGCTGCGTGCGCGAGCGCTTTTCGCAAAGCAAAAGCATGCGCACGGCGACCCGGAAGGACGTGCGCCCGTACCGACCGTGCGCCTGCGGACTCCAGTCGAACCAAATGCTGGGTTTTGGGGGGTTGGCGTTTTTGGGAACGAAGAACTCCAAACCGTCCTTGCCTTTCAAAAGATCGGGCTCGTCGTAAAAAAGGGTGGAGACGTTTTTGATGACCTGTTTTATGGAATTTGAAAAAGAAAGGTGAGACGGGTGTCCGGTCCGACTAAACACACACGGAAAACAACAAGGCACCGGACGGCGATGCCGTCGGTTCCGTGAATCAAAAGCAAGCCGACGTCGAAGAGCGGAAGAGATCCGAGACAGAGCCACGCGAACGACGCCGCCTTGGCGTTTTTGGCGACGAGTTTGCCCACCCCGAAAAAGGCAATCCAAACGCGCCGAAAAGATCCAAAAAAGAAACTCAAAATGGAAGCCGCGCATCCGAGGCGGCTGACTGGGCCGTTCGAGGGTGAAGGCGAATCGCTGGCTGGGTTCCCGCGCGTCGGAGGCGACGCGAGAGGCGCGTGTTGGCGCGCGTCGGAGGCGGGTACCCGCGCCGGAGCGGACGTGAGGTCGCGGACGTGTGGAGAGGGCGGTCGGCGGGTCAAACGCGGCGGCTCCGGTCCCTCGGACAACGCACCTGTTCCGTGGTGAAGTCGGCGTTTCTGAACCGAATCAGGATAGCCAAAAACGCGTGGTACGGCCGTTCGTCGTGTTTGTACACCGCGCGAATGCGCTTCAACAGGTTGTACCCGCCCCCGATTGTGGGCTGGTTGGGATCCACCTGTGGGGTTTGGTGTTGGGGGTGATTGCCGGGTCAGGAGCGGGGGGAAACGGGCGGTGATGAAGGGATGCGGGACGCGACCAGTCGGGGCCGCCCGCGCGAACGCAGGGTTGGAATCTGAAAAACAAGCCGAAAAAGCCACAGCGGTTCGGTTTGGCGCACGCGCGGTGGCGTTGTCCCCGCGGGGGGTGCGCTTGGGGTGCGCGTTGCGTCGCGAACCCCCCCAGGGAACACAGCACCGGGAAACGGGACACGAACCCACATGCCACCACACACACGTACCACCTTCTCCTCCTCTTCCTTCACGCGTTGCTCCGCGCTGAACTTGTAAGGCTGCGGGGGGTGACGATGAAACACGGTCAGCGACGTGCGCTTGCGGGATGCACACAAAACGAGCGGGAGAGGATTGGAAGACACGACGCGCCGGTGGGCGTGCCACGCGCGATCGCCGGTGGGGGCGACGTGTGCCGCCCGCGCGCGATCTTCGCGGGGACGTGAAGATGTGAAGAACGCCGCGACAGACGCGCGGACGCGAGGGCGGTACACGTCGCACCACCGCGGTGGAAAATCCGCGAAGTCGTGAGATTGAAGTGAAAGCCGCCGACGGGGTGCGTCGGTGCGTTCGGGACGCGCGTACCTCGGGAAGAAAGCAGTTGAACCCATCAAGCAAGTCAGGGTGTCCTCCTAACAACCGCTTCACGCGCTTCACGACTTCGCCGGTATCGGACCTGAGGTTTGGACGAAGGGGAGGTCAGCGTGGGGAGGTGGCGGACGGCGGGAGGGAGCATTTGAGCACCGAAAACGCCAGCAAGGGCTGTTTTGTTTTCGCGCGTACCTGGCGTTCTTGAAGTCCCGCATGACCTCTAGAAACTGCTCGTACGTCTGCGGGGAAGTGCGGATGAACCGCGTCTTCACCGCGCGGACGTACTGCAGGGCATCCTGGGGGGGTTCCACGCTCGCCGCGACCGCGGGAGCCATAGCGCGGTGATTTGATTCCAACCCGGGACTTCACTTCGCAAGATATAAACTCGTTCGCGTCGCAGGGTAGGATGTCAAAAACACTTCCCGACGAACGCGCGTGGGGATTGGCGCGGGCGCAGAACGCGCGATACGCCGGCTGAACTCGGCGACGAACGCGGCGAGGTGGACGATTTACCAACCACGCGAACACGCGCGACGTCGACTGCGTGGACCGGCGCGATTGCGAACGTCTCGGCGAGAACCACTTCACGGGTTTCTCAGACTTTTCAGAATCCACGACTTCCCACTTTTTTAGGCGACATCGGGACAGGTCAAATCGAAATTCGCAGGGGGGGCATTTAGTCTGCATAAATTGGCCCAATTTTGGCGAAGTCTACGTTCGAAACGCTCAAAAAGCTCCACTTCCAGAGGCGTTTTGCCTCGCAAAGTTCTTGCTCGTCTACTCGCGCTTTCTCGTTTTCAAATCACCGGGCGTTCGCCGAGCGAGGTCAAGCCGCCGCGCGCCTTTCCCTTGGCACACCCCGCCGCACGGCACACTGCATGTTTCGAGGTTTTCGAGCCCGGGGAGGCGGTGGCGCTGAGGGTGGGGTCCGGTCTTGGCGCCGACGCGCGCGTCGCGGCGCGTTCCTGTTGTGTATCCTGGTCGTCGCCGGAGCGGGGATGCGGCATTTTTCCACCCGGGGCGCCGCGCACGACGACGCGACGTACGCGTCCCGGGTGTACAGGGTCATGTTCCCTGGGTCGGCGGGAGGCGGGTCGTCCACACAACCGTTCGCAAAAAGTAGTACACCTGAGAGTACGCGCGCCGCCGCTTTTTCCGACGCGTACGCCGCCGGGACGGCCATCAAGCCGATTCGTCAAAGTCCCAGGGGCGCGTATCGCAGGCCTGTTATTTTGGTCATTGGCGACTCGCTTGTCCAGCGCGGGTTCGTAAGAGGTGGGTGGGTCGGGTCGTTGGCGAACGCGCACGCGCGTACCGCGGACGTGTTACTTCGCGGGTACGCCGGGTACAACACACGGTGGGTACGGGAGCTTATGGAACACGAACCGGGTTTGTTCCCGGACAAGAAAGACGTCGCCGTGGTGGTATTGTTGCTCGGCGCGAACGACGCCGTGTTGCGGACCGGGCGGAAACACAAATACGGCGTGACTGTTGAGACGTACGAGGCTAATTTGCGGTGGATTTTACAAAGGTACGACGGGAAAAGTACAATAAAGATCCTGTGCACCCCACCCCCGATTGACCAGGAAGAACGGCTACGAATAACAACCGAGGTACGAGGCATGCCGGCTGATTTGCTGGACCGAAGTAGTGACAGATTGGCAAAATTCGCGGACGCGGCTCGCGGGGTAGCCAGGGACACGAAAGGCGTCACCATGGCGGACCTGCACGAAGCCTTCAAACAAGCCGGCCTTGGGTGGGAAAAACGGCTGCTATCGGACGGCCTGCACTTCACGGAACAAGGCCAGGCGCTTGCGTTTGAAACCGTTTCTGCCTCGATTGCGGCGGCGAAGGTAAACGCGAAAAACGCTTTATTTCCATTCGCGTACGACGCCCCTACTCACGAGACCTTGATCGGCGCGAACAACACGGACGACTGGCACGGGCATTTAGTGGTGGAAAGCGGGAACTTAGTGGTAGTGGAGAGGTGATGTTGAGAGGTTTGCTTTCATTGATACCTTGGAAGTCTCAGTGTTACCTCTATGGTTTTGTCTGTTTTAACAACAACTCACAACAACTTCTTTCTCACCCGTGCGCTTCGGGTAATAAAGCGCAGCGCTTTCACCTACCCGTCGTGCGCCAACGCCTTCGCTAACTCCTCAACCTCCGCGTCTACCGTTTCCGTGGACATGTACCTCGCCGCCGCATCCCGCAGCGCAACGCGCGTCACCTCCCTGCTGTCGTTAAGCTCGCACCCGAAGATATCGTCCACGGGCTGGAACCTGAAGTACAAGTCGGTGTCGTGCAACACGTGCCGCGCGAGCGTGTCCACCTGAAGCACGTCGCAGGTCGCGTTTACCAGGTTGCCCATCACGTTGCCGATGTCCTGGCTTCTTGTTTTCGTTTCTCGCGGTACCGCGGCGCCGGTACCGAGGGAAACCACCACCAGCGGCCGTTGCTTGCCGAACAACCGCCTGGCTTCGAAAATACCAACCGACGCCGGGTTGTTGCACGCGATGGCGCCGTCGATGTACCGCAGCGTGGTCTCCACCCGACTCGCGTCCCTCGCGCTTGTTTTGGCGCCTGGCGCGAGCGACTCGCGGTGGCGGGGCGCTTTCGCGCCGCGCGCGTCGGCGTCTTGGGAGACGTCGTCGCAGCTGTGGTGTTTTGTCCGGGTCTCAAACCCATCACGGTGCGTACCATCATCCGAAGTGTTGCCATTGATGACATCAGCACCGTCATCGTCAAAAACGTCTCCGGACACTTCCCGCTTCATCCGTCCCAGCCCCAGCTCCTTTTCCAACACGAGCTCCTCCATGTACCACGGCGCCGCGGTGGTCGCCCGCAGCGCGTCCACCGCGCCCATCCGGTGCTCGCCCGGGAGCTCGCCGTTGCCGTCGGAGGAGGAGCTGTTGTTGTTGAGTGTAGTTGTTGCTGTGTGGTTCCTGTGGTAAGACCTTAGGAGCACCAGGGTTGAGGGTTGCCTCGAGACGAGCGACGTCACGAGACACACTCGCGGCGGACCCCCGGGGCGGCACTTCCCTGACGCGGCGAACCACCGCGGGTGCGCGGCGGCGGCGTACAACGGCGCGCTCGCCTCAGGCCCCAGCATGTCACCCATCACCTTCTCGAACGCCTTCGCCGCCGCGTGCCCCGGCCCCCTCCGTAACAAGTCGTAGTACCCGTCCGGCTTGAACACCTCGCTGGCCATTGTGTCGTACAAATCGCCGACTTCGTCAAGGGTTAACCGCAACAACCCGGCGCCCAGCGCGATGACGCCGCCCGTGGACGTCCCCACTACTAAATCGAAAACCTCCCCGACGCACCAAACCTGGGCGCGCTCCATGATCACGCGAAGCATGACGATCGTAGCGAGACCCCGGATGCCGCCGCCGTCCAGGCACAAAACGCGTACCGGCGAGGTGTTGACACGCGGTTTGCCAATACCGCACTTCACACCGCCGCGCGCACTCTCGGGTGTACCCCCGTTCCCAACCGTATCGAACTCCCCGTCGTCACCCGTACCTCCACGGGATGTATAGCCCGTGGTATCGTCCGATCCGAACGGATCACCTGTACCGTCCAAGCCGGGGTACGCCTCATCGAAAAGCGGTTTCCCTTACGATAAGTAAAAGAAAGTGTCAGTCTTGTGTTGCCAAACGTGGAGGCGGGATTTGGGAAACGCAACACGTACCTAAATCGCCGAGCGCGTACGCCACGCGCGTGGCGCACGACCAACGGCGAGACTTCGCCGTTTCCGCGACGCTGAAGCGGGTGGTTGATGAGGGTAAGGCGGCATACGACTGTGTTCTTTCCACGCTCGTGTCGATACTCGCTGTCGCGATATTTACCGGTCCTTCGTCCATATTTTCACCGCCGTCGAGTGACTCTTCTTTTCCACCCGTATCCATCGTCCCAAGCGCGCCGTTTGAACCGCCCGTTTTGATTCCCAAGTACTTCAAAGAGCCTCCCCATGACCAGCCCGTTTCGTTGCCGGTGTCCATGACAACGTCGGTGTCGTCTGTCTGTCTGTCCGTCCCGGGCGGTTGCGTTTTCTCAATCACGAACTTTTCGGGGGTGCTTTTTCTGGCGTTACTTTTCTCGGAGGAATCTTTCCGCTCGGTTTTCGTCTTAATCGCCTCCGCGTCGCGCTTTTCGCGCTCGGAGCGCGCGCTGATACGATAAAAAAGAAAGTCTCAGTCTCGTATGGGCAATCAGGGAGGCGGTGTGTGGTGACTGGGAAACCCGTACCGTTTCAGCCAGTGCAAACCGTGCACCCGCCCGGCCCCGCGGCTGGCGGTGTGCGCCGCCTCCATTGCGTGCTCGCTCGGCCTGAGAGACATAGCCTGTACAAGCACCGCGCCGCACCGCGCCGCGATTAAAACCGAGGACCCTTCGTGTTGGTCTGGCTCACCGACCCGCACGCGCGCATGCCATTGTTTTGTTTTTTTCGAAACGAGGGTACCGGGCCCAAACAACCGGATCCTCTCTGTCTCCGTTTGTTTTGAAAAGAGCGATCCGAACGCTGACGCCGGCGCGGCGAAGGCGGGGATCCGGGTGGGGGTTGCGAAGTTCGGGGACGCGAGTAGGGGCTGCGTTGGTGGGTACTTATTTGCCCGGTCCGGCCACAGGAACACCGCCGCGACGGCGCCCGCGGCTTGCGCGAGCAACACCAAGCGAGGGGCTTGGCGAATCAACAGTTCGTGCGCGCGCCAACCGCCGTTTGCGCCGCGGAACACGGCGACGGCGCCCACGAGCGACACGGGTTCATGAGACGTGTTGCCTGTGGGAAACGACGATACCCGGGAATCGTCCACGTCCATGGCGCCGTCCGTGGTGTCGTCCGTTTCGCGAAGAGTCTCCGCGTCGTCCCCGGCCTGCCACGGCGACACGAAGGTTTCGTCGTCGTCGTCCCGAGGCCGGGTCTCCGTCTCGCCGGACTGTATGGGCAAACAGTCCGGACGCGTTTTCCGTTTCGAGAAGAAACGAGACGCGGCCGGAAGCGCGAGCGGCGCGTTTGGGCGTTTCGGGTCGGGCGCCGGGACGTCCTGATTGTAAAAAATAAATGTCAGTCTTGTATGGGCAATCAGTCGGCGGAATGTGGTGATTGGGAAATACTTACCAGGAAACACACTCTTCCGCGGACAAAGTTTCCGTCGCCGGCGCCGGAAGAAACGACTCGCGCTCCCCTCTCCGCCCGCGCAAATTGGTCGGACGACCCTAAACGCGCGGGACCGGGAAGTCGCGCGAACCCCGCTTTCAGGGCGCGAATCGTGTGAAATGGCGTTTCGTCCGCGTCTGCGGGTCCGGGTCCCATTCCGTCGAACGCGGCGTCGTTCGACCTCGTTTCACCAAACATCTCGATATCGACCACCCCCAGATTCACATCCGCGAGAACCTCGACGCAAGCCTCGATTTCAGGTACCGAAACGCGTTGTCCCAACCCAAGCCCGCTGTGCCACGCCAATAGAAACACGCGCACCACGGCTTCCACCAAATTCGGCGTGCGTCGCGCGGCTTCCGCTAAGCACGCGGCGCCGTTACGCGTGAGCAGCCGCGCCATCGCGGTGGCTAAATCTCGAACTTCCGTGGCACGCTGTTTTAAATCCGGTGCATCGCGAAGGATCGCGTCGGCTCCCACGAACGTACCCTCCGCGGTGACCAGCGAACAAATTCGTTTGGCGAGGAAATCGCACGCCCCCGCGTTGATCGCCTCCGCCGCCGCGAACGCGCTTCCCCCGGCGGCGATGTCCGCGACTAACCGCTCACACGCGAGGGTCAAGGAAAGCTCTTCACTCGTCATTGTTCGGTACTTCTTTCGCAGGTCCAAACGTGAGCACCAGTTCGCCGCAACGAACTTGGCGGTGGCGTACTCCACCAACGCGGACGTGACGCCGAAAACGTCCACGCGGTTGCGCGTCGGCTTGGAATCATCATCCCCTAAATCCCCACCACCGGTCCCCACGGAAAGGGACCCGTCCCCGCCGTCCCCGTCCCATCCCCCGCGCTCCACCCGTTCGCGGCTGGGTCGCTTCAAACCGGAAGAACTCGTGCCATCGGATCCGTCGGCGAAACTGCCGTCGTCAAACGCCTCGGGGCCCACGGCGCTGAATCCAGGCGACCCGCTCGTCGCGGCGGACGCGTCGTCGCTGCTAATTTTACACGATGTCATCCGACTCGGCCCGAACGCGTCTCCCAAAAACAGCGCGCGCGCGTGCGGGTCGTCCACTAAACGTAAGTACCTCTCCACTTTTGTGGACTCGGCGCACCAGGCAGGGACCCCGCCCCAGGGCTCACGGCCCCAATTGGACCACGGAACGAACCAGTCCCCGCACGCCAACTCGACACCGGCGCCGGCGCCGGTTCGCACGAGCGCGGGGAACCACTCGTCGTCTTCACCCGGGCCGTCGCGCTCACCGGCTCCACCAGACCTTTCCGCGCCTCGCGCTAACGTCAAACAAACTTTCGCGCGGTCTTTCGGGCCGTTCCCGAAGTGCGCCCACGCGGCGCGCTCGTGACCGCCCGGGCCGCACGCCGCGAGCATTGCGATGCCGGTGGGGGCTTGGCCTATAACGCGCGTGGCTTGTTTCGATAAAACACGCGTCGCGCGCGTCGCGCCCAAGGTTTCAAGCACGGCGTCAAGCGCGCACCCGACGCCGTAGTCGTCGCCGTCCTTACCACGGGCCATGGCCCACGCCCCTGACGTGGTGACGGCTATGAAGTGCGTGCCCCACTTCGTGCGCGTTTTGGAACCCACGCGTAGCGGTCCTTTGGTGAAGGCGTCGCGAAGGGACGCGCAGTTCAAACGCGCGGTCTCGGCGCGTCGCCCGCCGGACGTGTCCCAGGTTTGATCAAAAACCACTCGTAAATCGCAGGCGGTGACGACCACCACGTTGATTCCCCGGTCCGTGCTGAAAACGCCCGCGTTCCGGCCGGTGTGCGCTTCCCACGCGCCGCAAGCCACTTGCGGGTCGTTGGGCTGCGTTTTCGCGGGGGACGTGTTTTCGTTTGAGTTTTGACGCAGCGTTTCCAACGCGTTCCCGACGCGCGTCGCGGGAGAGTTGCCATTGGGAGTGCAAGGAGACGAGGACACGAACACATCCTCTGAATAGGAATCGTTGGAATCATCCCCCGCGGCGTCGTCGCTCGAGGGAATCAAGCCGGGTACGATTTCGTTGACGTCCACGGTTGGAATCTCGGCGCTGGGCGTTTTCGGTGTCGGGCTCGGTGAGGGTACCTCTGTCGAGTCGCCGGCGGGGACAGCGGGGGTGGTGCCCGGTGACCCTGACGTATCCTTACTCGAATGCGTAGCATCCTTAGTAGCATCCATGGTAGTATCCTTAGCATCCTTGGTAGTCGCAACTACGTTCCTTTTAAATTCAGCGTGGCCCAGGGACACGACCCGGGCTCCGCCGTTCGGCGACCCGTACCCGCCGCCGCAGACGCCAAGTTGCACCAAAAACATCCGCGCGTCCGCGCGCGACGTCGAAAATACGGGCTCCAGCTCACCAACTGTGAACCCCGCTAGGGCGATTCGGTAGGTACGGTCGGACACAAGCTTGACTGTTTTTCGTCGACGCGTGGCTTCGTCCTTTGAGACGTCGTAAAGGACTGCGATTGGACAGGAAAAGTGTCAGTCGCGAGTCTATTGGTATACTGTATGGGCAAACAGTGCACTTGTGCCGTGTGTAGTTGTTGCCAGTACTGGTAAATGTTACTAGTAGTGCACAAAGAGGGGCTGTAAACAGTGTCAGGATGTAAGAAACACAACACGTACCTGACTTCAACCGGGTGTGCACGGTGAGCCCGTCAAACGCGGCGCGCAGGAACAAATCGCCAACCACGTCGGGGTGGTACTCGTCGTGGCGCAACACGGGCAACACGTCAATCGCGAGCCGCCACCCTTCGCGGCCGCTTTGCTCCGTGGGCAGCGCGCTCGGCGACCATTGAATTTCAACCAAATCCCGACCAACCCGCGTTAGCTTCAACGGGGACGTCACCTTTACGTTCGATACCTCCGCTTCTCGTGTTGTTGTTTTTTCAGAGGAACTTTTCGATTGTTTCCCCGACGACGGTTTGGGTTGTTTCGTGTCATCGGTACCAGCGGTCCCGGCGGACGAACAAGCACTCCCTCCACTGCCTGCGAACCTCACCACGTACGCGTCCGCGACTGGCAGGTCTTTCGGTACCACCCAGCGCACGCACACCACCCCGTCGACACCAGCGCGCGTTTTCTCGATTTCGCGCCACCACCGGCCTGACCAACTTCTGGCATCCGCGATTGACACGGACACGAGCTCGTGGGCACCGAACTCCTCCGCGCTCAACACGCACACCGAGCCGTGTTCCAACACGTCCCCGGACTTAGGGGACACCACGTGCATCGCACTGGAACCCCCCAGTCCCGCCTTCCGCACCACCGCGCTCCCAACTGTGACAAGGAGGGCCATCTGTCGTAGCTTTTCAGTCCGCGGCTCGGCTTGTCGAGGACGACGAAGAATTTTCTATTCTCGGACGAATCGAGTTTCACGGCACTCACTCGCGCTGCGCGGTCATGGCGTTCGTGCACCGCGAGCGGCGCAAGGTGGGCGAGGTCACGCCCACCACGAGTTCGTCCGTGGGACCTGGCGCGTATCTCGCGCTTGTGAGCCGCGCGGCGGCAGGTCACGGGTACGCGCCTTTTTCCTCGACCGAGCGACGGACGTTGCACAATGGAACCGCGGGCCTAGGGAATCCCACGCCCGGTCCAGGAACGTTCGACACGGCAACGGCAAAGGCGTCGTTTGAACGCGGGGGGGGTGCCGGGCGTTTCGGGCTTGGCGGCAGGGGGCTCGACGGGAGTGACAACGCAAACGTCGCGACACCCACCCCTGGCCCGGGGCAGTACGCGGTGCGTGATGCGTGGCATAGAAAAACCAACGCGAATTCTTTTCAACCGCAATCGGTCCGATTGTTCGATACCGGCCGTACTGATACTACTACTAGGCATTTTGATCGCGGTCCCGACCAGCACACGCAAAGCGGTGCGTACTCCGACTACTCCGATGACGAAGAACTCGAGCAGACGCGCAACATTCGCGGCGATGCGGATTCGCCGAACAAATTTGAGCATCGCGCAAACAGCGCGACGCCTGCAAAGAGTTTCACGAAAACAAAACAGACGCAAAAAAAGTGTCGCGCCTTCTTCACCGCCCCGCCGATCGACCCGGAGTCGCTGTCCACGGACCCGTTCGACCCGGCGCCGCTTGCCGCGGTACGTAGTAGTGCAACTAAGACGTCGTACGCATCCCCCGGCCCTCCAAGTAAAGCCGAGCTCCTGGTGGAGGCCATCGTGAGACGGCACGCGCTGGTGGGCGGGGCGTCGCGCGGTGCTGACGAGGCGCTGACTCCCGGTAAAAACGACAACGTAATCCCGGGCGCCGAGCGCCTTCGCGGGCGAACGGATACACAACGCGCGGACAAAATGCGTTTGGTGGGTAGTTCCTGGCGAGCCACGGGGGGTGTTTTTGTTGGAGGACATCGGAGGACATCGGGTGTTTCGAAACCCGCCGAGGAGATCGGTGGGGTGGGTTTTTTGGGGGCTGCCGATTCGGGCTGCGAAACGCCGAGAACCGAAAGAACCGAAAAAAGCGAAAAAGCACCTCCTTTCCCAAAAACCAAAACCAACCGCGTCCCCTTCGGCGTCGCGCAGAAGATGGGGCACCAGTCGACAGTTTCCGTAACACCCGGCCCGGGATGTTACGCCGAGCGTCCTGAAACGTTCGCGGAGGAAAGCCGCGGCGGTGACGCACGGAAAGAGGGGGCGGTTGCGAAGAAAACAAAAACGCACCCAACGCGGAGCGGAGCGCACCCGCCGTTGATAAAAAAAAACCTTTCGCTTTCGGACGACGAAGAATTGAAACTGAAAAACGCAAAACCGAAACCGGAACCGTTTGTTTCTCCCGGCCCCGGAGCGTACGCTGTGCCGTGTGGTGTCGGTACGCAACGTAGCCAGCACTGTGCTTCTTTTGGGGTTGTTGATTTCGGTCGCGTCACGCGGAACGTCGCGTTGCGCGGAAACGTGGTCGGCCCGGTGGTGCTTCGGGAAGGACGGTGGGTCAAAGCCACTGGTGTTGACGAATTTGGCGGAGGTTATGATTCAAATAACCAGGACTCGTCCCCCGCCGCGGGCGCAACGCAAGACACACAAACGACCCCCAGATTCGTACGAGCGGGCGGAGGTTTCGCGCACGGCATCGCGGACGCGGCGTCGGACACGGTACGAGCGGTGGCACGAGGTACGGCCGGACCGGGCTTTCACCAAATCCCGGCCTCTGCGTTTGTCCATACTCGTCCTGCGAAGGGACAGGTTACCGGATGCCCTGACTGTTCAGACCGATTACGGTGACTGTTGTCCATACATCGTCCAATACACGCGATATACTCGTCCCGCGAAGGGACGTCTTCCCTCTGCCCTGACTGTTCAGACCGATGGCCGGTGACTGTTGTCCATACATCGTCCAATACACGCGATATACGCGACTGACCCTTTTTTTAACACTAAAAGCCGCGGCGGCGGAGCGGAAACGCGCCGCGCGAGTTTCGCCGCGCGCCGTTTCTCCGGTTGAGACGTTCGCGCCGCTTCCTCGATCGATGTCGAAGGTTTACGACTCTAGAAACGACCAAATACACGACGCGCGGCGACACGCGTTTGCGGTGAGTGAGGTTTCGAAAAAGAAACAACAACGCGAACTTTCAGAACGTGCGTTTGATGGTGATGCACGTGAGGTCTCTGCTCGGGTGACGGACCGCGCCGACGCGCGCGGTAAAGACGCGACTGAGTTACCGCCGCTTGAAAAGTGGAACGATTTTAAGATGACGCAAAAAAAACACGCATCACCCGATGAATCCCCCGGCCCCGGTTCGTACGACCTTTTAGGTACCAGAAAACACCGCTCCGGCTCCGGGGTTACACGGAGTTGCTCCGGGTCCTTCCGCAGCGAGTCCGCCCGGTTCAAGGCGTCGCACACCCCCGGGCCGGGTCCGGGGTATTACGACCCAAACAAGCCGGGCACCGAGTTGGTTAAAAAATCCTTCAACGCCACGATTAACGGGATCGAGTTTACCGACGACGACTGAGGGACGGATTGATTCCAAGGGGCACGGTAGTGTAGTGCGCGGTAGTGTGAGTGCAATGTAGTAGTTATAGTAGTCAGTGAAACAGTACGTATAGTAGTCAGTGAAACAGCAATATACGTTCTCTCTTTTATTATACACACCTAACTCCTTGTAAACAATACTACCTTCAAGTTACCATCGCTTGGTAAGGCTCATGAGCAGCCCCATAAACTCCAGCGGGTTTCCTTTTTTGTTCCCTTCCTCGTCACCACCCGAACTTTGCGCGAACCAGGCGCGCCACCCCACTAGAAACACACCGGTGGCGACCAGAGTCACGGCTATGAACGGTTTCGGGGGTACCGCGCCTTTTGAGATTCCTCTCAAAAGAAGCCCCAGCGGGATACCAACCGCCCATCCCTTCGCGGCGCTTGCCGCGGCGGGGCCGGGTTTGTTGCCGGTCGCGTCTTTACCGAAAGTTTTCGTCACCGGCGCACTGCCAAACCACCCGACCAGAAACGGCGCCGCGGTCGCCAAGACGTCAGAAATGAACAAACCCTCGCCGTGGTTGCCCCTTCCTATTGCGGCGAATAACACGATCGCCGCTATGTCACCGGCGATTAGAATAGGCACACGCCCTCCCGTGTCGTCCTTCCCGTCCACCTTCGCCACGCCCTGAAACGCATCCCTGGAACGCTGCTCCACGGGGATGACTTTTATGGAACTGATGGGCATCGCGCTCGGGCCTGCGCCTAGCGGGGAGGCTTTGGGAGGCGCCGCGTCTGGGGCGCGACGCTTGAATCGGCTTTCGGGGGTTTTCTCGGTCGTACGTGTCGTATCGGAAGACCCAGAGTCGGAAGCCTCGGGGTCACCCGACGCGCGAGGGACCAGCCCTATCCGCCTGGTTTTGGAAAACTTGGAGGGCGTGAACCCTCGGGACGGGCGCGCGCGGGCGACTTGGTGCGAAGCGCGGCAGGCGGTGCGCGAAGAACCGGCGCGGACGCGCGCGCCGAGCCCGAGAAAGGGCGCGATGGAAGCCGCGAGGGACATGGGAAGCGCGACGCGCGTCGTGGTGTGATGATGAGATGGACAAGTGGAGTGCACTGTGAGAGATTTTCGAGAGATTTCGCGAAAACGACGACACTGGGCGAAACCAGCAAACAAACCACACGTCGTCGCGCCTACCTGCTGCGATGACCCCGATTGTGCGCCGGCTCGCGCGCCGGCTGGGCGGCGATGCCGTGCGGTATGCCACCGCGGCGCGAGGGCGCGTGAGTTGCACCGGGCGCATCGCCGCTCCCGCGGTGGCGCAGCGCTTCGCCATCGCCGGCCTCGATTTCGGGTGCCGCCCTTTTGACCGCACCGAAACACGTGGCTTCGCCGCTGCGTCCGCCCCAGGTCCAGGTTTAGACCCCGATACACTGAAGAAACGCATGGACGAAATCAACGACGCCTTCACGGAGGCGCGAGATGAAATCGAAAGCGCCATGGAGGCGGTTGGTACGACGTACTTCGACGAAGACGCGGAGATCGCGAGGGAGGCGGTCGAATCGACGCTGGCCATGTATTACGAACTGTGCGAGTCCTTGGATGAGGAAACAAAAGGGAAAACGCAACGCGCGATGGGGATGAAGATGGAACAGCTCAAGGCGGAGTGGAGTCAGGTGGAGCACGCGCACGATGACCATTAATAGAGGGCGATGAGGAGAAAAGAGAGTAGTTTGATGATGTTAAGCACTGTAGTTGTATTCGAAGGCCTACCTACCTGTACCACATGGAGCCTCGTTTTTTGCTTTTTTCGTGCCAAAAAATCGACCACACTTCGTCGTCTCACCCCACTCACATGCTCACAGTCCGTGTTCCAAATTAAGGCCACCTCGTTTTGGTCTCCCATCCGTCTCCCTCCGCACACGCGTGTGCGCCTCCGTGGCCTTCACCGCCGGTCCACTGGCGTCGCACCGCCGGTCCGCGAGTCGACCGCGGGTGCAATTCGAGGATGGCCGCGCTGAACGTCCTGGAACCTCGGTACGTGTTCTCGACGTGCGACGTGAATGTGTGTGTCATCGAATGCAGGAGCCAACGATTAGGCCACACTCGTTCGGTAGCATCTTCCGTCA